>OLOQ01001962.1_pt1 | contig 18072 bp, 9 predicted proteins | sample 1673101 | NCBI WGS metagenome assembly OLOQ01 (sample SAMEA3136754, study PRJEB25190) | human gut metagenome | biome: human gut; feature: human-associated habitat; material: faeces | place: Austria | collected 2013 | reverse complement strand
CGTGGTGACGGCGGCAGGGTCGGCCGCACCGGTGGTGGTGGTGGTTTCCGCAACGGCGCTGGCGATGCCCAAAAGCTTGGTCAGAAATTCCATGCGAATTAGCTCCTTTCAGTAATCCAGAATACTCTGTCTATTGTAGCATATTTTTTCGCGCTTCACAAGAGGGGAAAACGGCCTTTTGCGCCATTCACAGAAATTTTGCATGACGGCATCAAGCATTTTTCCCGCGAAGATGCGCTTTCAGACGCAAATTTGCATCTTTGGGGCACGGAATTGTAAAACTTGCGCATATTCGCTTGCAACAGGTGTTTTTTTTGATATAATGGTAATGGAATGCTGAAAAGCGCACAAACGAATGTCAAGGAGGCTGACGAATGAAGAAGCTGCTTGCGATTCTGCTGACGCTGGCGATGCTGGTGCCGATGTGCGGACTGGCGGAGGAAAACGCGCCCCAAGCGACGCTGACGACCATCACCTTCCGCGATTTCAACGGGCGGGCGCTCGTGGCGGAAATGGAGGAAGCGGCGGAAACCGCGTATCGGGATTTGCTGGATGCCCTGCGCGTGGAGGTCTATCGGCAGGGGTTCACCTCGTGTGAGCTGTTTCTGAATGGCCAGTCCATTGTGGATTACGGCGTGCAGACTCGCGGCGCGGATGTCTACATCAGCGGTGATGTGCTGGGCGGAACACTGCACCTGAATCTCGACGAGGACATGCGGCATATCGCGGAAATCCTCCATCAGTGGAATGCGTCGCAGAGCGTGTATGCGGACGCAGGGGTGGAGCTGCCCGCTAAGGAAGTCAGCGAATCCATTGCGCAAGAGTACGAGAGCGTGGGTGCACTGCTGGCGAAAATCACGAAAAATCCGCTGATAACGGGCGAAATGCAGTCGGAGGACATTGCCAATGGCTTGCTCGAGACGGACTGGCAGCAGGCTGCTACGCGCTTGAACAAGATTTTGAAGGTTACGCGGGTGGAGAGTGTCTCGAATCCGCCCGAAGGATGCGAATCGGCGAAGAACATTCTGTACTTCCCCCTCAGCAATGAGCAGCTGATGGAGGTGCTGTGCATTCTGCTGGACACGGTGGAGGAAACGCCCGCCGTCAAGGCGTATGTGGATTTGCTCAATACGTATCGGCAGCTGGTGGCGTTCGCGCAGGATCAGCCCGTCGAGGATACGGACTTGCAGACGTGGCTGCGTCAGCAGACGCTGCTGGTGGAAGATGCGCAGGTGGCGCAGTATGTGGATTCGTCGATGCGCCTGCTGCGGGTGGTGATCAGCTACAAGGTTGCGCCGACCCATACGCCGACGCTGGCGCAGGATACGCTGCTGAACGCAGCAATCACGGTGAATTTCCATCCGACAGACGACGACGTGCGGCTGGATTGGCGGCAGGAAACAGCGGGCAAGGGCAAGAACGTTCAGATAAAGATGGAGGACGACGGCGGAATAGCGGTGCTGATTGCGTCGGATGACGGCAAACAGAGGCTGTACCGCTGCACCATTTCGTCGCTGACGAACGAAGCGAATGTCCTGCTGGAAATGCACCGCACGGTGGACGGGGAAGAAAAGGGCCTTAGCTGGAGCGCCAGCATGGACACCCAGATGGTGGATGGCGAAGTACGGCAGGACGTGGCTGTGCGGCTGTTGTGGCATAGCGAGCACTTCCTGACGATTGCCGCCGAAACGCGCCCGTGCGAATCGCGTCCGCTGCTGTCGGATGGCGACGTGCTGGACTTGGGCGAAATCAGCAGTGTGCGCTTCAAGGCGTACATGACGGGCGTGATGTTCACCACCGGGCAGATTCTGCCGCGGTTTATGATGAATCTGCCGGACAGCACGCGCCAATTCATCACCAGCGTGTCGCAGATGATTCTGGACGACACGCACTAAGGCAACAGAAAACATCACTGCCACGCAGTGCTGTTATAAAAAGGGAAACCAAATAACAAGGAGGAAAACCCCATGAAGAAACTGCTTGCGGTACTGCTCAGCATCATGATGCTGGCGATGCCCCTGACCTCGATGGCGGAAAACAGCGTGTGGGACAATGCCGCGCGTCAGGAAACCACCATCACCATCCACGACCTGAACGCTGACCTCGTGGCGGCGCTGGGCGGGGATGACACCGCGATGGCTGCCATCAACGATCTGCTGGCGGCGCTGTCCCTGACCGGCTATCAGCAGGGCGACGAAGCTGGCTTTGACCTCAACCTGAGCGGCAAGAGCGTGCTGGGTATGGCATCGCTGACGACTGCTGCGGAAGAAAACCAGCTGATGTATGTGTCCAGCGCGCTGCTGGGCGGCGTGATTGCTGTGAACAGCAAGGACATGGAAGCCATCAAGGAAAAAGCCCTCCGCGCGACGATGAAGATGTCCGGTCAGAGCGACGAGGAGATCGACAAGGCGATTGAAGAATCGAAGGAACAGCTGAGCGGCAATGCGGAATACACTGCCCTGATGGAAGCATCGGCGAATCTGAGCAGCATGACGGAAGAGCAGCTCATGGAAGAACTGACGCAGGCGGACACCACGGCGTTCATGACCATGATGAACGAAATACTGTCCGGTGCAGAAATGGCAGAAGTGACCGAGCAGCCCGGCGACTGCGACGCAGCGAAGAGCTACGTCAAAGTCACCGTTCCGCCGGAAAAGCTGGCCGAGATGAAGAAAGCCCTGCTGGAAATGATCCACAGCGTTCCGAGCATCGGCGCTTACATGGATGCGCTTTTTTCCGCTGCTGACACGAGCTGGGACGACCTGCTGAAAGAACTTGATGAAGCAGATCTCTATGCGGATGACGTCGTTTATGAATACTGGATGACTGAAGCAGGCGAGCTGGTTCGCATGACGGCTTCGGTGAAGATCAACAACGGCGGCGAAGAACCCTTGCCGATCTCCTTCACGATGACCCGCAACACGGCGGACGGCGTGGCGACGTGGCTTGTGACCATCAAGAGCGCGGAAGATACCGCGGCGACGCTGACCTTCGCAGGCGACTTGGAGAACTTCACGGCGAACCTGACCGCCTATGCTGGCGAAGACCCCGTTGAAATTAACGTCAGCGGCAAGGGCATCGGCACGGACAGCAGCGTTGTTGATGTGGAAATCAAGGAAACGGTGGACGGTGTCGAGCAGGGCTTCGGCGTTGTGGTGACGACCGCTACGACGATGGACGGCGAACAGGGCGTCCGCAAGGTGGATGTGCTGGTGCGCTTCATGGGTCTGGACGTTGTGACCATCACGGCGGAAACCCGCACCTGCGACGCGAAGGACGCGCTGGACGTGAGCAAGGCGCAGGATTTGGGCGCGATGACGGACAGTGAGTTCCAGACGTGGTTCGTCAAGGTGATGAACAACCTGCAGAACCTGCCCATGACCCTGCTGATGAGTCTGCCGGAGAGCATGCTGACCCTGCTGATGGGCGGCAGCAACTGATACGATTTCCTGCATTTGGATGTGCCATCTGCTTGCGCCTTTCCCATGCTGGCGTTTGCGTTAGCCAGAACGAATCATTTGCGGTGCATCTCGGCGCATTCTCATTTGGAAATAGTATCCGCATGGGAGGCTGACTGAAAAAGTCAGCCTTCTTTTCTATTGCCGGAACATGCTGATTTTCGACCAGAAAAGCAATCCAATTGTAAAAATATGCGCGGAATGGTTGACAAGTCGGGCGGATTGCTTTACCATAGTACATGGATTATTCTGTGACTTTACTCCGCACGGCTTGCGGATGATTCAGATGGAGGAACAGGCAAGATGAGGATGCTTGGCAAGCGATTTCTGTCACTCCTGCTCGCGCTGGGAATGCTGCTGATGCTGCTCCCCGCGGCTGCGGCATCGGAGCTGACGATGCTGCAAGTGGATTTTCTGGGCATGTATGCCACAAGCGCGGGAACGTATGAATCCCGGAAATTCACGGGCGATTTTACCGTCATGCAGAACGGGGAGGCGGTCGGCACGATTCGCCTGACCGACTTCGGCAGCGACCCGATTTCCGTTCCCGGTACGGGCAATGTGCAGCTTGTCCCGGTGGCGGAAACGATGCCGGAGGACGCCGTTATGGCGGCGAGCTACACCGTGTCGATTGTCGATGGAAGGCTGAACAAAGCGGTCATTGCTGTGCTGACGGACACGGGTCTGTTCACCGTGCACACGGAGAGCAGCTCCTCTTTTGACCTGATTAACGAGCGCGGCGAGACGATTCTCTCCTTCGACACCGACAGCCGGGGCGACTATGCCCTGCCGGCGGCGATTCATACGGGGCTGTATACCCTGCGAATGACGAAGGCTTCGCTGGCCATTGAAAGCTGGCGCGACAAGATTATCAACATTGAGCGCTACACGGGTGCGGATTCCGTGACGAAGGTGAACGCTTCCTATTATTATGTGCCGCCGACGATGGCGCCGACCGCCACGCCTGAACCTACGCCTACGCCGACGCCCACCCCGACACCTACGCCGACCCCGACGGCTACGCCTACGCCAACGGCAACGCCTACGCCGACCCCGACGGCTACCCCGACCTTAGCGCCGACGGAAGCGCCGACCGAGAATCCGACGGAGGAACCGACGGAGGAACCCACGGAAGCGCCGACGCCAACCCCGACGGCGACCCCGACCCCGAGCCCGACGCCCACGCCGAGCCCGACGCCTACGCCTACGCCGACCCCCACCCCTGAACCAGTGGACGGCACGCTGACGATGCTCATGCGCGGCGTGAACGCGGCAGTGGCGTACCAGATTGTCAGCGAGGACGGCAAAACGACCCGCACGGGTTACCTGACCGATGGCGAGACGGTGCAGGAAGCCGACCTCTTCCACGGGACATACGCCGTCACGGTGACGCTGCCGGAAGGCACGCTGCTGACGGGCGTGAACGGCTGGCCGAACCTGCAGAAGGCACAGTGGCTGGTGAACATTCAGGCGATGCAGACCAGCCGTTATGAACTGGATCTGACGCTCAGCGGCGGCATGACCGGCAGCATCGACGACCTGTCTGCCCCGGCGGAAGTGACGATTTCCGGCCAGCGGATGAGTGAACAGATGACGGTCAGCGGCGCGTTTGCGCTGAACGACCTGTATCCTGATACCTACCAGATTACGGCAACCCTGCCGCGCGGCTTGTATGACACCGAGGGCTGGAAGCTCAGCACGACCGATACGGGCGTGACGGCGAGCATTCTGGTGGAAATCGGCGCTGGCGAAACCGTTGTGCTGCCGGCGCTGGCGAACCATGCCACCGGCGACGCTTCCGGCGTGGTGCTGGGGCTGGACGGTCAGCCGATGAGCGGCGTGCAGGTGCAGCTGGTCAATCAGGCGGGCGAAGTCGCGGCGGAAGCGGTGACGGATGAAAACGGCGCTTGGCAGGCGGAGTTCCTCGAATACGGGACGTACGTCGTCCGCTATGACGCGGGCGTGACCCTTGCCAACGGTGCGCTCGTCATTAGCGACGAACCCGCGACTGTGACCGCGAAGGCGGCGAATCCGGCGGCGCTGACCATCCACGCTTTCCGCGACAACGATAATAACGGTTCACGCGGGAAGTACGAGGAAGGCGTGTCCGGCGCGACGATGAGCCTCATCACCGAAGTCAACGGCGTGGAGGTTGTTGTGGCATCCGGCGAAACGGACAAGAACGGCGAAGTGTCGCTGGCTGTGCCGGCGGGGACGTACGTCCTGCGCAGCGAGCTGCCCGCAGGCTTCGGCCATGGCGCGCACGGCAAAAATGTCAGCGCGAACATGTCCATCATGGATGAAACGACCGAACAAGTGCAAAGCAGCGTGCCGCTGACCCTCGAAGCCGGTTCTGTGACCGACGTGGGCGTCGGCGTGATGACGATGGCGGCGCTGCAGGGCCTTGTGTGGCTGGATGAAAACGACGACGGCGTGTATCAGGACGGTGAACCCGGTCAGGCGGGCATCAAAATCCGCGCCGTCGGCGTGAAAAACGGCTTGGTGTACGAAACCGAGAGCGGCGAGGACGGCAAATTCTACATCGGTCAAATGCGCTACGGCACATACAATGTCGAATACAGCCTGCCGGATGGCTTGGTCTTTGCGCGATATAGCCAGACGGGCGGTAATCGCCGCTCCATCATCACCAGCGAATTCAAGCGCTCCGAAACGGATCAGGTGATTCTTGAACGCGGTGACTTGGAGGAAGTCCTCCTTGGCGTGATGAAGGGCTCTAACATCAACGGCATCTGCTTCCTGGATGAAAACAACAACGGCGTGTACGACGAGGGCGAAAAGACGCTGGAAGGCGTGAAGGTCGTCCTGTACCGTCAGGCCATAGGCAAGGAGCTGCTGAACACCGTCTCCGACGAGAACGGGCGCTTCACCTTCGCCAACATCCGCGGCAGCACGTTCCGCGTCAAAGCGACGATTCCGCAGGGCTATGTGTACACCATCGCGGGCGATGGCGAGTACGGCAACATGTTCGCGCCCGGCACTGACCGCCGCGAGTACACGATTTCCGACGTGGTGCTGGAGAATGACAGCGAGATGACGATGGCCATCGGCACGATTACTTACGGCAGCATCTCCGGCACGGTGTATCTGGATGACGACTTCTCCGGCAGCCGGATGGACGCGGAAAAGATGGTCAACAACTTCACCGTCACCCTGACGGATGAAAAAGGCAATACCCGCACGGCGAAAACGAACCGCAGCGGCGTGTATACCTTCGATGACCTTGCGCCGGGGCAGTACACCGTGAGCGCGACCGCGAACAGCGGCTTGGCGTTTACACGCACGGGCGACGGCAATATCCTCCGCAACCTCTCCGGCGGCGCGGGCGAAAGTGAACCGGTGGCGCTGACAATGGGCGCGGATTTGACGGGTCTTGATATCGGCATGATTACCCCCGGACATGTGTCCGGCGTGGTGTTTGCCGACAAGAACGACAATGGCCTGCGCGACGCGGACGAAGGCGGCTTGCTCGGCGCGGTGGTTCACCTGATGGACGAAACCGGTGACATGGCGACCCGCACCATCGGCGCGGATGGCAGCTTCCTGTTTGACGCGGTGCTGCCCGGAACGTACCGCCTGCGCTACGAGCTGCCGGGCGACGGCGTGTTTGCTCCCCTGGCGGACGGCGGCAACACCATCGCGCCGGATTCCGACGGCACGACGGATTCCTTTACCATCGGCGTGGGCGAAGAAGTCACAGCGCCCCTGTGCGGCGCACTGGCTTTGGGCGACATTGAAGGCATGGTGTTTGCCGATCACAACGGCAACGGCGCGCAGGATGCAAACGAAGCGGCGCTTGCCGGCGTGACGCTGATTCTGACCCCCTCCCGCGAGGATTTGACGGAGCAGACCGTCCTCACCGATGCGACGGGCGCGTACAGCTTCACCGGGCTGCGGCCGGACGCTTACACGTTGACCCTGCGCTTCCCGGAGGGCATGGTGCTCTCCAAGCTGGACGGCAATGTGACCCTGCCGCTGATGCACGGGCTGAACGAGCAGCAGGTGAGCATCGAAATCGGGCTGGGCGAGGAATGGCTGAATCAGGCGCTTGGCGGCGTGATTCCGTCGAAGCTGTCCGGCCAGGTTTGGGTGGATGAGAATGACAACGGGCGCATGGACGCGGGTGAAATCACCCCGGAAAACGAGAAGCTGACCCTGCTGAATGAAACCGGCGCGGTGTTTGCGCAGGTGCAGACCGATGCGGATGGGCGGTTCGCCATCGACGGCATTGCCCCCGGCGTGTACAGCCTTGCCTACGACCTCAAGGAAGGTACGCAGGCGGCGCGTCTGGGCGACAGCACCTTCACCACCGAGGGCAGTCAGCTCGTCATGACCGAGATTGAAATTAGCGAAAACAACAACTATACTGCTCCGATGCTGGGCTTGAAGATTGACACAAGCATCGGCGGCATGGTCTGGTGCGACAACGCGGGCGAGATTGCGCCCCTGTCCGGCGCGGAGGTTATCCTGCTGGACGAAAAGGGCAGCGAACTGCAAAACGCGACGACGGGCGAGGACGGCATCTACCGCTTTGACGGCTTGATGCCGGGCAACTACCGTCTGCGTGTGACGCTCCCGAACGGCTACGTCGTCGTAGAAAAGGACGACACGCGCCTTAAGGACGGGCAGAACATCAGCGTGATGACGACCTACACCGCCCGCGAGGGAGAGAGCGACCTGATTGCCCTGCGCATGAGCCAGCATCAGCTGGAGCAAAACATCGGCGCGGTGCAGCCGGGCACACTGGGCGACTTCTGCTGGCTTGACCTGAACGGCAACGGCCTGCAGGACGCGGGCGAACTTGGTTTGGGCGACATGCGCATCGAGCTGTGGCGAAACGACCAGCTCGTCGCGGAAACGACGACCGACGCGTACGGTTACTACACTTTCGAGAACCTGTATCCCGGCGTGTACACGCTCAAGCCCATCTACCCGGCGGAAGTTGTGCCGACGCGTATGCGCACGGATATTCCGCTGATTGCGTCGATTCTGGGCGAGAACGGTGAATCGAACCCGGTTCAGGTGACCTCCGCCAGTACGACCTACACGGCGGATTTGGGCTTCGTGCTGGTTGATGACGACGTGCTGCCGGCAAACTACGGCATCGGCGAAAAGCAGGACTGGACGAAGAAGTAAGGGACAATGCGGAATTGCGCATCCGCGGATGGCGGGGTGCTGCAGGGGCGAAAGCTCTCGCGGTGCCCCGCTTTTTGTGAAGGGGGAGGGAAGCAAAGTCCGCTTTTACGGAAAGAATCAACTGTTTGTTTTTGTGAAAATTGAAAAGTAAATAAAAGTTACTTCACTCGCATTTTCCGAATGAAAATGGAAGCTGCTTCATTCTGAAATCCCAAATCTGCGCGAATCAACCGTTTTCCTGCGCGAAAGCGTATTGCAAAAGCGGCTTCCATTTGGTATCATAAATATTACCAGATGTGGCTGTTCAATATGGAAAGAAATCAGCCAAATCATGCTGGAAATGAAAGGACGGAAACAAATATGAAGAAACTCCTTGCTCTCCTGATGGCGCTCATGATGTGCTGCACTGCCTTTGCGTTCGCGGAGGAAGAAGCGGAAGTGCCGGCAGTTGAAATGAATGTCAGCTTCGAGGCGCAGACGGTTGCGCTTGGTGAAACGGGTCTGACGATGCAGATTCCGGCGGACTGGGCGGTTCAGGAAGTCCCCGCAGGCACGGAAAACGCCGAGAACATCCTGCTCTTCGCCGTCAACGCCGACCAGACGGTCAGCATTACGGCGCAGCTGTCCGCGATGAGCTTTGAAACGCTGCTGCAAGGCATTCAGGACGCGGGCGCGACGGAAGGAATGCTCGCTGAGCTGTATGTCAACGAAAACTATTGCCTGATGTACACGCCGGGCGACACCGTGCTGGCGCTGTATGCTTTCCTTGACGACGAGACGGTTCTCGCCGTGACCTTCCAGGTTGCCAGCAAGGAAGTGGGCGACGCGCTGGAAAACATGCCGCTGGAGATCTTCGGCAGCTTGGCGGCAGCGGAGTAATTCACTTCGTTACCATGATGCAGGACGAATGAGCGTCCTGCATTTTTTGTGCGCAAAAATGAACAGGGACTTGCAGAAAAACTTGATAAATGCAACAACTTGGACGAAAATATTCAAAATACACGAGAAAAACATAAAAAAAACACAGCTTGTGCAACAAAACACTTGATTTTCTCCATACAGTGTTGCATAATAAAGCATCGACACGGTGAAGCCAGCTGGTTTGGCGTGTCGATGAACAAGAAACGCAGGCAGACGCGGCAGCGCCCCTGCCGGGAAGGTGGAGCGGATGAATTCCAAGATGCTGTTTTATATCCTCAAGCGCGTGCTGCTGGCGCTGCTGACCATCTGGATTGTCATCACGGTGACGTTCTTCGTGATGCACTCGATTCCGGGTGGACCGTTCGCAAGTGAAAAGGCAATTTCCGCGGAAGCGCAGGCGGCGCTGGAGGCCAAGTACGGGCTGGACAAGCCGCTGGGTGAACAGTATGTGACGTATCTGCGCGACGTGGTGACGAAGCTGGACTTCGGGCCGAGCCTGAAGCAGCGCGGCCGTCAGGTCATTGACATTATTCTGGATGGCATGAAGACCTCCGCGAAGCTTGGTCTGATTGCGGCGTTCAGCGCGGCGATTGTCGGCATCGTCCTCGGCGCACTGGCGGCGCTGCGGCGCAACACCGTGCTGGATAAGATTATCATGGTGATTACGACCGCGTTCGTGTCCATGCCGTCGTTCATTATGGGGTCATTCCTGCTGATAGTGTTCTCAGTCAAGTTAGGCTGGGTACCCGCGAACGGCGCGACGGCCGAAGGGCTGATCCTCCCGATTATCACCCTTGCGCTCTACCCGATGAGCTACATCACGCGCCTGACGCGCTCCTCCATGCTCGACGTGCTGGGGCAGGATTATATCCGCACCGCGCGCGCCAAGGGCGTTTCGGGCAAGAAAATTATCTTCGGTCACGCGCTGAAGAACTCGCTGATTCCGGTTATCACCTATTTCGGCCCGATGCTGGCGTTCATCGTCACCGGCTCGATGGTCGTCGAGCAGATTTTCGCCGTGCCGGGTATCGGCCGCCAGTTCGTATCCAGCATCACCAACCGCGACTACACCATGATTATGGGGACGACCATTTTCCTCGCCTCTTTAATCGTGATTATGAATCTGATCAGCGACCTGCTCTACAAGGTGGTTGATCCGCGCATTGATTACGAATAAGGAGGCATCTGCACCATGATGATGAACAAGAAAAAGCCCTTTAGCCTGCATCTGGATGTGGATTCCTTCATGCCCGCGACGGCGGAGGAAAAGGAAGTCATCTCCCGGATGCGGCCGTCCTCGACCTTTTTCCGCGACGGCGTGAAGCGCCTGCTGATGAACAAGGTCGCGACCATCAGCCTGATTCTGATTGTGCTGATTACGCTGTCCTCCATCATTATTCCGATGTTCTGGCCGTATTCGTATGACCAGATGCTGGGACAGACGAAGGGTCGCCCGATGGACAATAGCTACAACAACCTCGCGCCGTTCCAGTACGGCAAGACGGAACTGAAGAAAATCGACAAAGGGGAATCTGTTTTCCCGCACATCTTCGGCACGGACGCGCACGGACGCGACTACTTCATCCGCGTCGTCTACGGGACACGAATTTCCCTTGCTGTCGGCTTCTTCGCCAGCATCATCGTGCTGGTGATTGGTATGATGATTGGCGCAGTCGCAGGATACTTCGGCGGCAGGGTGGACTTGTTCATCATGCGAATCGTCGATATTATCTACTCATTGCCAGATATGCTGGTCATCATCCTGCTGTCGGTCGTGCTGGGGCAGGTGCTGCATGTGGAAGGCACCATCTTAGAGAAAATCGGCTCGAACATCATCAGCATGTTCATCGTCTTTGGTCTGCTCTATTGGGTGGGCATGGCGCGCCTGATTCGCGGTCAGATTCTGTCCCTCCGCGAGCAGGAGTACGTGCTGTCGGCGCAGGCGACGGGCGCGAAGGCGCAGTGGATTATCCGCAAGCACCTTTTGCCGAACTGCATCAGCGTCGTGATTATTTCGACTGCGCTGCAAATTCCGAACGCGATTTTCACCGAAAGCTTCCTGTCCTTCCTGGGTCTGGGCGTCAACGCGCCGATGCCCTCGCTGGGTTCGCTGGCTTCTGACGCGCTCAACGGCATCTATTCCTACACCTATCGCCTGATTATCCCCGCCGTGGTCATCTGCCTCATCGTGCTGAGCCTGAACCTGTTCGGCGACGGTCTGCGCGACGCATTTGACCCGAAGCTGAATGCGTGATGAAAGGAGCTGGACAAAATGGCATTGCTGGAAGTCAATGACCTGCATACATCCTTCTTCACCGACGCGGGCGAAGTCAAGGCGGTGGATGGCGTTTCGTTCCGCCTTGACCACGGCAAGGTGCTGGGCATCGTGGGCGAAAGCGGTTCGGGCAAGAGCGTCACGGCGTATTCCATCATGCAGATTCTTGCGCCGACGGGCAAAATCGTCAGCGGCAGCGTGAAATTCGACGGGCAGGAGCTGGTCGGCGCGGACGAGAAGCTGCTGCGCTCCGTGCGCGGCAACCGCATCTCGATTATCTTCCAGGACCCGATGACGTCCCTGAACCCGACTTACACCATCGGCCGGCAGCTGATGGAAGCAATTCTGCTGCACACCGACCGCAACCGCCATCAGGCGCGCGAACGCGCGGTGGAGATGCTGAAGCTCGTCAACGAGCCGGAAAAGGGCATGAAGCAGTACCCGTTCGAGCTGTCGGGCGGTATGCGGCAGCGCGTGATGATTGCCATGGCGCTGGCGTGCGAGCCGGACATCCTGATTGCCGACGAGCCGACGACCGCGCTGGACGTGACGATTCAGGCGCAGATTCTTGATTTGATGCGCGATTTGCAGAAGAAGATGGGCATGGCGATTATCATGATTACGCACGACTTGGGCGTTGTCGCCCAGATGTGCGACGAGGTCATCGTCATGTACGCCGGTTCCATCTGCGAACAGGGGACGGCGGATGAAATCTTCTACAACCCGCGCCACGAATACACAAAGGGCTTGATGCGCTCCATCCCGACGGCGGAGAACAACGGACAGCGCCTGGAGCCGATTACCGGTACGCCGATTGACCTGCTGAACATGCCCAAAGGCTGCCCGTTCGCGCCCCGCTGCGAGGCGGCGATGAAGATTTGCCTGAAAGAGAAGCCGGTTCGGATGCTCATCAATGACGACCATATGGCAACCTGCTGGATGAACGTCAAGAAGGGCGTGGAGGACGGCAGCATTACGGAGGAAGGAGGAGTGCCCTGTGTCTGAAGCGCAGATGCACCAGCCATTGCTGGAAGTCAAAGGACTGAAAGAATACTTTGACATCAACATGGGCTTCTTCCGCACCAAGCCGCTGAAGGCGGTCGATGATGTGTCCTTCACCATCAACAAGGGCGAAACGCTCGGTCTGGTGGGCGAATCCGGCTGCGGCAAGACGACCGTTGGGCGCACCATCCTCCAATTGTACAAGCCGACGGCGGGCGAAATCATTTACGATGGCAAGCCTGTCAAAACGAAAGCGGACTTGCAGAAGTTCCGCACGAAGGCGACGATGGTGTTCCAAGATCCGTACTCCTCGCTGAACCCGCGCATGACCGTGTCGGACATCGTGGGCGAACCGCTGGATGTGCACCACCTGTATTCCTCCAAGAAGGAGCGGGAGGAGCGCATTTTGCAGCTGCTGGGATATGTCGGACTGAACAGCGAACACGCCTCGCGTTACGCGCACGAGTTTTCCGGCGGTCAGCGGCAGCGCATCGGCATTGCCCGCGCGCTGGCGGTGAATCCGGAATTCATCGTCTGCGACGAACCGGTGTCGGCGCTGGACGTGTCGATTCAGGCGCAAGTCATCAACATGTTTGATGATTTGCAGGATCGGCTGGGGCTGACATACCTGTTCATTGCGCATGACCTGCTGGTTGTGCGGCACATTTCGGACAGAATCGCCGTGATGTATCTGGGCAAGATGGTGGAGCTGGCGTCGGCGGAGGAAATCTACAATCACCCGCTGCACCCGTACTCCAAGTCGCTTTTGTCCGCCGTTCCGCTGCCTGACCCGAAGGCTGCGCGCGCGAACAAGCGCATTGTCCTCTCCGGCGACATTCCAAGCCCCCTGAACGCGCCGTCGGGCTGTCCGTTCCGCACGCGCTGCCCCCACGCCACCGAAGCCTGCGCGCAGTCGATGCCGCCCTTCAACGAAGTCGAGAAGGGGCACTTCGTCGCTTGCCACCGGGTGAAGGAGTTAGGGTGAGGGGAAGCGCCAGAGGCTCTGCCTCTGGACTCCGGCAGGGCTCTGCCCTGCACCCGCGAAGGGTCTTCGACCCTCTCGACACCCTTTTCGCGATTGAGTTGGTGACACTGGCATAGTGTGCCCGCGTGTTTATCCGCGCAAAAAAATTGCTTCAAGGATGCGTCAATACGCATTTTTGATACAGACAGTCTACGAAAAGCAAGGCTGTCACAGAATATTAAGGGAGGTTTTTTCATGAAGAAGCTGACTGCTCTCCTGCTCGCCATCGCAATGATGGTGACCTGCACCCTGTGCGCTGTCGCCGAAGACGGCAAGACGTACATGGCTGTCTGCATCGCGTCCGAGCCTGATACGCTTGACCCGGCGCTGAACTCCGCTGTGGACGGCGCGACGATGGTCGCTCACCTGTTCGCAGGCCTGTCCACTTGGGCGCAGACCGACGACGGCAAGCTGGAAATCCTGCCGGACTGCGCGGTGGAACTGCCGGATCCGGTGGTCAATGACGACGGCACGGTGACGTACACCTACACGCTCGTTGACGGCCTGAAGTGGTCTGACGGCAAGGATCTGACCGCGAAGGACTTCGAGTTCGCGTGGAAGCGCGCTGCTTCCTCCGAGCTGGGCGCGGACTATGGCTACATGTTTGAAGTCATCAAGGGCTACACTACGGACGGCTCCGACCCCAAGGCGGAAAACCTCGCTGTGACCGCCGTGGACAACAAGACCCTGACCGTTACCCTGAGCAACCCCGTTGCCTACTGGAACGAGCTGCTCGCCTTCCCGGCGTACATGCCCGTGCGTGAGGACGTCGTCGCCAACGAAGCGTGGGCGACCGATCCTTCCACCTACATCGGCAATGGCCCGTACACCATGACCGCGTGGGAACACAACAGCAAGATCACCCTGACCAAGAACCCCTACTATCATGCGGTGGACAAGGTCACGATGGACGAGCTGGACTTCTACCTCTCCGACGACGCGAACAACATGCTGGCGAACTTCCAGAAGGGCGACTGGCAGCTGATCGACGACGTTCCTACCTCTGAAATCGCTTCCCTGAAGGAACAGTATCCGACGGAATTCGTTGTTGCCGGCCAGATTGGTACCTACTATGTCTGCTGGAACATCAACGAAGAAATCCTGCCCGCTGACGTCCTTGCGGGCAAGACCCCTGAAGAAGCGGAAGCAGCGCGCGAAGAAGTCCGTCAGGCGATTGGCCTGCTGTTTGACCGCAACTACATCGTCACCGAAATCGGTCAGGCGGGTCAGGTGCCTGCTTCCAGCTTTGTCCCGATGGGCATGACGGATGCGGACGGCTCTGAGTTCTACAAGAATGCGGGCCATGTGGAAGGCATCACCGGCTACTACGACGTGACCGATGACGAAGACGTCTACATGGCGAACTTCGACAAGGCGGTTGAAATCCTCAAGAAGTACTACACCTACGACGAGGAGAACGGCGTCTTCACCAACTTCCCGTCCCTGACCTACCTCTACAACACCTCCGAAGGCCACAAGGCGATTGGCGAATACCTGCAGAGCGCTGTTGCTGCTGTCGGCATCACCATGAACCTGACCAACCAGGAATGGAACACCTTCCTGAACACCCGTAAGGCGGGCGATTACTCCATCGCGCGCAACGGCTGGCTGGCGGACTACAACGACCCGATCTGCTTCCTCGACATGTGGGTGACCGGCTCCGGCAACAACGACGTGCAGTTCGGCAAGGGCGCGAATGCGGATCTGAAGATCTACAACCTCGACCTGACCCCCTACGGCTACGACGTGAAGGTGGAGAACGGCACTTGGGCGGAAACCTATGACGTGCTGATTTCTACCATCAAGAGCTGCACCAACAGCGCGAACCGTTATGCCATGATGCACATCGCGGAAGATATGCTGATGAATACCGGCTGCATCGTGCCGCTGTACTACTACACCGACATCTACATGCTCGACGATTCCGTGCAGGGCTTCTTCTCCAACCCGCTGGGCTACAAGTACTTCATGCACTGCACCATCGCCAAGTAATTCCATCCAAGTTTGGATAAATCCACGGGCGAATCGGCTTCAAAACCGGTTCGCCTTTTTTCGTATGTTGGAAAGATACACTTTGCCATCCTTGGCAACTGATATTTCCTGCCTTGGAAAGGTACATTCGGCGGAAAACATGCGCGAATTGACGGGAAAACTGCGTGAATGCAGGAATTTTCAGCAGGAAAAGGGCAGGGAAACGTCCAATTAATCCATTGAATGGCGGTGGCGAACAGCGCTTGCCGATGGTATACTGAAACCAGAAGGGCGATTTCTATGGGAAAAAAGCCCGCGGAAGCTATCAGCAAGGAGGAAGAAGCATGAAGCGAATCGCACGATGAAGCACCATTTTCCTGCTCTTATGCAGCATCATTTGGGCGGGTACAGCATCGGCGGCCATGATTGTGGAAAACAACATGAGTGCGCTGAACACACTGAACACCATCAACAAGAACCAGACACCACAGGGCAAGGACTCAGCGCTGGAGCGGCTGGCGAAAGAAATCGGCGCTGGCATGTGGGACAATACGGACTTGGATGACCCGGCGTTTCAGGAGAACATCAAGCAGTTTGGCATCACCGTGTTGAATAAGGACACGCAGCCGCCGGAGTCCTTCATCGGCGACGCGATTTTTGACCATCTGGGCGACACGGAGTTCAATGCGCCGGAAATGAACGGCAATCTGCTGGTTCTCGGCGGGCTGAACGCCAATCTGCCGTCCGGCAAAATCGACCGCCTGTATGTGCTGTCGGACGAGGACGTGCGGCTGAACATCGGCGCGGCGGCAGATGTTCAGGAGCTGATTCTGGGCGCATCGGGGAATGTGTCGCTGAACGGCGAGGGGAATGTCCGCTCCACCATCGTGGTGGACAAGCCGATGAATCTCGATATCGGGATTGCGACGAACCTCGTGAACCTGACAGATGACCCGCTGCCGACGGGCGATATTGTGCTGAATCCGGGCAAGAACGCGCTTGTGCCGGGGCAGCAGCTGCATATGGGCAGCGAACTGAAGGTGGAGAAGAAAATCAGCCTGACCGTGCGCTTCCGCCTTGTTGACCAGAGCGCCAAGGACATGCAGCTGGAAACGGCGGATTGGGACGGCGCGCTGCTGACCGAAACGACGGTGCAGTACACGGGCGACAGCTGCCCGATGGGCGCGGTCAACATGATGGACAGCATCGAGGCGGCGTTTGCGGAGAAGTATCCGGATTTGCAGGAGCAGTATATGCTGCTGCCGGAAATGCGCAGCGCAGACCCGTGGAGCAAGGTCTACCGCCTGAATGGCGGCGAATCCTGCTTTGCCGTGGCGGAAAATTATGTCTATCTTTCCCGCGAGGGCGATGTTGTGTTCCCGCTGACGGATGACAGCATGCTGGTAGCGGAATTCCCGGTGTACGTCTACCGCTATGGCGAGCAGGACGGGCGCATCACCTACCGCGTTCGCATCAGCGGCGCGCGCCCGGATTACTTCACGCCGAGCCTGACCCTGCGCAGCGGCGCCGTGGCGAGCTTCACCTTCGATAAGGAGCGCGGCGAGTGGGTGACGCAGTTCAAGCGCAGCGACTTCGGCGCGGACGAGCGTGCCCTCATTCACCTGACGGGACTGCGCGGCGAGGAGACGGCCGCATTCCTGCCCGTAACGGGGCGCGAAGAAAAGCGCATCGTTACGCTGACGTGGACGGCGGACACGCAGCGCGTGACCATCGACGCGCAGAACGTCCTCTGGGGCAGCGATATGCCGGCGGAGGGCAACGACCTGCTGTGCCGCGCGGGTGAGCAGGTGACGGTGCAAATCGCGCCCGCAGCGGGCTATCGCGGCATCCACGTTTTCCTGAGCGACCCGGCTGTTTCCCTGAGTATCAGCGAGGGGAACGACGCGGTTTCCTTCCTCATGCCCTACGCGCCGCTGACCTTGACGCTGACGGCGGACAAGCTTTATACCGTCACGATGGACACGGCAGGCGGCGATCCGATCCGCCCCATCCAGTACACGGTGGAATCGGAAGCGTTCCAGCTGCCGACCCCGGTTCGCACGGGCTACATCTTCCTCGGCTGGACGGGCGAGGGCATCACCGAACCGCAGAAAACCATTGAAATCCCGCAGGGAAGCACGGGCGACCGCACTTACACCGCGAACTGGCAGGTGATTGAATACACCATCATTACGCTGCTGGAAGGGGGCAATGCGGGCACGTCGGAAGAGTATTTCTACACGGTGGAGCAAACCGTAACGCTGCCG
>OLOQ01001958.1_pt1 | contig 18089 bp, 17 predicted proteins | sample 1673101 | NCBI WGS metagenome assembly OLOQ01 (sample SAMEA3136754, study PRJEB25190) | human gut metagenome | biome: human gut; feature: human-associated habitat; material: faeces | place: Austria | collected 2013 | reverse complement strand
CGAGAAACGAAAGCAACGTCAGGAGCTTGCACGCGCCCGAGACTTGGGCATTGATTTGAGCGAGGTGCCGGTAGAAGATTGGTTTACGGTGGAGTCCTACACCAGCGGCGGCTACAATGATGAGATGACGGTGGGCGGCTATGATACCGTGCAGAAAAGCGGTAGCTCCGCGTTCCGCACCGGCGCGACCATTACCGGACGCATTCTGCGGGAAAACGTACTGAATCTGCGTTCTGCCTGCTTTACTTGGGAGGAAAGCGGCAATCATATCGTCTTTACCACTAAGGGCTATGGCCACGGTGTGGGAATGAGCCAGTGGGGCGCTATTGAAATGGCAAAACAGGGATACAGCTATGTGGAGATTCTGGAGTATTACTATCCCGGCGCCAGTGTAAAATAAAAACAAAAGTCCGGAATTTGTGGTAAATTTGCCGTAAATTCCGGACTTTTTGCGCTTTTTGAGAGGCTTTGTAAAAAGAAAAGAAATTTTTAAAGCGAAAAAGTAAATAATTTATGAAGGGTATTGACATACTGAAGAATAAGTGATAAATTATCTTTAGCACTCAAGAAGTAAGAGTGCTAACAACAAAAAGAAAGAAGGAAACCGGATATGGAGTTGGATCGACGGAAAATGAAGATCCTCGGCGCCATTGTGAGCGAATATATCCGGACCGGAGAGCCGGTAGGTTCCAAACGGGTGGCGCAGCTGCTGGATACGCAGGTGTCCCCGGCGACCTGCCGGAATGAAATGTCCCTGCTGTTCGACTTGGGGTTGCTGGAGCAGCCGCACACATCGGCGGGGAGAATCCCGTCCCATTTGGGGTTTCGGGTCTACCTCGACAAGCTGTTGACCTGTGCCCCGTTGACCGAGGTGGAAAAAGATGAGATTGACGCGCTGTTTAACATTCACAACCCGGATCCGGACCGTCTGTTGGCAGACGCTGCGCAAGCGTTGGCCCAATTTACCGGATGCGCGACTGTTTCGGCGACCCGCCCTCCACGGCATGTGACAGTGCGGCGGATTGAACTGATCCCGTTGGGCGCCCATGTGGTCATGATTGTGGTATTGGCATCCAACGGAGTCATTAAAAACAAGGCTTACCGGCTGGATATGATCTGCGCGCCGGAAATTTTGGATTTTTTCAACAAGTTTGCCAACGACCGGTTTGCAGACCGGTCCATTGATGAAATCTCTACTGGATACCTCAATTCGGTGGCGGTGGCGCTGGGGGAATATTCCCACGTATTTACACCGCTTTTGGCCGGTATTTTTGAGATTTGCCGCCAAATCCGGGACGGACAATTTTACACGCAGGGAAGCACCAATCTGCTGGGATATCCGGAATTTCACAATTCAGCCTACGATTTGCTGACGCTATTGGAAAACCGGACCCTTTTGCAGGACGCGCTGGAGGGACCGGAAAATCAAACGCTGAATATCAAAATTGGCAAGGAGAACCACTTGGCGCAGCTGGAAAATTCCACTGTGCTGGTGGCCAGATACAACGTGGGTCAGGATAACACCGGCGTGATCGGTGTGATCGGCCCGGTGCGGATGGACTATTCCAAGCTGATTCCCCACTTGGAGTATTTTGCAAAAACCTTGGGGAACCTGCTGTCCGACACCATAAACCCCGCACAGGAATAAACAAGGAAAAGAGGGACCTTAAAATTGAGCGACAAAAAGAAAAAAGAAACGCAGCAGCCTCAAGAGGAGCTGCAGGAAAAAAAAGATTCTTCCGTGGAAGAGAATCAGCCGCAGGAGGATCCGGTGGAGGAAAAGCTGCGGCAGGCAGAGGAGCAGGTCCTGGCCTTAAACGATAAACTTTTGCGGACGCTGGCAGAATACGATAATTTCCGCAAGCGTTCGGTAAAGGAAAAAGAAGCTATCTATCCGGAAGCGACGGCAGACGCTATTTCCAAATTCCTGCCGGTTCTGGACAGTATGGAGCGGGCTGCGGGTTTTGCCTGCAGCGATGAGGAGTATAAAAAAGGCGTGGATATGATTATTCATTCCTTTTATGAAGCGTTGGCAGCCGCCGGCGCGGAGGAGATTCCCGCTGAGGTGGGAAGCGCGTTTGATCCGGCCGTACACAATGCGGTGATGCATGTAAAGGATGAAAATTTGGGTGCAGGCGTAATCGCGCAGGTGTTCCAGAAGGGCTACCGCTTAGGAGACAGGGTCATCCGCCATACGATGGTTCAGGTGGCAAATTAACGCCAGCAAATTTTTTAGATACAATAGATGAGGGGAAGGCGCCCAAAAGCGCTGTACTGTAAGGAGGAATTTATTATGGGAAAAATTATCGGCATTGACTTGGGTACTACAAACTCCTGTGTAGCCGTTATGGAAGGCGGCGAAGCGGTTGTGATCGCCAACGCGGAAGGCGCTAGAACCACGCCGTCGGTGGTTGCGTTCTCCAAGACCGGCGAGAGAATGGTAGGACAGGTGGCAAAACGCCAGGCAATCACCAATCCGGAGCGGACTATCGCTTCGATTAAAAGAGAGATGGGCACCGCCCATACCGTTGAGATCGACGGCAAGCGCTATACACCTCAGGAAATTTCCGCAATGATCCTGACCAAACTCAAAGAAGATGCGGAAAGCTATTTGGGTGAAAAGGTTACCGAAGCGGTTATCACCGTGCCGGCCTATTTTACCGACGCACAGCGCCAGGCCACTAAAGACGCAGGTAAAATTGCGGGCCTGGACGTAAAACGGATTATTAACGAGCCGACTGCGGCAGCGCTGGCTTACGGTGTAGACAAAGAGCAGGATCAGAAAATTATGGTCTACGACCTGGGCGGTGGTACCTTCGACGTATCCATTATTGAGATGGGCGACGGTGTGCAGGAGGTTCTGGCCACCAACGGTAACAACCGTTTAGGCGGCGACGACTTTGACCAGCGGATCATCAACTGGCTGATAGAGGGCTTCAAGGCGGAGTCCGGCATTGACCTGACCGGCGACAAGATGGCGATGCAGCGGCTGAAAGAAGCGGCGGAGAAAGCAAAAATTGAGCTGTCCGGCATGACTACCGCATCCATCAATCTGCCGTTCATCACAGCGGATGCCACCGGCCCGAAGCATCTGGACATGACCTTGACCCGTGCGAAATTTAACGAATTGACCCACGATTTAGTGGAAGCGACCATGGGCCCGGTTCGTCAGGCTTTGTCTGATTCCGGGTTGAAAGTATCGGAGCTGAATAAAATCCTGCTGGTCGGCGGTTCCTCCAGAATCCCGGCTGTACAGGAGGCTGTTAAGAGCTTGACTGGCAAAGATCCGTTTAAAGGCATTAACCCTGATGAGTGTGTCGCTATCGGCGCGGCCATCCAGGGCGGCGTGCTGGGCGGTGAGGTCAAAGGCCTGCTGCTGTTGGATGTAACGCCCCTGTCCCTGGGCCTGGAAACCCTGGGCGGCGTATTCACCAAGATCATTGACCGCAATACCACCATCCCGACGAAAAAATCCCAGATATTCTCCACCGCTGCCGACGGCCAGACCTCGGTTGAGATCCATGTGCTGCAGGGCGAGCGAGAGATGGCGAAGGATAACAAATCTCTGGGCATGTTCCATCTGGACGGTATCCCCGCAGCACCCCGCGGCGTACCGCAGATCGAAGTAACCTTTGATATCGACGCCAATGGCATCGTCCATGTTTCAGCCCAGGATAAAGGCACCGGCAAGGAGCAGAACATCACCATCACTTCCTCTACCAGCATGAGCAAAGAGGATGTGGAGAAAGCAGTAAAAGAAGCGGAAAAATACGCTGCGGAGGACAAAAAACGCCGGGAAGAGATCGATGTGCGCAACAACGCCGATCAGATGGTATACCAGTCCGAAAAGACGATTACTGACTTGGGCGACAAGCTGGACGCTACCGACAAAGGCGAGCTGGAGAACAAGATCAACGCGTTAAAAGAAGCGCTCAAAGGTTCCAACGTAGACGATATCAAAGCAAAACAGGAAGATCTGCAGAAAAAATTCTATGAGGTATCGTCCAAAGTATACGGCGCTGCTGGCGCGCAGGGCGCACCGCAGGGGGAACCGCAGTCCGGCGCTCAGTCCGGTCCGGCCGGTGACGACGGATATGTAGACGCGGACTATAAAGAGGTAGACGATTCTCAGAAATAATGTGGTATAAAACCTGCAGCAAGCTGCCGCCGGGACGCGGGATGCGCCTTTGCGGCAGCCTTTGCGGTCAAAGACAAAATAGATGACAAAGGGTGATATTTTTGGCCGATAAAAGAGATTATTATGAGGTTCTCGGCGTTCAAAAGGGATGCTCCGACGACGAACTGAAAAAAGCATACCGCCAGCTGGCAAAGAAGTATCACCCGGACTTAAATCCCGGTGATAAAGAAGCCGAAGCCAAATTTAAAGAGGTTAATGAAGCCTATGAGGTGCTGTCCGACAAGGATAAACGCGCCCGGTACGACCAGTTCGGTCATGCGGGAGAAGATCCGTCCTATGGAGCGGGCGCCGGCGCCGGCGCCGGTGGCTTTGGCGGCATGGGCGGCATGGGCGGCTTTGATGTAGGCGATATTTTTGATACCTTCTTCGGCGGCGGAGGCGGATTCGGCGGATTCGGCGGATCCACCCGTACCCGCAATCCGAACGCACCCATCCGGGGCAACGATGTCAATATCAATCTGAACCTGTCCTTTATGGAGGCGGCCCATGGCTGTACCAAGGAGGTTACCATCCAGCGGCTGGAGCAGTGTGCGGACTGCGGCGGCACCGGTGCAGCCAAGGGTACCAGCCCTGAGACCTGCCCAGACTGTAAAGGAACAGGTCAGGTTCGGGTACAGAGCCGGACCCCCTTTGGGGTGATTCAGTCTACCCGGCCCTGCCAGCGGTGCGGCGGTACCGGCAAGGTAATCAACGCGCCCTGTACCGGCTGCAACGGCAAGGGCCGCGTGCGTCATACCCGCAAAATGACAGTCAATATTCCGGCGGGAATCGACGATGGGCAGACTTTCGCACTACAGGGGCAGGGCGATCATGGCCGCAACGCAGGCCCAGCGGGGGATCTGAACATCACCGTTTCGGTGCGCCCCGATCCTCTGTTTGAACGGGATGGGTACAACGTACTGTGCGAAGTGCCGCTGACCTTTATGCAGGCTGCTTTGGGCGACGAGGTGGTGGTTCCCACCATTGATGGAAAGGTGAAATACACGGTGCCGGAGGGAACGCAGCCGGGAACGGTGTTCCGTCTGCGCAATAAAGGAATTCCGTATGTCAACGGACGGGGCCGCGGCGACCAGTATGTGACCGTTGTTTTGGAAGTGCCGAAAAACCTGAATCAAAAGCAGAAGCAGGCGCTGAAAGAGTTTGAAAAGGTCACTACGGAAAAGAATTATGAAAAACGCAAGGGCTTCTTTGAAAAGCTGAAGGACGCTCTGGGCGGTGAAGAAAAATAAAAAAAGAGCCTCCTCCGCAGGGAAGAGGCTCTTTTGTCGTACCAAAACGAAAATGGGAGATGTAAATATGGCGCAGACGAAAACCAATGTCATGCGGATTTTGGAGCAGAAGAAGGTCCCTTATCAGGCGCACAGCTATCCCCACGGGAAAGAGCCGGTGGACGGGATGACAGTGGCCCGGCTGCTGGGGCAGGACCCACGGCAGGTTTACAAAACGCTGGTTGCCTACGGACACAGCAAAAATTATTATGTTTTCGTCATCCCGGTGGAAAGCACGCTGGATCTAAAAAAGGCGGCAAAAGCGGCGGGCGAAAAATCAGTGGAGATGGTCCCAGTCAGCGAACTGCTTGGGCTGACTGGCTATGTCCGGGGAGGCTGTTCGCCCATTGGCATGAAGAAACCGTTTTCCACCTTTTTTGACAGCGAAGTGGAAAAATGGGAAACGGTGATGGTCAGCGCGGGCAAAATTGGCTGGCAGGTAGAACTGGCGCCTGCCGCCTTAATGGAATTGACAAGGGGAAAAACCGCTTTGCTGACGGCGGGTACATAGTCGTTTTTCTTTTCGGTAAACGGATAATCTTTCTCAAGAGCAGGAAAAAATCGCTCTTTTCCATGAAGCGTTTTGGGGAATGAGCAGACGCTCCAATTTTCTTTTGTTTTTGGGTTTGCTGTGATAAAATAAAGAAAAAGGGCGTGACTGCCCTTGGAAATGGGGAAAATTCGCGAAAGATGTGCTTGTGGTTTATAAATCCCGATATGGCGCCGTAGAGCGTTATGCCAAATGGATTGCCGAGAAACTGGAATGCGAAGCAATGCCGGTGTCACAGGTCAAAACCGCCACACTGTTAGAATACCGAATGCTGATTTTTGGCGGCGGTCTTTACATGGGGCGGATCAACGGCATTTCATCGCTGACCAGAAGATTTCAGGAGTTGGCGGACAAAACGCTTTTTGTGTTTACAGCGGGGCTGACCGAGCCGACGGAAGACGGATACTATACTTTTTTATATACCCGCAACTTTACGGAAAAAATGAGAAAGCGAATTCATTTCTTTGTGTTTCCCGGCGCGGTAGACGGCCGGAAATTAGGCCGCTTTCACCGGTGGGTGATGCGCATGGCCATGAAAGAGCGGGCTCAGAAAGATCCGGCCAACGCCCAAGCGTATCTGGCAATGCAGATGGATTTTTTGGATGTGCGGTATATCGAACCTCTGGTGGAAAAAGCACACGGAATTTTGCAGGAGTGGCAGGAGAAAAAAGCGCACCAGGAGGAAATACGCCGGCGGGCGCAACAGGAAATGCCTGAAGAATAGGGAAAGCGGGAGGATGCCAGTTGATTATCAGCGCCAGCCGGAGGACGGATCTGCCGGCATTTTACAGCCAATGGTTTTTTCGACGCCTGCAGGAAGGTTATGTCTTGGTACGCAACCCAGTCAATCCCCGCCAGGTCAGCCGGGTGAGTCTTGCGCCGGAGGTGGTGGACGGGTTCGTTTTCTGGACCAAAAATCCGGGTCCAATGCTCCCTTGGCTGGACAGGCTGCCGGATTGCCCTTACTATTTCCAGGTGACGCTTACCCCTTATGGCGCAGAGATAGAACGGAATCTTCCTTCCAAAAGAGAGGTGATTTTGCCCGCCGTACGGCAGTTGGCCCGCCAGATTGGGCCGGAACGGGTGATCTGGCGGTATGATCCGGTTTTTCTCACCGATCAGTATTCCGCTGCCTTTCATCAAAAGGCTTTTTCCCAGTTGGCTCGTGCCCTAAAAGGGGTTACCGTTCGCTGCATCATCAGTTTTTTGGACTGGTATTCCCCCATGGAGAGGCGGTTTGGTTCCCAGCGGCCGCAGATGATCGATGAAGGGCAGATGCAAGCGCTGGCCGCTGCTTTTGGGCAGATGGCGGCAGAAAACGGCATGCGGATTTTTACCTGTGCGGAAACGGCTGATCTGTCCGGTTTTGGTTTGGAGCATGGCTGCTGCATTGACCGGGAATTACTGGAACAGATTGGCGGACGATCTCTTGATCTTGGGAAGGATCGCGGTCAGCGCGCGGCCTGCGGGTGCGCAATGAGCATTGATATCGGCGCGTATGACACCTGCCCGGGCGGCTGCCTTTATTGCTATGCCGACCATGGAGCCGGCAGGACAGCGCAGCATTTGGCCTGCTTTGACCCTCACTCCCCCTTGTTGTGCAGCAGACTGGGTCCGGCAGATATTGTCCGGGAAAGAAAAATGAAGTCCAGCCGGGTGGAGCAGACAAGCCTGTTCGAGCGGCCGGATCAAAAATGACCTGTTGATCTTTTGAAAAAAGGGAGGAGAACGATGATCTCTTATTGCAGGCGGTACTGGAAATGCTTTGTGTGGGCGGCCTGCGCACTGGCAGCGGCCTGCGGCTTGATCTGGCTGTCCCGCAGCGGAACCGGATTTGCCCAATGGTACGCGGAGTACTTGTTCCCCGTTTTTCCGAATACCATCGGAAGGCTACTGTCTCCACTGCCTTTTTCCGTATACGAATGGGTGCTTTATGCACTGCCTTTGGGCCTATTGTGCTTTTTGGCTGTGCTGGTGTGGAACCTGTTCCATTGCCGGCAAAAAGCGAAAAAAATGCTGTCAGGATTTTTTCGGCTGCTGCTTTGTGCAGGGCCTGCCGTGTTTTTGATGCTGACTCTGACCTGTACCATCAACTATGGGCGGACTCCGTTTGGAGAGCTGGCGGGATACGAAGTGCGCGATTCTTCCGTGGCGGAATTGGAGCAGCTGTGTGAAGAGCTGGCGGCACAGGCCAATGAATACGCCTCTCGGATTCCGCAAAATGGGGAAGGCGGGCTTTCTCTGGAAACAGTAGACATCAAAGGGCAGGCCAGAGCCGCCATGACCGGGCTGGGAAAGCAGTACCCTTCTTTGTCGGGGTATTACCCCACCCCCAAGGGCGTTGCTTTTTCCTGGGGGATGTCCCATCTGCGGCTGACCGGCATGTTTTCGCCTTTTACTATTGAAGCCAATTACAACCGGGATATTCCCGATTATGAAATTCCCTATACCATCTGCCATGAACTGGCCCATCTGAAAGGATGGATTCGGGAGGATGAGGCTGGATTCATTGCCTATTTGGCCTGCCGGGAATCGCAGGAGCCGGCATTGCAGTACAGCGGAACGCTCAATGCGCTGTCCTATGCCATGAACGCGCTGTACGGCGCCGGTCGGCGGGAAAGCTATGTGCGGATCTACGACTCTCTGCCGGAACAGGCAAAGAGGGATTACCGGGTGTCCAACCGATACTGGAAGCAGTTTGAAACAAAGGTGGCAGAGGTTTCCACCTCTTTGAACGATCATTATTTAAAGGCGAACGCCCAGTCCGACGGTGTGCAAAGCTATGGGCGGATGGTCGATCTGCTGCTGGCGGAGCGGCGCAGCGGGTAACAAATATAAAACAAGAAAAGGCACGCTTTTATGAAAAAGCGTGCCTTTTTTGCTATTCCATGAAAGACACCAAAACCGCAGAAACGATTTGAGCAAGAAGTGCTATTTTTCGTCTTCCTTTGCAGTCAGATCCTGCAGCGGGCGATCCTCCATTTTGTTGATAATCTGGGTGATAGTGCATGCGGCCTTTTGCAGCTGTAGCATATCCTCATCGGACAAAGACGCAAAACTTTTCACCAGCAGCCCATCGTTGGCGTCGCAAGAGCTTCGAATCCGGGATTGGCACTGTTCGGTCAGCGACACCCAAACCTGCCGCCGGTTTGCCTTGTCGATATAACGGCGCACATATCCCATATCCTCCAGCGCGTTAACTGTTTTGGTGATTTGCTGCAAGGAGACATTGGCTTCTACCGCCAGCTGACCCATGTTCATAGCGGGATATAGGTTTAAAGACATCACAACATCCCGCTGGGATTTGGATAAGCTGCTGAAAGGGTGGTCTAGCCGGTTCAAAAATTTTTTCCGAAACAGCGGATGTATGGACATCAGCTCCCGTACGACCGCTTTTCGATTGACCTTTTCCACCTGTCAGCACATCCTTTCTTCTACTGATTCTTATTATAAGCAATGAATTTGAAAAAGTCAACTATATTACGCTTTTATTAATTATACTATTATTTTTAAATTTATTATTGACACAATATTAGATGAAGGTTAAAATAAGAGGGAAATGAATGAACGAGGTGATAATATGTCATCCAGACAAAACAAAAAGAAGGGGACCGGCGATATCGGCAAGCTGCTCGCCTGTGTGGGAGAGTATAAAAAAGCCACGCTTTTGTCCCCGCTGTGCATGGTGGGTGAGGTGAGTATGGAAATCCTCATCCCTTTTCTCATGTCAAAAATCATTGACGTGGGGATTGCGAACGGCAACCTGCCTTATGTGGCAAAGGTGGGCTTGCTGATGATCTTGATGGCCATGATTTCTCTGTGCTTTGGCGCGGGCGGCGGCCATTTTGCCGCTGTGGCCAGTTCCGGTTTTGCCAAAAATATTCGCAAAAAACTTTTTGACAAAATCCAGGACTTTTCTTTTGCCAATGTGGACCGTTTTTCCACCGCGTCGCTGGTTACCCGCCTGACCACCGATGTGACGAATACTCAGAACTCTTTTGCAAATATCATCCGCGGGATGATCCGCGGGCCGCTGATGCTTATCTGCGCAGTTATTATGGCGGTTAGCATCAACGCGCAGCTTTCCCTGATTTTTTTGGTGGCAGTACCGGTTCTTGGCAGTGCACTGGCGGTAATTGCAGTGAAGGCATATCCTCGTTTTCAGCGGATGCTGGATCAGTATGACAGCATGAATGCGTCGGTACAGGAGGATTTGGTGGGAATCCGCGTGGTCAAAGCTTTTGTACGAAGCGACCATGAAAGTGAAAAATTCCGGCAGGCTGCAACAAAGCTGCAGCAGGCACAGAAAAAAGCGGAGCGGCTTTTAATTGTCAATATGCCGTTGATGAACTTTGTAATTTATGCCTGTATGATCGCGGTATCCTGGTTTGGCGGACGGCAGATTATTGCGGGAAGTATGCTAACCGGCGAATTTTTCAGCTTTTTAAGCTACTTGATGCAAACGCTTACTTCTTTGATGATGATTTCCATGAACTTTGTCGGATTGGTTATGGCGCGGGCCTCGGTTCGCCGCATCATCGAGGTAATGGACGAGCCGCTGGACATTACTGATGCCGGCAGCGCTGACGTTTCGGTGGCGGATGGATCGGTGGATTTTGAAAACGTATCGTTCAGCTATGCCAAGAAAGGCGATAATCTGACATTGGAGAATATCAACCTGCACATCCGTTCCGGTGAGACCATCGGGATCATCGGCGGAACCGGATCAGCCAAAACAACGTTGGTTCAGCTGATTCCCCGGTTATATGATGTATACAGCGGCAGTTTGAAAGTGGGTGGCCGCGATGTGCGGGAGTACCCGCTGGAAACTTTGCGCAATGCCGTGGCGATGGTATTGCAGAAAAACGTGCTTTTCTCGGGCACCATCAAGGAAAACCTGCGCTGGGGAGACGCTGGCGCGACCGACGAACAGATTGAAGAGGCTTGCCGTGCGGCACAGGCGCATGATTTTGTCTGCTCTTTCCCCGATGGGTACGACACGGATCTGGGACAGGGCGGCGTCAACGTATCCGGCGGGCAGAAACAGCGGCTGTGTATTGCACGTGCGTTGTTAAAAAAACCGAAGATTATTATTTTGGACGACAGTACCAGTGCAGTAGACACGGCGACCGACAGTAAGATCCGCCAGGCGCTGCGGGAAAAGCTGGCGGGAACAACGACGTTTATTATCGCCCAGCGGGTGACCTCCGTACAGGATGCAGACCGGATCATCGTTTTAAACGATGGACGGATTGATGCAGTGGGTACGCATGAGGAATTGTTGGCCAGCAATGAAATTTATCGGGAAGTATACGAATCTCAGCAGAAGGGGGTGGCTTAATATGGCAAAAGAAGCTCGTGTTGTCAATATGGGCCGCGGCCCGGGCAGAGGCCCGGCGTTGGAAAAACCCAAAACCCCGAAAGCGACGATTGGGCGGCTGGCAAAATACCTGATGGCCTACAAAGGCCAGATGTTGTTGGTGATCGTTGGAATAATCGGGAGCTCCGGCGCCAGTGTAGCCAGTACATATTTTTTGAAACCGATTATCAACGATTATATTGTCCCGTTTATCGGCCAGGAAAATCCGAATCTTTCTGCGTTTGTTTCCATGCTCTGCCTGATGGCGGTGGTATATTTGATCGGCGTGGGATGCGGTTACCTGTATAAAAGGCTGATGGTCAACATTGCCACCGGTTCCATGCGGAAAATCCGCACAGACCTGTTTACCCATATGCAGTCGCTGCCGATCAAATATTTCGATACGCATACCCATGGGGAACTGATGAGCCGTTATACCAATGATACGGATACCCTGCGGGAAATGATCAGCGAGGGAATTCCGCAGCTGATTTCTTCCGTTATCACTGTTGTGGGCGTTTTTTCTATGATGCTGGTGCTCAGCTGGCAGCTGACCATTCTGGCCGTATTGCTGCTGATGGTATTGCTGCGGCTAGTCAAGATCATCGGCGGGAAATCGGCCAATTTTTTCATCAAGCAGCAAAGAGCATTGGGAGAGGTCAACGGCTATATTGAAGAGATGATAGAAGGGCAGAAGGTAGTCAAGGTTTTCTGCCACGAGGATGCGGTAAAGGAACATTTTACCCAGCTGAATGAAACGCTGTGCGATGCGGCCAGCAATGCGGGGACTTTTTCTAATATCATGGGTCCTATTTCCAATAATATGGGTCACATCAGCTATGCGGTTACAGCGACAGTGGGTGCGGCGATGGCGATTTTCGGGATTTTGGATTTGGGAACCATCGGCTCTTTTTTGCAGTATACCCGGTCTTTTAACCAGCCTATCTCCATGCTCAGTCAGCAGTTCAACATTCTTTTGAGCGCACTGGCCGGCGCGGAGAGAATCTTTGCGGTCATTGATGAAAAACCGGAAACCGATGACGGATATGTTACGCTGGTCAATGCCCGCCGCCGGTCGGATGGCTCTTTGGAGGATGCTCCGAAAAAGCCGCCGATGAGACAACATCTTTCCATATTTCTTTCTATTTTGTTTATCCAAAATGTTTTATTTAAAGGTATTTGGTTATGAAGAAAATAAAATCGTGCTGGACGGAATCACCCTGAAAGCGCGGCCTGGGGAGAAAATTGCTTTTGTCGGCTCTACGGGAGCGGGCAAAACAACCATTACCAACCTGATTAACCGGTTTTATGATGTGCCGGATGGGAAAATCCGCTATGACGGCATCAACATCAACAAGATCAAAAAGGCGGATCTGCGCCGATCCCTGTCGATGGTTCTGCAGGATACCCACCTGTTTACCGGCACTGTTCGGGACAATATCCGTTATGGAAAGCTGGACGCCACCGACGAGGAGATCGTAGCAGCAGCCAAGCTGGCTAATGCTCATTTTTTCATCACCCATCTGCCGCAGGGATATGACACGGTTCTTACCTCCGACGGCGCTAACCTCAGCCAGGGGCAACGGCAGCTTTTGGCGATTGCCCGGGCGGCGGTAGCCGATCCGCCGGTGTTGATTCTGGACGAGGCGACCAGTTCCATCGACACTCGTACCGAATCTTTGATCGAAAAGGGGATGGATACACTGATGGAGGGACGGACGGTATTCGTCATCGCCCATCGGTTGTCCACGGTCCGCAATTCCAATGTGATTCTTGTGCTGGAGCACGGTAAAATTATTGAGGAAGGGAATCACGACGAACTGATCGCCCAAAAGGGAAAATATTACCAGTTATATACCGGTATGTTTGAACTGTCTTAAACCGGGAAACAGAAAAAGCCAAAGGATTTTCCTTTGGCTTTTTTTCGCATAGCGACAAAAATACAATTTGTATTATATCGCTGCATTTTTTTAAATGTTTTGAATACTCGGGCATAGAGAAACGGCAGGAGAAAAAATGGATGTTTTTTGAGGAACTTTTTTGAAAGTTTTGAATTTTCCAAAAGAAAAATTTCTCCCAAAAGGGAAAAATAACTCTTTTTGCCATGAATCCTTTTCATTTCGGGTAAAACTGATATAATAAAAAGGTATGGTCCGCTCTCGTAAGGATAAAGGAGGAAAAACACATGGATTTCAAAATCAGCCTGATAGAGGGCCAGCCGGTCTGGGATGCCCTGCCGGTGGGCAAAATCATCTACTACCCGCTGGAAAAACGGGATTACCGCCCTTTTGCGCAGGCGCGCATGTGTGTAAATGAAACGGATTTTTTTCTGCGTCTGTGGGCGTTTGAAACCCGTCCATCGCCCGAAAGTGTGCTGATGGCACGGCTTAACTTTGATCCGGCGCACAGCAAGGCCTTTTTGGAGATGCGGGTAGACAGCATGGGCGGCATGACCTGTACTGTTCGGGAACAGGAAAAAGACACGCCGCTCGCTTTGTATGGTGTTTTGCCCGATCTGCACAGCTACCGGGGGGAAGATTTAGAAGGAGAATATTGGGGTGTTGTTGTTAAGCTACCCCGCTGTGCCGTTGAGAAAATTTACGGTAGAGACCCGATTGAGGCAGGGTATGCGATGCAGGGAAACCTTTATAAACAGGATACTGACCCGGCAAGCCGCCATATGGGCAGTCTTTTCCCGATCGACCTGACAAAAGAGGACCCTTTTGGATCGGCTTCTTTTGGCACAATGCTGTTTGTCAACTACTAATGAAGACCGAACGGAGGAATGATATGAATATCCAGGAACAGATTGCCGCGAACCGCGACTTTTGCAAAAGTCCTTTTGCAAAAGAGCGGGAACTTTCTGACCAGCAAAAACGGCTGCCGCAGCCGCCTTTGTGCAAACCCGCCCAGTCTGAACGGCGGATTTTGCTGGGTCGGGATTTTCGTTCCGTGATGACGCAAACGGATTTTTTCACCATTTTGCAAAAAAGGACAAGCCAGCGTTTTTATCGGGATGAGGAGATGTCGCTGGAGCAGCTCTCTTTTTTACTGTGGGCAACGCAGGGGGTCAAATCGATCCGGGGAGACCATTATGCTACTTTGCGGACGGTGCCTTCCGGTGGCGCGCGCCATGCGTTTGAAACTTATTTGGCGGTGCGGAAGGTGGCTGGCCTTTCCGCCGGCGTCTACCATTATCTGCCGCTGGAGCATGCGCTGGAGCCGGTTGGACCTTTAGAAAATCCCCGAGAACAGATTACGGCTGCGATGCACGGGCAAAAATGGGCGGGCGGCTGTGCAGTTGCCTTTTTATACAGCTTTGTTCCCTACCGTGCAGAATGGAGATACAGCACCAGCGCCCACCGGGTGGCCCTGATTGACGCGGGGCATGTGGTGCAGAACCTGTATTTAGCATGTGAGGCCATTGAATGCGGCACCTGCGCGGTGGCGGCGATTGATCAGACAGTGGCAGATGCGCTGTGCTGTCTGGACGGCAAGGAGGAATTTATTGTTTACGCAGCTCCGGTCGGCCTTTCAGATCCGGAAAAAAATCAGGCGGGTAATCGGAAGATGTACGAGCAGACCATTCTGGAAAGCAACGCAGTGAAACCGCTGGATAAATAAGGCGGGTACTGCCGGAAGAGACGGATATTTTCGCTGATCGGCTTTCCGATAAGCGGGGAGAACCTTTTCATAGTATAAAAATCTCCCAGTTATTTCGGATCATTTTCACAAAATAGTCAGATTGCTATGGTATGCTGATTTTACTACTTGTGAAACAGAGGATTTCATATGCGCTATCCCAAAAAGACATATCCCAAAGCTTTTTCTGTTTTGTTTGGCATTTTGGCCGCGGCTTTCATCTTATTTTTGATCTGGCTGGGCGTTCAGCCGGCCGAACCGGCCAAACTGTCCCAAACAGAGGATTCCCAGTCGGATTTTGCCAGTGTGTCCGATCCCGCCGCATCCCGGCAGGAGAGCAATGACGAGATTTCCCAGTCTGACGCCGTTTTGGAGCCGCCGTCAGATGATAAATCGCTGGATACCTTTGTTGATTGGGTGATTTGGTACGCTGAACAGGAGCCCCGGTTCCCGGTGAAGGAGGATGGCAGTACCATTTACGGGGAGCTGTTCGGCGATCCTTATGCCCAGTGGTGTACGGAATTTTTAATGTACTGCTTTCAAAAAGCGGAGGATCGGTTGGGAACTTCTTATCTGGACAGTGTGTATCCCTGGTATCCTTCGTCTTATTCCTGCGGACTATGGTTCAAAGCATATTATCATTACTTTGATGTTGGAACCTATATCCCTGCCCGCGGAGATATGATCCTGTTTGACACACCTATGGAATTGGATATCCGGATCATATTGCGCTGGTAGTGGAGGTTGCAGACAGCGCGGAAGGTGATCTGGTGATACCACCATCGAAGAGGGAACATTCTCACCGATCCGGTGCCGCAGAAACATCCGACTTCCGTGCAGAGGGTGTTTCCTTTCCCGCGCGGCGGGAAACCTCAGCGAAACCAGTGGGCGACAGGTCTAAACTACGAGTCGGTTGCAATAGAACCCCCAGGGTACTATCCTATATTGTGTAATCCGAAAAAAGGGGGGATCGCTATGAAAACAAAAACAATGGGCGCGATGATTGCCCAGCGGAGAAAAGGAATGGGGATGACGCAGCTTGAACTGGCAAATAAGATGGGGGTGACGGACAAAGCCGTTTCAAAATGGGAGAGAAATTTGTCTTGCCCGGATATCCATTCCTTTCCCCGTTTGGCAGAAATCCTTCATGTTTCTATTGAGGAGCTCATGCAAAGCGGCACGGGTGCGCCTGTGGAAAAGAGCATGAGCGAAATGGTCCGTGTGGCGTTGAAAGGGATTGCATTGGCGATGGAAATTGCCGTTGTGGTCCTTTCGGTCCTGGGGAAACTGGACGCAAAAACAGGAATGGTCCTGCTTGGCCTGGGGCTGGTAAGCCTTGCAATGTATTCTTTGCGGGATAAAGAATAAAAGCCCGTTTAGCGCTTTTGCATTCAAAAACATCCTGCCCAAAATCGTTGGGCAGGATGTTTTTCTGCTTTATTCCCGCTTTTGCCGCAGGGATTTTCTGGACAGGCAAGGCTGCGCAGAAGAATGGGTTATTCCACAATGGATTGATTCAGCACAAAATGTACCGGCATCCCGTTTTGGGTAGGGTAGGGAACCTCGCCTTCTATCAGCGGCAGCAGATATTCAAACATCTCGTCAGTGACGTCGTTTCCCTGTTTGTTGATCCATTCACGGGGAACCAGCTGTTCCCTGTTGGCGATTTCCGAAACCGGTTTACAGCCAATGCGAACCATATATGGACGGTTGGAGACCCGCTCAAACACCATCATCACGCCGGTATGGCCCTGCAGGGCAAAGCGGATCGCATAGCTGCCGATTTTGCGGGCTTCTCGCACATCGGTAGCAGACATTAGATGGGAAGAACAGCGCTGCAGCACGTTCAGCTCAATGGAACGAACTTTGCAGCCAATCTTTTCCCGCACCAGTGACTCGAGGTATTTGCCCACGCCGGACAGATACCGGTGGCCAAATGCGTCTACGACGCCGCTTTGGAAATTTTCAGCGGCAAAGGTGCCGTCGGCCAGACGAACCCCTTCAGAGACGGCCACAATGCAGTTGCGGGTCAGGGATTGTACCTGTTTTACATCTCGGATAAATTGTTCCGGGTCAAAAGCAACTTCCGGCAGGTAGATCAAATGCGGCGCGCGGGCGCCCACGGTGCGGGGCAGAGCGGCGGAAGCGGTGAGCCATCCAGCGTGGCGGCCCATAATTTCCACAATGGTTACCGAATCGGTGTCATACACGTAACAGTCCCGAATGATTTCCAACATGGCGGTGGCGATAAATTTGGCCGAAGAACCGAATCCCGGAGAATGATCAGAGCCGGGCAGGTCGTTGTCAATGGTCTTGGGAATGCCGATGACTTTGATATCCTGTCCAGTGCGGCTAAAATGACGGAACAGCTTATCCACGGTATCCATTGAGTCATTGCCGCCGATATAGAAAAAGTAGCTGATTTGATAGCGCTTAAAAATCTCGTCGATTTTTTGATACAGCGCCGGGTCCGCATCCTCTTCCGGCAGACGGAACCGGCAGGAACCCAACGCCATGGCGGGCGTACACTCTAGAATAGAAAAATCCTCCTGCCGGGAAAACTGGGAGCGAAGGTCGATAATGGTGCCGGCCAGTACGCCTTGAATCCCGTTGAGCGCACCATATACGCCGTCGATTTCTTTGCTGCGGATAGCTTCCTGGATCGCACCGGACAGCGATGCGTTGATAGCAGCGGTCGGGCCGCCGGATTGCGCGATCAGCATGTTGTTCATATCGAAAAATCCTCCTGATTTCAGCAGAATACTACAAAATTTTACAGATTAGAGTATAGCATATTTGCAGCTTGAAAACAATCAAAGACGCATAATTTTATTCGGACAGCACAGGGATGGGCGCGTGGGGAAGCTGCTGCCAAAGGTCGATATCGTGAGAAAAAATCACCTGCGCGCCGGGCCGGGCCGCCAGCTGCCGGATCCGCTCCAGGCTTTGCAGGAGAAGGGATTTGTCATAGGGGCTTCGGGGAGAAACCGGCGGCGGGCCATAGTTTGCGGCAGTATACACCGCGTCCGAAGGGAATAATAGGATTTTTCCTCTGGCGGCGATTTCCATACC
>OLOQ01001955.1_pt1 | contig 18112 bp, 18 predicted proteins | sample 1673101 | NCBI WGS metagenome assembly OLOQ01 (sample SAMEA3136754, study PRJEB25190) | human gut metagenome | biome: human gut; feature: human-associated habitat; material: faeces | place: Austria | collected 2013 | reverse complement strand
GATTGGCAGTCCATTATTAAGTTTTTTATTATGTTCCCTTTGTACACCGTTGCAACTGTATTTTCATTATTATACATTATGCCTTTAAATTTCTTTGTATCCCAGAGGACCCGTGAACAACTTGCTTTGTCAACATCCATATGATTGCGCAGCCATGTCAGACCGACTTGTTCCAAGGACGCACGGTAATAGTCGCAATGATCACAGTAATCCTTGTATGGCTCAATGCCAAGGGTCTCTTTTAATTCGAGCAGACGGCCTTTGGAGGGGCAGTGATGCATTGCCTCTGCATACCACCCATCTTCCAGATTGTAAATAAACGTACAATCGGCAGCCTCCTCAGTCAATGTGCCGGTCCAATAATCAACACAGCCCTTAAGCCCATCCTTTTTTGCAAAATTGATCAGGGGAATACCCTTACCGGTAGGTGCAAATAGGAAATCCCACAGGTGATTGACTTCCTCGCGCCCGTATTTTTTGTCCAAATAGGTAAACAGTTCGCTATATGCAGGGATAAATTCTGTACAGGAAATCATATTCATGCCTCCTTATAATGTAGCTTGACCATTGCGTTTCCATGTATCATGTGATTCCATTTTAATTGTCTTGAAACTCCAAACAAGGAAATGCTTAACATACTTTGGCGGTACTTGTGCTAGTGTAGCACCTTACAAAACCACTAGCAAAAGACATATATTGTCCTTTTCAATATGCAACATGCCAACCAAAGACTTGCGCATAAATGGTCGATGGTTTGCAGCTTTGCTTGTGCAGATAAAACATATCTCACGTTATATCTAGCTTTGCAAATAGTTTTAACGCGTTGCCACGTAAAATTTGATATTTATCAAATCTGGATATAGCCGCTCCGTCAATTCGAACGCGCTGACATGGACTGAAGTAGTTACTTGAATCCGTTCCAAAAAGGATGTGATCTGCGCCAATCATCCCAACTGCATATTCCAGAAGATTCGACAGCATAGACCGTATGCTAGAAGTATCTGTATATAAATTTCCAGTTTGGTTGTTTAAAATGCTTCGGATATGGTGGTTAGGATCTGCATCGAAACTGCTGCCAAGGTGTGCGGCAATTACAGGAATCTCGGGATACTGTTCAGCAAAGAAACTATAGATTTCTGGCATACAGCACTCAGCACCGCTGTGACCAAGTAGAGGCGCATGATGTTTGGCTGCGAAAGCAAATAGTTTGTCTCCTAGTTCTAGGAGACTGTATTCATGCTCCTCCGGGTGGATTTTTACGCCTAACGCTTTCGGATGCTGCAAAAGGTCAGCAGCCTGTGCAAAGGTTTCTGTCTCATGCGGATCGATAATTACCCAAAAATAGACCTTGGCATATTGCTCTGCAAGATCTACCATCTGTCGATTTCCTTCTACACAGTAGCCAGAGCCTCGGGGCATCAAAGCATACCGGCTGGAATTTACACTAATGGCGATGTTTGCAAGTTCCATAGTCCGCAAAAGATATGGCACGCTACCATTTTCGATACAATTGTCAGGCATGTTGCCATGCGCAGGACCTACATGGCTGTGGATATCAATGGCAGAAATTTGACAAGTTTCTTCTTGTAGCATAGCCTAACAGATTCGTACTTTTGCGATGATCTTCTTTACTTCCATTGCACCCTCCGAACCATAGCAGGCCGGTGTGTGTGCATCTTGCGGAAAAAGCACAAGGAAATCACCGGCCTGCAGTCGAATGGCGGATACATCCGCATCAGTCTTTGCCAAGAGTGCCTCGGATTCTTCCGTGTATGGCTTTGTAATTACTTTAAGCTTGCTGGTCGGCTTGACATAGACTATTTCGCTTCCCTCAACCATGTACATCACGTCCAAATACTTTTTGTGAGCCTCTGCAAGTGCGCCTTCGCTTGTATGAGTCAAGTACTGATTAAGCAAAAGGAAAAGATTGTTCCCATCAAGCTCGACTTTCCCTGTTGAATAGTTACTGGAACTATATTTCTGCATAGCCTTTAACGCTCTATAAACAGCAGGATACGAGTCACGATATTGAGCGCAATGGCCTATGGTGTCAAAGATCATTTCAGTTCTCCAATTTTAATCATCTTCTGGCGAACCAGCTCGGCATTCTTCGGCTCGATCACCGAATTGATATCCGGTGCAGTATTGCCTTCATATCCAAGCATATTCATGGCCAAGCTGAAGCACGGCCAGAGATCATGCGCAAAGAAGAAATCACGCAGATCAAGAATATTGTTTAAGCAAGTTGCAGCGGTGCTGTAATCATTCTCTTGCATCGCACGGAACATTTTACCTGTGTTCGCGGGGGTGACAGGAAGCATCCCATCAAGGCAATTATCAATGCCCCATTTATAAGCAACATCGAAAGTGTCCAACCCAGAATAGACAAGAATGAAGTCCTTCGGCACATTCGGGTTTAGCTTTAGTCTACGGAACATCGCCTGATCAGCGGATTTGATACCAATCAGATTAGGAATGTCGTGGATCATCTCAAGCATCATATCATAGGTGATTTTCGATTGTGTAACGCTGGGCAAATCATAGAGCATAATGTTGTGGTTGGTTGATGCAGCCACGCCCTTGAAATAATTCATCATCTGGCCACGATTTGCGACAGAGTAATAGGGAGCTGTAAACACAAAAGCAGTGACATCGAGGCTTTCCATTGCAGCCATACGTTCAGCAGCGCGGCGAATAGAGCAATCCATAGCGCCAACGAATACAGGGACGCGCCCTGCGGCAGCATCTACAGCAACGCGTGCAACTTCAACGCAGGTACTGTTGGTCAAAAATGCCTGCTGACCCATAGACCCCATACTCAAAAGACCGACCGCACCTGCGGCTATCATGTCCTCAATCTGTTTGCGATAGCTGCGCTCAATTAGATTTCCCTTTTCGTCCAGCGGCGTGACAAGTGCTGGAACAAAACCCGCTTTCATAATAATTACCTCCATCATTGATTTAATATTGAGTATTCAACTTCATTGAATGCTTTTCATAATTTGCCATATGCGGCATTTATGTCTGTTCATCATACAGATGACATGCTACACAATAATTCTCTCCAACTTCGCGAAGTGTTGGTTTTTTTGTTTTGCAGATATCCATACATTTGCTGCATCTGGGGTGAAATACGCAACCAGTAGGCGGATTCATTGGTGATGGAACATCACCAGTCAATATAATGCGTTCCTTCTTCGCACCATATACTGGAATCGGAACGGCGGATAATAGCGCCTGCGTGTACGGATGTAAATGACTCTGATACAGGGTTGTTGCATCACCCATCTCTACAATTTGGCCTAAATACATGATAGCAATACGGTCTGACATATACTGAACGACACTTAGATCGTGGGCAATAAAGATGAACGAAAGATCATATTGCTTTTGCAGTTTGCGCATCAAATTGAGAATTTGAGCCTGAATAGATACATCGAGCGCAGATACGGGTTCATCGCATACGATTAGTCTCGGCTTAAAAGCCAGTGCTTTTGCAATACAAATACGTTGACGTTGACCGCCTGAGAATTCATGCGGATAGCGATACATATACTCCGGTTGTAAGTTGACCGCCTTTAAAGACTCCGCAATAATTTGCTTCCTTTTTGCCTTATCACCGTTACCAATGCCATGAACACGCATCGGTTCATCGAAAGCCTCAAAAATATTGTGCATGGGATTAAGTGAGGCATATGGATCCTGAAAAACGATTTGCAGCTTTTGTCGAAGAGCAAAACTTTCTTCTCGGCGAAGGGAAAGAATATCTTTCATTTCTCCATCATCGTTAAAAAGAAGTTTTCCCTCAGTCGGATTGTATAACCGAACGATACATTTCCCCAAAGTCGTTTTTCCACAACCAGATTCTCCGACGATACCAAAGGTTTCTCCCTCTTTTACAAAGAACGAAACATCATTGACAGCTTTTACGCTCGGTTGTTTTTTATCGAACAGGCGGCGAGTTGAGCTAAACTCTTTGCTAAGGTGCTCAACAACCAACACCTTATCTCGATTGTTACTTTCCACCTACTCGCACCTCCTCAAACAGCAGGCAACGTACTCGGTGGCCATCATCCATGATTGTATCAACAGGAAAATGATTTTTACACGCCGCGACAGCGCATTCACACCGATCTGAAAATTCGCAGCCACCAAAGTCCGTGGATGCATCTGGAGTATTGCCTTCGATAGTTTCTAGTTCCTGAGTTTTATCCATTCCAAGAACGGGAACTGATTGCATCAGTGCTTTTGTGTATGGATGGAGTGGGTTGGTGAAGATCTGCTCTAAGGTACCATATTCCACTACGCGTCCCATATACATAACGGCTACAGAATCCGCAACTTCTGCAACAATGCCCATATTATGAGTGATAAGTATGATTGAAGTGCCATGTTCACGTTGCATTTTCTGCATCAGGTCAAGGATCTGTGCTTGGATTGTAACATCCAGCGCAGTTGTGGGTTCATCAGCGATGAGAATGTTCGGTTTACAGATCATAGCAATAGCAATCATGACGCGTTGTTTCATGCCACCAGAAAACTCATGTGGATATTGATCATATCGTTTTTCTGGCGTTGGGATGCCGAGGTCAGAAAGAAGTTTGATAATACGTGCTTTTGCTTCTGCTTTGTCAATTTTTTCATGACTGCTCAAACTTTCCATGATCTGACTTCCGATAGTATAGACCGGGTTCAGCGTAGACATCGGGTCTTGAAAGATCATTGCAATATCCTTGCCACGGATTGCACGGATTTCTCTTCCTGTCCGACTGAAGTTGCTTATGATTTTTCCTTTCTCGCCAGATTGCGGATAATAGGTAACGCTACCGTTTTCCAAAATGCCATTTGGGGGAAGAAGCTGCATAATAGAATGTGCTGTAACGCTTTTTCCACAGCCAGACTCTCCAACAATACACAAGGTCTTTCCGCGTTCGAGAGAAAAAGTCACTCCATTGACGGCATGAACCTGACGTCGTCCAACTTTAAATGTAGTTTTTAAGTCCTTGACTTCTAGTACAAAATCTTGTTCTTTCATCGTATCCCTCCCTCATTGTGCCGAGGGATCCAAAACATCCCGTAGACCGTCACCAAAGAAGTTAATGCTCAAAACGAGCAGACAAATCGTGATACCTGGGGCTAACCACAGAAGCGGCATCGTTTGAATAATATCCAAACGCTTTGCAGCATTAATAATGTTACCCCACGTTACGACAGTATCAGGAACGCCCATACCCAAAAAGCTTAAACTTGCTTCCGACAGAATATACTGTGCGACCTGCAGGGTGGAATTTACAATTACCGGTCCAAGTGTATTTGGTAGTAAATGATGGAACATAATAGAGAAAGACTTTATGCCATTTGCTTTGCAGCTCTCCACAAAGGGTTCCTGTTTGAGCGAAAGCAGGCGACTTCGAACGATGCGCATCATCACCGGCCAACCCGTAAAAATAAAAATTAAGAGCAGATTCTTTGTACTCTGTCCCATCAAGCCTACACACAGTAAAATTAAAAGATAATATGGAAACGATTGGAATATCTCGGCGATATAAACAAGAATTTTATCGACTATTCCACCGTAAAAGCCAGAAATGCACCCCAATACGGCACCCAGTGCAGTGGCACCTACTGCACTGACGACACCAATTAAAATGGACATTCTACCCCCGTAAAGGATCCGAGCAAACAAATCTCTCCCCATACGGTCGGTACCTAACAAATGCGTTTTGGAGCAAGGCTGGTTTTTTTGCGAAACGTCAATGAAATTTGGATCATACGGGGTCAGCAGGGGTGCAAGAATGCATGCAAACAGGATCGCTATCAAGATCACTGCACCAATAACAGCCATACGATTGCGCATGAATTTTTCAATATTACGTTTAGCCAGAGAGGATTTCGTTTTTACTTTCATCATATACACTCCTCTCTCAGTCAAGCCGGACCCGCGGATCCAGCATTGCTGTTACGATATCAATCAGTGTGCTTGCGACCAGCGTAACAATGGATATAGTCATGGTTGTGATCATAACTACGGGCATATCACTGGCTGATATCGCGTCGAGTACCATGCTGCCCATTGCAGGATAGTTAAAAACTGTTTCTATAACAACTGTTCCGCTGACCAGTGCAGGGAGCCGCGATACAAGTAAAACCATAACTGGTGTCAGTGCGTTTCGCAGCGCATGTTTCAAATTGATTGTCGTCTCACTCAACCCTTTGCTTCTGGCGGTTTTAATGTAATCCTTATTTAGTACATCTAGGACGGAGCCTCTAGTATATCTGGCTTGACTGGCCATCAAATGGATCGCTAACGTAAAGGCAGGTAGCACAATGTATCGAAACCGAGAAAAAAAGTCCGCGCCACCTTTCGGGTCCATTCGCCCACCTGTAGGAAACCATTTAAGTTTCAGCGCAAAAAATAAGATAAAGACTACGCCAAAGAAAAATTCAGGGACAGATGTGCCGATTACACTGAATGCGGTACATCCATAATCTGCAAGGGAATTTTTATTAATTGCGGCAATAAACCCAAATAGGATTCCTAGTACACTGGAAAAAACCAGTGCCCATGCAGCAAGCTCCATTGTGTAAGGCAACCGGGTCGCAAGCATAACAGCAATATTTGAGCCTGTTGACTGAGAATAGCCAAAATCACCTTGTAGAAGTCGTCCAAGCCACGAGAAATACTGGATGAACCACGGATCGTTTAACCCCAGGCTTTCGCGGCGCGCTTCAAGTTGAGCTTCAGACATCATCTCGATCTGTTCTGGAGACAGTGTTCTTGTAATCGAATCGCCTGGTAGTGCGTTCAATGCCAGAAAAATAATCAGAGAAATAACAAGTAACTTTGGGATTAAAATCAGAAATTTGCGAAGTATGTATTTTGTCATGGGCAGGCACCTTTCTAATCCAAGTGATGTATGTATCACCGGAATACATGCTAAGGAATGTGCGCTGCAACCGCGCGTTGTGGTTGCAGCGCACAAAATATATGCCTGAATTAAACGTTAAATCAGTTCAGGACCCAGCTTTCAAACATCCAGTTACGGCCGGTCTCGTTATCAAGTTCAAGCATAGTCGAAGGGATAGTCAGTTTGTTTGCATTGTAAATCTGCACGGTATTGAGTCCGTATGCAGGCAGAATCCAAGCATTCTGATAGCCAAGTGCCTGCAGAACGTCACCTGCTTCTTTGGCAGATGCATCATCAATTGTTGCTTCATACGCATCATACGCCGGATCAATGATAGCGGCACGTTCCTCAACGAGGCCGAGATTTGCCGAGTTTTTGGAAACGAGCTTGTCATAGATGGATATAGGATCAACTACGCCAGAAACGCCTGCATAGCTGATGTCAAAGTCCATTGCAGCAAGCTGACCCTGCAGATCGCCAGTCAAAAGCTTCGGAACAACGGTAATGCCTGCCGTTGCAAAATCCTGCTTGATCATAGCCATAATATCAGTGGTGGTTTGATCGTCATAATAGTAAGCGATCACGAGTTCCTTTGAGAAATCATAGCCTGCTTCGTTCAGCATAGTGATAGCGGTATCAATATCCTGCTTAGGCAGAGGGATGTCGTCGTTGTACTTCGGAGAGGTAGGATTAACGAATGTGGAAAGTGCAACACCCTGACCGGAATAGAACGAAGCAATGGCTTCCTTATTCAAAATCAGGTCAAACGCCTGACGAACCTCGGGTTTTGCCAAATCAGGATTGCATTCACGTGCTTCGCGTTCTGCATTCACAAACTGGAAATAGCGGCAATAGAATGAGGTGGACATGACCGTAATCAGATCGGAGTTCTGTGCGGTAACATTATTGGCAACCTCAATGTCATTAAGTGCGTTTTTCCACGCAAAATCCAAATCACCCGCAATCAAAGCAGCGACAACGGCATCACTGCCACCAGCAGAATAGTTCGTAAACAGACATTTGGGGATACCAGGAGCTGCATCATAGTAATCAGGGTTAGCAGTCAAGACCGCATAGTCAGGGAAAGATACTTCTTCAAGTACATAAGGGCCACAGCCAACGGGATTGCTCCAGAACGGTTCATATGTGGTCAGATCCGCGTAGGCAACATTACCGAGCAGATGTTTTGGCAAGATTTTGATAACGCACAATCCATACAGCAGGCCACGTGCAGGCTTGGCCAGCTTCAGCGTGACAACATTACCATCTGTCGTGATACCGGACATTTCGGTAGCAGTACCAGCCATGACATCAGCGTAGCCCTCAACATTTGCAAGCGGCTTTGCATACGGCGAAGCCATGCCGACACAGGCGTTCAGAGACCAAACAACATCATCAGCAGTCAGTGCAGTACCGTCGTGCCATTTGATATCGTCACGAATCGTAAACGTATAACTCAAGCCATCAGCAGACACTGTATAGTCGCTTGCGATTTTGTTGGTATAGCTCTCGTCCGAGTTCTGGACGAGCAGAGAGTCGAACAGCATATACGGAATTAAGCACTGCATATCTTTCCAGGGATTCTCAAACACTGTATCGATGCCAATACCCTGGTGCCACTGCAGATTCAGAATTTTTTCTTCCTCAGCAGGGGGTGTTTGAATATCATCAGCGGCGGTGGGAGTTTCGGGAGTTTCTGCGGGGGGGAATTGCTTCGGATGTCGGATCTTCGGTCTTAGCAGTACAAGCAACCATGCTAAGAACCATAACCAACACCAGCAGAAACGCGATGAGTTTTTTCATTTTTGTTCCTCCTATTATTTTTTGGTATATTGCACAAGCACTTGCTCTAAAACGACTATAGCATAGTGAAAAAAGTCAGTCAATTCGTCCCGAGCAACTGGATAATCATTCTGGATAAAAGTTAATTTTTCAGAATATCTAATTTGGGCTATCCATGATATGATATAATTAACTAAAATATAGACTTTTTGTAGTTTCACCTTGTGCCATCTATATAAAAGGAGGCGCTACTTTGCGTTTGATGAAAAAACTGTTTCATATGCCAATGCGAATTCAAAGTAAAATTATGCTATCTCTGCTGGCAGTTGCACTGATTATGATTCTTTACACCAGTATTGTTTCGTTCCAGTTGGCATCGGATAAGGTCAAAGAAGTCAGCCTTCGCTTATCAGAAAGCAATACAGCTTCTGCTGTCAGTGCACTTAATAACAGTCTAAATGACGTCCACAAACTATCCGTACAATTTATTAACATACAGGCTCTGCAAAGTGTTGCGCGTAGCCAAGATTTACGTACAATTCCCGATGATTTGTTTGTATCATACCAGGAAGAAATTGCGCAGGCAGTATTAATGTTAAAAGCAAATGCCGCTGCTTATGGCTACGGTCCGAAGTTTGAGTTTATTTCGGTTCAAATGAAAAATGGCTACTCATATACTTCACAGTTCGATGATGTATTGCCGTTTTCAGACTATGAAACCTGTATTCAGTACTTTTCAGATCAAAACAAGAAATCTGCTTATGATTACACAAGCCCGCAATGGCTCCTTTGTCAAGTGGGTGGAGATGCTGGCAATAAGTCGGTATTGACCTATTTGCGCTTTCTCTATCGACCTGTAACATTAGAGAAGCTAGGGGTTATTGTATTTGGTATATCAGAGGAGTGGGTTAGTGAAACATATCTACCCTACGCACAGGATGCTTGTTTGATGACAAAGTCTGGGATTTTATATTCGGCATCTGGTGACTCTAGCCTTATCGGTACACCGTATAATCAAAATGCAAGTTTGCTACATGCAATTCAGGAAAAATCGACCAGTGCTGCCTCCAGCATTGCCTATGAGGGAGGGAGTGGAAAACCGCAGATCGCATCCTACCAACAGCTGACTGCCATGCAGGCATATTTAATTGTTCCTTTTGACCTTTATGAGGGAATTAGTTCGAAAGAAATGCGCAGCTTTTTGAACGCGGTGATCATTATGGGCGTTTTTGGCCTTGCAGCAACTGCAGTACTGTCTCACCTGCTTTCTTATGGATTATCAAAATCTGTAGTGACACTTACCGACTTTACAAAAAGTGTGGAACGCGGAGAAACCTCACTCCGATATCAGCCACATGGGCAGGATGAAATTGCTTATCTGGGTCAACAAATCAATGATATGCTTGATCAACTACAAATTGCTGCCGATCAAAGAGAAGCCGACTTGAAAGCAAATCAAGAATTGGAATTACAGTTGAATCAAATTCAAATCAATCCGCATTTGCTGTATAACACATTAGATTCCGCCTTATGGATATTGCAATGCGGAAGAACATCTGATGTTTCCATGCTGATTGCTTCAATGAGTGAATTCCTTAAGATTTCCCTCTCTAAAGGGGAAATGAGGATTCCACTTTCACATGAATTGGATTTGATTCGTCATTATCTAAACATTCAAAAAATTGCAAGGCAAAAAAACATCCGGCTGGAAATCGAAATGGACGAGGCATTAAGTCGTGCGGAAATCATCAAACTGACGTTGCAGCCGCTGGTTGAAAACTCCATAGTTCATGGCTTCTCTGGCTATCGGGATGATGGTGCGATTCGTATTCACGTACAAAGGTGCGGTGATGATATGTTGATTCGCATTTCTGATAACGGCATTGGTATGTTGCCAGAAGAAGTAGATACATTGAACCATATTTTGCAGTTACCATCTCTTCCAACATATTTTCATCACTTCGGCATGTTTAACGTCAACCGTAGAATCGTGCAGGCTTTTGGTCAGCGCTACGGTATAAAAATTGAAAGTGAAGTTGGTGAGCACACTACGATTGATATTGTTGTTCCATACTCACAAAGCAAATCACAGGAGGAACTAAATGTTTGATGTTATGATTATCGACGATGACACACAGGTGCGTGAGCGATTGAAAAGCATCATTGACTGGACCACATTGCCAATCCGACTCGTTTGCGAAGCGGGTGATAGCGACAGTGCAATGGAACTTTTTCTGATGTACCGTCCCAAGATCATCATTACAGATATAAGCATTCCAATCATTTCTGGGCTTGATCTTGCTCTTTTAATTCAAAAAGAGGATCCGGAAATACAGTTCATTGTCATAACGGGGTTTAACGATTTTGAACTAGTCCGTCGTTCTGTGAACGTAGGTGCGATTGATTTGCTCAGCAAGCCCATATTTCCAGAGGCAATCAACAAGAGCCTGAAAAAAGCTGTTGAGCATTTTCTGCGGTTACAGGAAGAGTGTGCCTCTGGCAGTGCATTAAAACGTTTGGTAAGCAAAAATCTTCCTCAGATGCAAGAAACATTTATGATCAACTTGATCAATCGCCCGCAGGAGGATATTTCCAAATTGAATGTACAGATGAAGTTGCTGGAAATACCATGTACGGGGCCTTTTTTTGCCATGATCCTGTTGGCAATTCCATTTCAGAAAAATAACGAAATGGAATACGAAACACCACTGATGCTTTTACGCGATACTCTTTCATCCCATTTTAAAGCAGCAGAATTTCAGTTTTTCGTTTTTATTGATACACATTCCAGAGTTAACTGTCTTGTTAGCTTGCGTGAAAGGGATGCTGACAATACAATCGAGGAAATTCTGATGCGCACATATGAACAGATGCAACTCCTTGCGGGCACAAAAATTCTGGTCGGCATCGGCCCAACCGTTGACACGCTCATGCGTCTGAATGAGTCCAGGCGAGGTGCTTTGACGGCATTAAATTACCAATGCATTCTCGGAAGTGCATCGGTCATGCACTTTAAAAACATGGAAAAAATGGACACCGTGTTCCATTCACAAGAGACAATCCACACCTTTTTACTTCAAAAATTTCGCGAATGCGACTTGGAGTCCATTTCTAATACGCTACAGAATCACATCGCTATAATTTATGCATATGGAAACGCACAGAATGAACGCGTAGCACATTTTTTGTTTGAGTATGTGCAAAATATTACAAATGAAGCCCTGCGATTGGGCCTCACATTGGACAAGATTGAAGCCTATGTTCCGACTATTGTTCAACTGATGCAGACAGGAACGCCAAGGGACTGTGTAGAAGATGTTTTACGCCTGACAAAACAGTTCTTGGAACATGTATCTGAGCGTCATACCAATGAAAGCAACCACTTGATTAGCATAGCAAAAGAATATATCATGCAAAACCTCGACAAGGAGCAACTCAATCTTGAGGCGGTCAGTGACCATGTCGGACTTTCTAGAATTTACTTTTGTAAGTTGTTCCATCAAGTTGAAGGAATTACATTTAGCAATTATCTCAAATGCGCTCGGGTCGAAAAAGCAAAGCACCTACTTCTAAATACAAATATGAAGGCCTTTGAGATTAGCGATGCCGTTGGCTTTTCAAATGCAAAGTATTTTAGCTTTGCCTTCAAGCAAATCGTCGGCTTGTCTCCAATGGAATATCAAAAACAGTTTCACCGATAATTTTTGGCTGGTCCTCACAGCTTGCTTTTAGATTTTTTAATATATGGGCTTCGACGATTTCTGCTCCTTTTGGCTCGTTTTTGTGGAATGGTATTTTGTTTTTTTACAATTCTATAATTCTACCGTCTCATCAAAAGTGAGAAGTGCCCTTCGGGGCGTGTTTTCCTGTATAGAAAAAGCGCTGCTGAGTCGTAAGTCGGCAGCGTTTCTGATGATTTGTGGTTTTCGGCAAGCGGTGACAAGAACTCAGTAGTGTCGGCGTTTTCGGGATGCACTTCTCTTGATGTTGGTAAACTGGTATCAGGAATGTCGACGCCTTCTGAATCTGCTTGAAATCGATGGCGGAAACTTGGGCCGCGCGCAGGTACTCCAGTCTCTGAATATAGGAGTTCTTCAGCGTAGCGGATACAGCAAGACGAAGAAAGTGGTTGGAAATCAGACTGTCGGTCAAAGCTACTTTATCCGTGGACGGCGTGAACGCCGTGCAGGGCATCACGACCTATCACGCGGAGGAAGCCATGGTCAACCGGATCATGCTCCAGCAGGCGCATCAGGCGATCATCGCTGCCGACCGCCGAAAGGTCGGACGCGCGGGCTTCACCGGCATCTGCCGGCTGGATGATCGCTTCACGGTCATCACCGACAGCGGGGCCAAGCAGGAGGAGCTGGACGAGATCCGCGCGACCGGCGCGGCTGTGGAGGTCGCGGAGGAAGTATGAAAACAAAACTGCACCCCGGATGGGTGCTGGCGCTGCTCTGCGCGGTGCTGTTCTTCTACGGGTTTTATCTCGGCGGCGTGCAGCTCGTCATCAGTGAGGTCTCGCGGGAATACGGCCAGAACGCCGCGGGCATGGGCGGTCTGGTGGCCGCGCAGCATGTCGCGGCAGTCGTGCTGCCGGTCGTGCTGGGTGCGCTGGCAGACCGGATCGGGAAAAAGCCGGTGCTGTGCATCTTCGCGGCGGTTTTCGCCGCGGGCTGCTTCCTTGCAGGACTTTCTAAAAATCTCGGCGTGTATGTGATCGGCGCGGTCTGCGTCGGCGCGGGCTACAGCGTGTGCGAGAGCGTATCGACCGCCGTGCTGTCTGAGTTGGATGCGGAGAAGCGGGTGCGCTATATCAATCTGTCGCAGGCTGTGCTTTCGCTCGGCGCTGTGGTCAGCCCGTTTCTGGTGCAGTGGCTGCAGAAAAGCCGCCATGCGAGCTGGCGGCTGCCGTTTTTGATCTGCGCGGCGGCCTATACGCTGCTGGCGCTGCTGCTCCTGCTCACGGTGTTCCCGAAACGGCAGACTGTCACGCAGAAGGCGGCAAAGGCGCGGACGAACTTTTTTATATCACGAGCGTTCTGGTTGCTATTTTTCGCAACTCCGATCTACGTCGGTCTCGAAAATGGCATCAGCTATTTTGCCGAAAGCCTGTTTTCTTTACGGTTGTTGGCGGGGGATCTCGCGGCTACGGCGATCTCGGCGTACTGGATCGGCATGACCGTTTCCCGGATGCTGTTCAGCGCCGTTCTGCGCGACCCGAAGAAAACGCTCGTCGGCTGTTTCTTGGCAAGCGCGGCGTTTCTGCTAGTGTTGGCTATATCCCAAAATCCAACAATATCTCTCATATGCTGTTTTGCCACAGGCTTTTCTTACGGCCCAATCTGGTCGATGCTCGTTGCGCAGGCGACCGGCCTATTCCCGGAAGCCAGTGCAAGCGTGGCTGGCATCATGAGCGCAGGCAGCGGAATCGGTGGAATGGTTGTTCCTGTATTGATGGGGGCTGTGTATGATTGGATTGGAATATCGGCAGCGTTTGGGCTACTTGTTGTAGCTGCAGTGCTTGGGGGCTTTTTCTGTAAAAGAATATGAGGCGGTAGAAAATGAGAAAATGAACGCGAGGTTTTTCATTGCAATACAAAAAGGAAACGCCAGGCTGTTTTTTTAGCCTGGCGTTTTGCATCCGCTACGCATCTTTTGTTCACTACGTGCATCCCCTTTGATTTCTTTTTTGAGAAACATACGCGGTGTACAATATTTATGAAGCAGGTGGTGAACATTTTGGACGCAAGAGAGCGAATCCAGCAGCTGATGGAGGAACGGAACTGGACGATCTACCGGTTAGCAAAAGAATCCGGTTTATCTCAAACCACGATCTCCAACATTTTTAAACGTAACAATGAGCCGTCAATTCCGACGTTAAAACGGATCTGTGACGCATTTGGTATATCCATGTCACAATTTTTTAGAGGAAGTGCTGACTGTGCCGTTTCTGAGGAACAGCAGGAACTCATCAACAACTGGTCGCTACTCAGCGACACGCAGCGACAACTGCTTTCCGGGCTTATCAAAACAATGCTATAGTACATATCCGCACAGCCTGTCTGCGCGGTTGACGTAGGGGCTGTCCGATCACGGGATTGGGCAGCCCCTGCGCATTTTAAGCGAATCTGAAAATGAAAAAGAAGGAGTCTTGCGTATGTATGTCAACAGCCCCGAAGAACGGGAAATCGCCAAAAACTGTGTTGCCTTTTGCGGCGCACTGCGCCGGGTGGAGCAGCAGCTCCGCAGCGAGGAAAATTCAGACGCCATCATCGACGGAGTGCTGCAAGCGGCAGCGGAGTTTTACGGTGCCAGTCGAGCGTCCATCGTAGAAGCAGATTGGGAGCTTGGCGTCGGTATCATCACCCACGAATGGTGCGCAGACGGCGTGGAGCATCAGAAGGATATGCTGCAATATCTGGCGATGGAGATGTTTCCGCGCTGGAAAGAGGCGCTGCGCACAAACCAGATTGTCATCACGGCAAATATGCACGATCTGGACGGTACGTTCCCGGATGAAGCGGACTTCTTCCGGAACTATGGCGTCGGCAGGATTCTGGCTGCGCCGTTTTCCAAACGCATCAATCAGGGATTCCTCGTCGTAGACGACCCGACGCGCCGCACCGACGACGCAGCATTTCTCTTAATCGCTTCGTATGCCGTCGTGCTGGAGCTGAATGAGGTCAAATTACAGCAGTCTCTCGATGCCGCCTCCCGTGCCTCCCGGCACAACTCGGACAATATCTACATCAACTGCTTCGGAGGTCTGGAGATCATCGGTCCGAACGGAAAGCTGACGGGCGACGACATCAAAACTGATCAGGGCTTTCTTTTACTGGCGTATCTGATTCTCAACCGCAGACGCTCGTCGAGCGTCGATGAGCTTTCGCGCGTGATCCACCACTTTGGGGATTCGGACGCCCCGTACAAGGTGCTGAGCAACATCGTCTACCGGATTCGCCGTCCGCTGGCAATCATCGGCCTGGACAAGCTCATCATTGGTAAAAACGGAACGTTTGTCATCAACCCTGCATACCATATTCATACGGACTTCGACCGCTTTGAGGAAAATTGTCGGAAGTTGGAGCGTGTCTCCGATCCCGACCTGCGCAGTGCGCTGTACCGCAAAGCGGTCGAACTGTATAAAGGGCATCTTCTGCCGAGAATCGAGCATGAATTCTGGCATATGCAGCTGGATATGTATTATCAATCGCTGTATCTGGCAATCACAAAGGGGTATGCCCGATACAAGCTGGAACAGAAGGAATATATCGATGCGCTGCGCGAGATCAAGAACGCCATGCAGATCGCGCCCGGCGACGGAGAACTGAGTATGCTTTCTGTGCTTGCTGCCGGGTATCATGGCGGACGTGCGCTGGCGCGGCGCTATTATGAGGCGGCTAAGAAATATCTGGACAGCAGCCAGATCGCGCAGATTCACGCGCAGCTTGGCCTCTAGGCGTGAGGGCGCAGTCAAGGGTGTCCACGAGGGTGCATCCGAGGGTGCGCACGAGGGTATAACTGAGGGTGCGGCGAAGGGGATAGTCGAGTGTAAAATGTAGGGTAAATTGCAGGCTGCGGACGAGGGCGCAGCCGAGGGTAGTCACCTGCTACCATGTATTTACTGGAACGTAATTCCGGTAATCCTGGTCAGATGGGTGATTGCAGATGCAGCGGGGTATGCAAGCCGCCGCTCCTGCCGGCCATAAAACGGTCAGCGCGGAGCGGCGGTTTTCTTTTTCCTTTGATCGTCGTGACAGCCATGCGCTGTCACGACCGGGCTGCGGTCCGTCTGTGGCTGTATCGTGCATACTGCGTCTGTGCGCTCGGAACCATAGGGTTCCGGGCGCTTTTTTGCGCACATTTGGGAGTTTCCCGCGCTGCCGCGGTCCTCCGGTTTGAGTTTTGGTTTTTCCAAAATTCAAAGAACGGAGGACAAAGCATGGGCTTTTATTATGCTCGTGAAAAACAGAAATTTGACGCGGAATGGGAACGGCTTTCCGCGTGGTATCAGGCCGAAGGTATGAGCGCCGAGGCAATCAAGGAACTGTATCAATATGATTGGGCGGTCTTCTGCCGCCAGCGTTCGTTTGAGAGCCGGACACAGCCGCTCCCGGAGGAACCAGTAAGCGTTCTGTATCAGAAATTTGCGCAGCTCACGACCGTGATGACCGATACTGATCTTCGCGGCAGATACGATTGGATTGAGTCATTGGACGATGGCGAACTTGCGGGGCAGTTGAAAAAGCTGTCTGAGGATGACCGGGAGCTTCTGACGCAGATCGTCATGGATGGTCTGACAAAGGCAGAGGTCGCCAGACTGCGCGGGGTCACACGGCAGTCCATCAACGACAAAATCCAGCGTATCAAAAAATTTCTGAAAAAAGTTTAGAGCGGTTCCTTACATTTTCCTGTTTTCAGTGCCTACATGGTGAGGGCATCTTTTCAAGGTGCGCTCCCGCACCAGACCCGGTAACAGCTTCAGCCCGGCGGCGCGTGTGCAGCTTGAAAACAGAATACTCGATCAGACAACGCCCCTTCTGCCATTGCCCACCGGCTTTTGCCGAACAGCCCGGCTTCGTCGCCGGGCTGTATGGGTCTGGCAGAGGCAGATACTCCCCACCGTCCGTCCGAGCGTGACAGCAACCGTCGCAGGCAAACCGGTGAAAGGCTGCATAAGTAAATTGCAGGCGCAACGCGAGTGCCGAAAACGTAAGGCAGTCTGGATGAGAACACATGACAAGACACCGCAGAGGCGGCAAAACGCCGTCTCTGCATGATACAAAAGAGGAAAGAACATGGCATCGAGAGATATGTATAACAGCTCCGGTTATTTGGACATGACAGCTTTCCTCGCCTTGCGCAACATTGCACGCGAGGAAAAAAGACGCAGCAAATCAGACCGGCGCGGCAAGAAACGGTACAAAAACAGCCGTAAGAAATCGCCCCGCCGCGGATAGCTGATTCCTGCGCAGTCTTTCAGATGGGAGGCCATATATGTCAAAGTCCGCGACTGCCTTTTCGGTTGACGGGTTTGAAATCACGGCAACCTTTGCAGATAGCCATAATACGGCGGCAGCCAATCATGTAAAGCAGATTCTTCTGTCCGCTTTTGCGGCGAACACGCCGAAGCTCCGAAGCGCTGGCATCCTTGCAATACCTGCCATGCAGAGATATGATAATGGAGGCAAATCCAATGAACCTTGAAAACTTCATATTGACGCATGGATTCACGCTCTCAATTTCTTGAATTGAGAAAGGATGAATCAGGATGATGGAAAATACTATTTCGAAAGGCAATCGCGTCGATTGTCTATACCGAGTGTCCACCGACAAACAGGTGGACTACAACGACAAAAGCCAGGCCGACATTCCCATGCAGCGCAGAGAGTGCCATCGCTTCTGTGAAAAAATGGGCT
>OLOQ01001952.1_pt1 | contig 18130 bp, 9 predicted proteins | sample 1673101 | NCBI WGS metagenome assembly OLOQ01 (sample SAMEA3136754, study PRJEB25190) | human gut metagenome | biome: human gut; feature: human-associated habitat; material: faeces | place: Austria | collected 2013 | reverse complement strand
GATAGGGGTCTCCAAAACCTTTGGTGGGAGTTCGATTCTCTCATCCCCTGCTCTTTAAAAACACCTGTTTAGGTGTTTTTTTATTTATAGTAATTTAAATTAAATTTTTATAAAGGAGAATTATATGAAAAAAACAAATAACAGCGTGCTTTCGCAATACCGGGGGGCGTTAATGGGAATATCCATCATATTGATTATAGTTTTTCATTTTACGGATGACTGTCATTATTATTCCTATCATTTTAGTGGCTGGATTTCCTTCTTTTGGAGATATATTTCATCATCAAGTGTGGATGCATTTTTATTCTTTTCTGGTCTGGGGTTATATTATTCCATGAAAAAAAGATCAGATGTTAGAAGTTTTTACATAAGAAGATTAAAAAGAATTCTGATTCCTTATTGCATCGTAGCCGTACCCTCTTATATTTTACTGGATGTCTGTGTAGATAAAACAGGATGGGGAGAAGCCATAAAAGACTTCACATTTATCACATTTTTTAGTGATGGAGACAGGCTTTACTGGTATATTGGACTTATGCTGTTATGCTATTTGATTTATCCCTATATCTTTCAGATTGTGGATAGCGCACGGGACGCAATAGATGGAGAGATCCGGCTGATTTCCATGGTAAGTGCTGTTACCGTATTGGCACTTGTAATTGCATTATATGAGAAAGAGGTGTTTGGAAATGTAAATATTGCTTTGCTTCGTCTGCCTGTTTTTATAGCGGGCTGTTTTTATGGCAGATCCAGTTATGAAAAAAGGGAAAGTTATTGGAAATGGTTGATTCTTTTTGCGTTATCCGGCTATTTGCTCACCATGCTTCCAAGTGGATCTCCTATTTTTGCAAGGTATGTGACCGGAATTTTTAATATCTCATGTTGTGCGGGAATTGCCTGGATCTTTTCCCAGTTATCTATGCGCCCGGTTATAAGAATACTGGAATGGTTTGGTGCTCATTCGCTGGAATTGTATCTGGTACATGTTACCATACGAAAATTTATGAAGGGAGCAGCATTTCATACATGCCGTTTGCGTTACGAACTGGTGCTGGTATGCAGTTCCATTGTGATTGCATGGATACTTCAGATCCTTGTCCGGTATATAACAGATCATTTGCTTAAGGAAAAGAGGTAAGACATATGACCCTACAGCAGTTACATCAGGTAATTACGATTGCAGAAAGCCGCTCCATGAACGAAGCATCCCGAAAACTGTTTGTCTCACAGCCCAATCTGTCTGCGGTTGTGCGCGAACTGGAAGAAGAAGCAGGAATCACCATTTTTATCCGGTCAAACCGCGGAATCGTGCTTACACCGGAGGGAGAGGAATTTATCGGATATGCCAAGCAGGTCGTGGAGCAGTATCATTTGCTGGAATCCCGTTATATTTCGTCTGCATCCAAAAAGAAATTTTCTGTGTCCATGCAGCATTATACCTTTGCGGTCAAGGCATTTGTGGAAGTGGTCAAGGCTGTCGGAATGGAAGAATATGAATTTGCCGTGCATGAGACACAGACGAATCAGGTAATCGAAAATGTGCGTAACATGAAAAGTGAGCTGGGGATTCTTTTCCTGAGCAAATTTAATGAAGCAGTACTCCAGAAACTTTTCAGGGAAAATGATGTGATTTTTGAAGAACTGTTTACCTGTGACACCTATGTATATCTGTGGAAAGGACATCCGCTGGCACAAAGGGATGTAATTTCCATGAAAGAACTGCAGGAATATCCATGTCTGGTGTTCGAACAGGGGAAAAATAATTCCTTTTATTTTGCCGAAGAGATGAAAAGTACCTATGAATATAAGAAGATGATCCATGCGGATGACCGGGCGACCATGCTGAATCTGATGGTTGGTCTGAATGGTTATACACTCTGTTCCGGGATTATCTGTGAAGAATTAAACGGTAATGATTATGCGGCAGTGCCGCTGGCAGAGAGCGAAAAGATGCGGATCGGCTATATCCGGCACAAGGGGATAAAGGTCAGTCCGATCGGAGAATTATATGTGGATATTCTGAAAAAAAGTGGGAAACCACTTTGATAAAAATAGTTTTCATCAAAAAATGCTTGTTTTGGTCATTGGAAAGGCAATTTTTTGGAGAAATTGCATAAGATAGCAGGTATAAATATAAATACACGAAAAAAAACGGTAAGAATCTGATGGAAACGGTTGCGCGATTACCGTCATTATGCAGGAAAAACCGGAGAAATGCGAAGTTTGCACAACTTTGACAGATGAGAAAAAAAGTGGCATAATCGTTTCTAAACTCGGGGATGATAAAAATAATATCTTGTTTAAAGGTAGAAAGAGGTGTTGGATTATGTATGAAACTGTTAAAGTAATTCGGTTATCAGACATGGATGAAGTAAAAGATTTCGTACGTGCTGCAGGAGGCTGCGATTTCGATATCGATGTAAAATGCGACCGCACACTGATTGATGCAAAGTCATTACTTGGCATGATTGGTCTTGGCGTAAAGAAGAATCTTCAGGTTTGCTACGGTGGAAAGAATGAAAACTTCGAAAACGTAGTTGCTAAATTTGCAGTGGCATAATACAATTATTATATCGTGACTATGGAACTTTAAGTCCCGCTCCGTATTCCGGAGCGGGGCTTTTTATTGTAAAATAATGGAACAAATAAAAACCCGCTTCATACAACAGGAAAATATCCGCGGGAGAAAGGAGGTGTACATGCAGGAATTACATATCTCTGTGAGAAATCTGGTAGAGTTTATTTTCCGGGCAGGAGATATTGATAATCGTGCCGGAAAGCTGGCGAGTGCAGAGGCCATGATGGAAGGCAGCCGTATCCACCGGAAAATTCAAAAAAGCATGGACACCTCCTACCAGGCGGAAGTACCGCTGAAAATTGAATGGAAAGCCAACGATTACATACTGGTCGTGGAAGGACGTGCAGACGGAATCGCCTATGGAAAATTTCAGCCGGATCTGCCGGCTGCGACGGAGTCTGTGCTGCAACCGGAGATGGAGTTTGCGGCGGAAATCCCTCCGGAAGAAGAAATCAGCTTCATCGATGAGATCAAGGGTGTATATAGAAACGTTGCGGCAATGGAACAGCCGGTCTACGTGCATAAAGCCCAGGCAATGTGCTATGCGTATATCTATGCGAAACAGAACCGTCTGGAGCGGATCGGCGTGCAGATGACCTACTGCAATCTGGATACGGAAGAAATTCGGTATTTCCGGGAAATTTATACATTTGAGACACTCACCGTGTGGTTTGGTCATCTGATCGAAGATTATCGGAAATGGGCAGACTGGCAGATTGCATGGAAAAAACAGCGGCAGGAGAGCATTCATGGACTGGAGTTTCCATTTCCCTACCGGCAGGGACAAAAGAAGCTGGTTGCCGATGTTTACCGCACCATTCTGCGGGGGAAGAACCTGTTTATCGAGGCACCGACCGGAGTGGGCAAAACAATTTCCACAATCTTTCCGGCGGTAAAAGCAGTGGGAGAAGGGCTGGCAGACCGGATCTTTTATCTCACGGCAAAGACCATCACAGCAACTGTGGCAAAAGAAACGTTCGCACTGCTGGAAGAACAGGGCTATCGTGCCAAAGTGATCCAGATTACAGCAAAAGAAAAACTCTGCCTGTGTGAAGAGATGGACTGCAACCCGGTAAACTGTCCATATGCAAAGGGACATTTTGACCGGGTGAACGATGCGGTGTTTGATCTCTTGCAGAAATCCAACCTGTTTACCAGAGAGGAAGTTTTAGCGCAGGCGAAAGAATATCAGGTGTGCCCGTTTGAGCTGAGTCTGGATGTGGCAACCTGGGCGGACAATATTGTCTGTGATTACAATTACGTATTCGATCCGAATGTATATCTGAAACGCTTTTTTCAGGAGGGGATAAAGGGAGACTATCTGTTCCTAGTGGATGAGGCACATAACCTCGTGGATCGCAGCAGGGAGATGTACAGTGCAGATCTGTACAAAGAAGACGTGCTTGCAGTGAAGCGGATCATGAAAGCGCACAGCCGTACGATCTGCCGTATCCTGGACAAATGCAACAAAGCCATGCTGGAAATGAAACGTGAGTGTCAGCACTACCAGATTCTGGACAGTGTGGGAACGTTGACCTTCCACCTTATGCGGCTGGCCTCCCAGATGGATGAATTTTTGGAAAAACCGCGGGAATTTCCGGAGAAGAAAACGGTGCTGGATTTTTACTTTGCGCTGCGCAATTTCCTGAATATCTATGATCTGGTGGATGACCATTACGTGATCTACAGCCAGATGACGGAGGAAGGCCAGTTCCGGATCCGGCTCTTTTGCGTAGATCCGTCGGTCAATCTGCAGAAATGCATCGATAAAAGCAATTCCACAATCTTTTTTTCCGCAACGCTCCTGCCGATCGGATACTACAAGCGGCTACTTTCCACGGACGAGGATAACTATGCCATTTATGCGCAGAGTACGTTTGCCCAGACACAGAGACTTCTCGCATTTGGCCGGGATGTGAGCACAAAATATACGCGGAGGAACAGAAAAGAATACGAAAAAATCGCGGACTATATCGGTGCAGTCACAGAAGCACAGCAGGGAAATTACATGGTGTTTTTCCCGTCTTACCGGCTGATGCAGGATGTATATGAGGTCTTTGCCGGGAAGACGGCCGATTCGTGCGAGATTCTGATGCAGCATAGTAATATGAAAGAACACGAAAGAGAAGCGTTTTTGGAAGAATTTGAAAAAGAGCGCCAGGGGACACTCGTTGCGTTTTGTGTGATGGGTGGAATTTTCGGGGAAGGCATTGATCTGAAAAACGACCGGCTGATCGGTGCCATCATCGTGGGAACCGGACTTCCGCAGGTCAGCGATGAACGTGAAATTTTAAAGAATTATTATGATGAGCGGGGATTGTCCGGATTTGACTATGCGTTCCGCTATCCGGGAATGAACAAAGTCCTGCAGGCAGCAGGGCGCGTGATCAGGACCAGCGAGGACCGCGGCGTGATCCTTCTGCTGGACGAACGTTTCCTGCAGCGCGAATACGGAGCGCTTTTTCCGAGAGAATGGGAAAAGAGAAGCGTCTGTGGTCTGCCGCAGCTGCGGGAAGAAGTGAGCCGGTTCTGGTCAGACGTCCGGGAGGAGCTTTAAAAACTCTTCGGTGGAGGCAGAAACCGGAAGGGTAGGGTTTAACGAAGCCACCAGTTGCCGCTGCGGGATCGTTTCCTGCGTGCGGACGAGGAAGAGATCCTCCGGCTTGTGTTTCAGACAAAAATCCGGGATAAAAGCAATTCCAAGACCGATGCGGGCCATGTCAATGAGCAGATCGTTGCTGCTGAGCTCTACCTGAGGCAGCAGTTCCAGCTGATGCTGCAGGAAAATGTGGTGCAGAAACTCACTCGTTGTGCTCTTGCGGTCTAACATCATGAGCGGATAGGTGCCAAGCTCCGAGAAAGGAACGATGCGGTCCGCCAGATCAAAATATGCCGGATTGGCGACGAACACATCCGAGAAAGAGCCAACCGTTTTCTGAATATAGGAAGGATTCAGATGCGGGTTTGGAAAATTTGTGATAATCAGATCTACCCGGCGCTGCTCTAACAGGTCTACACAGCCCATCGAGCTGGCATTGGTGATTTTAATCGGAACATCCGGGAATTTCCGATGGAATTTCTGCAGATACGGCAGCAGAAAATAGCGGCAGATCGTGTCGCTGGCACCGATATGCAGCTGTCCTAAACCAAGAGAGCCGGATTCTAAAAGCTGGCTTTCGCCGCGTGAGATCAGATTCATGGCAGGTTCCACATGTTTCAGAAGCAGAGCACCGGCAGGAGTCAGCTGCACTTTTTTTGTGCTACGGATAAAAAGCGGCTGTCCCAGCTTCCGCTCTAATGTTTTGATAGACTGGCTGACCGCTGACTGGGAGATAAAAAGCTTCTTACTTGCATCCGAAAATGAGAGAGAGCTTGCAACATAATAGAAAACCTTGTATAATTCATAATTGATATCCATCGATCATATCCTCAGTAGTATAGTATAGTATAGTATAGTATAGGATATATTATATACCTTTCACAAAGGAGAGAAAAGGAGATTATCATGAAAAAGGGAATTTTGAAAACCTTATGCGGATTGATGGCGGCACTCATGCTGCTTGTGTTCGCAGGAACACCCGTTACAACTCAGGCAGCAAAACTGCCATATTACATTAAAATCAATCGTCAGCAGAACTGTGTGACCGTATATGCACTTGATTCAAAAGGCAAATATACCAAACCGGTCAAAGCATTTGCCTGCTCTGTCGGTGTCAACAATGCCACCCCGACAGGAACCTTTGCGATTCCGGCAAAATACCGCTGGCATACACTTATGGGCGGTGTGTACGGACAGTATTGCAGCCGTATTCACGGTGGTGTGCTGTTCCACTCTGTTTTTTACAGTTCACAGGACCCGAGCAGGCTGGCATACAATTCTTATAACCGTCTGGGACAGACGGCATCCCACGGATGTGTCCGTCTGAATGTGGAAGATGCCAAGTGGATCTATGACAACTGCCCGGTAGGAACCAAAGTAACCATCTATGACAGCAAAGATCCGGGACCGCTGGGCAAACCTACCCCGATCCGTATTGATGTAAACAGTCCGTACCGCGGATGGGATCCGACCGATCCGGATCCGAGAAATCCATGGCTGAAACTTCGTCCGACGATTAAGGGAATCGCGAATAAAACCATCGAGAGAACCAATCGTAAAGTAGACCTCAAAAAGGGAGTGAAAGCTTCTGATTACAGAGGAAAGACCCTTAAATTTACCGTTTCCGGAAAAGTCAATGCGGCAAAGACCGGAAAATATAAGATTACATACACCGCAAAAGATGCCAAAGGAAGCAAGACCAAAAAGAGCATCATAATTACCGTAAAAGATACGAAAGCACCATCCATCAGCCTGAAGCGAAAGACACTGACCTACAATAAAGCCGTTTCCAAAGAAAAACTGGTTTCTGCAATTAAGGCAGATGTAGTGGCAAAGGATCTGGGGAAGAAACTTGTTTCAAAATATGTTTTCGTAAATACCCAGGAAGTACAGAAAGCAGTTACTGCCATGAAAAACAAAAAGTACGGAACTTACAGTGTGACCGTATATGCCAAAGATACGGCAGGAAATAAATCCAGAAAGCTGAAAGTAAAGATTAATTTTGTAAATCCAAACCCGGGTACCGATCAGCCGGATCAGCCGGAACCGGACACTCCGGGCGTTGTAACGGACAGTGCAATTACCGTACAGTAATTTCATAAGAACAGGTAATAGATATCGTAAGCGATATTAATTTTACTTAATTGTCAACCCATGATACAATAACATAAAGATCAATAGAATGCCCCCAAATGCAGGGGGCATTCCGTTTCGCAAAAGAAGGAGGTAAATCCAATGGGCAATGTACGTCGTGTGTACGTAGAAAAGAAACCGGATTTTGCCGTAAAGGCAAAAGAATTAAAACATGAGGTAAAGCATTATCTCGGAATCGCTGCAGATCAGGTGCGTGTTCTGATCCGTTATGATGTGGAAAATGTATCGGATGCCACTTACCAGAAGGCATTGCAGACGGTATTTTCCGAGCCGCCAGTGGATGATATTTATGAGGAGAACTTTGACGCAGAAGGCGGAAACGTATTTTCCGTAGAATTCCTGCCGGGACAGTTCGACCAGAGAGCGGATTCCGCAGAGCAGTGCGTGAAGCTTTTAAATGAGGATGAGGAGCCGATCATCCGCAGCGCGACGACCTATGTGATCAAGGGTGACATCACAGAGGATGAGTTAGAGGCGATCAAAAAGTATTGTATCAATCCGGTAGATTCCCGTGAGACCGGTATGGACAAGCCGGATACCCTCGTACAGAATTTCGATGAGCCGGCAGACGTGGCAGTTTTCGACGGATTTATCGACATGGCAGAAGCACACTTAAAGGAACTGTACAGCTCCTTAAATCTTGCCATGACCTTTAAGGATTTCTTACATATCCAGAATTACTTCAAAAATACCGAGAAGCGGAATCCGTCCGTGACAGAGATCCGCGTGCTTGATACTTACTGGAGTGACCATTGCCGTCATACCACCTTCTCGACAGAACTGAAAAATGTGAAGTTTGATGAAGGATTTTACCAGGCACCAATCAAAAAGACTTACGAAGAATATCTGGATACCCACAAGAAACTGTATGCGGGACGCGATGACAAGTTTGTCTGCCTGATGGATCTGGCACTGCTTGCCATGAAACGTCTGAAAAAAGAAGGAAAACTTGCAGATCAGGAAGAATCTGACGAGATCAATGCATGTTCCATCGTGGTACCGGTGGATGTAGATGGAAAGACAGAGGAGTGGCTTGTAAACTTTAAGAATGAGACACATAACCATCCGACCGAGATTGAGCCGTTCGGTGGTGCTGCTACCTGTTTAGGCGGAGCCATCCGTGATCCGCTTTCCGGAAGAACTTATGTGTATCAGGCAATGCGTGTGACCGGAGCCGCAGATCCAACCGTATCCGTAAAAGATACGATTGAGGGTAAGTTGCCACAGAAGAAGATCGTGCGCGAGGCAGCCAGAGGTTACAGCTCTTATGGAAACCAGATCGGACTGGCAACCGGATATGTCAAAGAAGTTTACCATCCGGATTATGTAGCAAAACGTATGGAGATCGGTGCTGTCATGGGTGCCGCACCGAGACGTGCCGTACAGAGACTGACCTCTGATCCGGGAGATAAGATTATCCTTCTGGGCGGACGTACCGGACGTGACGGTATCGGTGGAGCAACCGGATCTTCCAAGGCACATAACACACAGTCTACGTCTGTATGTGGTGCCGAGGTACAGAAAGGTAATGCACCGACTGAGCGTAAACTGCAGCGCCTGTTCCGCAGAGAAGAAGTCAGCCATATTATCAAAAAATGTAACGATTTCGGTGCCGGCGGTGTATCGGTAGCCATCGGTGAGCTTGCAGACGGACTGCGCGTGAATCTGGATAAAGTACCGAAGAAATATGCTGGTCTGGATGGAACGGAGATTGCAATCTCCGAGTCTCAGGAGCGTATGGCAGTGGTTGTCGCTCCGCAGGATGTCGAGCAGTTCCTTGCTTATGCAAAAGAAGAAAACCTTGAAGCAACCGAGGTGGCAGTTGTTACCGAGGAGCCGAGACTGATCTTAGAGTGGAGAGGAAAAGACATTGTCAATATTTCCCGTGCATTCCTCGATACCAATGGTGCGCATCAGGAAGCAGATGTCGAAGTCGAGATGCCAAAAGAGGAAGACAACTTCTTTAAAAAGATCGAACTTCCGAAAGTTGCAGATGCATTACAGAAAAACGACAACAAATCAGCATGGCTTGCCATGCTTGCGGATCTTAATGTATGTTCCCAGAAGGGACTTGTCGAGATGTTTGACGGTTCCATCGGTGCGGGAAGTGTCTACATGCCATACGGCGGCCGCTATCAGCTGACCGAGACACAGAGCATGGTTGCCAAACTTCCGGTTCTGAAAGGAAAATGCGATACCGTAACCATGATGTCCTACGGATTTGATCCGTACTTATCCTCCTGGAGTCCATACCACGGATCGGTATATGCCGTACTGGAATCCCTTTCCCGTATCGTGACCGCCGGTGGTGACTACAAGAAAGTACGCTTCACCTTCCAGGAGTATTTCCGCAGAATGAGTGAAGATCCAAAGAGATGGAGTCAGCCGTTTGCAGCACTGCTCGGTGCATTTGATGCACAGATCGGTTTTGGCCTGCCGTCCATCGGTGGAAAAGATTCCATGTCCGGAACCTTTAACGAGATTGACGTACCTCCGACACTTGTTTCTTTTGCGGTTGATGTGGCAAGAGAAAAAGATGTCATCACACCAGAGTTGAAAGAAGCAGGAGATAAGCTGGTACTCTTTACCATCGAAAAGAACGAATATGATCTGCCGGTATACGAGCAGGTAATGAAGCTGTACGATAAGATCCATGAACTGATTGGCAGGGGCGCAATCCGCAGTGCCTACGCACTGGACGGAAAAGGTCTGGCAGCAGCAGTCAGCAAGATGGCATTTGGTAACAAATTAGGTGTCACCATTGCAGAGGATGTCACAGCAGAAACATTATTTGCACCGGGATTTGGTAATATCGTTGCAGAAGTAAAAGAGGAGTTTCTTCCTATTATAAAAGAAGCATCCGGAGTTGTTGTCGGTGAAGTGAACGATGCACAGAAATTTGTATACAAAGAAATGTCACTTTCCATGGAGGAAGCAATTGCAGCCTGGACCGGAACACTCGAAAGAGTCTTCCCAACCCGCGCAACCGAGGGCAAGGAAAAAGTGCAGAGTGACGTATATGATACCAAGAATATCTATGTATGCAAGAACAAAGTCGCAAAGCCGACCGTATTCATTCCGGTATTCCCTGGAACAAACTGTGAGTACGACAGTGCGAAAGCGTTTGAGCGTGCAGGTGCCAATACAATTGTAAAAGTATTCAAGAATCTGAGTGCAGCAGACATCCGTGATTCTGTCGATGAATTTGTCAAGGCAATCAACCAGTCACAGATCATCATGTTCCCGGGCGGCTTTTCCGCAGGAGATGAACCGGAAGGATCTGCAAAGTTCTTTGCAACGGCATTCCGGAATGCAAAGATGACCGAGGCAGTAAGCAGACTGCTGTCAGAACGTGACGGACTGGCACTTGGTATCTGCAACGGATTCCAGGCGCTGATCAAACTGGGACTTGTTCCTTACGGACAGATCCAGACACAGAGTGCGGATTCCCCGACACTGACCTACAACACCATCAACCGCCACATCAGCAAGATGGTATATACCAAGGTTGTGACAAACAAATCCCCATGGCTGCAGCAGGCAAAGCTTGGTGCAACATACTGCAACCCGGCATCCCATGGAGAGGGACGTTTCGTAGCTCCGAAGGAATGGCTGGACAAGCTTTTTGCAAACGGACAGGTTGCCACCCAGTATGTCAATGAAGCCGGCGAGCCAACCATGGATGAAGAGTGGAATGTCAATGGTTCGTACATGGCGATCGAGGGTATCACCAGTCCGGATGGACGTGTACTCGGAAAGATGGCACACAGCGAGCGCCGCGGTGAGGCCGTTGCCATGAACATCTACGGAGAGCAGGATATGAAGATCTTCGAATCCGGAGTTGCTTACTTTAAATAGAATTGTTTATCTTCACGCGTAGTTTCACTCGAACTACGCGTGAAATAGTTTTAATAATAGAAAAAAGTGAAAAAACTCTTAAATGCTTAAGAAAATATTAAAGAATTTTTTCAATAAAATGTAATTTTGGTGTTGCAAAGATACAATACTTGGTGTATGATATGCACGTAGAGTAGTTAAAAGTGTACTATAAATAGTACGACTAGCGATGAACTACTATCGAGGCTATGGAAACTGGAAGTTATTCCAGACAGACCTTACAATTGCAGATACATATTAGAAATATAAGTCATCGGAACCTCAGCTTGCTGATCTTGATGCTGGACAATCAACGTTGATATCACACTCTACGCCGACGTCTGATGCACGAAAGTTTCTGGTCATTTATGATTTGTGTGTCTGTAGATGAAACTGACGATGGACTTAACAGTAAGACCGAGGAAGGTCAGTGGAGGCAATTAGCGAGAACATTGGATGGGAAGAATCGTCCGCAGCGGTTTGGAAGAGAAGATGAAGGAACTTAAACGTGCAGGGTTAAACGAGTAGAAGAGATGGAAGTTGGTCAAAAAGAAAGAGAGGAAAAAACATGAAATCAAGCAAAAAAGTGTTAGCTTTTGCTCTCGCTGCAGCTATGGTTGTAACAGCAGTTCCTGCTACAAACGCACAGGCAGCTTCTACAGCAAAGCTTAGCGCAAAAAAAGCCACAGTTTATTCTGAGGGCTACAAGACAGTTACAGTTAAAACTCCAAAGTCTTGGAAGTCTGTTAAAGTAACTGCAACAAGCAACAAGAAGTCTGTTGCAAAAGTTAAGAAGACAGCAGCAAAGAAGATCAAGGTTACAGGTGTTAAGCCAGGTACCGCTAAAGTTACGGTTAAGGTAACTTACAAGACTTCTACAAAGAAGAGTGCTAAGACAAAGACAAAGAAACTTACTTACACACTGAAAGTTGCTAAGGTAGGCGTTGCTTTATCTGGAGATTCAGTAGTAGCTATTGGAAGCACAACTAAGTTAACAAATACTAAGAAAAATTCTTCAAGAGCTAAGATTACTTACACATCAAGCGATGATTCTATTGCAACAGTAGCAGCTGACGGTACAGTAACTGGTGTTAAGGCTGGTAAGGCAACAATCACAGCTAAGATTACCGTTGGTAAGGATTCAGCTACAACTACTAAGGATGTAGAAGTTAAGAACTATGTTCTTTCTACTGTAGCACAGAACAAGTTGACAGAGCTTACAGCTACTGTTACTGGTAATACAAAGAATCTTAAGCCTACTGATTTCGTAGTAAAGAACGAGACAACAAACGTTGTTTATCCAGTATCTAAGGTATCTGTTGATTCTAAGGATGCTTCTAAGGTTACATTAACACTGTTCAGTGAATTAAAGGATGCTGCTACATATGATGTAACTCTTGATGGAATCACAAAGACATTCGTAGCTTCTGACGGAAAGGTTGCTTCTATCGGTCTTGACAATGTGACAATTCCTGCAGCTACTGAGACGGAAGTTAAGTTAGTATCTAAAGACGCTAATGGTGTTATTGTTAAAGAAGTATCTTATCCTTCATCTGATTCTACTTATGACTTCACAATTGATACCAAGGGAAATGGTTATACAAGTGGATCTAAGCTTTATTTAAATAAAGTTGGTGATACTGCTGAAGCAACCATCACATACAAGACAGGTAAGTATGACCAGAATGGTAAGCCAGAAGGAAATATTGGACCAAACAAAGTTACAATTACCGCAGTTGATCAGGCTGTTGTAAATAGCTTTGATGCTAGAATTGATGATAATACTAAAGCATCATTTGATAAGGCTAAAGATACAAAGAAGATTGCAGTAAAAGATCCTAATAAGGCCGTATTCTTCAAAATTAAGGATGCAAACGGCAAAGAAATTTCTAGTTCTGAATATGCTAAGTATTCCGTAGAAACTTCTGATAAAACAGTTCTTATGTTAGCTACATCTTCTTTAGGCTCAAAGAAAGTAAATGTTACAGCATTAAAGAGTGGTACAGCTTATATCCTTATTAAAAAAGATGATAAGGTTGTTGGATCTGTTGCTATCGAAATTGGTGCTGAGAGAACCGTAGCAACTCTTGAGTTAGATAAGTACAGTGTAACTGTATCAAGAAGTCTTACCGGTGATGCAAAGGCTGTAAAGGCAACTGTTAAGGATCAGTATGGAGATGATATTTCAGCAACTCTTAATGTAGAATGCTTATCTACAGATGTATCTGGAAAGGTTCCTGCTGATATTTCAGGAGCTAATTATTATACATATGATAATGATAAGACAGTTACATTTAAAAATTCTGCAGAAAAAGGAAATTATGTATACAAGATTTCTTACAAGAAAGATGGCAAGGAAGTTGTTGCAAAGACAGTTAGTGTTACAGTAAAAGAAGCAACAAACACTACAGCTACAGCTTGGAGATTAGATGTAGCTAATGACAATGCAGATATCGTTGTTGGAAAAGATGTAAAAGACCAGACAGTTACAGTTTCTATGATCGGAATGAATGACGGTACTGATGTTACAAGAGAAACTACTACCCAATATGTTGTAAAAGACAAAGATGGTAAAGTAGTTTATGACGATACTGCTGCAACTGTAGTATCTAAGGGTGCCTTTACTAAAAATGTTTCTGGTGTATTAACTTTTGATGCATTAACTACTTCAACTTCTGGTTCTGCAATTACTGCAACAAAGAATATTGCTGCTGGTAAATATGATGTTACAGCTGTATATCAGAAGGACGCTAAGACAAAGGTTACAATGACAACAAGCTTTACTATTAAGGATTCTCAGGCAGCTGCTGGTGTAGAGCAAAAAGCTGAAACTGTTGATGCAGCTTACAATACCGTATCTGCTGCCTTAGGTCAGGCACTTGTTATAACATATGGCGACAAAGTATACACTGATCGTAGTGATGTCGATAATAAGACTGATGGTTTAGCTGCTAATATTGTAGAATACAAAGTTAATGACAATGTTAGGGGAGAAGTTACCAGTGATTCCGTTAAAGTTAATGGAACATATTTTAATGTTTCTAAATTAACTCTTAAGATTGAAGTATCTCCTAATGTTTATACTAACATTGATATTGATGTAAATTTAATTAAATCAATTACAGTAAAATAATTTAGATTGAATTATTCATCTAAATAATAAAATCCCTCTGTGCATTGCACAGAGGGATTTTTAAAATACCGGCATTTACCCAAACAGTAACTTTTGTAACGGTAAATCCTTCACCGCTTGTAAGGAAACTCTCTGTCTGACCATTTGTAAACTTAACAGTATATCCGTTGTTCTTTACGACTTCGTAAGTTGCAACATCAAGACCTGTATGTGTATCTGTATAATCCTTTACATTTGTATAAGTATAATCACCATACTTAACAACTACAGAATCAGCTAAAACAGCACTTATAGCAGAACCAGAAGTAGTTCTTGCATCTACACTATTGTGTTTTGTATCTACAGTTGCTTTAGCCTGTGTGTCTTTAATAGTAAATGTTGTTGTAATTTTTGGAACAACATTACTATCTACATTATCTTTACCTTCTGCATATACAGTATATGTTCCAGCCTCAAGATTTTTAATAAGAAGTGGATCTCCATCTCCATTGGTAGTAGCTGTTACAGCTTCGATAGATAATGCACCATTTGAGTTTACAAATGCATTATTAGTCTTTGCTGCGACTCCGGCTACACCATCGCTATAGATAACAGTTCCATCAGCTTTCTTTACAACATAGCTTACATCTGTAAGAGGGGTATGGCTTGCTGTAGAGGTTCCGGATATTACTGGATACTTCTCAGTAAAATAATCCTTATTGATTATTTGAAAAGTTTATTTTAAAAAGGGGCTGTCGCACTAACCTAGTTAGTGCGATGCCCTTTTCTTTTGAAAAAATTTATAATCCAATTATAATTTTACTCGTTCACCAGAAATCTCAATATTCGTATTTCTTAAATCCGCCTTTCCACCAGAAATAGAATTTTTCTTAATGGTAATTGAATATTCTTTTACAGAGTGTTTTGGAACATTTACTTTAAAAGAATTATTGGAATAAGAAGCTATTCCTTTATTTTTTTGATTGATTACAGAAACATGAAATTTCGGAATAGCGGTGATTGTTTTATTCGTACCGTTGGCAATTCTAAATTTTATAACCATATTTCCATTTGCTTGATATGCTGCATGATATGCACGAATTGTATATTCATTGATTCCGGAATCCTCTATGGTAATTTTCTTACCTGAATACGCATTTGCTTTGATTGTGACTTTACATTTTAAGGATTTTCCATCACTTAAGTGTGCAGTAACCGTTGTTATTCCAATTTTTTTACCAGTAATTTTTCCTTTCCTATTTACAGAAGCAACTGAAGAATTGCTTGAAGTCCAGGAGGTAGCAACTCCATTGTTTACTTTAAGTGTTTTAACAAATCCTTTAGTGATGGATAATTTATTGCTGCTTAAACTGACATTATTCGAAAGTTGTACAATTTTGGCATCAAATTTAGTTTCCTGATCAAATACATACTCAACAGAGTAACTTCCTTTTTTTAATTGATTAACGACGTACTTGTATGTATACCATCCACGTCCATCTAATATCCATGAGTCATCATAATTTGTTAATACCATAGGGTTTCCAACTACTTTTCCGGAGCTGTTTTTTACAGTGTAGGTAACCCCAACCGGCGATGGAACATAAAGATTAATTTCAAGATCGGAAGTTGTATTAATTTTAAATTTATATTTATATGCATCAAAAGCGTTTGCCGTGATGGATTGTTCATGAACCAGTGTTTTTGCAGACACATTAATTGGAAATATTATTGTAAAAATTAATATAACTCCAAGGACAAAAGCAAGGGCTATGCCTGCAGATTTTTCATAGTTTTTTTTACTCATAGTATTCTACTCCCTAAAAAACAAGACCGGAACATAAGTCCCGGTCCTGTGTGAAATTTACTTGTTAAGGACAAATAAATTATTTTGTAAATGCTGTGTTAATATCACAATCAACAGTAAGTAATGTGCCAACATTATTAATCTTTACATTAACTTTTGCAGACTTGATATAAATAACATTACCATTTTCCTTGGAATCAACACTTACAATATCAAGATTCTGCTTAACACCCTCATAGCTGTATTCTAATACAGATGTAAGAATATCTTTAGCGGTGCTGCCAGACTGATTCTTCTTATCAATCTTGGCAATAGCTTTACTCTGAGTATTCTCAACAACAAATGTAGTACTGAAAGTTACATCCTTGCCGTTATTGTTGATGATAGTAGCCTCAACTTTATAAGTTCCTGTCTTGATATTATCTGCAAGTGTGATTGCACTGCCACTTGTTGCTGTATAGAAGTTAATCGCACCATTAGTACTTACGGTTGTACCGTCTGGATTCTTAATTGTAATCTCATCCTGAATATCAGCCTCAACCTTAGCACCCTTAATATACTTATCAACAGTAGCAGTTACCTGCTTACCAAGAATATCAGATTCAGATGTTCCGTATGCAACAGCAAGATCTGTCTTAGCAGTTGAAACATTAAGCTTGTATGAAGCAGCATCTTTAGTTGTGTCTACAGATACAACTTTGATATTTACGATACGTGAAACCTTGACATTCTTATCGCAGTTAGAATCAACTGTAGAAGCTTCGATCTTAACAGAGTATGTTCCCTCTTTTAAATTAGAAGCATCTACTTGGTATTTATCATGTCCAACAAGAGTTACGAAAGCATTTGCTGACTTACCCTTAGTATTTGTTGTATCCTTGCTTGGAGCACTTACGATTGTTGTATCAATAGAAGAAATATCGGTTTTCTTTCCATACTGATCATATGCTTCAAACTTTGCAGAATCTTCATTGTTAACACCTACTGTATTTGTTACAGTGATGTCATCACACTTAACAGTTGTAAGTTTTCTGATATCCTGAACAACAACTGGTAAAGATTTAATAACTTTTCCATCTGCATTTAATACATTGATGTAAGCGCTTCCTGCCTTCACGCCAGTAACTTCTACACCAGTAGATCCCTTGAAATCGCCAGATGACTGAAGATCCTGTTTTGCAAGAAGTAATACACTGTTATCGCTTGATTCAACCTTATACTGAGAAGTTACATCATCTCCATTAGAATTCTTGATGTAAATGAACGCGTATGCAGTATCACCATATGCAAGTTTATTGTTTGTCTTAACTTCATTGTTCCAGTTAACAAGTGTAGCTTTGTCGTTAATGGTATAATTGAAGTCAGATAATGTTGCATCGTCTTCAACTGCTGTAACTGTAATTTTCTTTGTGATCTTACCAGTTTCAGCACCTGTTGTCTGATCATACTTCAATGTGTGATATGTTACTTCCGCAGTAGCAGTATCGCCAGTATTTAATAACACAAGCTTATCACCGTCTGTATAACCTTTGTTTTCAGTAAAGCTGTAATCAACGCTTCCCTCACTCTTAGCATCTGAAAGAGTAAATTCTTTAACAACAATATTGTTTTTGTCTAAGAACTGAGCCTTAACAACAGAACCAGCAGATCCCTTAACAATTGTTATTTTATCAAGGGCTACATCAGCAACAACGCCATCTGTAGCAGTAAATTTAACTTCTGTTCCGTCATACTTTACAGAATATTCCTTGGCATCATTCATTTCAGAGAAAGTGTCAATAGTTACAGTCTTCTTGTCAGCAGCAACGCTGATTGCCTTTACAGGATATACAACATTGTTAGCTGTATTTGTAATAGTGATATCCTTCTTATCAAGTTTAGAAGTATCACCAGCGAATGTTGCTACAATCTGTGAAGCCTTCTTCTGAGCAGCGGACTTTAAAATAACATTCTTTACTTCTACATCCTTAGTAGTTTCAGCTGAATCCTTACCAACGGTAATCT
>OLOQ01001947.1_pt1 | contig 18161 bp, 13 predicted proteins | sample 1673101 | NCBI WGS metagenome assembly OLOQ01 (sample SAMEA3136754, study PRJEB25190) | human gut metagenome | biome: human gut; feature: human-associated habitat; material: faeces | place: Austria | collected 2013 | reverse complement strand
CTGTGAAATGCTGCGAACTTTCTGAATAAATTCCTCCTTGTTCTGGATGGCATAGACCGCCGCCGGGCCAAGTTCTACGAGCTGTATACCGGCAGCCCCTGGCGGAATATGGAAAACTTCGACGTGTGCGTCAACACCACCCATGTCTCTGTTCGGGCTTGAGTCCCATTCCTGGCCAGTCTGGTGGAGTCGGAGAAATAGGGCAGAGGGGTTCCAATCACTTGTCTGGAACAGCTTTCCAGGCTGCGAGTTTGCCTTTCAAGATGGCTTGCGCACTTTCCCCAAATTGGGAGAATCGCAGACCGGGATGAAAGCGCCATGAGTTGGGCCGGGGCCATAAGAAAATCAGCGGCCACCAGAACGCCGCTGTTGACGCTACGGAGCCATACCATATACTCCGGCGAATGGTGAGGCACGGTTCCTTCAAGCCGATGTCCCGCCAAATCAGCCAGCACACCTCGCCGGTACGAAGCCCGGCGAAATCACTAGGCTTTCATCTCCACAAACCACCGCCCGCTGGTCTCGTAGAGATAGGTCTCCTTCCCCTTGATTTTTACAATATAGCGCCGGGCCAGTTCCCCTGTGGTGTGGGCCTTTCCTGGCGCCGCCTCCCGGCTGTCCTCGATCTCGTAGACCGGCCCGGTTGCCAGGACGATTTTCTGGGGCCGCACGGAGCCGTCAATGTAGTGGGTGGCCACCACCTCCACATATTGCTTGCGGCGGGCAAAGTCCTTCACGCGGAATCAGCTCCTTCCATTCCTTGCACGGTCAGGGCGTGGATATTACCAAAGGGGATAGGGTAACCCTCCAGTACCAAGAGCTGCTCCACATCGTCCACTCGCTTTACTTCTCCGGATACCACGGTGTATTCCCCCAGCAGTTGCTGTGCAATGTGCTTTACCGGCACAAAATAGGTGACAGTGGCCCAATCCCCCTGGTGCAGCCCATTTAAGACACGGTAGATTTCCTCCTCCCGGTCGCTGGCGAGGGAAATTTGAGGCACCAGCAGCCTGTCCTGCTCCTGTGTCAAAATCTCAATGTCGAACCCCCGTAGAGCGGAAAAAGGGGTGAACAGCTTGGCCCGGTTCTCTATACTCATTTTGGGGTGGCGAGAAACGGGCCTGGAACAATACAAAATGTCCTGATATGCTGCCAGTGTGACGTTCATCGTCTGTGAAATCCTTCCTTTTAGGAAATCTAAACTTTACCTGAAATATAGCACTCTTTCCGTTCGGTGTCATCAAAAAGTTGTGATTTCCTTTTAAATTTATTGTATAATTTTCCCGTTTACAAACCATCGAAAGGAGAATACAACATGGATCTACAGAAACTATTTAATTCTTGTGAAATTTTGCTGATGCAGATGAAGGAGGATGGTTACTGCGAAGACTACATCAAAAACGTAAGATTCGAAATTAACTGGATAAAGCGCAATCCAAAGCTGCTTCAATGCACTTCGTACCTCGAACTGTACAAAGAACGATTAAAAACAGGCAGAAATCCAGAGTCATCACAAGAGCGGATTTATCACAAACGGTCGCTCTTCACAATCCTCCAGCGGTTTGAAGAGAACAATGAGTTTCCAAATCATCATAAAAAAGTGCCGCTGGTACAAAAAAGTGCGTATTCAAAGTTACGCGGTGCCTTTAAAGAACTGGTGGATTATTATAAAAGGTACGCTATCCTGAATGATCATTCAGTAAACACGATTACAAAGTGTGTTTCAAAAGCGTCCTGCTTCCTGCTTCATCTTCAACGGAGTGGACACGATTCCTTAGAAACAGTGACAGAAAGCGATGTCATCTCGTTCTTTACTGATGATAATGGGGCACTTTGCCGCAGCCGTTCTTACAGAAAAGACGTTGAGTCCGTTCTCACAGCAGCTGAACCTTTGAATCCTTTGACAAAAAAGATTCGTTTGTTCCTGCCAACTATTAAGAGGCGACGGAAGAACATTCAATACTTTACACAAGAGGAATCCCTCCGGTTACGTGACGCTTTAGAAAACGGAGCCACAGAGCTGACGAAAAGGGATCTTGCCATCGGAATGCTTCTGTATTTCACCGGTCTGCGGGCGGGTGATATCAGCGACCTGCAACTTAACGAAATTCACTGGCAGTCAGAAATCATCTGCCGCAAGCAAAGTAAAACAGGGGTGTCAGTCGAGCTTCCCATGAGTGTCGGCGTTGGAAACGCGCTTTTTGAGTACATCACTAAAGAACGCCCCGACAAGCCGGATTCACATGTTTTTTTATGGAATAAACCGCCTTACATGCCGATTGATGCATCGGTGATCTGGCCGGTGACCGCACACATTTATAAGGCGGCCAGAATACGTCAAAACGCTGGTGACCAAAGAGGATCTCACTTATTCAGACACCATGTAGCCACGCATTTAGCTATGAAAGGATTTCCACAGCCGATTATCAGCGAAATACTTGGACATGAAGCACCGGAATCTCTGAACTATTATCTTTCGTCCGATATAGAGCACCTTAGAACCTGTGCTCTCAGCATAGAAGAGTTTCCAGTTGCAGAGGAGGTGTTCCGAGTATGAGTACTTTTCACTCCGGCTTTGCCGGTCATATCGAAGACTTTATACGGTATCGAAAGGCTTCAGGGATATGGAATACCACCTATGAAAAAAACCTACTCCTGTTTGACCACTATTGTTCCAATACTTTTCCGCCTGGCGATCCACTCTGTCAGGATATGATAGATAAATGGTGTGCGAAAAGAGAAACGGAGTTAAATCGAGCTTGTGACACACGAATCTGCGTGATAAGGGCGTTTATCCGTTATCTGAAGGATCGTGATCTGACGGATGTAAAGGCCCCTGCAAAGCTAAAAAAGGAACCAGCAACATATGTGCCACACGCATTCACAAAAGAAGAGCTACAACGCTTTTTCTATGAATGCGACAACATACCAGTAAATCGGTCTTTGCTTTCAAAAGTTCGACATCTCACATGCCCCGTATTCTTCAGACTATTATATAGCAGTGGAATCCGCACAACAGAAGCAAGGCTTCTGCGCAAAGCTGATTTCGATCCAATTGAAGGAGTGTTAAATATACAGAAATCAAAGGGCTATGATCAACACTATGTTGCACTTCATAAAAGCATGTCTGATTTATTGATCATATATGATCAGGCAATAGATAAACTGCTTCCGAACAGGACTTTTTTCTTCGAAAAGTATAACGGCGGTCATTATAGTAAAGGGTGGGTTACTCAAACATTCCATACTCTATGGGAAAAGGCGAACACAGCAAGATGTGTGGTTCCGTATGAATTGCGGCACAATTATGCCACCGAAAACATCAATGGTTGGACTGCAAATGACAGTTTTGGATTAAGCGAACACCTACTCTACCTTTCAAAATCCATGGGGCATAGAAATCTGTCCTCCACGCTTTACTATTATTCCATAGTTCCCGGATTTGCAGATATCATCCTCGAAAAAACGGAAATGGGATTTAACAAAATCGTACCGGAGGTGACCTATGAGAAAGAATAAAGCCGAAGCAGCCTTGTTCGCCCGCTATATCTCGGAGTTTCTCTATGATTATGCTCCCTGTTTTCTGACACATAGCGACCATACCATTAAGTCTTACAGGGATACCATTAACCTTTATGTTGCTTTTCTTGAAGGAGAAGGTATTACACCTTCATCTTTTGGAAGAAAGGCGTTCGAGAAACCTCTTATAGAAAAGTGGATCCAATGGCTTATTTCGGAACGTCATTCATGTCCGGATACATGCAATGTTCGTCTCGGATCTTTGAGGGTCTTTCTTGAATACATTGGCAGCAAAGACATATGCCTTCTTTATCTTTACCATGAGGCCAAAACTATCAAGCGTCAAAAATGTCAGAAGAAAAAAGTAAAAGGCTTGACCAGGGATGCCGTTTCCTCGATTCTTGACGCAATAGATACAACATCCATGATTGGGCGTAGGGATATGGCGCTTCTTTCTTTGCTGTATGGGACGGCAGCCCGTATTGGGGAGATACAAGCCTTAACAATGAAAGACTTGCATTTGAATTCTGTCAAGCCATATATACTGCTTCATGGTAAAGGTGGGAAAATCAGAACGGCGTACCTGCTGCCACGCATGACCGCTAACCTTCATGGGTACATAGCCGAGTTTCATGGGAATCATGCAAACCCAGATAGTCACTTATTCTATACTCGCGTTGGTGGTAGAAAAGAAAACAAGTTGACAGAAGCAGCAATAAATAAACGAATAAAAAAGTACGCGTTTCTTGCCCATGAGAAGAATCCGGATGTACCACTGGATACGCATGCACATCAGTTTCGTCATGCAAAAGCATCTCACTGGCTTGAAGATGGTATAAATGTTGTTCAGATACGGTATCTGTTGGGGCATGAAAACTTGGAAACAACTATGAAATATCTGGACATCACTCCTTCTGAAAAAGCAGAGGCTTTAGCAACTCTTGAAAGAGAAAAGACAAGTACGCAACCAAAAAAGTGGAAAAACAGTGATGGAAGTTTGTCTGCATTTTTAAGATTGCCAAAATAACCAATCAATAACAGCAGGAGAGACCATAGGAAATCCAAACTTTCTGAGAAGAAGAATCAGTAACTCACAAGCTTCATGCCAAAAGTTGGGATTTCCTGAAAGAAAGGATTTCACAGAAAATAAAAACTTTAAGATTTCCTGTGCCCTCCAATCTGGTTATTTCTCTCTATGGTGGTGCCAGCCTCAAATAAATCCATGCCGCGCACCAGACTATTCTTGCCAAAGCGCTTATGCAGGCCGATGGAAGCTTTCATTAAGGCGGTTTCCCGCTCATCGTCCTGCTGGCTGGCAAATAGGCTCAGCTGGGGCGGCACCTCCGATGCTGGGGACAGGCGGATGGCGGCTATGCTCATGCGGCGCACCTCCAGCTCCCTGTCCACCAGCTTGTCATAGAGCTTCAACACGGCTTCGGTGATGCGGGACAGGGACGCCGTTGGCCTGCCCAGCTTTCCCGTGCCGTGAACGGAGGGAGGTACCTTCCGCCCGTAGTAATTGACCTTTAGCGGTCCCTGGTAACTGGAGGCTCCTTCTTTGCTGAGTATCTGATACCCCACATATAAGGTGACCCCCTCGGCAACGTAGCCCTGCTCTACCAGGCCCAGTACCACCTGCTCCGTCATCTCTTTTACTGCCAGGCGTCCCTCTTCCCAGGAATAGGCCCGGGGCAGCACCTGGCCGTTTGCCAGGGACTTGGTAGCGGGCTTGTAGGCTTTGATCTGCTCCATACCGCACGTTTCGATTCCCCAGGCGTGGTCGATGAGGATTTCCGCATCCACCCCAAACTCTCGGAAGAAAATCTCCTCGTTTTGCAGACTTAACCGGGCCAAATCCCCCATGGTGTGGATGCCCATGCGCCCTAAGTGGGCGGCGATGCCCGGCCCGATTTGCCAAAAGTCTGTCAACGGCTCGTGCGTCCAGAGTTTTTCCCGAAAGCTCATCTCATCCAATTCCGCCACCCGGACGCCGTCCTTGTCGGCGGGCAGTTTCTTGGCGGTGATGTCCATGGCGATTTTCGCCAAGTACAGGTTGGTGCCAATGCCTCCCGTGGCGGTGATGCCCTGGGTGGCCAGCACGTCCCGGATCATGGTGGTGACCAGCTCATGGGCGGTCATGCCGTACAACTTCAAATACGGCGTCAAGTCCATGAAGCTCTCATCAATGCTGTACACATGAATGTCACAAGGGGAGAGGTATTTCAAGTAGATGCCGTAAATCTCTGAGGAAACCTCCAGGTATCGGGCCATCCTGGGCATGGCGGTGATGTACGGCACGGTTTTTCCCGTGAGAGCCTTGATCTCCGCCAGCCGCTGCTTCACTTCAAAGAGCCGGGGCCTCCCCGGCACTCCTAAAGCTTTCAAGGAGGGGGACACTGCTAGGCAGATAGTGCCGTCGCTCCGGGTTTCGTCAGCCACTACCAGGTTGGTGGTGAGAGGATCTAAGCCACGGTCTACGCACTCCACACTGGCGTAAAACGCTTTAGCGTCCACGCAGGCGAACTGCTTTCTCTTACCATCCATGGAATCCCTCCCTCGTTGCAGTAAATCGAATATGCGTTCGATATTCTTTTGAGGATATTATAGAACATAATTTCGATAAATGCAAGATCCACAGTGTGGAATTTTCTGCCAAGGCTGCCGCAAGGAGGAAACCGCCTTGTTGCGGCGTATGGATGAGCTTGCAGCAGTTGTTTTTACCTCAATTTCTTTATGCCGCGGGGTTTGTGGGTATCGCGGTCTCCTTTCTACACTCCGGTGCCAGTCGTGTTTTGCTTGTCCAAGTGGTGCCTCTTGTAGAATACTTACGGGGAGCCGGAACGTTTCTCCTTGTTCTTTTCAAAAGGTTCTGTTTTTTCCGTCCTCTCGGGAAAGAGGGTATCCGAATTCAAACCCGAAAGACACCTTTGTGTTACCGCCTTCCTATGTGGGCCTTACAAACCATTGGAAAAACCGAAGCCAGTTTCTATTTGCGAGTGCCTGAGCTCCCGTGCTATACTATACCTGATTCCCAAAGAAAGTTTCCCCGGCCGGAAAGCGTTTTCCAAGTCCTGCCGAAACTTTCGCAGCGCGAAAGGAGCTCCCTGCCATGGCACAACAGCTGCCCCATGTGATTCCCAGCATCTACTTGGCCAACTACTTAAACGACTTTGAGCCCCTGTTCCCCCGCTACGGCGTAACGCTGCGGAAGTTCTCTAAGGGGGACATCCTCACCCAGCAGGGCGTCATCCACAACACGGCCTATTTTATCAAAAGCGGCATCCTCCAGCTGTCCCTGGGCCGCGACCAGGGGGAGAAGGCCCTGAACCTCTTTGGGCCGGGCACGGTGTTCCCCGTGGGGGTGGAGTTCCACACCTCTTACATGGAGTACGAGATGATTCTCCAGGCCTTTTCCGACGGGGAGGCCTACGCCATGCCCTATCCCACCTTAAAGCGCATCGCGGTGGAGAACGGCGCTTTTGCCGGGGAGCTGTTGCGGGAAAACTGCGACTTCATCGGCTACCTGTTTTTCGACACCTTAAACCAGACCTTCGAGCCCTGCTTGAGCCGCGTCTGCGACATCCTCTACCTGTACCTGACCAAGGTGCAGCCCAAGGAGCCTGTTATTCCCCTCTCCCAGGGGGAGCTGGCCAAGATTGCCGGAGCCTCCCAGGCGCAGATGGAGCGGTGCGTGCAAATCTTAAAAAAGGAAGAAGTGCTGGCCACCTCCCGAAAGAAGCTGGCTATCTTGGACGAGAAAAAATTGCTGGCCCACTGCACGCCGGGCCTGCGGGAAAATTTGTGAAAAAAAGGGGCGCTTTCCCTCTTGTGAGGGAGAGCGCTTTTCCGTGGTGTGGTATGCTGGGGACAAAGAAATCCCCACAAGGAGTGACCACACATGAAAGCCTTTGAACCCTTCCGCATTGGCAAGCTGGAGCTGAAAAACCGCCTGGTGGTTTCCGCCATGGTGACAAACTACTGCAATCCCGACGGTACCCCCACAGAGAAATACCTGGCCTACCACGAGCACAAGGCCCAGGGCGGCTGGGGGCTCATCATCACCGAGGACTACGCCATCGCCCCCAAGGCCGGGGGATTTACACGGCTGCCGGGACTGTGGGAAGGCAGCCAAATTCAGCCCCACCAGGAGCTGACCCGCCGGGTCCACCAGGCAGGCGGGAAGATTGTGGCCCAGATTTACCACGCGGGCCGGGAGACCAGCAGCGCCATCACCGGGGAGCGGCCTGTGGGCCCCTCTCCCATCCGGGAGCCCTCCATGCCGGAAACGCCCCGGGAGCTGACGGTGGAGGAAATCCACCAGCTGGTGGAGCAGTTTGGAGACTGCGCCCGCCGGGCCCAGCAGGCCGGCTTTGACGGGGTGGAGGTCCACGGGGCCCACGGCTACCTGGTGGAGGCCTTCGCCTCGCCCTTTGCCAACAAGCGCTGTGACGAGTACGGCGGCACCATCCAGAACCGGGCGCGGTTCGCGGTGGAAATCATCCGGAACATCAAACAGAAATGCGGGGCGGATTTCCCCGTGCTCTATCGGATGAGCGCCGTGGAGTACGTCCCCGGCGGCCTGGAGATAGAGGAGGCCAAGGTGCTGGCCCGCCTGGTGGAAGAGGCCGGGGCCGACTGCATCCACTGCTCCCAGGGGGTGTACGCCTCCACCCAGCACATCATTCCGCCCTCTGTGGTGGCACGGGGCGCCTATGTGCAGAACGCCGCCGCCATCAAGGGCGCGGTGCATATCCCGGTGATTGCCGTGGGCCGCATCAACGATATCCAGGTGGCGGAGAGCATTTTGCAGTCCGGCCAGGCGGATTTGGTCACCATGGCCCAGGCCTCTTTGGCGGACCCGGAGATGCCCAAGAAAATCCAAGAGGGCCGGGAGGACGAGGTGCTGCGGTGCATCGGCTGCCTGCAGGGCTGCGCCGGGGAGAACGGTAAAGGCCACTGTGTCCGCTGCCTGGTGAACCCCCTGACGGGCATGGAGGATGTGTACGACCTCTCTCCCACCAAGGAGCGCAAGCGGGTGCTGGTCATTGGCGGGGGCGTGTCCGGGTGCGAGGCGGCCATCACCGCGGCTCACAAAGGCCACCGGGTGACGCTGATCGAGGCCAGCGGACAGCTGGGCGGCCAGTGGATTCCCGCCTCTATGCCCGTGGGGAAAAGCGAGTTCACCTCTTTGCTGCTGTGGCAGAAAGCCATGTTGGAGAAGCTCCACATCCAGGTGCTGCTGAATACCCAGGCCGATGGGGAGCTCATCCGCCTGTATGAGCCCGACGCGGTGGTTGTGGCCACCGGCAGCAAGCCCTTTGTGCCCGGCTTCCTAAAGGGGAGGACTTTGTGGTCAACGCCCACGACGTGCTCTTGGGCAAGGTGGAGGTCCAGGGCAAGGTCGTGGTGGTGGGCGGCGGCCTGGTGGGCGCCGAAACCGCCGACACCCTAAGCCAGTCCTGCCAGGTAAGCATTATCGAGATGCAGTCCCGCATCATGGGGGACGGGGAGTATTCCACCGCCTACTACATGAAGCAGCGGTTCCAGCAGTTTGGGGTGCAGGTGTACACCTCCACCAAGGTGCTGGAGATTGGCAGCCACACCGTCGCGGCGGAGCGGGAAGGCCAGGCCATCACCCTGGAGGACGTGGACTTTGTGGTGATTGCCGTGGGTGTCAAAACCGACACAGCCTTGTTTGACCAGCTGGAGGGCTTGCCCTGGCCCGTGTACAAGGTGGGCGATGCCAACGGCGTGAAAAACGGCTACCTGGGCATCCGGGAAGGCTTTGAGGCAGGATTGGCCCTGTAAGGAGGAACCCTATGAACGCGTTAACACAATCGATTGCAATCCGCGGGGTGGATCTGTCCGACCGGCTGGTCATGCCACCCATGGCCTCGGGAAAGCCCAACCCAGATGGGACCGTCAGCGATAGCCTGGTGGAATACTATAAGGAAAAATCCCAGGGCGGGTACCTGGGCCTGGTGATTACCGAGCACGCCTTTGTGTGCCAGCAGGGCAAGGCCCACGGCGGCCAGCTTCTCCATCGCCCGGGAGGAGGATATTCCCGGCTTGCGGCGGCTGGCGGATGCTATCCACAACAACGGGGTGAAGGCCGTGGCGCAAATCAGCCACGCGGGGGGCGCGGCCAATCCCCAGGACACAGGCATGGAGCCGGTGAGCGCCAGCGCTGTGCAATCGCTCCGTGCCAAGGCGGGGGCGCCCCTCCCTCGGGCTATGACAGTGGGGGAAATCCAAGCGGTGGTGGGAGCCTTTGCCCAGGCCGCCTGCCGGGCGCAGGAAGCCGGTTTCGACGGGGTGGAGCTCCACGCCGCCCACGGGTATTTGCTGAACCAGTTCTACTCCCCCCTGACCAACCATCGGACAGACGCCTACACCGGCGCCACTTTAGCGGGGCGGCTGCGGTTCCTGCTGGAGGCGGTGGAGGCCGTGCGGGCTGCCGTGGGGCAGGAGCTCCTGCTGGCGGTGCGCCTGGGCGCCGGGGACGATATGCCGGGCGGCACCACGGTGGAGGACAGCGTCCGGGCCTGCCAGCTGCTGGAGCAGGCGGGCGTGGACTTGCTGGACATCTCCGGTGGCTTCTGCGGGCCCTACCGGGGCGGCAGCAAGGAGCAAGGCTATTTCAGCGATTGGAGCCAGGCAGTTAAGGAGGCGGTGTCCGTGCCGGTGCTGGTCACAGGAGGGATTACCCAGCCAGAGGCTGCCCGCCGCCTGTTGGAAGCGGGCAAGGCAGACCTTGTCGGCGTGGGCCGGGCGCTGCTGAAGGATTCCCTTTGGGCGAAAAGGGCTGTATCCATCGAAGCGGCCAGCGTATGAATCAAATAGCAGTACTACCGGACTTTTCTGGCATGATTGGAGTGCTGGGAATATCACATAATCAAATCATTGGCTGCACAGTTTGAAATGCGTAGAATAACTTGACTTTACGTGTATTTAGGTATAAAATATCATTACCTTACACGTTTGGCTGTAGGGGCGGAGCATTTCTGTCAAGTCTGGCCGAATTGATGTTTCTATGAGTAACGTTACACATAGAACCACCAATTCTAGGTTGGGTTCGTTGAACATGATACTCCTTTCCAGTATGATTATACTACGGAACGCTATCAGATGCACCCAGGACAATAATGTTCATGTACCTGCCTGCTAACTTAGGGATGTTGTCCCCCATGTTAGCAGGCATGATGCATTTTTGGGGGAAATTATGAAAACTCAAAAAGAATATAATCAATGTCAACAACCTATATCTTGTCATAATTGTAGTTCAAATCAGATATGTCAAGCATGGGTTAACTTTGTTAAACATCACAATGATACTAAGCCTTATGCACATTTTGACCTGCGCGTGTCATTATCCATGCCTTCTATTAGAAAATACGTAATAGATCGGGCTAAAATAGTTACGCATAGTTTTTATCCATTTATCCATTTTGAGAAGAAAAACTCTCGTTATGGAAAGAAAGGACCTAAAAAGCCACGAGAGTTATACTACTGCTCACATTTAGATAGATGTGTATATCAGCGATACGCTTTTTTATTAAACTATCAGTATAATATTTGGGCTTATGAAAATAACATAGATGACGTTGCAATTGCATATCGAGATAACTTGGGGAAAAACAATATTGATTTTGCCAAGGATGCTTTTGATGCAATACGCAACTTTCCTCAGTGCTTCATTTTAGTAGGTGATTTTACTAATTTCTTTGATAATTTGGAACATCAATATCTCAAGAAAATGATGTGCGAAGTACTTGGTGTTGAGCGTTTGCCTCAAGATTACTTTTCTGTTTTCAAAAATATCACCTGTTTTTCAAGTTGGGGTTGGAAAGATATTGTAAAGGCAGCCGGCGAAAACATTGAAGAAAGAGGCGTTCGCAAAAAGATCAATAGTAAAGATACAGTACTTACTAAGGAACAATTTCAAAAAAGCAAAAAAGATATAAAAAAGAATGTTTCTGGGGTAGGCGTTCCGCAAGGCTCCCCAATTAGCGCTGTACTATCCAACATTTACATGATAGAGTTTGATAAATACATTAAGCGTTATGTAGCCAGCAAAAGCGGGATTTATATGCGCTATTCAGATGATTTTATCATTGTCTTGCCATACGAGAGAGATGCCGAAATCGCGGATTTTACAAGTTACATTTTTTTCTATGTAGAATCAATGAAAGGACTTATTGACTTGCAAAAGGAAAAGACTTCTTGCTATACTTATAAGAACGAAGTAGTCTACGAGGGTGATCAGCCATCTAGCATAAACTACTTAGGATTTCTATTTGATGGCAAAAATATTAGAATAAGGCCACGTGCGATAACAAAATATTATTACAGGATGCGTCGAAAAGCTCATACCATTGGACGCAGTAATTGGACATCAACTAAAGGCAAGCATATATCAGCAAAAGAACTATATAGTATTTATTCGCGCAATGATGAAAAACAAACGTTCATTGACTATGCAAGAAAAGCAAAAGGGGTATTAAAACTTAATGATCAGGAAGCGGATGCCTTAATTAAGTATCATAAACGAAAAATTGCTATGGCTATAAAAGAAGGCCAGAAAAAATAAGAAGAACGCTCATGATTCTCAATCGTGGAATCATGAGCGTTCTTTTAACAGCACCTGTTTGTCAGCCGTTTTTATTCATTTTTGATGCTTCCTTATCAGCATTCGCCTGAACGGGTCCCTCCTTTTGCAATCGGGAGGTAATATAGTGGACGAAATCGTCGTCATTCGGGCCGCAGACCTAGACGGCAGTGTATTTAAGGCCGTCGTAGATGCACTGAATGGCAAGAGAACGAAAGTGGTCCATCGTTGCCCCGGTCTCCTCCGTGCTGCGCATCGGAGAGTTGGAGGTCCATCATGAGCACCGCAGGTGTGCTGGTGGCCAGCAGGGAAGTGCGGCTCAACCATGGAGATTATGCTCTGCTTACCTGCATGGCCAGTTCACCAGGGCAAGTGTTCTCAAAGGCACAACTCTATGCAGCGGCTTGGGGAGAGGAGTATCTGCCTGGGACCACATCGGTGGAGAATATTATCTGGCGTTTGAGGAAGAAGTAGGGGGACTCCTAGTATTTGGCATACATAAAAACGATGGTGGGAGCAGGCTGTAAAATGGAGATGCGGGAAATCAGGAAAGGAACTGGAGGCTGCCAGCCCCTTAATGGGAGGCTGTCTCCAGTTCCTTTTTGATGTTTCATCACCGGCGTCCGACTTTCCGAAACTCGCCTGGCAATAGCCCTGTGCTCTTCCGGAACAGCTCCGCAAAGCGGCTTGAGGTGGAGTAGCCCACGGTCTGGGCGATCTGGCCGATGGGCAAGTCGGTGCTGGTCAGCAGGTACTCCGCCTGGCTCATGCGGCGCTGTTGGATGTACTCCGTGATGGTGCAGTCGTAAACCTTTTTGAAACTGCTCTTGAGTTTCGTGGTTCCCATGCAGGCGATCTGCGTCAGCCGCTCCATGGGGATTTTCGCCGCATAGTGGTCGCTCAGGTAGGCAGCTACCGTCTGAATGCGCTCCAGATCTTGGGCTGATAACTTGCTGGAGACCGGCGGGCCTTTCTTCTGGTACTCCACTACCAGGGACAGGGCCTCCGCCACCTTGCTCTCATAGAACAGCTTGGCGGCTATCCCATCCCCGCGATAGTTCTGGAGTTCCGAAAGGAGCCGGGACATCTCCGGAAAATCAGTGGTCTGGTCGATTTTGCGGAACGCCTCCACCGGATTGCGGTATTCCTCCGGGTACTGCCTTTTGAGGTAGTTCTCATAGTAGGCCGGCAGGATCTCGATGCCGATGGAGTGGATGGGGATGTTCTTGTGGATCAGAACCTGATACGGTTCATACCCGCCGATATAGGTCTTGATGCACCCGGCGGACAGCCGGCGGTAGGGCGCCAGTTCCTCCCCGGAGATGGAGTCATAACGGGTGATGCTCAGACACTCCGGCAGGGGGAACTCCAGCAGAGAGTCCTTATGGAAGGAGAAGTTGTGGATCTTGATGTTGTAGAGATCCTTCTGTCCATAGGTCCAGTAGGAACCCTCTCCGATTTCCGGGGAGAGTTTCCAGCAGATGCCCAAAGCCCCATACTGGTGATCATCAGGGTCGGGCGTAAAACCGTGGCCCTTCAGCATGGATACATAGTATGGTTCCGTGATTTCAGACATAACAAAAAACTCGCCTCCTGATTACAACGATTGGACGAACTATTGCAACGAAGAGACGAACATCGTCTCAACCGCTTGCAAAGCGACCGAACCGCGTGTACTGTATAGGCGATGGTTAGCCAACTCTAATCAAATGGTAGCATATCGTCTACGAAAAGTCAACACATCATGAATCAGGAGGAGAACAATGAGCAATCAAGTCAATTCACGGAAGAAAGGCCTAACTGTCAAGGACCTGGTGACTACGGGCATATTCAGCGCCATTTTCTTTGTGTTTACCCTGGTCGGTGGACTTCCATTCGCTCCGAACCCGGTTTTGACCTTTTATATGCCCATGGGGGCGGCCCTGCTGTGCGGCCCCATCTATCTGCTGATGGTGGCCAAGGTGCAAAAGCGGTGGAGCGTCACGATCCTCGGCATCATTATGGGGATCATCTGGTTTGCCACGGGGATGCACTGGGCGTTCTCTCTGGGGTACATCGGCATGGGTATCATCGCGGACCTTGTGGCCGGAGCCGGACATTACCGCAACAAGGCCATCAACCTGCTGTCCTACATGCTGATCTCCCTGGGCGGCATCTACACCTATGTGGTGTTCTTCATCGACCCGGAGGGGTGGGCCAGCACCATGCTGGAGAACGGCACGGAGCAGTCCTACATTGACACCATGAGCGCCTCCGCCCCCTCCTGGCTGCTGGCGGTCATCGTCGTCGGCACGCTGGTCATCGCGGCCTTCAGCGGGTGGATCGGCGGCAAGATGCTGAAGAAACAGTTCGAGAAGGCTGGGATCACTGCATGACCGGCGGAACATCCCCACGGCGCGGACTCTGGCTGGACCCAAGGACGAAAATCCTGCTGCTCCTGCTCTGCATCCTCTCCGCCATGATAGCCCCGTCCCTGTACTATGAGCTGGGACTCGTGGTGCTGATCGGGCTGTTTGGTGTCTGCTGCGGGAAATGGAAGTACGCCTGGAAGGGCGCGGCGTTCTACGGGCTGATTGTCCTGATCACCTTCTGGATCATGGACACCATGACCGGGACCTGGCGCACCATGTTCATCGCATTCCTCGGCCTGTTCCACAAGGTGTACCCCTGCGGGATGCTGTCAGGCATCGTCATCTCCACCACTAAGGTCAGCGAGTTTTTGTCAGCTATGAACCGCGCGCATGCGCCGAAAAAGCTGGTGATCCCGCTGGCGGTCATGCTCCGCTATATCCCCACCATTCAGGAGGACTGGCGGTTCATCAAGGACGCCATGCGGCTGCGGGACGTGTCGCCGTCCCTGAAAGGGCTGCTGACCCATCCCAGTATGACCGTGGAGTGCATCTATGTTCCACTGATGATGGCGGCGTCCAAGGCGGCGGATGAACTGTCCATCGCCTCCATCACCCGGGGAATCGAGAACCCAAAACCAAGGACCTGCCTGGTGCAGATCCGCATGGGGCCGGCGGATGCGGCGGCAATTCTCTGTTTTGGCGCCTTTTTCGCGGCGGGCCTTTATGGGAAGGGGGCGTTTGGATGATCGAACTGAAACAGGTGTTCTTCACCTACCAGGGGCAGGAGCATGACGGCCTCCGGGACATTGACCTGACCATCGCGGATGGGGAGTGCGTCCTGCTCTGTGGGCGCAGCGGATGCGGCAAGACCACCATCACAAGGCTGGTGAACGGACTGATCCCTCAATTTTACCAGGGAGAACTTCAGGGCCGTGTGCTGGTAGACGGGCAGGAGATCAGCAGCCTCCCCATGTACCAGATCGCCGCCAAGGTGGGGTCAGTGTTCCAGAATCCCAGAACGCAGTTTTTTAACGTGGACACGGACAGCGAGATCGCCTTCGGCATCGAGAATGAGGCCCGGCCGCCCCGGGAACTGGCGGAGTGCGTAGAGCAGACGACGGAGGATCTGCGCATCCAGAGCCTTCGCGGCCGCAATATCTTCGAGCTGTCCGGCGGGGAAAAGCAGAAGATCGCATTCGCATCCGTCTACGCCATGAACCCGGAGATCTATCTGCTGGATGAACCATCTTCTAACCTAGACATGACCTCCATCCAAGAATTGCGGGAGCATCTGCAGCTGGTCAAGGGCCAGGGCAAGACCATCCTGATCGCAGAGCACCGGCTCTATTACCTGATGGACATAGCAGACCGGATCGTGTATCTGGACCGAGGAGAGATCAAAGGGATATTCACACCGGAAGAGCTCCGTCGGCTGTCCCAGGCACAGCGGGAACAGATGGGGCTGCGGGCAACGGATCTGATGGACGTCCTCCCGCAGCCCGGCCATGCCCCGGTCCGGGGATCGGTGCTGTCGTTGAACGATGTCTCCCTGCGCTATAAGAAGCGCACCATCCTTCACGGGATCGGCCTTTCCGCCGGAAGGGGGGAGGTCATCGGCGTAGTGGGCCACAATGGGGCTGGAAAGACCACATTCTCCCGGGCTCTGTGCGGGCTCCACAAGGACTGTGACGGTCAGTTCCAGTGGGATGGCGGGCCGATGGAGCGCAGGGACCGGCTCAAGCAATCCTACATGGTGATGCAGGACGTAAACTACGAGCTGTTTGCCGAGAGCGTGGAGGCGGAGTGCTCCTTCGGCATCCGGAACCCGGACAAAGCCTTGGTAGACGCTACCCTGGAGGAACTGGGGCTGGCCCCATACCGGGAGCGCCACCCCAATACCCTGTCCGGCGGGCAAAAACAGCGGGTGGCCGTAGCCGTCAGCATGATCTGCGGAAAAGACCTGCTGGTATTCGATGAACCCACCAGTGGCCTGGACTTTGACAGCATGGCTCAGGTGGCAGGGCTGATCCGCCGCCTATCCGACATGGGAAAGGTCATCTTCATCGTCACCCACGACTTTGAATTTGTCTGCCGCACCTGTTCCCGGGTCCTGCACTTCGACGAGGGCGAGATGCCCGATGATGTCCCTGTTGCCATGGAAGCCCTCCCGAAATTGAGAGAGCTGTTCTCTGTTTCAAATGGAAAGGAGAGGTGACCGATGAAACAGAAAAAAGTCAACCGTGTGGCCCTGCTGCTCCACTGGGCGGGGGAGCAGAAGGTCTGGCTGTTTCTGGCAGTCTTTTTGTCAGCGGCCGGCGGGCTGTGCATTGTTGTCCCCTATATGGGGATCTATCAGCTGATGGACGCCGCCTTCAACGGAACCTGTACCAGGGAACTGGTGGTGCGGATCGTGGCAATGATCGCAGTGGCGGTGACGCTGCGCTTTGTGCTGTTCGGCGGCTCCGGGGTGGCGGCCCACAAGGGCGCCTACGGGGCGCTGTTCAAGGTGCGCTGCATGGTGGCGGAGCACATGGCCCGGGCGCCCCTGGGCGCTCTGAATGAGCGCCGCACCGGGGATATAAAAACGGTTCTGAATGAAGATATTGAAAAGCTGGAGCTGTTCCTGGCCCATAACCTTCCTGACCTTGTGTGCTATCTGGTGGGGCCGGTAGTCATCTTTATTTATCTGATGACCGTCAATATTCCTCTGGCATTGATCTCCCTTGTCCCTCTGGTTCTGGCCGTAGTGGTAATGGGGATGATGTTCCGCAATACGGATGACCTGATGGACCGGGCCAACCGCTCCATCAGCACCCTGAACTCCGTTATGATCGAGTACATAAACGGCATGAAACTAATCAAGGCCTACAACATGGGGAGCAAGTCCTTCCAGAAGTTTTCTGCCGCCATTCACGAGGAAAACGCCATGTGGAATGAGACCTCCCGGCGGATGGGGCCGCCCTATGCGGCCTTTGTGGCCATCATCGAGTGCGGCATGCTGCTGATGGTGCCCCTGGGCGGGATGTTTTTCCTGAGAGGCTCCCTGACGGCCAGCGCCTTTCTGCTGTTCCTCTATGTGGGTTCCCTGTACCTGACAGAGATCCGCCCCCTTCAGGAACTGGGGACGAACTTCGCCAATGTGCTGGGCGCCGTCACCAAGGCAAAGGAGATCCTGGACATCCCTGTCTATCAGGGCGGGAGCGACTTCCCCGAAAGCCACGACATTGAACTGCGGAATGTGCGGTTTTCCTATGACGGCAAGACCGACGTGCTGCAGGGCGTCAACCTGAAGATCAAGGACGGGGAGCGTATGGCCCTGGTGGGGCGGTCCGGCGCCGGCAAGAGCACCATCATTGAACTGGTTTCCCGGTTCTATGATGTGCAGGAGGGCGAGGTGCTGATCGGCGGGAAAAATGTGAAGGAGCTGGACTACGACACCATTCTAAAAAACGTGGCCATTGTGTTCCAGAAGACCTTCCTGACCCGGGACAGCGTTTTGGAAAATATCCGCATGGGCAGTAACGCCACTCTGGAAGAAGTGCGGGCCGCCGCGAAAGAGGCACAGATCGACGACTTTATCATGTCCCTGCCGGATGGCTACGACACCAAGGTGGGCAGCTTCGGCTCCCGCTTCTCCGGCGGTGAAAAACAGCGGATTGCCATTGCCCGCGCTATCCTGAAGA
>OLOQ01001945.1_pt1 | contig 18170 bp, 14 predicted proteins | sample 1673101 | NCBI WGS metagenome assembly OLOQ01 (sample SAMEA3136754, study PRJEB25190) | human gut metagenome | biome: human gut; feature: human-associated habitat; material: faeces | place: Austria | collected 2013 | reverse complement strand
CGTTTTGCCGTGCTCGGTAGTTGCTTTGAATCTTAATGGTTCATATCAGTTGACGGTGTAGACAGCACGGCAAAAAATTTTGGGTTGCCCCTTGACTTAACGCACGGCCTGTGCTATTATAATCCTTGCGTAACGTCGCGGGGTAGAGCAGTCGGTAGCTCGTCGGGCTCATAACCCGGAGGTCGGGGGTTCAAGTCCCTCCCCCGCAACCATTTTCTCCCGTATCCCATTCGGGATGCGGGCGGCAAAACAATATGGCGGCGTAGCTCAGTTGGCTAGAGCATTCGGTTCATACCCGGAGTGTCATGTGTTCGAGTCACATCGCCGCTACCACTCGGAAAAGTCCCGTAGATCGGGACTTTTTCCGTTTTGGAAAATATGAGAACGAGGGGTTTTTGAGTCGATTTTGACCACAGTTCATCATTGAGTTCATCATGGGATGATGAACGAGGGTTGAAAGAGCGGTCTGAGGACAGCATAAAGAAAAAAAGAGAGCAGGAGTTCATCATTCGGGAAATCTTGAAATGATGAACTTTTGCTCTGAAAATCCAGGGGAGACGCACCATCAACTGCTGAAGGCGTGGAGGGAGCGTTGCTCCCCTCACACCCCCAGATGCCGGTTCAGCGCATCTACCGCGGCCTGCTCCTTGCCTTCCGACAGGTGAGTATAGATTTTCAGCGTGACCTGTATATCGCTGTGACCGAGGAATTTCTGTGCAGACTTCACATCCACCTCGGCATCGTAGAGCGTACTGGCCATCGTGTGCCGGAGTTGGTGGGGCGAAAACGCCTTAAGAACCTGAACTTTCGGTCTGCTACGGCTGGCATCCCGCCCACCGGCTTTGAGGTTGAGATAGTAGAGGTAGCTGTTTCAAGCCACGTTGTAGGCCGTATGCGTCATTATCTCTCCTTTTACCGAAGGGCAGACATAGTCAGACTCAGCCCAATCCTTTGCCTTTTGAAGCAGCGGGATTATCTTTTTCGGGATAGGCACTGTGCGAGTACCCGCCTTGGTCTTCGGGGTTTTGATGGATACGCTGTTATCGGGGAAAGCCACAGCCTTGTTCACCGTCAGCCTCTCCCCCACTAAATCGACATCCTCCCATTTAAGCGCCAGCAGCTCGCCCTTGCGGATGCCGGTGTAGAGCATCACCAGAGCGGGGATGCCCATACGGTGGCCTTCACAAGTGTCGAAGATCAGCTTGCGGGTAGCCTCATCGATAGGCTCCCGCTCCTCGGCCTCGGTCTTGGGAACCGTCACCTTGGCGAATACATTTCGGTGGATCAGGTCATTTTCCACCGCAGCTTCATATTGCCGATGCTGGGATTGAGGTGTTTTTCAAGGACGGATTCGTAGCGGCGGTAGGAACCCCAGGATAATCTACACTTATACTACTGCGTCAGCCAAAGATTCCCCATCTCGGAAAAGGTCATATCCATGTTCGCCACGTCCATACCCTGCTCCTGTTGTCGCTTGAACTCCGCCACCAGAGCATCCACCTCCTTCAACGTGGTGGCAGTGAAGAACTTGCGGATGGGCTTTCCGTCTCCGTCCACGCCGATTTTCACAGACCGCTGGTAGCGGCCGTTTTTTTGCTTTTTGGCAGACGCCATAGCGTTTTCCTCCTTATTTCTCTCAGGTTTGGTGTGTGATGTTAACTCTGAAACTCCTGTAAGTCAAGTCTTGTGTGCCGTAGTTTCCGAACACATAATGGTGGCAGCAAAATCATGCCCCTCCACTATATAACGGTGGGAAAGGGCATTTGTAAACTAAACGCAACTTGCACTTGCAATTTGCGTATTTTATTGGATTTAGCATTTATATATATTCTTTGGGAAACAATATCAATAGTTTGTTTCTTAGGGGCGATAATACTGATGGACTGTATTTTAATACTAAAGGTACGCCGTCAACCTCCTCCCTCAGACTGCAACGATACCCCGGCCATGCCGGGGTATCGTCATTATTTATATTGGCTGAGTGGTTATTACTTCATAAAGGTGCCGGCCTTCATCTCCTCGATGTAGGCGTTATACTGATCCTTTATCTCCGCAGGTACCAGGTCGCTTACCGCGCCGGCGGAAAGAGCGCCGTTCTCGAGGGTGCCGTAAATGACGTCGCCGCCCAGCTTGCCGGCCTCAACAGCCTCCATGCAGGAGCCTACCATGGCGGAGTTGTCCGTCACCTGAGAGCATATGATGCATTCGTTCTGGCCCAGCAGGTCAGCAGGCTGCGCTATGTCGAATACCTTTACGCTGCCCTGTGCGGCGTTGTACTCGTCTATGGCCTGACGTGCGCCGGAGTCAACGGCGGAAGCGTCGCCGAAGAATACGTCGGCTCCCTTGTCAATCATGGCCTTGGCGAACTCGATGCCCTTGTCGCTGGCGGAGAAGGAGTTGGAGTATACGATATCCAGAGTAGTTGCCGTCTTGCCGGCCTTTTCTGCTACGTAGGCGGCGGCCTCCTTATAGCCCTCATACTTGCCCTTGGTGGTGTCCAGCTCCATGCCGCCGATAAAGGCGATGGTGCCGGTCTCGGTCATAAGGCCCGCCAGAGCGCCGGCGATCCAGCCTATCTGTGTGGCGTTGGGCAGCAGGGAGGATACGTTGCCGTTCTCGGCCTTGGCGGGGGTATCGGCAGCGCCGTTGAGCAGGGCGAAAGCGATGTCGGGATACTCTGCGGCAGCCTGCAGTACGGCGTCGGTGTACTGATTGCCGGGAGCATAGATCATATCGTAGCCCAGAGTGCAGTAGGAATCGATAGTGTCAAAGTATGCGGACTGTTCAATGCTGTCGGATACGGCGGTTTCCCAGCCGTGCTTCTCTGCGGCATCCATCATAGCGTTGTAGCAGGACATGCCCCAGCCGCCATCGGAAATGCTGGAGTCGCAGATCATGGCTACTTTGTATACCTTGCCGTCCTTGGGGGCTTCGGCGGTCTCCGCGGTCTCGCCGGCGGTCTCTTCCGTTGCGGCGGGCTGGGCGGCCTCGGGCGCCTTGGCGCAGGCTGCCATTGAGAATACCATAGCGACGACCAGCAGCATTGCTAAGAACTTTTTCATTTGTAATTCCTCCGTTTCGATTTTTTGTTTATATAACAGCCGCATGACCGGCTATTATGTCAGAGTTAGCGTTCTTCCTTGCGGTAAGGCTTGCCGCAGCTCTTGGGTCCGGCCTTCTTCATGCCTATTGCCGCGAGCACCACTACGGTAGCGATATAGGGTATCATCTGGAAGAACTGATAGGGTATGTTGTAGCTGCCCACCTGAAGGCGTATCTGCAATGCGTCGCAGAAGCCGAAGAAGAGGCAGGCTATCAGCACGCCGCCTGCGTTCCAGCGGCCGAATATTACCGCCGCCAGAGCTATGAAGCCACGGCCCGCGATATTGCCGTCAACATAGGTGGTGGTGTAGCAGGTGGTTAGGTAAGCGCCGCCGATGCCCGCGAGGGCGCCGCAGATAACGCTCGCTGTGTACTTTATGCCTATTACGTCAATGCCCAGCGTCGCGGCGGCCTTGGGGTATTCGCCCACCGCCTTGTAGTTCAGTCCGGACTTTGTCCTGTTGAAGTATATCACCGTGAATACTACCAGCAGGTACGCAATGTATACCATGGGGGTCTGATCCAGAAACAGCTTCGCTATGAAGCCGTTGGCTGTGATGCCCATTCTGGAGGCAAGCGTTTCCATAAGGCTTACCTGCACCAGCTCAGAGCCCGCGCCGAAGTATACCCGGTATATAAAGGAGGCCAGCGCAGGGGCGAATATGTTTATTGCCATGCCGTACACTATCTGCTCTGCACAGAGGGTTATGGTAGCGTAGGCGTATATCATGTTCACCAGTATGCCTGCGGCGGCGCCCGCCAGAACGCCCAGAAAGGGGTTGCCGGTTATAAGGCTCACAAGGAAGCCCACAAGGGAGCCTATGGAGGCCAAGCCTTCAAGGCCTATATGTACCAGGCCCGCCCGCTGGGAATACAGCTCTGCCAGCGCCAGGAATATGAGGGGCGTAGCCATTCTTACGCTCGCGAGGAGAAGATTTGATATGAATTCCCAGCTCATTCTACGCCACCTCCTTTTTCTTTGCGAATACCCTGTCGGTAAAGGCCTTGAACTCAGGCAGCTTTACCAGGGCAAGGCCCGCCACGGTAAACACTATCACCAGCGCCTGTATTATATCGGATACGCTGGTAGGCACGCCAGTAGCCGCCTGCATAGTGGTTGAGCCTACACGGAGGGCAGCGAAGAATATCGCTACAAGCATGGTAGCTATGGGGTGAAGCTGGCCTATCAGTGCCATGGATACGCCGTCAAAGCCGTAACCTGCGGCGTAGCCGTTTATAAGGAAAAATTGGGTACCGAGTATCTCCGCGCTGCCGCCCAGGCCCGCTATCATGCCGGATATGAGAAAGCTGAATAGAAAGTACTTTTCCACTGCGAAGCCGTTGAACTTGGCGGCGGTCATGTTGAAGCCTACCGCTCTGAGCTGGAAGCCCTTTGAGGTGTTGAACAGGAAATAGTAAACTATGAGGCCTACGGCTATGGCTATGATGAAGGCAGAGGTGGCGCGCAGTCCGAACAGCCTGGTAAGCCGCGTCCCGTCAGGCACCGCTATGGTTTGCGGGACAGAGCCGTCCCTCAGCCAATTTGTGAACAGTACTCCCATGAAAAGCGTGGCTATGTAGTTCATCATTATGGAGATTATCATCTCGTTCTGCCCTCTGTACACCTTCAGCACACCGGGTATCATCGCCCAAAGGCCGCCTGCCACGGCGCCGGCTATAAGGCATATTATTATGGCGGGCAGCCCGGTAAAGCCGCATTGGGTGGCTATCACGGTGCACACCACGGAGCCCATTATAAACTGGCCCTCGCCGCCCAGGTTGAACACGCCGCACTTATAGGCAAAGCAGGCGCAGAGGCCGGTGAATATCAGCGGGGTGGAGCGGGAGAGCGTGGTGCCTATGTTCCTTACGCTGCCGAAGGCGCCCTTCCAGAGAGCCTGCAGCGCCACGGCAGGGTTCGCGCTCAGCGCCGCCATTATTATGCAGCCTATGAGAAAGGCCAGTATTACGGATATTATGGGAACCAGCAGGCTTATCATCTTGGTGTTTTTCATGCCGTCCTCCTTACTTGCCCGCCATGGCAAGGCTTATCTCCTGTATGGGAGGGTTCTTGCCCGGGTATTCACCCATTACCTGCCCCTCGAACATGACCACTATCCTGTCCGAAACCTCCAGTATCTCGTCAAAGTCCGCGCTTATGAGCAGCACGCCGCAGCCCCTGTCCCGTGCCGCTATCATGCTGTCATGCACGAAGCGGGTAGCGCCTATGTCAAGGCCGCGGGTAGGATGTACCGCCACCAGCAGGTCCGGGTTGCCCTCAAGCTCACGGGCCAGTATCACCTTCTGCTGGTTGCCGCCGGAAAGATTCCTTGCCTCCTGCTCCACGGATACGCAGCGTATGTCGTACTTTTCGCGCATCTCCTCGGCATAGCCCTTAATGGCCTTTTTTTTCAGAAGCAAGCCCTTTTTCTTTGAAAACTCCGGCTTTTCGGTGGACTTGAGCACTATATTGTCGCTTATGGACATACTGCCTATGAGCCCCATCTTGTTGCGGTCCTCAGGTATATGGGATACCCTCTCCTCTATAAAGCCCTCCGGCGAGAAAACGGCTATCTTTTTATTCTTAAGGTCCAGCTCGCCGCCCTCAGGAACAAGCACGCCGGTAACTATTTGGGCAAGCTGGCTCTGACCGTTGCCGTCCACGCCCGCTATGCCCACTATCTCGCCTCTTCCAACGGTGAGGCTGACTCCGTCGAGGCCGTTATGCTTGGAAGCCTTGCAGTAATCCACGTTTCTGAGCGCTATTACCGGTTCCCCCGGCTGCTCGATCTTTTCATAATGGGAGGGGGCAAGCTCCCTGCCTATCATAAGGTTCGCAAGCTCCTCGCCGGTAGTCTCGTCCCTGCTGATGGTACATATGCTCCTGCCCGCCCGGAGTATGGTTACGCGGTCGGATATATGCAGCACCTCGCGCATCTTATGGCTTATGAATATTATGCTCTTTCCCTCGGCGGTAAGCTTGTTCATTACCTTGAACAGCCCTTCCACCTCTATGTCCGTCAGCGCGGCCGTGGGCTCGTCCAGCACCAGCAGCTCTGCGCCCCTGTACAGCGCCTTGAGTATCTCTACCCTTTGCTGAGCGCCTACCGCTATCTCGGTTATGGGCTTATCCAGCTCCACCTCAAGGCCGTACTGATCCGCCAGCTTCTGTATTTCCCTGCGGCGGGCGTCCTTGTCTATGAATATGCCCTTTGTATTGCGGTCGCCCAGTATTATATTTTCCAGCACCGTCATGGCCTCCACCAGCATAAAATGCTGATGTACCATGCCTATGCCCTGCTTTACCGCCTGTGCAGGTGAATCTATACGCACCCTTTTGCCGTGTATGTATATGCTTCCCTCCGTAGGCTGGTAAAGGCCGAACAGCACGTTCATCAATGTGCTCTTTCCGGCGCCGTTCTCGCCCAGCAGAGTATGCACCTCGCCCTTGCGGACATCAAAGCTGATGTCCCGGTTCGCGTACATATCTCCAAAGCGCTTGGTAATATGTTCCATTCTTAGGATTTCTTCCATCGGCCCGACCCCTTCAGTATGTTTGATTCTTTGCCCTGACTGGCAGTATATTTATTTTTTAAAAATGTGAATATAATCCGGTATTGCTGAAGCATGTAATCTAACAAATGATATTAATTCTACAAAAATTTTTAGCTATTGTCAATGCTTTGGCGCAATAGAAGGGCTTCTATTATCCCGATTTTGTAACCATGCTATATGATGCAGACATAAATGTTAATTCAGCAATGTAGATACCATCAGTTGACAAGGACACACAAGGTTTTAGAAGCCAAACAGCACGGCATAACTGTGTCGTCCTCATTTGAAATACAACCAGTATTTCTGCACTCGTCCTCCTTGTTCTGCCATACTCTTTGGCTTCTAAAACTCGAAGACCCTAAAGAGCTTGTGTGCTCTTGTCAACTGATGGTACCTTCATGACATATACATATCTTACACAGAAGCCCTGGATGGCACGCTTCCGCAGCCATGAAATATCGCTGGCATTTGATAAGGCCATAAGGGACATGGGCGGCGATATATGGTACAACACCGAGGTAACAAAGATAGACGTTAAAAACGGCGCGGTACGCGGCGTAGAGCTGGCGGACGGCACGTATATACCCTGCGAGCGGGTAATATCCAACCTGATGCCCACGGTGGTATTCGACAGGATGATAGACATGAGCGAGGTGCCGGAGCGTGAGCGCAAGCTGATGAACGCGAGAAAGCTGGCACAGAGCGCCTTTACAGTATATTTGGGATTGGATATACCCTATGAGCAGCTTGGCTTCAAGGCATACGATACATTCGTCCGCTCTACCGGCGATACCCTTTCGCAGTACGAAAGCGCGGCGACCATAGAGGGGCACAAGGATTACTGCGTGACCATAATCAACGAGGCAATACCAGACTGCACGCCGGAGGGCACCTGCATGGTGCAGTTCGCAAAATTCTACACGGAGGACGCATTCGCAAACGTAACCGAAGAGGAGTACTTCAAGCTAAAGGACAGAATAGCGGAGGAATGCGTAACCCACTTTGAAAAGCTGCCGGGCAAACCAGATGCTGCTCTCAGCCATGGAGCAGGCGGGCATAAAGGCTCCCCTCCCGCTGCCGCAGCGGTCAGTGCGGCTGGTGCCATTCCAGGCTTGTTTCAGGCGAGGTGTTTATCCCCGACGAGGCGGACGGGCGCAGGGAGGCGGACAAGAAATTTGGCTGGATACACCCCTGCTGCACGTATCCGCTCAGCGATATAGAGCTGGATCATTCCATATTTTCTGATATGATGGACTTCCGCCGGCTGGTGGAGATGGAATGCGCAAGGCTTGCATGCGAGAATATATACGACAGCACGTATGCCGAGATGGAGGGTTGCATTGACGCACTTGAGCAGGGCGACGACCCGGAGGAGCAGGTGTACCAGTTCCATTACCGGCTGACCCAGGCCTCGGGCAACGGCATATACAGCATGTTTTTCCGCGCGTTTGAGCCGGTGATACGGGCGCTCATAAAACAGCATTACAGCGTTAAGGCGGGGGACGTGCAGGCATCTGCGCGCCTGCACCGCAGGCTGCTTGCCGCCATAAAGGCCAAGGACGAGCAGCAGGCCGTCAGCCTCACCCGTGAGATACTCTCCCAGGGCGTAGCCGTTCTGGAGGAAAGGTATGGGAGTAACGATGGCGTATGTAAAAGATAATCCGGGCATTGTGTAAAAGAAAAGCAGCGATTGCTATTTAACCTCAGATATAACAGGCCATACAGCCGGCTTTCTCCGAAAGAAAGCCGGCTGTATGGCGAAGCGCACACGGAACATTCTGACGATAACGAAGAGACTCTGGATCCTCCAATTATATTGGATATATGCCATGCTCATGTTAAAGCTTATCTTGCGCCGGATTATTTGCACCTGTCCTGATACTCTGAGGGAGTGACGCCGACTATCTTGCGGAACATGCTGGAAAAATAGGCGATATCCCTGTACCCCACCTGTTCGGCCACCTCGTATATTTTTACCCGGCAGTCCCGGAGGAGCTGCATGGCTACGTGCATGCGGTACTGGGATAGATACTCCATCAGGGTGTAGTTTGTCTCTTTTTTGAATATATGGCAAAGGTAGCCCTCGCTTATGCCTGCGTTTGCGGCTATGGAGCCAACGCCTATGTCCGGGTCGTTGTAGTGACCCGCAATGTAGGCGAGGGACTCCATTACGTACTTGCTCTTGTCGCCTTTCTTGAGCTGAAGGGCGGGTAGAGATTCCGCGGCGTTGCCCTGCCGGGCCATGAGGCGGGAATGTATGGAGACTATCACCTGCTCCAGTTCGCCATCGTGGAAGGGCTTGAGAAGGTAGTCCGCCGCGCCGTAATGCAGCGCGTTTTGGGCGTACTCAAAGTCGCTGTAGGCAGTGAGTATTATCACCTCGGACTTGCAGCCGGCTTCCCTAAGCCGCTTGAGCATCTCGATGCCGTCCATCTTAGGCATGCGTATGTCGGTTATGATGATGTTGGGCTGGAATTTCAGCGCCGCGTTGTAGCCCTCCTCGCCGTTGGCCGCCTCGCCTACCACGAAGCAGTCCAGCGCCGTCCAGTCTACCGACAGCACAATGCCCCGGCGCACATATGGCTCATCTTCCACAACGAGAACTTTAAGCATCTGTTTCCCTCCTTGTGATGGGCAGCAGCGCGTAGACTGTAGCGCCGCCCTCCGGATTATTCCTGAGGTGAAGCCCGAAATCGGTCCCGTAGTATTTCTTGAGTATAAGGTTTACGTTGTACAGGCCAAGCCGCCCCTCGCGGGCAGGGCCATCCTGTGCAAAGCGCCGTATCACCTCGTCGGGTATGCCGCTGCCGTCGTCGGATACGGCTATCCTGAGCAGGCTGCCGGGCTGCTCCGATACGGAGAGGACTATGCTGCCGTTGTCCCGGTCGGCAAGGCCGTGAAGTATGGCGTTTTCCACAAGGGGCTGGAGTATGAGCTTTGGGACTATACAGTCAATGTATTTCTCATGGCCCCTTGCGGCATAGGTAAAGCATCCGGGGAAGCGTATGCGTTGTATGCGTATGTAGCGGTTTAGAAGCTCCAACTCGTCCCCAAGTAGAACGAATTCATCTGTAGATATGCAGGCCCGCAGTATGTCCGCAAGATCCATGGATATGTTGGATATTTCGGGCACACCGTTCATCTTGCCTATCCACTTCATCGTGTCCAGCGTGTTGCAGAGGAAGTGAGGGTTCAGCTGTGCCTGCATCATGCGTATCTGAGCCTCATCCAGGTCCCGCTGACCCTGTATGAGTTTATCCATGTAGGTTTTGAGGCGCTCTACCATGTTGTCGAAGTTGTCCGCGAGCTGCCCCAATTCGTCGCTGCGGTGAAGGTTTACACGGGTATCCAGGCTGCCCTTTTCCACCTCCGCCATGGCGGAGGTTATCTTGCCTATGGGGTCTGAAAGCTGTCTGCTCAGGTTGAAGGAGACGAACACGCAGAGGGCTATGCTGCCGAGGACGAGAAATGAGGCCACTGTCCTCAGAAGTCTCGTTGTGTCCCGGGTGAATGCCTTTGGCTGGCGAAGTATTATATACAGGCCGCTTGTGGGCTCGTGGCGCATGTAGTAGTTGTACTCGTCGGAGGATACGGGGGTGTTGCTGAGCATTGCGGAACGCAGCGCGGGCACGGGGGAATCAGTTTCCGCCGGACGGGAGCAGTATATGGTGCGCATGAAGGCGTCGGTAATGTAGAGGGTGTTGCGGCTGCCGAACTTGCCCTCCAAAAGCTCCTGCAGATTGTCTTCGGAAAGGTTCGCAACGAAGTAGCCAACCGCATCGCCCGAGTTGTTCACGATGCTCCGGGCGGCGTACAGCACCGCATCCCGGTCTGGGTAGCTGAATGCGTCTGCCCCCCGGAACACAAGCTCCCCGTGGTGACTTGCCGCCGCAAGGAGTATGCCCCAGTTTGTAGGCAGGGTGCGTGAGTGCCCTGCGCTGGAGGTAGAGTATTGCAAAGCGCCGTTGGTGTCGTAAAGGTAAAATTGCACATAGTCCCGAAGACCGCTTGTGGCGTTGTACAGCTCGTAGTATGTCTGCTGTGGGAACGCCCCGCCGCCTGACATGGCGTTTATCACGAGAGAATTGCGGTTGAGCTTTGAGCCTATCTTTTCGGTGGAATCCCGCAGGTCGCTGATGGAAGAGGATACTACGGATATAAGCGTATCCGCCTCCTGCCGTGCGCTGTCCTCCATGCGGGAGCTGAATACTATGAGCAGCAGCGAGCTGCACAGCATGAGCGTGGTGAGGGTGGTGAAAAGCATTGAAGAAAACAGCTTTTCCCTGAATGTTCCGCGGGTAAATATAAGCTTCATCTGCCCGCCTCCTGTTCCATCAGGGCGGACCAGCGCTCCAGCATATGGTCGTGGTTTTCGCTTGCCCAGGATACGCTGTAGTCTATCAGGGCTATGTCTTCAAGGGGAGAAAGCTCCTTCTGCCGCTGTATGTCGCTGCACACGGGCCGCCTGTAAAACTGTTGGGCAAGCCTTTCCTGAGCGCCGCGGCTCAGCACAAAGTCGAGAAACAGCTTGGCGTTGTCCTCGTGTGGCGCGCCTTTTATCAGGGCGCTGCCGTCGGGTACGGCGCTGGTGCCCTCGGCGGGGTACAGAAGCTTTATGTCGTACCCTTCAGCTATGCGCTTCATGGCTGTTTCTTCGAGGGTGATTCCTAAAAAGCAGGTGCCGTCGGCAACCGCCTTTACTACGTCGCCGGAGCCGCCGAACTGGCTGCCGCCCAGGTTTTTTGCAAACTGCCGCAGCACCGACTCGGTATCCTTGGGTATTATCTGGCACAGTGTGGCGAGGGCGGTATAGCTGGAGCCTGAGGCGGAGGGGTCGGCAAAGGCTATCTTTCCCTTCCAGCGGGGGTCTATGAGGTCCCGCCAGCCTGTGACGGTATGGGCGGGAACCAGCTTTTGATTGTAGATTATTACTGTGGGAAGGATTGAGAAGGGCGCCCACATGTGATCCTCAGAGAGAAAAGCCGGGTCTATGCCCGCCTCTTCGGGGCTTTGATACGGGCTGAAGTAGCCCTTATACGATTCCAGGCTGTCTACGCCGCCGCCGAACATTATGTCGCATACGGGGGATCCGGTTTCACTCGCTATGCGCTCAAGAAGCTCGTTGGTGCCGCCCGTCTCAACGGTGACCCAGATCCCGGTGCGGTTCTCGAATTCAGTGATTATGGGCTCATATACCTCCTGCTTGTGGGAGGTATATACGGTAAGCCTGTCAGCTTCATCGGGGGCGTACTGTGCAAGGGCATTTCCGTTCCGGGCGCAGCCTGAGAAGGACAACGCCCAAAGGCACACGCATAAGATCCATACAACCCTTGTGTTTCGCTTCATTGCGGTACCCTCCTTTGCAAAGGATTACAGCCCGGGTATGATTTTTTCTATTATATAGGCTATTGCGTCGTGATTATTGTCCGGGGTTATGTAATGGGCCAAGGCCTTTACTTCTTCCGCGCCGTTCAGGGGGACGCATGCCACGTCCGCCCTTTGCAGCATCTCAAGGTCGTTCCAATAGTCCCCCACGCATATTATACTGCGCCCGGAAAGGGAGGAAAGTGTGCGCAGGGCTTCCACTCCGCTGCCCTTGTTTGTGCCGTGGGGCAAAAGCTCTATGTATTTGGCATCCGGCAGTATGTCGGTTGTTCCGGGCACTATGTCGAATTTATCCTCGAGGCCGCGTTTTGCTATGAGCTCCCTGGCATAGTCGAGATTCTCCTCCGCACCCAGAAAAAGCGTCTTGAGCCATGGCCTGTCCGCTATGTCATCAACCTTACAGAAGGTGCAGGGGCGGTGCATATCCACGAACGGCTTATATGAGCGTTTCTCCGGCGTTACGTAGAATATGCCGTATTCGGTGTACAGCTGTATATCCAGCCTTTTACCGCACTCCGCAAGCTCCTTTATAAGGGGAAAAGATTCGGCGTCGAGATAGTTTGCCAAGATGTAGCGCTTATTTACATAGTCGTATACCGCAGCCCCATTGAATACTATAGATGGTGCGTTGATGCTTATGCCCGGGAGGTGCTGCAAGGCGTTTTGCGAGGCGCGGCCGGTGGCAATGCCGAACATGCCGCCCTGAGCTATAAAGTCCTCTATCGCATTCCTGTTATTGATAGAAACTTCGCCGCGGCAGTTAAAAAGCGTTCCGTCGAGGTCTGAAAACAATGCTGCATCGCTGCATTTCATAATAATGTATATCCTGCCATCAATGATAATTTACATTTTTTGTTATTATTCTTATCCAATGTAAAGTATATCAAAAAATAACTATTAAAGCAAAACATATCAGAATTTTGAAAATAATGACAGGATTATCCCCTGTAATAAACGAATAGAATGCCTGTAAAATAAAAACATAAGGCGGTATCTTATTCAACAAGCCATATCAAGAAACCGCTCGGTTCATAACACATCAAAATCAACAGGAGGAAAGAACAGTGAAAAAATTGATTGCTATCATGCTGGTACTCTGCATGGCGCTTAGCCTTGCTGCCTGCGCTGCCCCTGCGGCACCTGCAACCCAAGCTCCCGAAGCCGAAGGCACCGAAGAAGCGGCGGCTCCCGCCGAGCCTGAGGCTGAGCTTACCGATACCCAGAAGATCATCAAGGAAGCCGAAGGCATGACCCTGGAAGAACTGGCCAAGAAGGCAATAGAAGAATCCAACGGCGCTACCTTCTACGGCGTTGGCAACTCCAGCCGCGGCAAGTCTGCACTGCCTCTGTTCATTGAGTACTTGCAGACCATCGACCCCAATTACACCATGGAGTTCGACTGGCAGCAGCCCAAGAACAACAAGATCTTCGATCAGCTCACCGCCGACTCCCTCAAGGACGTAGGCACCTATGCCATGACCCTCATTCAGGACGGCAACCAGATCGAGAGCAAGATGGTACGCACCGGCATCCTGGATACCTTCATACCCCTTGACTGGGCTGCCGCCAACGGCACAACCGCCGAAGAGTACGAGGGCTATCTGCCCCTCCAGACCCTGAACAAGGTATTCATGTTCAACAACACCGGCAGCAAGACCTACAAGAACTGCTGGGACTTTGTAGCCGAAGGCGAGCATGGCCTCTATATGGATATCGATTCCGAAATCGTGGGCAAGAACTTCCTCTATATGCTCACCGAGGATACCTATGCCGCGTATCTGAAGGCTGCCTTTGACGCCCTCGATGCCGAAAAGCAGGCTTACTTCAAGCCCGTTATCGACGAGATGGCTGCCGATGCGGCCGACTTGGGCCTCGGCGCTGACGGCGCATACGCCCTTGCTTGGATCAAACTGTGGGTAGAGAGCTACAATGCTCAGACCGATGACGGACCTATCTGCAACACCCTGGTGTCCAAGTCCGCAACCGATCAGTTCGGCCTTCTGGTATACTCCAAGCTCCGTTCCGTTGAGGAATCCGCCGGCGTATCCAAGAACAACATCACCGTCGCCGCTTATCAGGACGACTACACCGGCATCGGCGGCTACGGCTACTGCCATTATCTGTTTGTAACCGAGAACAGTCCTCTGCCCTGGACCGCCTGCGCCTTTATCGCTTACATGACCTGCACCGCCGATGGCTTCAGTGCCTGGGGCAAGGACATGGGCGGTTACTCCTCCAACCCCAAGGTCGCAGAGGAGGTCGAGGCCACCTATCATCACAGCCAGGGCGGCTATGAGGACGGCGTAAACGTATTCGACTGCAAGAACGACCGCGGCTTCGACTGGTGGAAGAACAACGGCGAGCTTGTCATTGAAGACCCCGAGTACTGCGCTTCCGTCGCCTTCACCGTAGGCAGCTGGATTGAGATGCTGACCAAGTACACCGAAGGTTAGTACTATAAACTGAGTAAACGGCAAGGGCGTCTTACTTATCTAAGACGCCCTTATCGCCATCGGAGGTAACTATATGCAGCAAAACCCGCAACAGAAGGCCGGAGCGTGGCAGATACGCCTCAATAAGCTCAAGACCTATTTTTCCAAGCCGCAGAATGTCGTGCTGCTGCTAATGGGCATAGTGCTCACCATAACCACGGTGGCGCCCATAGTGGCAATAGTAAGGGATACCTTCGTTATCCACCCCGGAACCATAGACGAGCATCTTACCGGAATGTCCTCCGGTTATTCCGCCATTAACTATGTAGACCTGTTCACAAGCAGGCTGGCCAAGGCCAACCTTTGGACGCCGCTCCTGAACACGGTGCTGCTTTCAGTTATGTCCTGCGTTATATCAATACTATTCGGCGGCGTGTTTGCTTTCCTTATCACAAGGACAAACATGAAATTCAGAAAATACCTGAGTTCCATATTTATATTCCCATACATAATGCCCCAGTGGACCCTGGCGGTAGTATGGCAGAACCTCTTTAACAGCAACCTTATAACAGGCACATCAAACGGCCTGCTTGCTTCTGTATTCAATATCACCATGCCAATATGGTGGTGCAAGGGTCTTTTCCCCAGCGCCGTGGTGCTGGGCCTGCATTACGCGCCCTTCGCATACATACTCATAGGCGGCATATTCCGCAACATGGACGCCAACTTAGAAGAGGCGGCAACCATACTCGACACCCCCCGCTGGAAGACCATGTTCCGTGTGACGCTTCCCATGATAAAGCCCGCAATACTCTCCACCATACTTCTGGTATTCGGCAGCGCAATGGGCAGCTATCCCGTGCCGCATTACCTTGGCCTTGCGACGCTCTCCACAAAGTACGTGTCGCTGAACTCCAAATACACGGGCGAGGCCAGCATTTTAGCCATACTGATGATGATATTCGGCGTGGCGATACTGCTTCTGAACCAGATAAGCGTAAAAAGCAGAAAGAGCTATACCACGGTCACCGGCAAGTCCGGCCAGATATCCAAATTCAACCTGGGCAGATCCGGCAAGTACATCATAGCTATAATACTTATAATAATAACCTTTTTTACAAGCATATTCCCCATAGTGTCCTTCGCCTTTGAGACCTTCCTGCCAAATCCCGGCGACTACAGCTTCCTGTACACCGGCGACCCGGACAACCTGACCACAAAGTGGTGGGTCACCAACGAGAACATAACTGAGAACGGCATGTACGGCCAACAGGGCATACTTTACAACGACATGATATGGCATGCCTACAAGGGAACCATAATGGTATCCGTATGCTGCGCGCTGACTGCCGGCACAATAGGCACGCTGATAGGCTATGCGGTATCCAAGAACCGCCGCAGCAGGTGGGCGAACTACGTGAACAGCGTGGCGTTTCTGCCATACCTTATGCCTTCCATAGCGGTTGGCGTGGCCTTCTTCATACTGTTCTCAAATAAGTATGTGAACCTGTTCAACACCTACGCCCTGCTCATCATAGTGGGTACGGTAAAGTACATACCTTTTGCCAGCAGAAGCAGCCTTAACTCCATGCTTCAACTGAGCGGCGAGATAGAGGAGGCCGCAATAATTCAGGATATACCCTGGACAAAGCGAATGACCCGTATAATCATACCCATTCAGAAGACGTCCATCATAAGCGGCTATTTACTGCCCTTTATGACCTGCCTCCGTGAGTTGTCGCTGTTCATACTTCTTTGCGTGCAGGGCTTCATACTTTCCACCACGCTGGACTACTTTGACGAGATGGGTCTTTACGCCTTCTCAAGCGGCATAAATCTCATACTTATAGTGACCATACTCATCTGCAATGCGCTGGTAAACAAAGCAACCGGTGCAAGCCTTGATAAAGGTATAGGAGGTTAAGGCAATGCCTAAAATTGAACTGAAAAACGTTACAAAGAGATGGGGCGGCTTTTACGCAGTGGAAAACCTGAACCTTTCCATTGACGATGCCTCCTTCGTCACGCTGCTCGGCCCTTCCGGCTGCGGCAAGACCACTACATTGCGTATGATAGCCGGCTTGGAAACTCCCACCAGCGGCCGCATAGAGATAGGCGACACGGTGGTGTTCGACAGCGATCTCGGCATAAACATACCGCCAAACAAGCGCAAGGTGGGCTTCCTTTTCCAGAACTATGCCCTCTGGCCCAATATGACTGTATACGACAACATAGCCTTCGGCCTGAGCAACATAAAGGGCGAGATGGCAAAGGTGGACTTTGAGGCCCGCAACGCAGCAAAGCTCATCGATATACTCAGTAACCCTGCCGACATAATAAGGCAGATAGAGGACTGCCGCAACAAGAAGGGCTCCCTCGACCAAAAAAAGGCCTACATAAAGCTCATAGATGCGTACACCATCTCCATGTTTACCGCCAAGGAGCTGTATAAGTATGACCTTCAGTCGTCAAAGGATCCTGCGAAGCTCGCTGCCGATATAACGGCCAAGCTGGCTGCCGTTGTAGATGGCAGGAAGGCCGCTGCAAAGGCCAAGGGCATGGAGCTCAATGCCGCCTGCGAGTTCACCAGGGACGGCAAGACCGTCATGGAGGAGCGCAAGCTCACCAGGGAAGAGATAGACCTGTCCGTGCGCAGGGTATCCAGAATAGTCAAGATAAGCATGTTTATGGACAGATACCCGGCGGAGCTTTCCGGGGGGCAGCAGCAGCGCGTGGCAATAGCAAGAACCCTTGCGCCCGAGCCCTCCGTGCTGTTTATGGACGAACCCCTTTCCAACCTGGATGCAAAGCTGCGTTTGGAGATGCGCTATGAATTGCAGCGCCTGCACCTTGAGACGGGCAGTACCTTCGTATACGTCACCCATGACCAGATGGAGGCAATGACCCTCGCCACCAGGATATGCCTCATAAACAACGGAGTATTGCAGCAGTACGATCCGCCGCTCAAGGTATACAACAGCCCGGACAATCTCTTTGTGGCCGACTTCGTCGGCAATCCCTCCATAAACTTTATAAACGCCCACGGCGATCAGGAGGGCGAAAATATACGGCTTACAATGCTGGGCTGGGCGGAAGCCAGGTTCATCCCCAACGAAAAGCTGGACCTTGCAGCCTGGTATGTCAAGCGGGACGCCGATGCGGAGGTGGCAGCCGCCGCCAATGCCGAGCGGGCAAAGGCCAAGGGCTACGTGGAAAAGAGCAATAAGGACGAGGCGTTCCGTCCCCATATTGCAAAGGTAGAGGAGAATGACGACGCCCTTACGGAGGAGCCCGAGATAGCGGATGGCGATTTCGTGCTGGGTGTAAGGCCCGAGTTCATCTCCATGTCCGGCGAGAGCGGCATAGACGGCGAGATATACGGAGTAATGCCCACCGGCATGGAGTGCACCCTGAAGATCAGGGTAGGCGAGTTCCTGCTTACCAGCGTAGCCTTCGGCAGCTCGCTTTTTGCCATAGGTACAAAGAGCAAGTTCAGCTTTACCGGCAGCGATATAATGCTCTTCGACCGCAAGTCCGGCAGACGAATAGTCTCTGGCAGGCTGGAGATAAAGTAAACTGCATTAAAACAGTGGGCGGCGGTGCGCCGCCCCTTTTTTTTGCACACCGAAAACCACTCGCTGGGCGAGTGGTTCAAAAGAGGCTTCTGCCGATGGGGAAAAATAAAACTCCCTCTGT
>OLOQ01001944.1_pt1 | contig 18172 bp, 17 predicted proteins | sample 1673101 | NCBI WGS metagenome assembly OLOQ01 (sample SAMEA3136754, study PRJEB25190) | human gut metagenome | biome: human gut; feature: human-associated habitat; material: faeces | place: Austria | collected 2013 | reverse complement strand
CCCTTCCGGCAGGCCGGAAAGGTCCCAGCGGAGGGAAAAGTCTGTTTCTTCCGGCAAAACCGGCGGGTGGAGGAGGAAGGGGGTGCCGGTGCCGAGGACGCCGCCTTTTTCGGCGCCCTTCTGCAGGATGTGCGCGCCGGGCGGTGGGACGCCGCGGCTGTGCGCGCGCACGGCTATGCGCCGCCCGCCTTCCGGCCCGTGCGCGGCTACGAGGGCGGCGATATGGATACGGTGAAGGCCCTGCGCGCGCAGGTGAAGGCCCTGCTGGCAAAGCTGCGCGAGAGCGTGTTTGTGTGCAGCGAGGCCGAGTTCGAGGCGGACCGCGCCGCCGCCGCGCCCCATGTGCGCGCCCTGCTGGGCGGCGATCCGCGCGCGGCGCTGTTTGCAGGCGGTGATTGCCTGGTATTTCGCCTGTGCGTGGATGATTACCACCGCTATCATTATATTGACGATGGTGAGAAGGGCGAGAATGTTTTTATTCCAGGCAGGCTGCACACGGTGCGCCCCATTGCGTTAGAACATACCAACGTGTTTATCCAAAATTGCCGCGAGTATACCCTGATGCAGACCAGACACTTTGGCACCGTCGCGCAGATTGAAGTGGGCGCCCTGCTGGTGGGGCGCGTCTGCAACCATGACGGCGCGGGCGCATTTACGCGCGGCGCAGAAAAGGGCTGCTTTTATTATGGCGGCTCTACCGTGGTGCTGCTGCTGCAAAAGGGGCGGGCAACGGTGGACGAACGCTTTTTTGCCGCCACGCGCCGCGGCGAGGAAACGCGGGTGCTGCTGGGGCAGCGGCTGGATTGCCTGCCGTAAAGCGCCGCCCATTACCCTCACAGGAGGTTATCATGGATCGATCGGTTGAAAAGCTGCTGCTTGCCGCGCAGGATACTGGCATTGCCAACGCCGCCCGTGCCTGGCAGTTAAAAAACGACTCCGCCGCAGGCACGGCGGAGGAATTGAACGCGCGCATGGCGGAGGCGCTGAGCGTGATGCGCGACGCGGCTGAAAAGGGTCTTGATCCCAATCTTCGCTCGGTCAGCCGCCTGACGGGCGGCAACGCCGCCAAACTGATGCGAGCCGCTGTTTCCGGGCAAACCATGGGCGGCAGCCTGCTGGGGCGCATCTGTGCCAGGGCGCTGGCCGTGGCCGAGTGCAACGCCGCCATGGGCCGTATTGTCGCCGCACCCACCGCGGGCGCGTGCGGCATCCTGCCCGGCGCGCTGCTGACCGTGCAGGAGGAATACGGCTATACTGACGATCAGTTGGTGGACGCGCTGTTTGTGGCCGGTGCCTTCGGGCTGATCATCGCCAACCGCGCCAGCATATCGGGCGCGCAGGGCGGCTGTCAGGCAGAGTGCGGCTCGGCCGCAGGCATGACGGCTGCGGCGCTGACCACGCTGCGCGGCGGCTCCCCCAGGCAGGCGGCGGACGCCTGCGCTTTTGCGCTGATGAATTTGCTGGGGCTGGTGTGCGATCCTGTGCGCGGGCTAGTGGAGGTGCCGTGCGTATTCCGCAATGTCGGCGCGGTATCCATCGCCCTGTCGGCGGCCGATCTGGCACTGGCGGGCGTGACCTGCCCCATTCCCTGCGACGAGGTGATCGACGCAATGCGCCAGGTGGGCGACACCCTGCCCGCCTCCCTGCGTGAAACGGGCGAGGGCGGCTGCGCCGCCTGCCCCTCCGTATGTGAAAGGAGAACCTCACTATGAAAGCGATTATCAATGGCAAAATTCTGCTGCCGGACGGCGTGGTTTCGGGCAAAGCGCTGCTGTTTGACCGCGCCGTGACCGGCCTAAGCGATACCGTGCCCGCGGACTGCGAAACCATTGACGCGCAGGGGCTGTACGTTTCCCCTGGTTTTGTGGACGTGCATATTCATGGATATCTGGGCGAGGACGCCTCCGACGGCAGCCTGGACGGCCTGCGCCGCATGGCGCGCGGCATCCTGCAAAACGGCGTTACATCCTTCCTGCCCACCACCATGACGGTGGCCTGGGAGGAGCTGACGCGCGCGTTTGAAACCATCCGCGCCTTTATGGCCGAAAGCGCCCAGCTGGATTTTGACGGTGCGCGGGCGCTGGGCTGCCATGCCGAGGGGCCCTTTATCAACCCGGCCAAGAAAGGCGCGCAGGCGGGCAGCGCCATCCTGTCCCCGGATGCAAGTCGTCTCCTGCCCTGGCGCGATACCCTGCGGCTGGTCACGCTGGCCCCCGAAATGCCCGGCGGCCTGGACTGCGTGCGCGCGCTGCTCGCGGCGGGCATTGCCGTTTCCATCGGCCATACCAACGCGAATGGCGATACCTGCTATGCCGCGCTGGAAGCCGGAGCCGATCACTTTACCCACACCTTCAACGCCATGTCGCCGCTGACCCATCGCGGCGTGGGCGCGGCGGGCGCGGCGCTGGCCTCTGATGCTTACGCCGAGCTAATTGCCGACGGCTTCCATGTGGACGCGCGCCTGTTCCCGCTGATGCGCCGCGCCAAGGGCGAACGCCTGGTGCTGATTACCGACTGCACCCGCGCGGGCGGCATGCAGGATGGGCAGTACACACTGGGCGGGCAGCCCATCTTTGTGCATGGGGTGGAATGCCGCCTGGCGGACGGCACCATCGCAGGCAGCGTGCTGCGCATGAACGACGCGGTGCGCAACTACTGCATTCACGGTGGCGCGCCGCTGTATCAGGCCGTGCACTGCGCGGCGCTGACCCCCGCGCGCAGCATCGGCATGCAGGCGCGCAAGGGCTCGCTGGAAGCGGGCAAGGACGCGGACATTCTGCTGATCGACAAGGACGTGCGCGTGCACGCCGTATGGACAGACGGCCAGCGCCGGCTGTAATCATTCGGGCGAGAGCGGGCACTCCATGATCTCATTTTCGGCGCGGAAGCCGTTGCGCGCATACCAGGGCACCGAACGTTCGCTGGGCCAGGCAAGCAGCAATTCGCACCGCTGCGCGGCCAGCGCCTGCTCAATGGCTTGCAGCAGCCGCGTGCCCACGCCCTGATTGCGCCATTCCGGCAGGGTATACACGTTGGTCAGGTAGGCAATGGACTGCGCGTGCCCGCCGGGCTTTGGCACCTTTGGAATCACATACACAAACATAGCCGCAGCCAGCGTATCCCCCTGCACGGCGACGTAGACGCGGTATTCCGGATGCGCGCGCAGAAACGCCGTAAACTCCGCCGCAAAGGTCGCGTAATCCGCGCCGCCTAGGTTGTGCTCGCCATAGTCGCGGTCATCCTCTTGGCAGTACAGCCACTTCATGCGCGCCAGCTGCATCTCCTCGCCGGGCTGAAGCATCCGAATCTGCATGGTTTTGCCCTCCGTTTTTGCGTTTTTCTGCTTCCATTATATCGGCACAGCAGGCAGAAGTCAAAGCTGCCCCTGCCCAAACCAAATTTTTGCAAAAAAAATGCAAAAAAGCGCAAAATCCCTATTGCAATTTGGAAGCAGTTCGTGTATAATTAATTCGTTGTCACGCTGATGTAGCTCAGTCGGTAGAGCGCATCCTTGGTAAGGATGAGGTCGGCGGTTCAAATCCGCCCATCAGCTCCAGATGATCGCCTTTGTGAATACAAAGGCGATTTTCTTTTGTGTTAAAGCTCCTTTTTCCTCGTTTTTCATTGAATGGCTTTACTTCATCCCCGACAATTGAATGCCGTCCAGCATGCTTTTTTTGAAAGCATCCGTAAACGATCAGGGCAGGCACAATATATAAAGACGCTCCCGCGAATTCCATTCCGTTGTCATGTAGAGCGTTAAAGCGATTTTGCTGAAAACGGCCCCTTTGGGTTAAATGGATTGGGTGTTTTGTTGTTTTAAGCGTTGCATATTGTATCGCAACAGAATTATCATATTTTCTCATTTGCATTAATAGATGACGCGGCAGGATCATTATTATATGCGATTTGGCGATTGCAAATGGCAGTTTTATGTGAAAACAAAAGCGCGCCCCTCTCCATGCGCCGGAAAGGAGCGCGCTTTCTTGCGCCATATTACAGGTACGGCCGGACAGATTTGGCCAGCGATTCTTCCTCGCCAATCAGCTCGCGGGTGATTTTTTGCGCCTGAGGCTGTGCGTTGGGGTACTGGTTCAGATACCGGCTCAGGGACTTCACGCCCATGCCGCAGCCATCCGTAATCAGATCAGCCGCTTGCTGATCGGGATTGCCCATCATCATCTTCATGCCCGATTTCATCGCGGCCATGCCCTTGGCCATGGCGGGCGGCTCCTTGCCCGCGTCACCCAGGGCGGAAAGCAGCTCCATGATGCGGTTGCCCAGCTGCTCGTGGCGCTTACGGCTTTGGGCAAGCAGATCGTGCAGCTCCTGGTTCTTCACATTTTCCAGCACGCCGTCAATGGAGGCCACGCCCATCTTCGCGCCCGCATCGCACTCGCGCAGCAGGCGCAGGGTATCCTGATTCTCCATATAAAAAGCATCCCCTTTCCGGGCTATTATGCGCCGCGGAAAGGGGAAAATATACAGTATGCCAGCAAAATCAGGCCGTTTCGATATCGATCACGCTGTCGGTGGATTTGCCGCAGGCTGCGCAGATTACATCCAGCCGGAAGGAATCAAAGGCGTTTACCCAATCCCCCTCGCTGAGCGCATTGCCGTCCTCGTCGGTCAGCTCACTTTCGTCGATGAAATCCTGTCTGCCCGCCGAGGTGATGCTCACCCGCAAGCCAAAGGCCGTTTTCTGCCGGCAGTGCGGGCAGGTATCCATGGCCGTCAGCCTGCCCGAAAGATCATACAGATAGCCCGCCTTGGCAACAAAGCCGTCCCAGCCGTGCCTGCCCGCGTGGAACAGCAGGATCTTGCTCCCGCAGGAGCGGCACTTGGCAGCCGCCACCGTGCCCGCCTCGTTGGCATAGGGTGTAAAGAGCAGGTGCCCACACTTGCAGCGGATCACGCCCGTGACGGACAGCTCGCTGTTTTTCTCCCCCAGCGGGGTGAGGAAGGGCTTCAGATGGGTAGGAATGGGATAGGCGGTCATGGCGTCATGCTCCTTTTCTTACAGGCTCAGCAGCCCAGCGGACAGCAGATAATCATCAAACAGCGGCAAGAAGGCGTCGATCAGCGCGCAATAGCGCACGCTGCCCGCATCATCCAGCGGAAAGGCGCGCAGCAGCGCGTCCAGCAGATACTCCACCGCCTCGTCCTCGTCATACTCGCCCTCGCCGGTATCGCCGGTATCATCCAGCGCGCCGCAGGCGTGCAGATAATCCACCTGCGCGGCCACCAGCGCGTCGCACAATGCCTGGCGCTGATCCCGGAATTCGGGAAAGCGCTTCCAGTCCAAATGCTTGAGCGCGTAATCGGCCGCGCCGGCGGGATTCAGCCCCAGCATGACGGACATTACAGCAGCGCCTCCAGCTGATCCACGGTATCGGCAAACACCTTTAGCGCATCCTGCACGGTGGCGGGGTCTTCCATATCCACGCCGGCCAGGCGCAGCGCATCCAGCGGCGGCAGGCTGCCGCCCGCGCTGAGGAACTTCATATAATCATCCACCGCAGGCTGACCCTCGGTGAGGATGCGGTTGGCAATGTATACGGCGGCGGAGAAGCCCGTGGCGTACTTATACACATAGAAGGCGCGGTAGAAGTGCGGGATGCGCATCCACTCGCTGCGCACGCAGTCGTCGATCACACAGCCATCGCCGTAATACTGCTGATTCAGGCAATAATGCAGTTCGCCCAGCGAATCGGCGGTCAGCGGCTGGCCCGCCTCCTCCATGCGGTGGCTTTCGCGCTCGAAGGCGGCGAACATCGTCTGGCGGTACACCGTGCCGCGGAACTCCTCCAGCAGCTGATTGGCCAGGTACGCGCTGGCCTTTTGATCGTCCTTATACTCGTCCATCAGGGCGCGCATCAGCAGCATTTCATTGCAGGTGGAGGCGACCTCCGCCACAAACAGCGAATACCCCGCCTTGGCAAAGGGCTGTGCGTGGTTGCTGTGCCAGGAGTGCATGGCGTGGCCCAGCTCGTGCGCCAGGGTGGTGGTGCCGTTCAGATCCTCGGTGAAGTTCATCAGCACATAGGGATGCGCGCCGTAGGTGCCCCAGGAGTACGCGCCGGAATGCTTGCCGCGGTTCTCGTACACATCGATCCAGTGGTTGTTATACGCCTCGTCCAGCAGCTGCGCGTAATGCTCGCCCAGCGGAGCCAGGCCCTTCTTGACCACCTGGAAGGCTTCGGGGTAGGTCAGCTTCATATCGAAGTCGTCCACGATGGACACATACAGGTCGTACAGATGCACCTCGTCCACGCCCAGCTTCTTCTTGCGCAGCTCCATATACTTTTTCATGGCGGGGCGCATAGCTTCGATGCCGCTGAGCAGGTTATCATACACCGCCACAGGGATACGATCGGGGAACAGTGAAGCCTCGATGGCGCTGTCAAAATTGCGCGCACGCGCGCCGACCACATCGCCCTTGACGCTATAACGGTAGGTAGCGGCATAGGTCTGGCGATAGTCGTTATAGCCCTTCATCATGGCTTCAAAAGCGCCCCTGCGTACCTCGCGGTTACGGCTGCGGATCAAGCGGCCGTACATGGCGTTGCTGAGCTTTACCTGGTTGCCCTCTTCATCCTTTACCACGGGGAAGGGCATATCCACGTCGCTGAGCATGGTATACACCGCGTCGGGCGCGCCCATCAGCTCGTTCGTCATGGCCAGCAGGCGCTCCTCCTTGGCGGAGAGGGTGTGCGGCTTGTTGCGCAGCAGATCGTCCACAAATACGTCGTACTCGCTGAAATCAGGGTCGTTCTTCATATCCAGCAACGTCTGCTCAGGCAGGGAAAGAAGCTCGGGCTGCAAGAAGGACACAGCGCTTTCGGCCTTTGCGGCCAGGCTGCGCGCGCGGGTCAGCTGATCCTGCGCCTGGCTGTCGCCGCCGTCCTGATCGGCGTACATGGCGGCGTAAACCAGCAGCCGCTCCAGCAGCCGGTTCATCTCCATCGCCTCGCGGATGGCCTTGCGCGGGTTCTCCCCCACATGACCCTGCCAAGTGGAGAAGGCAGACACCTGCGCCTGCGCCTCCTTGAACTGGCGTTCAAACTCGGCGGCGCTTTCAATAATACTGCTCAAATCCCACAGATAACGGGGATCCATATCTTTGCGTGCTTTGGGTTCCTGCATGGCTGTAATCCTCCATATCCAATGCTTTCCATGTCATTGTAGCACGCTGTGATGCGGCATGCAAGCGCAAATCCGCGCGAATTTGCGCAAACCGCGGCGCATTTTCGCAAAGATGTGCGGATACGGCGATCAGGCTTGAAAAAATGCCTTTTATCCATTATAATCTATGGTTGGGTGAGAATACCCGGAGGAATGTATGTTTCAAGGCTTTAACAGCGATCTGCTGTCCTTTTACGCCGATATCCGTTTTCACAATGAAAAGGCGTTCATGGACGCGCATCGCAAGGAGTATTACCAAAAGGTTCGCGATCCCTTTTACGCCTTTATCGCCGAGATGGCGCCCGTGATGCTGTCCATCGATCCCGATATGGAGGTACGCCCGGCCAAGTGCCTGTCGCGCATCAACCGCGATACGCGCTACAGCCGGGATAAATCCCCCTACCGCGATCATCATTGGGTAGCTTTTCGGCGCGCGGCCGCCGGCAAGGACGGCATGCCCTTTTACTGGTTCGAGATTCGGCTGGATGCCGTCAACTGGGGGCTGGGCGTATGGGGTGAAAACCGCCCGATGATGGACAGCCTGCGGCGGCGCATGGTAGCCAATCCCGATGAGATGATCGGCCTTCTGCGTCTTTTGCAGAAGCGCGATTTCTCCGTTGGCGGCACGCAGTGGAAAAAGCTGCGCCCGCCCGAGGATCTGCCCGCCGTGCTGCAACCCCTGTACTGTATGCGGGAAATCTATTTCTCCCGTGAGCATATCGACCCTGGATGGATTTTCGACGCTTCCATTACCGATCGCGTGGCGGCGGATTTTCAGGCTATCGCGCCTGTGTGGCGGCTGCTGCGCGGCTTAAGCGACATTGGGGAGGAGACGTATGACTGATTATCAATCCTTAAAGAGCGGTACCGATATCCGGGGCGACGCCCTGGGCGAAAAAGCAGTATTGACCAACGAAGTGGCGCTGTGCATCGGCGGCGCGTTTATCACCTGGCTAAGCGAAAGGACCGGCAAGCATCCCGGCGCGCTGACCGTGGCCATCGGGCGGGATTCCCGCCTGACCGGCCCCGCGCTGCTGGCCGCCTGCGCCGAGGGCATGGCTCGCACGGGCGCGCAGGTGTGGGATTATGGCATGTGCACCACGCCCGCCATGTATATGAGCCTGCTGACCGAGGGCTTCAAGGCCGACGCCTCCATCATGGTGACGGCCTCGCACCATCCCTACTACCGCAACGGGCTCAAATTTTTCCTGCCCGAGGGCGGCGTATCAGCCACCGATATCAGCATGATCCTGTCCATCGCGGCCAGCACCGCGCCGGTGGACGGCCCGCATCCCGCGGTGCAGAAGCGCGACTTCCTGCCCGTATACAAGCAGCAATTGATGGATCGCATGCGCCGCGGCCTGGATACCGACGTGGCTTGCCCCCTGCTTGGGCTGCATGTGGTGGTGGACGCGGGCAACGGCGCGGGCGGCTTCTATGAAGAAATGCTGCGCGAAATGGGTGCATGGACCGAGGGCAGCCAGTTTCTGGAGCCCGACGGCCATTTTCCCAATCATATTCCCAATCCCGAAAACGAGCAGGCCATGGCCGCCATCAGCCAGGCTGTGGTCAGGGTGGGCGCCGACCTGGGCGTCATCTTTGACGCGGACTGTGACCGCGCGGCCATTGTGGATGCAGCCGGCCGCGAGATCAACCGCAACCGCCTGATTGCGCTGATCTCCGCCATCCTGCTGGATAAGGAGCCCGGCGCGACCATCGTGACCGACTCTGTCACCTCCTCGGGGCTGGCGCAGTTTATCACCGAGTGGGGCGGCGTGCACTACCGCTATAAGCGCGGCTACCGCAATGTGATCGACGAGGCCGTGCGCCTCAACGCCGCGGGCATCGACTGCCCCCTGGCCATTGAAACCAGCGGCCATGCCGCCCTGCGCGAAAACCACTTCCTGGACGACGGCATGTACCTGGTGACGGTACTGATCGTCGAGGCCATGCGCCTCAAGCAGGAGGGCAAGGAGCTGTCCAGCCTGCTGGACGGCCTGCGCGAGCCGGTGGAAAGCGTGGAGCTGCGGCTGAACATCACCGCCCCTGATTTCCGCGAGGCCGGCCGCACCGTCATCGAGCGCGTGATGGATCACGCCTCCTATGAGACCGACTGGCACATCGCCCCCGATAACCGCGAGGGCGTGCGCATCAACTTTGACCTGGACGACGGGCTGCAAAACGGCTGGTTCCTGCTGCGCCTGTCCGTGCACGATCCCGTACTGCCGCTGAATGTGGAAAGCGACGTGCCCGGCGGCGTGCGTACCATGCTTTCCAAGCTGCTTTCCGTACTGGACGGCATTGAGGATATCGATATTTCCCCCATCCGCGCGTATCTGAGCAAAAATTAAAGGAGCGTTTATGATGGACATTCAGCAAAAGACGATCAATACCATCCGCACCCTGGCCGTGGATACCGTGCAAAAGGCCAATTCCGGCCATCCCGGCGCGCCTATGGGCATGGCCGCCATGGCTTATGCCGTGTGGGCCGACGCCATGTGCCACAACCCCAAGGATCCTCAGTGGCAGAACCGCGACCGCTTCGTCCTTTCCAACGGTCACGCCAGCGCCCTGCTCTACTCCCTGCTGCACCTGTTCGGCTACGGCCTGACGATGGATGATCTGAAGAACTTCCGCCAGTGGGGCAGCAAGACCCCCGGCCATCCCGAATATCGCCACACCCCCGGCGTGGAAACCACCACCGGCCCGCTGGGGCAGGGCATCGCCAACGCCGTGGGCTTCGCCATCGCCGAAACCATGCTGGCCGCCAAGTTCAACAAGCCTGAATTTCCCGTGGTGGATCACCGCGTATACGCCTTCTGCGGCGACGGCTGCATGATGGAAGGCATCGCCAGCGAGGCTGCCGCCCTGGCCGGCACCATGAAGCTGGGCAAGCTGACGCTCCTGTACGATGACAATGATATCTCCATCGAGGGCAACACCGACATCGCCATGCGTGAGGACGTGGGCATGCGCTTTGCCGCCTACGGCTGGCAGGTCATCCGGGTAGACGACGGCAACGACGTGCAGAAGCTCCTTGCCGCCATCGCCGAGGCCCGCCGCGACGATCGTCCCTCGCTGATCATCTGCAAGACCATCATCGGCTACGGCTGCCCCGCCAAGCAGGGCACCGCCGGCTGCCACGGCTCGCCCCTGGGCGATGATAACGTGCTGGCCATGAAGAAGACCCTGGGCATGCCCGAGGGCGCCTTCTGCGTGGACGACGATGTGTACGCTCACCTGGCCGAGTGCGCCAAGCGCGGCGAGCAGCGCGAGGCCGAATGGAACGACCTGATGCTGCGCTATGCCGAAAAGTATCCTGAGCTGAAAAAGGAATACGACGCCTGGTTCAACCAGGAGCTGCCCGAGGGGCTGATGGACGATCCCGAACTGTGGGCGTATGACGGCCGCATCGCCACCCGCGCCACCAGCGGCACGATGATTAACCGCCTGGCCAAGCGCCTGCCCAACCTGGTGGGCGGCAGCGCCGACCTGGCTCCCTCCAACAACACCTACATCAAGGACGGCGGCGATTACAGCGCCGAAAACCGCTCCGGCCGCAACATGCACTTTGGCGTGCGCGAGCATGCCATGGCGGCCATCTGCAACGGCATGGCTCTGCACGGCGGCCTGCGTGTGTTCTGCGGCACGTTCTTCGTGTTCAGCGATTACATGAAGCACGCCATCCGCATGAGCGCCATCATGAAGCTGCCCGTCACCTATGTGCTCACGCACGATTCCATCGGCGTTGGCGAGGACGGCGCTACCCACGAGCCCGTGGAGCAGCTGGCCGGCCTGCGCGCCATCCCCGATCTGCAGGTGATTCGCCCCGCCGACGGCAAGGAAACCACCGCCGCCTGGCTGACCGCCATCACCTCCGGCCTGCCCACCTGCCTGGTGCTTACCCGCCAGAGCCTGCCGCAGTATAACCATTGCGGCCGCTGCGGCTTCAAGGGCGGCTACATCCTGTCCGATTGCGACCGCACGCCCGACGTACTGCTCATGGCCAGCGGCTCCGAGGTGGAGCAGGTGCTGGGCGCGCAGGCCGAGCTTGCCAAGGACGGCATCGCCGCGCGCGTCATTTCCATGCCCTGCATGGAAACGTTCCTCAAGCAGGATGATGAATACCGCGAATCCGTCATGCCCAACGCCATCCGTGCCCGCGTGGCCATGGAAGCCGGCGCTACCATGCCCTGGTATCGCTTCACGGGTCTGGACGGCGCGGTGATCGGCCTGGATCATTACGGCGCTTCCGCCCCTGCGGCCATCCTGTTCAAGGAATACGGCTTCACGGTAGAAAACGTAGTGGCCACCGCCAAGCGCGTGCTGGGCAAATAAAAATCAATCAATACACGGATGGGCGCTTGCCGCAGGGTGAGCGCCCATCCCTGCAATGACGGTATATAAATTGGAGGGGATTATCATGACTACGCCGCACATTCGTGATTTCCGCGATCAGCGCGTGCATATGATCGGCATCGGCGGCAGCAGCATGTCGGGGCTGGCGCAGATGCTGCTGGATCAGGGCTACCACATCACCGGCTCTGACAACACCCACAGCCACGCGGTGGAGCGGCTGGAGGCCGAGGGCGTGCAGGTTTTCATCGGCCATGACGCGCGCAATGTGGAGGGCGCGGCGCTGATCGTCTATTCCGCGGCCATCGCGCCCGACAACCCCGAGCGCGCCTACGCCTTCGCCCATGATATTCCCCAGATGGAACGCGCCGTGCTGCTGGGGCAGGTAATGGAAGGCCATCAGGACGCCGTATGCGTCAGCGGCGCTCACGGCAAAACCACGGCCTCCTCCATGCTGGCGCAGCTGCTGCTGGACTGCGGCATGGATCCCGCCGTGCACATCGGCGGCAGGCTGGACGCGCTGGGCGGCGGCACGCGCATCGGCGGTGAAAAGGTGTTTGTTGCCGAGGCGTGCGAGTTTTCGGGCAGCTTTCTGCACATGAAGCCCACCATCGCCGTGGTACTCAATATCGACGCGGATCACCTGGATTATTACGGCGATATGGCGCATATCGAGGCGGCGTTCTACAATTTCTGCTCCCTGCTGCCCATGGACGGCCTGGCCATCGGCTGGGGCGAGGATCCCCGCGTGCGCGCGCTGTTTGCGCGGCTGGATCGCCGGCATGAAACCTTCGGCTACACCCAAGCCTGCGATTGGTATCCGGCCGATCTTACCTATTCCGATCACGGCTGCCCGCGCTTCACCGCGTGCTTCCGCGGCAAGCCCATGTGCTCGGTCGCGCTGCGCGTGGCAGGCAAGTTCAACATTCTCAACGCCCTGGCCGCGCTGGCCAGCGCCCACGCCCTGGGCGCGGATATGCGCCTCGCCTCCGCATCGCTGGATCGCTTTGCGGGCGTGCATCGCCGCTTTGAGCACACCGGCGATATCGACGGCGTGCATATGTATCATGATTATGGCCACAACCCGGTGGAGATGCGCGGCGCGCTGAGCGTTGCCTGCGAGCAGCATGCCAACCATGTGTGGGCGGTGATGCAGCCACACACCTACAGCCGGGTCAAGACGCTGTTTGACGATTATCTCACCTGCACGCAGGCGGCGGATTATACGCTGGTGACGGATATCTACGCTGCGCGCGAGAAGGACCCCGGCGATATCAACAGCCAGATGCTGGTGGACGGCATGCGCGCCCACGGTGTAAACGCCGTGCTGACCCCCACCTTTGACGATACCGAAGCCTATCTGCGCGCGCACTGGCAGCCCGGCGACCTGGTGCTGACCATGGGCTGCGGCAATATCAACCTGCTCAATGAGCAGATGCAGCAGCACGGCGACACGAAAAAGTGAGGTACCCCGCCATGAAAAAGCGTATTCTTGTGCTCTGCCTGGCCCTGTGCCTGTTGTTAACAGGCTGCTCCACGGGGGATAAAAAGGCTGCGGACATACCCGGCAGGCTGACCATCGGCAATGTAAACGCCCTGTGCCAGGACGCGCAGCTGCTTGAAAGCGGCAAGGAGCTGCTGACTGCGCTGTCTGACGATCTGCTGCTGTGCCTGGCGCTTGACAGCGCCGCCCCCGCCACTGCCGAGCAGTTAGCAGGCTATGATCATATCGCGCTAATCAGTGCCAAATGGCTGGAGCAATACGGCAGCTCCGTCCAGCTGGAAACCGTGGATGAAACCGCGCTTTCCAACGCGCAGCGCTCCTACCTGACGCAGTACATGGCTGACCGCACGGTGGATGGCAGCGCCCTGCCCGGCGGCGCGGCGCTGTATACCCTCAAGAAGGGCAGCCTGTCGCTGCTTGGGGCGGATGGCAAGCGCATCGCCGCCAAGCAACCGCTTATCCTGCTCCTTGATCAGCCTGCCGTCGTGCTGCGCGCTGACACATGCCTATTGCCCCTTGCCGCCAGCGGCAACCTGTTCTTTGCCAGCCTGGAGCGTCTTTCCAGCGCGCTTTCCCAAAGCGCCCTGGCTGGGCAGGCAAGCACGGCGGAGGTCAAATAAGAAATAACGCAATCGCTTATAAAAAGCGCTCCGGAGCAAGTTCATCCGGAGCGCTTTTTCATTCATAAATTTGCCGGCACAAAATACATCAGCATCATGCCCAGCATATCCAGCACCAGCGTGCCGTCGGTGCGCAGGGTGGCGGTCGCGTCGCTGTCCATCAGGCTAAAGATCAGCGCGCTCCCCTCCATATGGCAGGCAAGGCCGTCAATCAACGTGCCGGAAAAAGTGATATCGCAGGCTTTGGGATCAATGCCGAGCAGTCTGAGAACGGCGTTCGTTGAAATAGAAAGCAGCCACACGATCGGCTTGAACAGCACGGAAATCCCGCTGACCACGCCGGACACTCCCAGCGCCAGCGCCTCGGACTTTTTCATGGCGATTCGTTTGGGCACCAGCTCGCCGAAAATCAGCGTAAAGTAGGAAAGAATCAGCGTGATAAAAATGACGGACAGTGTCTCCCGCGTCCACGGCGATCAGCCCGGTCACGCAGACGGCGCTCGTGGACGTATAGAGCGCATCGATGTATTTCAGCTCTGCGCCGTCCCGCACGCTGCACGGCAGCATCAGCAGCGCGGAGCCCAGAAGAATCGCGGCGGCAAAGCCCAGCGAAATCAGTCTCGCCGGCGACTGCACCCGAAAGAACCGTTTCATTCCGCGCTGTCTCCATTCATGCGGTAGCCCACGCCGAGCTCGTTGGCAATGCACCAGGGCTGCCCCGGCTTCACGCCGAATTTTCTGCGAATGTTCGCCATGTTCACCTGAAGCTTTTTGACGCTTCCCTCGTCGGCATAGCCCCATATTTCCCGGATAATCGCCGAATAGGTCATCATCTTTCCGCAATGCTCGGAGAGAAAGGCCACTATATTGTATTCCGTCTGGGAAAGGCCGACCTCCCGCCCGTGAACAAACACCCGCCTTGCGTCGTAATCGATCAGCAGCGTCTGCGTTCGGAATGTGCCGCCGTGGAGCTTGCCGCTGTCGGCCCGGTGCTGATAATTCCGCAGAACCATGCGGATGCGCGCCAGCAGCTCCGCCGAGCTGAAGGGCTTTGTCACATAGTCGTTTGCGCCTGCGTCCAGCGCCAGAACCTTGTCCTCGTCGTCGTTTCGCGCGGACAGCACGATGATCGGGGACAGTGAATCCTTTCGGACAAATTCCAGCATCCGCATTCCGTCCATATCGGGAAGGCCGAGATCGAGGATGGTCACATCCGGCAGATGGGACGCAAACAGCGTCTTTGCCAGTCCGCAGGTATCGGCGGGAATCACCTGATAACCGGCGGATTCCAGCATCGTCGTCATGATGGAGCGGATGCTGCCGTCGTCCTCTACCAGCAGTATTTTGTACTTATTGTTCGTCATCGCCGGTTTTCTCCCTTCTGACCGTAAAGCGGAATACCGCGCCGCCGTTTTTTCGGTTTTCGGCAGTGATCGTCCCTCCATGCGCCTTGACGATGGTATAGCACACCGAAAGGCCAATGCCCGCGTAGCGCTGCGTTCCGTGCGCCATATCCTGCCGCCCCTCGTAGCAACCCGAAAAGAGCGTCTTCAGCTTGTCTTCCTCAATGCCGCATCCGTCGTCCATCACTTCAAATACGACCTGATCCTCCGTTGTAAAGACGTTAAGGGCGAGGGTGGTCATGCCCTTTGCGTGACAGACGGCGTTTTCCAGCAGATTGAGGATGACCTGCTCGATCAGTATCGAGTCCACGGAAATGACCACAATGTCCTCCGGCACCGTCACATCGACATTCTGGTTCGGATATCGCTGCGAGAATTTCGCAACGGATGAATCGATCAGCTCGTCCAGTATCGTCGGCGTTTTGCTGATCCTCATCGTTTCATTCTCAATCCGCGTGACGGACAGAAGGTTTTCCACCATGCGGATGAGCCACTCGGAGTCCTTCTGAATATTCAGCAGCATCGCATCCTTTTGCGCCTCCGTCAGCGTATTTTTCCTCGCGAAGAACGGAGGTCGCGCTGTAAATGGAGGTCAGCGGCGTGCGCAGGTCGTGAGAAACAGCGCGCAGCAGATTCGCCCGCATCCTTTCCCGTTCGCTTTCCAGCTTCGCCGTTTCATACGTCTTGATTTTCGTCGTCAGCATCCCGGTAATGACGGCAACCGCCAGCATAATCACTGCCGAAATGACATTGATGGGCGTTATAAAGTCAAATGAAAAGAAGGGATATGTAAAAGCAAAATTGATGGCAAACATGCCGATAACAGCAGACAGGATACCGTAAAGGTACCCTTCTGTCAGAAGGGATATGATAAAGACGGCAAAGACAAAAGCCGTCGTAATATGCTCCGTCACATCCAGCCGCTGGAAGATCATGCTCAACGCGCAGGCAGCGGCCAAAGTCAGCAAGGCAATCGCTGTATTTCTGATAATGTTTTTCACCATTCCCGCGTTCGCCTCCTATTATTGGATTCATTATAGCAGATCTACGGCAAAAAAACAGTAAAGGATCGCCCTGAACGAAAAGAAAAAGGCACAATACAATGATGATTTTATCTTGCTTATATCGCCTTGCTGCGCTGCGCTTTTTTTGAAGTGAGGCACGTGCTTTGGGGGGTACACTTTAGTCCTCTATTCGGGGTTTGAACTTTTCTTTGTCCACAAATAGGGATGCAGGCAGCCTCCCACTCCACTTTACAACATGCAAACTACTTCAATGCTCTAATCTCCAGCCGCCACGTCCGCAGATACTGTAGCCTCCATCTTTATAGCGTGGTTATGAATAAACTCATCTGCTTTGTGCAGAATACGCTCCTTATGCCGATATACGGTAGAGCGTGAGTATTGATAATAGGGGCTTTCTGGCATGGCAATAATCTGTCCTATCGTAAGCTCTTGCTCATAGTAAGCCTCTACCAGCCAAGCTTCCTTTCGTTTTAGCATGGTTATTACTTTATTATACAGGTCCAGATAGTATTCGCTCTCCCGTAATTCTGCATACAGTTGCTTGACCATCAGGTTAACATCTTGTGTAACATTCTTTTCCCAGTAAATGGCTGCATGCTCTGTAGAGCTGCCACGGTGAGAGCCCTTGGGCAACGATCCGATTTCAGGTCTCGCCAAAGACATGCTTAGAATCGTTTCGTCTTTTCGCTGCTGTATAATTTCCGGCAAACGTTCTATTTGCTTTTGCGCATAGGCGGCACGTGCGGCAAACTGGCGATGGTTTTCAAACAGCCATGCGGCGTAAAGTCCAGACTGATCCAATTTTTCCCCTCCTATAGTTGGTTTTGATTATTAGTGCGTTAAACTGCGATAAATGTGACACGGAACCAAGTAATGGATACAAAAGGCAATAAAATAAGGCGCAGCCTTTGGATAAACCATTGGCTGCGCCTGTTTTTGATTTTTCTATGAAGATTGTGGGAAATATGATGGAAAACTAACAAATAGACTGATGCAGAGGCTACGCACTATCGATAGATGATCATTGCACCATTTATAAAACATCCTGCATATCAAATGAGTTTTAATGACGATGTGCCAAAGTAATACAGTTTACATTCCAAAGCGTATAGACTGCATAAGCGGAACTATTACTTTTTCATCAACAGCATCCTCGGGATTTCTTGGCATGGCAATAATCACATGCAATACCTCCCCGCAAGCCTGCACCCAACATACCGATCGATAGATGGTAATTTGCAGTCTTTGCCAGCTGGATATTCATATGGAACAGACTATTGCTACCGACATCAAACCGAATATTTTTATACTTGCTTCCAATTTTCAACAATGTCCCGCCTGCTTCATACGCCTGTGGGTGATTAGGAGATAGTACGCGCACTCTATTACCAGTAGTTGCATGACCGGCACTGCTTTTAGCTGTTGTCTTTGTGTGAAAAAATTTCAGGAAAATCGTGAACCATTTGAGGCATCCAAGGATATAAAATAGCCTCTTTGTGACGGACAAGACTTAGTAGCTGTTTCTTATTACAATTCTTTAAGGGGTGTGTTGAAAAAGCATAATAAAGCACTCCAAAGATTTCATAGGCCTGAACTACCGCTGCTGTTCGCTCTATAACACGAGAGCAATTTTTGAGACTCGTACCTTGCATAATTGCTTTTTCATTAATCCAGAGTGTACCGCATGCAAAGCAATAACGCCAAGGGGTCAGAAAAATCACAAGCAAACACAGTGAAAAGAGACTCCATGAGAAAAGAGCAGGATATCCTAGAATTGCGCCAATTATTCTACCCAAGAAAAACGAAATAAGCAATGCTATATTAAACCATTTGGAACTTGCTTTATACTTTTTCATATTTTTACCTCTTATTCTAACTTGATAAGTTTATCGAGAAGCTTCTCCAGAATAAACGAAACAGCATCCATACCATACTTATAGAGTTCGGAATCAATGGGGAGATAAGATGGAGCCGCTGTAAGCAAGCCGCCAATTATACCATTTTTTACACTCGCCATTGGGTGGGAATTATCGGCTATTCCATTCAAACAGCCATCAGGTTTCATATCGTTTTCGATAA
>OLOQ01001942.1_pt1 | contig 18189 bp, 14 predicted proteins | sample 1673101 | NCBI WGS metagenome assembly OLOQ01 (sample SAMEA3136754, study PRJEB25190) | human gut metagenome | biome: human gut; feature: human-associated habitat; material: faeces | place: Austria | collected 2013 | reverse complement strand
TAATCGCTTTTGCCAGTTCTTCACAGTATGGCTCATCCGAATTTTCATAAAGCATTCCCGCCAGTTCATCCTTTGTAATGGCAGCCAGGCGTTCTGCTGCACTGATTCCGGCTTCCTGGTTCAGCCGTAAATCCAGTGGACCATCCACTTTAAAAGAAAATCCACGCTTCGGATTATCAATCTGCATGGAAGATACGCCTAGATCTGCAAGAATAAAATCAAATCCGCCGGCTTCTTTTGCAATTTCATCTATCGTACAGAAATTCTGTAATCGTATTGTCAGAATATCTTCTCCAAAACCGGCCTCTTCTAACCGCTTTCTTGTCCTGGCTGATTCCTCTGGGTCTACATCCGTTGCATAGATGTGTCCCTGCCCTTTTAAGCACTGCAGCATGGCTTTCGTATGACCGCCATATCCCAAGGTCGCATCAAAGCCTGTTTCTCCCGGCTGGATTTTTAAGAAATCCAGAATTTCATTTACCATTATGGAAATATGCATTCCGGCAGGTGTGTTTCCTTTTTTTATTACATGCTCAATCGTATCTTTATATTTTTCCGGCTGAAGTTCTTTATATTTTTCTTCAAATTTCTTCGGATATTTTCCACTGTAACGCACCCTGCGTTTGTGGGTTGTCTGGTTTTCCTCTGCCATAATTAAAGAGCCTTCTTGATTGCTTCCATTAACTCATCATAAGTCTCAAATGCAGGCAGTTCCGGATGGTCTTTCTTAATCTGCTCGGTGCTGCGGAATAAGAATCCTGCTTTACTTGCCTCAATCATTCCAAGGTCATTGTGGCTGTCTCCGCTGGCAATCGTCTCATAACCAATGGACTGTAATGCTTTTACTGTAGTCAGCTTGGAATTTTCAATTCTCATCTTAAATCCGGTAATCTCACCGTCCTCTGCCACTTCCAGAGAATTACAGAAAATAGTAGGCCAGCCTAATTTCTTCATCAGAGGTCCTGCAAACTGGGTAAAGGTATCACTGATGATGATAACCTGTGTCATGGAACGAAGTTCATCTAAGAACTCTTTTGCTCCCGGCATCGGGTCAATTTTTGCGATGGTTTCCTGAATTTCTTTTAATCCAAGTCCATGTTCTTTTAAGATGCCAAGTCTCCATTTCATCAATTTATTGTAATCCGGTTCGTCTCTTGTAGTTCTCTTTAATTCAGGGATTCCGCTTGCTTCTGCAAATGCAATCCAGATCTCCGGTACCAATACTCCTTCCAGATCAAGGCATACAATGTTCATGTCCATAATTAATCCTCCATACAAACATATTTAATTCAACAAATTACTTCCCTAAAGTATACCTTATTATGAATAAAAGTACAAGAAAGAACCTCATTTTTCAGAAAGCCAAAGCTTTTCTCATAGCCAATATGTGACAAGCTATGTTAATCTTACCAGAGGTATCGGTACACCATACAAACATTCCGCCATCCGGCTCAATACACTTTATCTCCTTTGGAAGCTTTTCCCTGATTAATTTGCACATATATTCGCTCTTTTTCACATAGAAAGCGGATACCTCTGCAATATGTTTCTTAATATCATAATTCTTATAATACTCATAAACAATCATCTGTACAAGAATATTTGTATGTACATCGGTAAACTGTTTTAACAGTGTTCCACGTTCTATAATCTTCTTGTTGGCAATCATAAATCCTACACGAAGCCCAGGTACCACAACCTTGGAAAAGCTGCCGGAATAACATACAATTACCTCTGTTGGAAATGTAAGCTTCAGTCTTGCGCTGATTTTCCTGGGTGCAACTCTTTCTTATATTTCCTTAAAGAATCTCGACTTTATTTATGATTATTTCTTTCTGGTAATTGTCAAAATGATTCTGATTCCGGTTGGTGTTGCAGCCGTGGTATCACATTTCCTTACTCCGACCGAAACAACCATTCTTACCCTGATGGCATGTATGCCAGCCATGTCCGCCATTCCGATGATGGCAGAAAACTACCATTCCGATGCGGAATTTGCTTCTAAGACCTGCTTTGTCATGACACTTTGCTCCGTCTTTACGATTCCGCTGGTCTTCTTCCTCTTAGAACTTCTCGGCGTCCACATTGGCTGATGATTGGTCTTCTTTCTGAAATATGCTATAATGAGCAGTACTAACTTAATAGCAACTTATCAAATGCTTATTTTAACTTTAAGAAACCCTTCAGAAAGGAGTCTCCATGAGTATCTTATCCAACCTATCCAGTAAAAAACGTACCTTTGAAGTAGCAGAACCAGACCGGAAATATCTGGCGCAGGGCATCTTCTTCATTGCCCTAGGAACCATTCTTATTTCCTGCATTACCGTTACAGAGCTTAATCTGATGCCTCGTTATCTGCTGCTTGCTGCCGGTATTATCCTTGGTATCTTCGGCTGTTTTCGATTATTGAAATTCCATAAAGACGCCAAAGCTTTCCGGGACTACGAACCCGCCTGGGACAAAGGCCGAGGCATGTATGACCGGTTTGCCAAAGAATATAACCAGTGGAATGAAGATGGAACTCCTCCGGTAAGCTGTGATGGTGATATTACATATTTTTTGAAATTGCAGCAGGAGCGTCTTAAGGAAAAGGGCCTTCGTATGAAAAACCGTGTTATTCCGGGAAAAGGCAATACCTACGGCACTGCCTGTCTCACCCACAAGAGTGCCTGGTATACCTCGGATACAACTTATGAAGACATCCACCATAAGCTCTCCTTTTCCAATGCTTCTGGCGAACTCTATTCCCGTGATACCGAACAGGTTATGTATGAAACGATTGTGCACAGTCCCAACGAACAGCAGCTTTCCTTTATTACCGCAACCTGTCCAAGCTGTGGTGCCGTTAATCTGGTTTCCAATCTGACGGAAGGCTGTCCTTACTGTGATACGAAATTTCGCATGACGGATTTATTTCCCCGTGTCATGAATTTATCCTTTGTAATAAATTCATCTTCCCACAAAAACATGCGTGTATTTTATAATACCATTTTACTTACCATGCTGGCATTTTTTGCAGGATTCTTTCCCTTCTTTCTCATTGGGAAACAGGAAATTCTTCCCCTGGCACTGTTCTCTGCTTATCTTGCTGCACTGATTGGCGGTGGATTTTTAGGCTTGCTGTTAGGAGATTTGCTGCTTCTTATCGGTCTTTTCAATCGGGATGGCATGAAACATATTTCGGCTTTTAGCTTTCTGCGTACGAAACGGAAGTTAAAGGATACGATGCTTCGTTATGATCCGAATTTCTCTTATGAAAAGTTTGAAGGCCAGGTGATTTCTCTTGTACGCATGGCGGTATTTTCCAATGACCCATCCACGCTTTCTTCCTATCGTGGTGGTGCATTAGACGAGCGTTTCAAAGATATGATTGAAATGACTTATACCAGTGGCATGACACTGAAAAATCTGTCCGTGGAAAACAATCAGCTGCATATGACCTTACGAACCTGGTGGATAAATTACAGCGAAAAAAATGGAAATATTTCCAAAACCGGTGACTGTATTGATGTCACTCTTTTGCGAAATATTTCCACTCCGGAACCACCTGGATTCTCCATCAGTTCCGTTATCTGTAATAGCTGCGGTGCCAGCTTTGATGCAATACGACAGCGGTATTGTCCATTCTGTCACAGCGAATATCATATGGAAGATAAGACTTTTATTATCGAAGATATGAAATTAATCCGATGAACTATTCTTTTTCTTCAAAACCATGCTGTAGGAATTCATTCCATGCAGCATTGGTTTTTTCTAATTCTTTTTTCTGCATAATCGCATTCCGGTCACTTAAAATGGCAAGCATTTCATCTACAATTTCACCCTCCGGCAGATATTCATAGTGTGATAAATACCATAACATCCTCTGTGCCGTAAAATCCGTATTCAGATTCCGGGTAATGACATCACAGAATTCTTCCGGATACCCCCGCTCTGTCATGATATGATAAAGCTCTATACTCTTTTCCGACTTCGGTTTCATTTTTCATTCCTGCCCTTCGTCTCTTAGAATTCATATTTTAATATGGCACAATTCTTCACGCCAAATGCAGCATATTCTTCATTGGTCATTTCATAAAAATAGGACTGCACAACTCTTGATATGCCATTGTGTGCCACCAGAATATAAGTCTTATCGGAAGCTGTTACTTCATCCAGAAGATTGTAAATCCTCTGTGCCAGATGCAGCATAGATTCTCCGCCGTCATAGCGGGTGATAAACTGTCCCTTTGCAATCTTAAATTCTGCTCCATCCCGCGGTGTGGATTCAAATCTGCCAAAGTTCTGCTCTTTTAAACGAAGCTCTTCCCTTGCCGGAATTCCGGTAATTTCCGAAATATGCAATGCAGTATCTTTTGCCCGGATTAATGGGGAATATAATATTTCATCCGCCTTTATGCCTTCTTCTAATATTTTCTTTCCGGTCTCAATTGCCTGCTTATGTCCAAGCTCAGTCAGTGCAATATCTGTTGCACCGCATATCTTATTTTCTACATTCCATATGGTCTGTCCGTGCCGGACAAAATATACGCATCCCATACTGTTTTCTCCCTTAATGCCTTATTTATATTCTTCGTCATTTTAGCGGTTCACCGGAAAAATGTCAATTTTCATATGTTTAAACAAATTTGAGGAATAACCAGTTTCCAAGTCACTTATTATCTGAATAATTTTGACATATTTCCAATAAAGTAGTAAAATTATGATAAATATTTAGATTTTCGCTTTTACTTTTACTGTTGCATAACGCAATTGGTGCCATAGTGCCATTGTATATAACGAAGGAGGAACGTTATGTTTGAGAATCTTAAAATTAGAAACCGTCTGGGGAAGGCATTCCGTATTATCGTGACAACCTGCTCCATCGCAGCCGTCCTTGGTGTGGTTATGCTGATTGTAACCATGACTCTGTATAAGAATGCCCTGAACAATTATGGTTTTTCACAGGGTGACATCGGCAAAGCATTGGTTGCCTTTACCGATACCAGATCTGCCACCCGTGCTATTGTCGGATATGATGATGACAGTCTGATTAGTCAGATGTCCGATACCCATGACGAAAGAAAGGCCACTTTTGAACAGTATTGGGAAATTGTAGATGAAGTTACTACCACCAGCAAAGAGCAGGAAATCTATGATTCCATTGATGCCAAGCTGGAAGATTACTGGACTACTGAGCAGAAAGCAATTGATACCGGCAAAACAACCGACCCGGGTCAGAGTGCAAAAGCCCAGAATATAATGATTGATGAAGTAGCCCCATTATATGACGAAATCTATTCCGGAATGAGGGACTTGATGAATACCAAAGTAACAGAAGGAGATCATTTAGCAGATACACTTTCTGTTGTTACCCTTATTTTTATCATTATCATTGCTGTAATTATTATTGTATCCATCCTTGTTTCTTCCAAGATGGGAGTTTCCATTGCAAAGGGAATTTCAAAACCTTTAGTCGCACTGGAGAATCGTCTTAGCACTTTTGCACAGGGTAATTTACATGACCCTTTCCCGGAGGTGAAATCCAACGATGAAGCTGCAAGTATTGCAGCCACTTCTACTGAAATGGCTGAAACACTGAACGCAGTCATCACTGATGTAGGTGTTCTGATGGAGGGCATGGCAAATGGTGATTACACCATTCAGTCCGAGCATTCCGACAAATATGTCGGTGACTTCGAACAGTTACTGACCGCAATGCGTGGCATGCGTGATGCAATGGTACATACTATCCAGATGATTGGAGAAGCTTCTTCCCAGGTTTCTGCCGGTTCCATGAACCTTGCAGAATCTTCCCAGAGTATGGCAGAAGGTGCTACTGAGCAGGCCGGTGCCGTACAACAGCTTCAGGCAACAATCACTGATATTACAAGTAATATTGAACAGTCCGCTGATCAGGCTCAGATTGCTTATGATCAGGCAAAGCAGTATGCTGCTGAAGCAGAAGACAGCAGTGCTGAAATGAAAGCCATGGTTGATGCTATGGCACGTATTGATGAAACTTCTAAGAAGATTGGAAATATTATTTCTGAAATCGAAGATATTGCTTCCCAGACCAACTTACTTTCTCTGAATGCTTCTATCGAGGCTGCAAGAGCCGGCGAAGCAGGACGTGGATTCGCCGTTGTTGCTGACCAGATTCGTCAGCTTGCAGAGCAGACAACCAAATCTGCTGTAGATACCAGAGACTTAATCGAAGGTGCCCTTCAGGAGATTGCTGAAGGTAATACTGCTGCAGACCATGCTGCTGAATCTATCGGAAACGTTGTAAATGGTATCCAGCAGATTGCAGAATCTTCCAAGCACATCAGTGATGTTGCTAAGACTCAGGCAAATGCCATGGATCAGGCAGAACAGGGTGTAAACCAGATTTCTGAGGTAGTTCAGTCCAACTCCGCATCCGCAGAAGAGACCTCTGCTACCGGCCAGGAGTTATCTGCACAGGCAACTTCCTTAGATGAACTTGTTGGAAAATTCATCTTACCGGAAGACACTGAACAGTAAAATATACCAAAGCCCGTGAAATCATAAAACAACTTTGATTCCATGGGCTTTTCTTTTATTCCAATTTCTTTATTTCAATTTTCCCTGTTCTTCTGCAAACCTTCGCAGTTCTTTATTTAACATATTATAAGGTCCGAAATTCTCGCAGGTGCAAATACAGGTTTCACAACCCGTAAGTATTTTCTTTGCTTCTTCCAGTTGTGCTTCTTCCATCGGATAAAAAGCTTTTGCAGTAATGACTTTTGATGCCAGTGCCGTTGCAACAGGATATTCTACGTCATTTTCAAATAAAATGCCTGCTGCAAATGGAATATGTTCTCTCTGCAGTCTGTAATAAGTTGGTATTGCAGCACCACCGCCTCCGATTACGAATACGTTCGGGGCAGCTTTATTTCCCGGCATCTGCATGATTCCAAGCATGGAATCAAAGTTCTTTTCCTCAATTCCATAAAGCTTCTGTACCAGCGAACCCTGAAAGATTTCCTCCGGTGGTCCAATATGGCTGACGGTGGTCCCATCTACACAGGCTACCATATCCGATACTTTCTGTACCAGGTCAAGTTCATGCAGTGACATAATTACTGCTATATTCCGTTCCCTTGCCAGTTTCCGGATGCTGTTTAAAATATCAAGCTTATAGCGGATATCCAGATAAGAGGTAGGTTCATCCAATACCAGGATTGCTGTATCCTGGCAGATGGCTCTCGCCAACATAACACGCTGTCTCTGTCCGTCACTGATTCTTGTAAATGACTGCTCTGCCACCTCTTCCGCATGAACCATGGTAATTGCCTCATCCACCAGTTTCCAGTCCTGCTTATCTAAGATTCCAAGTCTTCCGGTATAGGGATATCGACCGGTTGCAACCACATCCCGGCAGGACATCAGTTCCGGATGAATATGCTCTGTCATTACCATGGAAAGGCTCTTTGCGATTTCTGCCTCTTTCATTTCCGAGGTTGCTTTCCCGTTCAGGTATACTACACCACCAAGGGATTTCAACTGCTTTACAATACTCTTTAGAATCGTAGATTTACCGGAACCATTTGGGCCAATCAACGTCAATACCCTTCCCGGTTCTGCCATCAGATTGACATTCGAAAGAATGACCTTTTTTCCATATCCAACTTTGAATTTGTCTGTTACAAGCCCCTGTTTTCTTTCAGAAAATTTCATTTTTCCTGCCATGCATTCTTTCTCTGTGTACTCTGCTTTTCCTGCCATCTGTTTTGTCATCCCCGCTCCTCCTGTCTGCGCAGCATCATTACAATTACCACCGGAACTAAAAAGACCGCTGTAACGGTACTGATACTTACTTCTGTCGGTGCAAAGAGCGTTCTTGCGATTCCATCACAAAACAGTGTCACTACCGCACCCCCCAGAAAGCAGCCCGGTATCAGCACCAGTGGTTTTGCTGTTCCTGTGGCAGATTTTATCAGATGTGGCACCGCAATTCCTACAAAGGAAATCGGCCCTGCAAACGCTGTTACACAAGCCGACAACAAGCTGGATAACAGAATCAGGCTTACCCGGAGCACCGTTATATTAACACCCATATTTCTGGCATAAGTCTCTCCCATCTGATACGCACCAATCGGCTTTGCAAGAAACATTGCCGCAAGAAAGGACAGCAAGGTCAGGATAAATATCATCAGGATATTTGACCAGTTCATTCCGGAGAAGCTGCCCTGGGACCAGTTGTGCAAATTTACGATATTCGAATCATCTGCAAAAGTAACACAGATGTCTGTAATTGCCGAGCAGATATATCCGATTAGAATTCCGCATACAATCAGAAGAGACATTCTATGTACCTTCATGGAAATTAAAAGTACAAATCCCATTGCCAGAAGTGAGCCGGCAAAGGCTGCTGCTACCATTCCAAAAGAACTGATTGTAATTCCCCTTCCCAGAAGATAAATCATTGCCAGTGCTACCATAAGTTTGGCACCGGAAGAAATTCCCAGCACATACGGACCTGCAATTGGATTTCCAAAAAAAGTCTGTAGTAAAAATCCGGAAATGGACAATGCTCCCCCCAGCATGACAGCAGCCAGAATCCGTGGCAGTCTGATATCCCAGATAATATGATAAGCGGTACCTTCTTCTGTCTGTTTCAGTAAAATATTCCAAAGCTCATCCCAGGAAATCGAAATACTTCCAGAACCAATATTCCAGAAAATTAATCCCACCAGCAATATAATAATTGTTATAAAAGAGACTGCATACCGCTTCATTTTCTTTTACCTCAGTTTCTTTAAATATCCTGCTTCTTCTGTATCTGTATTCCGAATTATTTTATTCAGATCTTCCATAAAATCTCCGATTGCCGTGGATTTCTGGAAGAAATTATTTGTGGTACAATAGACATTTCCATCCTGTACTGCCTGAAAATCTGCAAACAATGCATTCTTCTGCTTCAATTCCTCCAGCGTACTGATTTCGCCTTCAATTGTACTGTTATATATTAAGATATCGGCATTCTTTGCATCTGCATAGAAATCCTCCATCTGTATGTTCATTGTGGAAAGTGCATTTTCTTCTTCGCCCGCCAGTTGTTCCGGCACATAGGTTCCACCGGAAAGAGCAATCATCTGCGCTACATAATCATTTGATTTCCGCACACTGATTGTTCCGTTTGCTGTCACACTGAAAAATGCTACTGTTACATTGCAGCTTTCTTTCTTCATAATCGGCTCTAATTTTTCTAATTCTGCTTCATAGAAAGAATCTGCTTCTTCCTCTTTATCAAATAATACTCCATATAAACGGATCCATTCCAGTCTGCCCAATGGGTGTGATTCATAGCTGGAACGCTCCACAAGTACAGGGATTCCAAGTTCTTCCAACTTTTCTTTTACTTCCGGGTTATGATAAATCATTGTATTTTCAATTGCCAGATTACAGCCTTCATCCAGAATCAGTTCATAGTCCGGAGCACTGTATTTTCCTGCATATAAAATGTCTCCTTCCTCCATGGCTTCCCTGGCTTCTTCTACATACCAGCCATCTTCCTTCGTTCCGGAGAGCCGGATATCTGACATGGCATCAATCTGTCTTACCAAATCCATGACAGAAGTGGATACCAGATATGTTTTATCCAGCGGCTGCTGTAAAACCGTAACATCCTCCGGGATATTCTGCGGCACCACCATGCCCTCCGGAATAAGCAAAAAACGACCGTCATCCACGATCGTAATCATTTTGTACCCGCCATATTCATCGACACTATACTGTGTTGCATAATTTAATTCCATACTCCCAGTCTTGCTGAGAGAACTAAAATCTACGGTATCTGCTTTTTTCTCCTGCTTCTTTGTACCACAGGCACAAAGAGTCAGAAGAAGTATACAGATAACGCTCACTATCATAATTCGTTTTTTCTGCATTTTATTTTACCAGTTTAAAATTCAATGTATATTCAATTTCATGAGGTGTGCTCATTGCAACAGTATCACCCACTACTGCAATGTCACAGTCAAAGCCGGATACCGGAATCGTAAAGGTGGAATTTCCGCCCTTGTTCTCATTAAGATACTTCGTTCCATCTACTAACATGTAATCATAGTTTGGACTGCTCCACACAACGGTTGCAGTAATTTTTCCATCTTTTATCACAACCTTCGCCGGTGAATCCACCGTTGCTCTTCCGGTTCCGCCCCCTAAAGTTACTTCTGCCTCATAAGAGCCATCAGCTAATTTTTTTTTTCAGGATTAGAAACAGATACTTTGTGGTCGTACCATTTTCCCTTTGTTCCAATTAATGCAAGGTCAAAGTCTTCATCCACTGCAGGAACCGGAACATCAAAGCCGTATACTTCTTCGCTGGTTCCATCACTGTATTCTACCGTATCTGTAGTAGGATCAAGAAGCTTCGCACCATCTTTCTGTGCATCTGCTGCTGTTCCAACAAATAAATTTACAATGTTCTTAGATGGAAGTGTGATATGTGCTGTCATTTTTCCATCCTTTACCGTAAGTTCTGCCTTGCCTTCTTTTGCTTCATTTACGTGAAACATTGTGCTGTCTGTGTTGAAGTCTACGGTATAAGTTCCATCCTCTAAGGCTGCAGAGGAATTGGAACCACCTGCTGTTGCAAGTGGCTCTGCCGCTAAAGCAGCCTTTGTATGTGCTACATAAATATCCTGGACTGCTTTGATTCTTCCAAGACCTTCAATCTGTGTATCTACACTGTCAAATGCTTTGGATGCTTCAAACTGGCTCTTCCAGGAGTCTTCATCATCTCCAGCCATATCGTTGTTTGCATGGTCTCCGGCAACAACCATTAACGGACGAAGAATTACTTTTTTGTATCCTGCTTCTTTTACCTTTTCAATAACAGCTTCACATGCGGTATCTTCCGGTTCACCTTCTACGGTTCCAACGAATGCATTCTTATAATTCAGTTTTTCTAACTGGGTCTGCATCTGGTCATAAGTTACATTTGCTGTATGGGAAGTGCCATGTCCCATAAATACAAATGCTGTTCCGTCTTCTGCTGCAGCATCCATGCTGTCATATCCAGCAAGTTTAACTGCTTCTGCTGTAATTGCTTCTGCAACGGCAGCCTTGTCTTCGTTGATTACAGTTGCATCACTTCCAACTTCACCTAACAGAGGTTCTGCGATACGGACTGTTTCAAATTTATCCTGATACTTCTCAATTGCTTCTACCAGTTCATCATATTCTGCACCATGCATTAAATGGGTCGGCTGTACCACAAGATTCTTAACGCCATTGTCTACCGCACGCTCTAATGCCTGATCCATGTTATCGATTTTTTCATCATCACGGGCCTGTATATGGTTAATAATAATCTGTGCTGTAAATGCTCTTCTTACAGACCAGTCAGGATTTGCTTCCTGTAATGCTTTTTCAATGCCGCCGATATCTGTTGCGCGGCTGTCATTAAAGGATGTACCAAAGCTTACTACCAAAAGCTCATTCTCTCCAATATCATCCTGATTTAAAGGATCATCCTTTGATGCATCTCCGGTATCTCTTCCAAAGTAATCCGGGTCTGCATTTTCTCCGGATACCAGTTCCTTCTGAGCATCTGTCAGTGCATCCCATGCTTCTTTTGCTGCCTTACACTGTGCATCTGTCTCATCAGTTCTTTCCTGCACATAAATTGCATCAATCAATGCTGCTACCTCATCTGCTTTTGCCTGATCATCCTTTTCATCTTCTGTCGAAACAGCTTCTGTTGTTTCAGTTGTCCCTGTTGTTTTCTTATCACCACATCCCGCAAACATGGTTGCTGCCATAGTAAGTGTAAGAACTACAGTCAATGCTTTCTTTTTCATTTTTTTCTCCTTTTCTCATGTTCTGGTTTCATTTACACATGAAAAAACTCCGTTCCATATTGCTATGAACGAAGTAAATGACATACTAACTACAGGAAATACGCTTTACGGATTTCCCTTGTTATCAAACAGTACAGCCAATTACTCGTGACCCGGAATCTCTTCCCGTACCAGATAAACGGCAGGTTTCCTGACTCAAAGATTAACGCTCCATAATCACCTTCCCAATGTCTGTGCATCAGTGGCGCTTTTAAAAGCCTGACTACGTTACTCCCTTCTTACAGTGACGAGTTCGTACAGGATTTACACCTGTTTCCCTTTTACCCTGCATATGAATGAATTTCATTGCAGGCACCGGTTATCTTTCTATGAAATCGCTACTATACTAACACACTTTTTATTTTTTCACAAGCCATAGTTCACCCAGCCTCAACAAACTTCACCCTTAAAAAGTTCTCTAGCCTTTCAGCCGGTGGGTCAGTACCTTCATAATGGCATCATAATGTTCTGCCTGATGGGGATATGTACAGTTGGTACAAATCTTAAGTTTTCTGCCATTTGTCTCTTTGTACTCCGGTGTTCCCGGACAATGCTCCATTTCATACATCGGGCAGTAGCAGAACATACAGTTAATCTGCTCAATGTCCCTATGGCAGGGATAATAAGCGCATGCACGATTCTCGAAAAAGCGGCTGCTGTTATGCACCGGCTCATCTTTGGTCTTTACAATCACGATGGTAAAATATCCGCTGTTTTCCGGTATGTTATCCACACCGGAAAAGACTTTTTCTTCCTCTTTTCCACAATCGGAAACACTATACACTTCTAACGGACGGATAGTACTTTCCTTTTGCAGCATTTCTTTTAATTGCTTCAGCTTCCTTCCGGACTTCATATAGATTCTGGTGCCGGAAAATTGTCTCGATTCTTCTATCTCATAGGAACCGGGAATAATATGAATCTGCTCTTCCTTTTCTCCCAGCGAAATGCCAAGTCTTGCTGCCACTGCACAAAAAGACGGTACCCCGCTGACCATTTCCGTATGGCCACCATGCTCTTCGATTTTCTGTGAAAGATAAGTATAGGTAGAATAAATTGCCGGATCCCCCAGCGTTAAAAAGGCAACCTTTTCTCCCTTTGCAAGATATGCTTCTATATTTTCGCATATCTTATCATGGGCTTCTTCTAACTTTTTCTCATCTCTGGTCATGGGAAAATTCCATGCCACAAGCTGATGCTTCCGTATGTCCGGCACCAGTTTTTCTACAATCTGAAAAGCATTACACTCCTCTATCGGTTCGGACGGCACTACTATGGTATCGCAGCATTCTATCACCTGAACCGCTTTATGGGTCAAAAGCTCCGGCTCCCCCGGTCCTACTCCGATTCCATATAAAATTCCACTCTGTGCTTTTTCTTTCTGCATCTGTCTTCCTCTTACTTCAAATTATCTTTTTGCTTCAATTTCGATTGTTGATACAATCCTGCCTGCTGATAGAAATGCTCCACAAAAGAAGGGTTGGACGGATAATAAAGATGAGGAAATCCCCACCAGTGGTTTTCTCCTTCCCAGACACATTCCCACCTTCTGCTTCCGATCGGTTTTTTTGCCACGCAGTCCGTTCCATTTTCCGTACTGTCAAAATAATGGAATTCGTGTCCCCGGATTTCTTCTTTTTCCGGCAGGAAACAGCTTTCTTTCTCGGTAAGCTCCACACGCATTATATCCTATAATATGCTTCGGCCATGGGGCAAAAAAGATTTGACAGTACAGGATGTGATGGCATTTCCATGGGACACGGAAGGAGGAGAGGGCAGAGAGGATGGGGAATGCACTACAGCCATGAGTGAGGCAGACCGCACGCGTCTGAGTGCCATGGCCAGAGAATACGAAAAGATTTTGAACAATGGCAGTTGACTACGCTATAACGCTTACTGCGAAAGATAACCTCTCAGCGACTCTTGACAATGTACAGGATCAGCTGGAGAAAACAGGAGTGTCGGCAAAAAAACTGAACGACATCCAAAAAAGTTTTAAGGCCATCACCACAAGCTCGTCGCCGCTTAAAAAGAAAGTGAGCGATCTGAGGCGTGAAATGCTCGAACTTGTTGCCGCAGGCAAAGAAAACAGTGAGATATATCAACAGTTGGCCGCAACCGCACGGACATATCAGGCGGCCATTGACCGCGTGAACGAATCGACACGTGCCACTACAAAAAGCACCCGAGAGGCAACAGACGCGATGGGCGGCTTACTCAAAGAGATATCATCCAAAATGGGACTTGGCGCCGTTGCGTCAAAGCTCACCGGCATTGCTTCGGCTTCAGGCGCCGCAACAATGGGTATAGGCACTATGGCAACCGTGATGTATAAAGGCGCAGCGGCTGCTGCTGATTTTGATAAACATCTTGATGCACTCCAGGCACTCACAGGACTTACCGATAGCGGGATGACCGAGATTGCAGACGGTGCACTCAAGATGTCAAAAAAATTCGGCACGTCGGCCTCCGGCGTAGCTGATGCCATGGGTCTGATAGGCTCACAGGCCCCGGAACTGCTCAAAAACTCTCAGGCGCTCATGTCGGTGACGGATGCGGCCAATGTTTTATCCAAGGCCGCAGGCATCGATGTGGTACAAGCCGCCAAGGGTATAACAACCGTAATGAATCAGATGGGAGTGTCGGCACAGCGCGCCTCCGATATCATCAATACCCTTGCCGCCGGCTCTCAAAAGGGAAGCGCGGACGTGGCCTATTTGCAGACTGCATTTGAGAAGGCCGGCACGATAGCCTCGCAGTCTGGGCTGAACTTTGAGGAGCTTGCCGGTGCCATCGAGGCCATAGCGCCTAAATTTTCGAGTGCCGAGGTGGCCGGTACGTCGCTGGCCGCGTTTTTCAAGCAGCTCGAAAAGCAGACCAACGACGATTTTAAACCTTCCGTTGTGGGCATAAAGACCGCTCTCGATAATCTGGCCCGTGCCAACATGAGCACCGCGGATCAGATGAAGATGTTCGGCGACGCGGGCTACTCCGCTGCCGTCACTCTCATAGCACAGCGCGAGCAGTTTGCCGCACTAACCAAGGAGATGACCGGCACCAATACCGCCTATGAGCAGATGGCGACCGTAACCGATAATTTCGATGGTAAAATGGCACGTCTTAAGGCATCGTGGGAAGCATTCCTCATTGCCGTCGGAAATTCAAAATGGGTGAGCGGAATGGTTGATACGGTAGAGGACGTGATGGCGATGCTCGGGGAAATCATGCAACGTATAGAGGGCGTTATAAACGCCTTTGACTCGTTCGAGACCGGGTTAAACATCGACATAATTTCCGCTCAGATCGGGATGCTCGCCGACATCATAGAGCATCTGTTCTGGGTTATTGAATTCTGGGCCCGCGTCGCCGGGAAAGCCTTTAATGCTTGTTTTGAGGCTGTGAATTGGTACATAGACACTGCTCGTTCTGCCTGGAAATCTCTTATTGATACAGTTACTGATAATAAGCCATTCAAGGCAGTGGCCGCTGCGTTCGATACAATCGCGGGGGCTTTTCGAAAGGCCATTGACACCGTAAAAGATTTGTGGCGTAAATTCCTCAAATGGCTCGGTATGGAGGCGCCCGATGTCACCCCTGACGTGCCGGATAACCCCGCCTCTCCGACAACCTCTCCCTCGGCAAATGCCGCAGGGGAACGTAAGCCTGCCGTGGATTCGGGCAAGAAAAAAAAGACGAAGGTCAAGGTCGAGGCTGAATCCGGCTCAGTAGCCGACCTCCAGAAGAAGATAAAAGCCCTCGACGACGAACTCCAGAACTCAGGTAAGCTGACGAGGAAACGAGTGGCCCAGATTAAGCAGGAGCGCGCCGCGATCGAGCAGCAGATACAGGCTATCCGCAATCTGTCGAGGGAGGAAGCCGGGAGGATGCAGAAAGCGGAGTCTACGAAGCCAGATGCTCTTGCAAAAACCAAGCTCCCCATCGATGAACTCCAGACCAAAATCGGCGCCGGCCTCGAGGGCAACGCCATCATGGACGGCATGCAGGCGCGACTTGCTGAGCAATTCGAGGCCTTCCGGGCGCACCGGGAGCGCATCCGTGGTGTTATTGACGGCATGCAGGGCGACACGGCCGCGGGAATGCAGGCGTTTATGGACCTCGCCGCTGTACTCGACGACTCCATGACCTCCTCCACCGACAAGGCGGCCGCGGGGCTGTCTACGATAGGAGGCGCACTCCAGCAGCTCGGCGCCGACGGCCCGATAGCCAAGGTGGGCGCTGTGATGGCGGCCGTCGGGCAGGCGGTTCTCGGCTTCGCGACTGCATCGGCTCAGGCCGGTGCCCAAACAGGCCCGTGGGGTTGGCTCGCATTCGTCGGCGCGGGCCTTGGTACGCTGGCCGCGCTGGTATCGACAATAAAGGGCTTCAACGCCGGCGGCATCGTCGGCGGCAACAGCTTTCACGGCGACAGGATGCTTGCCCGCGTCAATGCCGGCGAGATGATACTGACCCGCCCGCAGCAGGGGCGCCTGTTCGATATCCTCGACGGTGGAGGAGGTCCTATGGGAGGAGGCGGCACGGTGCGCTTTGAGATCACCGGCGATAAACTCACCGGCGTCCTTAACAACTATAACCGAAAAATGGGTAAAGTAAGATGAGATATATAGGCGAATTTACGGCCATAGACGGCCACGAGTACACAATAACCATCACCACACCGCGCCAGTCGCCGGTGGAGACACCAACGAGAATCACCCTGGGAGGGTCGCCCTTTACCACCTCCATGAGCGGCGAGGATGATACGATTTACAAACCGGCAAAATACTCCGCCGGATCCGTCGGCGTGATCACCGGCGATTACATGTTTGACGTCTACAGCTCCACGGCGCAGGGCACAAAGGTTGTGCTCTCCGACGCCGACGGCGTAGTGTGGACCGGATATGCCACGCCCAACCTCTACGATATGGGGTTTGTGTATGACCGCGAGGAGATATCGATCGAGTGCATCGACGCGCTCTCCACTCTGCAATATGTAAAGTATCTGCCGGAGACAAAGCAGGTGCGGTCCCTGGCCGACGTGCTCAAATACGTGGTGCAGCAGTGCAACGCCTACAAGGCGATATTTGTAAGCGCCAACACCACGCTGCCCGGCAAGACCACCCCCATACTCTCCGACCTCTACATCTCGGATGAAAACTTTTTTAATAGTCGCGAGGCTGATGAGGGCGACGAGGATGTGGCATGGTCGTGCCAGGACGTGCTCGAGGAGATCTGCCGCTTTTTGGGCGTCACGGCCACGGCGGTAGGTGATACGGTGTGGCTGGTGGATTACGACGCCCTCAAGGCGGGCAATCCTACGTACAACGTGATAAGCCTCGACGGCCTGACGCACTCCGTGCCGGTGATCGCGGCGCGCCACATCACAGGCACGGACTATGCCGGCGCCGACGCCCGCATATCTCTGGATAACGCCTACAACAAAGTGACCGTCACGGCCGACCTCTATACGTTTGACGACCTGCTGCCCGATATCTTTGACGACACGCAGCTAACCAACATCACCAGTGCAGCCACGCCTACGGTCAATGTCGGCAACCGCGGATTTAAAAACGTGGCATACGTGCAGCAGGGTAAGACCGGCAACCTCGAGACCCTGATAGACACCGGCGCCGTAGGCCGCAAAAAGGACACGAGCTTTTTTGTCGCCAACCAATACGTAAAATCCCCATACGTCACCACCGTGCCCGCCAAAACATCGGTAGGCTGGGATGACGTGCAGCAGATGTATGGCTGTGTGCTCAAAAAGGAGTTTGTCAAGGAGCTGTCAAAGGAGTTCGGCGAGGCAGTGAGTACCATGAGCGCCGAGGAGTATGTAAAATGGGCCTCCTCGGAGGTGTCGCACCTGAGCTTTACCAAGTCGATACAGTTTTGCATACGTGGCAACAGTGCCCCGACGCTCTATGCCGCCGGTCCTAATGAGAGCAAGACGGCCTATGACCGCAATTACAGCAGCTACCCTCTGCTGACTATCAACGTGGACAAGCCCGGGCGCCTCTACGGCGGTGATAACGCCTATATACTCATAACCGGCAATGTGGTGCTCAGCCACAACGACAACGATGCCTACGCCAAGACTCACTTTGAGTTCTCGGGCGACTACCGCTCCACGATCTGGGGCAAATGGGAGTATATCTATTGCCGCCTCAAATGGGGCGGCCGGTGGTGGAACGGGTCTGCCTGGCAGAGCTCGGCTTGCGATTTTAAGCTGTATTTTGACACGCCCGACAACAAAAAGATGAAGGGTAAGCTTTATCAGTCGCTCGCCCTGCGCAACACCGTCAAATGGTGGTCCGGCATCGACAAGGACGGCTATGCCATACCG
>OLOQ01001937.1_pt1 | contig 18208 bp, 25 predicted proteins | sample 1673101 | NCBI WGS metagenome assembly OLOQ01 (sample SAMEA3136754, study PRJEB25190) | human gut metagenome | biome: human gut; feature: human-associated habitat; material: faeces | place: Austria | collected 2013 | reverse complement strand
CAAATAAGTGGAGATGAATACAATTCGATAGAGAAACTTGTTAGATAAATTACAATTTAAGGAGTTGATAGTATATGGATAAAGAAGTATTGTTATCAAATATAGATAAAGTTCATACTACTGAAATGGGTATTGATAGAATTAAGAAAAATCTTAAAATAGATACAAATGATGTAGTTGAACATTGTAAAAATAAAGTTTTAGACAAGAATTGTAATATCTATAAGCAAGGTAAGAATTGGTATTGTGAAATAGATAATATAAAGATAACTATTAACTCATATAGTTATACGATAATTACAGCACATACTATTCGCTAAATTACAAGTTATAGAACAGATGGTTCGTTGCTAATTAACAGTTTTTATTTTATTATAATTAAAGGAAAATGGTTATTTATAGAGGAATATTATGAAGAACAAAAAAATGATAGATAAAATAAATGAAAATAAAGAAGTAAAGGGCATAAATATAGATAGTATAGAAAATGAAATAAGTTATTTGTGTAAGTTATTACATACATCTAGACCAGAACAATATATTTATGCTTATATTAAAGATATTTTTCCAAAAACTATAAGGAGTAAGAAATTTGACTGGCTATTATGGGATGCAGAATTTGATATATTTATTCCAGAACTAGATTTGGCAATTGAGTATGATGGATTCCATTGGCATAAAGAAAAAATAGGTTTATCTGATTCTGATAAAAATAAATTAGCAAAAGAACACAATATTACTTTATTTAGAGTAAGAGAAGTTGGACTAGAAGAAACTGATTGTAAATTTTACTTCTATAATTATAATAAAATATATGATAATATTGACGAAGCTATAAATGCAATTATTGATTTTATTAATATTAAATATGATAAAAAAATTGAAAAATTAAAGAATTTTGATTTAGATTCTATAAAACTAAAAACTTTAAAAAATTTAAGACAACAGAAAAGAGAACAAAGCATAATAGGAAAATGGGAAGAAATTGAAAAGTATTGGGATTATGAAAATAATGAAGGAATTAGACCGGAAGATATAAGAACAACTTACAAATATACTTTAAATGCTATATGTCCATATTGCAATAAAAAAGTAAGTTTTATACCTAGATTATCTTTTAGATGCTATGGAAAATATTCATTTACTCCTCATATTTGTAATGAATTAGATGAATATTGCCTTTCATTATTAGATGAAAAGTGTAAAAATGGTAAACTTGAATTAACTATGAATGATATAGATGATAAAAGACTAAAAGACTGGTTAATTAGAATTGTTACCGCAAGAAATTTATTTACAACAATAAAAGATGAAAAAATATTAAATAAACTTGAAAAGAAAATAGGATTTAAAATTAATTGTAAGAATTTATATGAAATGAAAATTGCTGATTATAATGATTTAAAAAGAGCGATAAAAAGTGAAAAATTTAAGGAAGAATAAATTAAAATTTATAGAATTGTAAAAAATAGTAATTTTTGAAGGAGAATGATTATGGAAAATAAATATGAATTTTTTATAGCAGGAAGAGCTAGAAATAAAGAAAATATATTAAAAATATGTGATTTATTTGATAAATACAAAATTTCTTATTATTGCTTTTTAAAAAATGAAGATAATTGGGGATATGGAAATAAAAATCAAACTTCAGAAGAAAAGCAAAAGGAATTTGAATCACTGGATTTAAAGAGTGAAATAGTTTTGAGCTTATTTAATAATGATTTAGAAGGCGAAAAAAATTCTAAAAATTTGTTATTAGTTTTACCAGCTGGAAAAGCAGCTCACATTGAATCAGGTATCGCTTATGGCTTGGAAAAGAAATGTTATGCAATAGGTGAGTATGATGCTACTGATACATTGTATAATATCTTTGAAACAATTTTTAACAGCGAAACAGAATTAGAAGAATTTTTAAAGAAATATTCCAAAAGATAAATTACAATTTAGTAATTTTTGGTGGAGGTATTTATGAAAAAGAAAATTATATTAACAATAGCATTTTTAATTAGTTTATTGCCAATGTTATTAGATCAATATGGAGGAATGAAAGGCGTACAAGAAATTAGTGGTTTAATTAATTTGTTTAATCCAATAGTAATAATATCTGTATTGTTATTTATTATAGGAGTATGGGTATCGTTAAAAAAACAAAAAAATAAATAAAATATTGGGGGCATTGGGAACAATAGGAATTGTAATTTCAGAAATATATAAGTTCTTTACTTGGCATATAATGAGTATAACAGGAGAAATGAGTATTCATAATAGTATAGAATTTGCGTTCCCAGAATTTTATATAGGTTTAGTAAGCTCTTTAATTATGATATTTGTTTATTTATGTATTGATAAAATAGTAAAAGAATAAAATAAGTACATTTGTAAGGAGAGATATCTATGAAAAATAAAACAAGCAAAAAATATGATATATTGATGATTGTATGGGGATTATCATTAGGTGTGATTGAACTTTTAATTATACAATTAGATTTTTTTAATATGATAAATATTCCATTTGTAAAAGCACCTTATGCAAAAAATTTATTAATTTTAGCAATAGTTTCACTATGCTTTAGAGTAATAACCTATTTTATTCAACAACCTTATAAACGAAAACTTGAGAATAAAAATAAAATAATGAGAAATAGACATTTGGCATTGATTTGTAGCATAATAAGTATAACGATAATGTTTTTTATACTATGGAGTATAGAAATGAGTAGTGATCCAGAAGGTTCTTTATTTGTAATACTATTTCTTACAATAGAATTTGTTTCAGTTCAAATTCCATTTTTATTACCAATTTTTTAATAGGCAATATTTTGAATAGATAGTTAGTTGATAACCATTCTTTTTGGTGATATGTAAATAAAAAAGCAAAAAGATAAATTACAATTTATATAAATGATAGACAGAAATTTAATCCTGCCTATTATTTTTTTCTTCATAAAGATGAGTCTTCTTATATAATTTTTGAATATCTTCTGGCATATCATCTAAACTCATATTTTTAACGAATTTTTCAGAATTGTGGTATTTAGCAGTTGAATAATACCACTGTTTGAAATGAATTAAATCTAAACTTTCTTTTAAAGTTTCAATTTGATTAAGTATATTCGTTTCTTGCTTATTAAACATTTCTAATCTTTTATCTATTGTTTTTTCTCCTTGAGAGCACCATTTCATAAATTCTTTAATTTCTTTTAATTGCATACCAGATGTTTTTAGACATTCAATAATAGTTATTGCTTCTAAGTTTTCTATACTAAATTTTCTAAGACCAGAAGAAGATCTTTTTAAATTAGGAATAAGACCATGTTCATCATAATACCTTAATTTTGATATACTTAGTCCTGTCTTTTCAGATACTTCGCCAATAGTTAATTCCATACAAATTTACCTCCAAAAAATTTAAAAAATCTCAAAAAAACACTTGACCTAAACCAAGGTCGAGGTGGTATATATAATATATATTAAATCATATAGAATGTCAATAAGTGGTGATTTATATTGCAACAAAGGCAATATAGAAAAACAAGGCTTATAAAATGATATACGTGGAGGTAAAAAATATGTATGAAATATTAAAAGACATCAATAGTCCAGATGATGTAAAAAAATTAAATATGGAAGAATTGAAAGTATTAGCAAATGATATTAGAGACGGTCTATTTAATAGACTAACAAAAATAGGTGGACATTTTGGTCCAAATTTTGGGATTGTAGAAACTGAAATAGCAATGCATTATGTATTTAATTCACCAGAAGACAAATTTATATTTGATGTATCTCATCAAAGTTATCCACACAAAATGTTGACAGGAAGAAAAGCAGGATATATAGATGATACACATTTTAAAGAAGATTCAGGTTACACAAATCCAGAAGAAAGTAAACATGATTTTTTTAATGTAGGTCATACTTCAACATCTATTTCTTTGGCAACAGGTTTAGCAAAAGCAAGAGATTTATTGGGAAAAAAAGAAAATATTATAGCACTAATTGGAGATGGTTCATTATCAGGTGGAGAGGCATTGGAAGGATTAAATGTTGCAGGCTCTGAATTGAATTCTAATCTAATAATTGTAGTAAATGACAATCAACAATCTATATCAGAAACACATGGAGGGATTTATAAAAATTTAAAAGAACTAAGAGAAACAAAAGGAAAAGCTACAAATAACATGTTTAAAGCAATTGGACTAGACTATATATATGAAGAAAACGGAAATGACATTGAATCTATGATTAAAGTATTTGAAAAAGTAAAAGATATTGATCATCCAATAGTTGTTCATATTAATACTCAAAAAGGAAAAGGCTATAAATTAGCAGAAGAAAATAAGGAAAATTGGCATTGGACAGTTCCATTTGATAAAGAAACAGGCTTACCAACCATTGATTTTGGTACAGAAGAAAATTATACAGGAATAACAAGAAAATATATTTTAAATAAAGCTAAAGAAGATAAAGAATTTATAGTTGTAACACCTAATATGCCAGGAAGTTTTGGATTAAATGAAAATGATAGAAATGAACTTGGAAAACAATTTGTAGATGTTGGAATTGCAGAAGAACAAGCTGTTGCAATGGCAGCAGGTATGGCAAAAGAAGGTGCAAAACCATTAGTTATAACAAATGTAACATTTATGCAAAGATGTTATGATCAAATTTCACATGATGTTTGTATAAATAATAGTCCAGTTACAATACTTTTAAATTATGCAAATTTTGATGGTTTAACAGATGTAACACACTTGGGGATTTTTGGTATTTCTGCATTTTCAAATATACCAAATTTAATTATGCTATGTCCTTCTTCAAAAGACGAATTACTAAATATGTTAGATTGGTCAATTGAACAAAAAGAACATCCTGTAATGATATTACTTCCAGGAAATGAAGTTGATTATAGAAAAGCTGATAAAAATTACAATGAAATTAATAAATATAAGTTAGAACAAGAAGGAGAAAAAGTTGCAATAATTGCATTAGGAGATTTTTACCAAAGAGGGAAAAAAGTTGCAGAAAATATTAAAGAAAAATTAGGATTTAAGCCTACTTTAATCAATCCAAGATTTGCTACAGGCTTAGATACAAAATTATTAAATAAATTAAAAGACAATCATAATATAGTAATAACATTAGAAGACGGAATACTAGATGGTGGATTTGGTCAAAAAATTGCGTCATATTTTGGAGATACAAATATCAAAGTTAAAAACTATGGATTGCAAAAGAAATTTTATGATAGATATAATCCAGAAGAATTACTAAAAGAAGAAAATATGGACATAGAATCTATAATTGAGTATATAAACAATAATTTACAAAGGTAAAATGAAATTATAAAAAATATTAAAATTAAAGAGAGGAATGATGAGATATGGTAAAACAAACAGCTGGAAAGGAAAAATTAGGGGATTTTGCACCAAAATTTGCTGAAATAAATGATGATATATTATTTGGTGAAATATGGTCAAGAGAAGACAAATTATCTTTAAGAGATAGATCATTAATTACGATTTGTATATTTATGGGTAAAGGCTTAGTGGATAATTCTTTAAAATATCATTTAATTAATGCTAGAAACAATGGAATAACAAAAGAGGAAATGGCTGAAATAATTACTCATGCAGCATTTTATGCAGGATGGCCAAACGCATGGGCAGTATTTGATTTGGTGAAAGAAGTATATGCAGATGACGAACAAAAAGGAAATCATGGTGGAATATTTGGAATGGGAGAACCTAATGTTAATTTTGCACAATATTTTATTGGAAATTCATACTTAAAACCACTAGCAAAAACAGATAATATATTTATTGCAAATGTTACATTTGAACCTAAATGTAGAAACAATTGGCATATTCATAAAGCAAGCAAAAATGGAGGACAAATTTTGATATGTGTTGAAGGAGAAGGTTGGTATCAAGAAGAAGGAAAAGAACCTCAAAGCCTAAAAGTAGGAGATGTTGTAACTATTCCTGCAAATGTAAAACATTGGCATGGCGCTAAAAAAGATAAGTGGTTTAGTCATTTAGCGATAGAAGTACCAGGGGAAAATACAAGTAATGAATGGTGCGAAAAGGTTACAGATGAAGAATATGATAAACTATGAAAAAAAGAAAATTTAGGAGGAAAGTTATGAATAAATTAATAGTATATTTTTCTTATACAGGTAATACAAAAACGATAGCAAATAAAATTAGAGAAAAATTAAATTGTGATATTTTAGAAATTAAAACAGTTATTCCATATTCAGAGGATTATGATACTGTTGTAAATGATGAGCAAAATAGTGAGGCAAGTAATTATTTGCCAGAAATACAAGACATAGGCATTGATTTAAGTAAATATGATGAAATTATACTTGGAACTCCTGTATGGTGGTACAGACCTGTTCCTGCAATAAGAACATTTTTGAATCAAAATGATTTATCAGGAAAAACAATAAAACCTTTTGCAACTAATGCTGGATGGCTTGGAAAGACGTTTAAAGAAATTAGAACTTTATGTCCGAATTCAGAAATTTGCGAAGGTATGAACATTGTATTTGAAAGTTATAGCGATAAACTTGTTACAAAAGAACAAGATATTGAAAATTGGATTAAAACACTATAATAAAACATTTGAGAGGCAAACTACAATAAGTAGGGCAGGTAATTCAGTTAAAACTTATCTGCCCATTGTTATATAATCTAAACACAAGATAGTAATTTTTAGAGCAAATAATTTGAGAAAATTATCTGCTTTTAATCCAAGAGGAAGTTTTTATTTCTTCTTTTTTTGTAAATTTCAAAAAAACTATTGACCGATAGTTACAACCGACTGATATAATTCAAATTAGTAAAACAAAAAATATAAATTAAAGGAGAGATGAAAAGATGGAATATATAACTTTAAATAATGGAGTTAAAATGCCAAAAGAAGGTTTTGGAGTGTATCAAGTAAATAAAGAAGAATGTGAAAGAGTTGTAATGGATGCTATAAAAGCAGGATATAGACTGATTGATACAGCACAAAGTTATTTTAATGAAGAAGAAGTAGGAAATGCTATTCAAAAAGCTATAAATGATGGACTTGTAAAAAGAGAAGAATTATTTATTACTTCAAAAGTTTGGATAGATAACTATGGATATGAAAAGTGCAAAGAATCAGTTTTAAAATCAATGGAAAAACTAAAAGTAGATTATTTAGATTTAATGCTATTGCATCAGCCTTTTGCAGATTATTATGGAGCTTATAGAGCATTAGAAGAATTATATGAAGAAGGAAAGCTAAAAGCGATAGGAGTAAGTAACTTTTATCCAGATAGATTAAGTGATATTTGCTTATTTGAAAGAAAAACTATTCCACAAGTAAATCAAGTAGAAACAAATGTATTTAATGCACAATTTGAGGCACAGAAAAACATGGAACAATTTGGAGTACAAATAGAAGCATGGGCTCCGTTTGCAGAAGGTAGAAACAATATGTTCCAAAATGAAACATTAAAGAAAATTGGAGATAAATACAACAAATCAATAGCACAAGTAATATTAAGATGGCTAACCCAAAGAAATGTAGTAGTGCTATCAAAATCAACCTTAATGGAAAGAATAAAAGAAAACATTAATATATTTGATTTTGAACTTTCAAAAGAAGATATGGAAGAAATTGCAAAATTAGATACAAAAACAAGTAGTTTCTTTAATCACTATGATCCAGAAATGGTAAAATGGTTTGATGAAACAGTAAAATCAAGGAGAGAAAATCAAGACCATAATAAAGATAAGAAAAATTGGTAAAATAGATTATAAATTAATAAGAGTTATGATAAAATAAGGTCATATATAAAATATTAAATGGAGGGATTTAGATGAGAAAAGATTTAGGAAGTAAAATGAATTTTCTGCCACTTCCAGTTTTAATTATTGGAACTTATGATGAAAATGGAAATGCAAATGCAATGAATGCAGCATGGGGAGGAATACAAGATTACGGAAGAATCTATGTATCTTTATCACAACACAAAACAACAGATAATTTAAAACTAAAAAAAGCATTTACAGTTAGTTTTGCAACAAAAGAAACAGAAGTTATTTCAGATTATTTTGGAGTTGTATCAGGAAATAAAGAAGATAAAATAGCAAAAGCAGGAGTTCATATAACAAAATCAAATTTTGTAGATGCACCAATTATTGAAGAATATCCATTAACTTTGGAATGTGAAATGGAATCGTTTGAGGATGGGATTTTAGTAGGTAAGGTAGTAAACACTTCTATTGATGAAAATTATTTAGATGAGAACGGAAAAATTGATGTGGAAAAAATGCAAATAATAGCATTTGACATGGTAAGTAATACTTATAGAGTATTAGGAGATGTTGTAGGAAATGCTTTTAAAGATGGATTAGATATGAAATAAATAAAAAAGAAATCAGTTTGTGCAAAATACAGACTGATTTTTTTACTACTTTTGGTTAGTATCAATTAAGTAACTAAAATATTCAGTTTTTCCAGAAAGTACATCATTATAAAAATTTTCTTTCCAATTTAAAAAGTCAATGCTCTCTTGCAAGTCAGACATTTCTTTCAAAAGCTGTTCTTTTTTTACAGCTAAAATAGCTTGTCTTTCAGGGATAGTAGATTCTCCTTTTAAACATAAAGCAAGATATTCTTTCATTTCTTCAATACTCATATTGCATTTTTTTAAACAAGTTAAACTTTTAATCCAGGAAATATTATTGTCATCAAAAATTCTATAATTATTTTTATCTCTTTTTACATTAGGAATTAATCCCTCATTGCAATAATATTTTAGTGTTTCATAAGTCATACCAACCTTTTCACAGGTTTCTTTCATTGAATACATATTTATACCTCCAAAAAAATTAAAAAATTTTTAAAAAACTATTGACCGACAGTAACTACCGACTGATATAATTCCATTGTAAAACAAAAAAATTAATTAGTCAAGCAAAAGAAAAAATTAAAATATAGTAATTGAAACTATAAAAATAATGGGAGGTACTTAAAATGAGTAAAGAAGAAGAAAACCAATTTGGCTTAGCCTATGATGGAGTAATTACAGAAAATGAGATTGGAAAAGTAAATATTCATTCGAATAAATTAAAAGAATTTTATGCAAAATATTTATAATAATAAGGAAATGGGGAAAAATGAAGAAATTAAAAATAATAATTGATATTTTATTATTTATAATTACGATTGCTTTATTCAATATAGGACTAATAGGAAATCTAATGCACGAAATATTAGGAATTGCTTTGGCTATCCTTATTATAATTCATATTTTAATAAACTTTAAATGGATAAAGCAAGTAACAAAAAATTTTAAAAAGACCAATACAAAAACTAAAATCATGTATATAATAGATATTCTTATAATGATAATATATTTAGGAACAATTATTTGTGGAATATTAATAGCAAATGAAGTATTTAATTTTCACATGAGTAGTAGTTTAGGTCTTGTACTTACACATCTAATTTTAGGAAGATTAGCAATTATAACAATGTTTATTCATCTAGGATTACATTTAGATAGAATATTCAAAAAAGTAAAGAATGAAAAATTTAAGAAAGCAATTTATATAATATATATATTCATTGTTATAGGAATTACAGTTTACTTTATTTATACATTAACACATAGTTTTCAATGGTTATATGCTTTTGGAAACAGTAATTGGTAAAAATATATAAAAGGAGAGATTTGAAAATGAATAAAAAAGTATTAATAGGAATTATAGTTGCAATATTAGCAATTATTGCAGTTGTTGCAGGAGTTATTATAATCAGCCATCACAATACAAAAAATAATACTCTATCAGCTATGAATGGTAGTGAAAATGATAATATGCTCGTAGGAGAGAATGAACAAAAAGAAAATGAGGAAGATATTACAAACAGCGAACAAGAAAAAAATACTACAAAAAGTGGAAGTAAAACATTAGTTGTATATTATTCAGCACAAAATCATACAAAGGCAGTTGCAGAAAAAATTGCACAAAACTTAAATGCAGATATTTTTGAAATAGAGCCAGAGGAAAAATATTCAGAAGAAGATTTGAATTGGACTAATAGAAATTCAAGAGTTTCAAAAGAACATGATGATGAATCATTAAGAGATATTAAATTAAAAAAGGACACAGTAGATAATTGGAGTGATTATGATACAGTATTAATTGGTTATCCAATATGGTGGGGAATAGCTGCATGGCCAGTAGACACTTTTGTAAAAGCAAATGACTTTAATGGAAAAACAGTAATTCCATTTTGCACTTCTGCATCAAGTGGTCTAGGACAAAGTGGAAAATTACTTGAACGAGAAGCAAATGGAGGAGATTGGAAAAACGGACAAAGATTTAATGAAAGACCATCAGATTCTACAATTAAAAATTGGACAGATAGTATAAAATAAGAAAGAGGGTAATTTATAATGGAAAAAGTAAAATTAAATAATGGTATTGAAATGCCAAAGTTAGGAATAGGAACATTTATGCTTACACCAGATGAGGCTGAAAATTCAGTATATCATGCCTTAAAAAATGGATATAGATTAATAGATACAGCAAATGCCTATGTTAATGAAAAAGCAGTTGGTAGAGGAATAAAAAAGTCTGGCATAGCAAGAGAAGAAATCTTTATAGAAACAAAGCTATGGCCTGCCTTTTATGAAGAAGATGACCAAATAGATAAAACACTAGAAAGATTAGGTACAGACTATATTGATTTATTATTACTACATCAACCATCAGGAAATTATATGTATGCTTATAAATTAATGGAAAAGGCAGTTAAGGATGGAAAAGTAAAAGCAATAGGACTATCTAATTTTAATGAAACACAAATCCAAGAAATATTAGATAATTTTGAAATCAAACCAACAGTTTTGCAAACAGAAGCACACCCTTATTACCCACAAACAGAAATGAAGAAATTTCTAGCAAAAAATGATATAAAAATACAAGCATGGTATCCATTAGGACATGGGGATAGTAACTTAATAAATGAGCCAATATTTACAAAACTAGCAGAAAAATATGGAAAAAGCAATGTTCAAATTATATTAAGATGGCACATTCAAGAAAATAATATTGTTATACCTGGTGCAAGACTAGAAGAACATATAAAGGCTAATATTGATATTTTTAACTTTGAACTAACAGAAGATGAAATGAAACAAATAGCAGCTATCAATAAAAATAAAAGATATTATGAGGGAACACCAGAAAAAGTTGCAAGTTATGCTCAAATGAAACCAGATCTTGATGGACAAAAATAATTAAATTATAAGGAGAAAAATGAAAATGAATAAATTAATAGTTTACTTTTCATATACGAATCACACAAAAGAAATAGCAAATAGAATTAAAGAAAAGATAAATTGTGATATTTTAGAAATTAAAACAGTTATTCCATATTCAGAAGATTACAATAAAGTTGTGGATGATGAGCAAAATAGCGAGGCAAGTAATCACTTACCAAAGATTCAAGCTATTAATGTTGATTTAAACAAATATGATGAAATAATATTAGGCACTCCTGTATGGTGGTATAGACCAGCTCCAGCCATAAGAACATTTTTAAGTCAAAATGACTTATCAGGAAAAACAATAAAACCTTTTGCAACAAATGCAGGTTGGATTGGAAGAACTTTTATAGAAATTAAGAAATTATGTCCTAATTCAAAAGTAGAAGATGGATTAAATATTTTGTATGATGCAGGAGATTATAGAACAAGAAAATTGATTACTTCATTAGATGAAATTGATAATTGGATTAATACATTATAAGAACAGTGCTAACTGTAGAACAAGCAGTTAGCACAAACATCCCCTTTTATTTTAAAGAGTTACTTCAAAATAGTAACTCTTATTTAGTGTGAATTATTTGAAATTTTGTAATTTTTTATGTTATAATCATCTCTACAAATTACAATTTGAAAGTGAAATCATATAGAGATGAAAATACTAAATATAAAAAAACAGAGAAAAATGAAAACATTTCCTCTGTTTTTTATTTATTGTTTGGTTCATATAAATCTTCAGATTTTATATTTAAAACTGTGCAAATTCCCCATAATTCAAAGTCTCTAACAGTTCTTTCGTTATGTTCGATTTTAAAAATATCACTTTGATATAAAGTAATTCCTAGTAAAGACAATTTATTACTTAACTGTTCTTGAGATATGTTTTGATTTTCTCTTATTTCTTTTAATTTTTTACCAATTATATTATATAAATTATTATATTTATTAAATTTCATGACAACTCCTAATTAAAAACTATAAAAAACTATTATTTTTTCGATTTATATTGATTTTACACTGAATTTTGATGTAAAATAATAGAGTACAGTCTATTAAATGCAAAATAATATTTAGAAATATAATTAATTTATTAAGTTAAGTATGTTCAAAAAATAAAATTATATGTAATAAAAAAGGAGATAGGAGTTATAAATGGTCATGAAACAATTGAAAGAACTACTAAAACTTACTAAAGAATGTACTTTAATATACAATAGCAAAAGAAATAGAGAAGAATTTAATTCTAGCTTAGAATCTGATAAATTAGAAATACAGTTACTATGGGATGAAATAAACAAAAGAAAACAATTAAAAGAAAAAATTCAAAAAGAAATGGGTTTTATTATACCTAATTATATTATAGATGAACTTGTTGAAAACAAAAATAATATGAGTTATTCAAATTTATTTTGCCTTATAAATATGGCAATTATAAATAATAGAATGTCTAAATATAATGCTAAAAAACTAAAAGCATATGTAACAAAGAATATAAAATAGAAGAAATATAGTATGTTATTTAGAAGCTGATATTAGAGACATGGTATGAAGTAGGAAAGGGGTAAAAAGGAAATGGAAAAATTTAAAATACCAATAATACCACAAACAACACAGTGTTCAATATGATTTCCAAATGATTTAATAGATGAAGTTGAAATGATGATAAGAGGAAAAAACACTACATTTTCTGCTTTTGTAGTTGCAGCAACTAAATATGCTATAAATAGTCTAAAAGAGTAAGGAAAAATAGATTAAAATAAAAATATTGTTTTATAATTATAACTTAAAGAGTAGCTTATCAAAAAGTTGATGACAAATGGTCAAATAACTGGTATAAGAGGACTTACAAACGAAAAAATATTGAAAATTATTGACATGTAAATACAAAAATGGTATATAAAATACACCAATGCTTATTTGGTAGAAAGGTGCTAAGGAAATCTTTTTTTATTAGGAGGAAAAATTTATGCGTAGACACTTAAAAACGATTGCAACATTTTTCACAATGGCTGTTATGCTTGTTATGTCAAGTGTACCAGCTATGGCGTCAGAAATTAATTCTGATACCAAGACTGCGATAGTAACTCAACAGAGTACAGAAGATGTTACAGCTGTATCAAATGAGGATAATATCATGGTTACTTCTGCGTTAGGTGGACAGTTTCACTATACGGGAAGACTTAGCAAAAATAAGGTACTTGGTACAGTGTACATCAATTCTGCATGTCGAACTGTAAAATGGACAGTTGGAAGAACTGGCTCAGATGGTTTAGTAAACCTTGAACTTAAAAATACTAGTACAGGTGAAGTTAGACATATTTCAGCACAGGCTAATAATGTGCTTGGATCAATGACATGGGTAGGTTCTGGAATTCCAAAAGGAAATTGGCAGGTTAAGGTCATCTATGTTTCAGGCCTTTGGAATTATGATGTAGATTTGTACTTTTACAATTAAGATACATTCATATGTATGAATCCAGTAGTATGAAATAACGATATTGTAATCTTAGCACCTTATCTAAGGGGGTTCAAACTTTGGACTCTCTTTATTTTTTTTACATGGAGGAAAAAATGAAGACAGAACTAAAGCTAACATTAAATAATTTAAAAAACAATATCAAAAGAACATTATTTACAATTATATCTATAATGTTATGTTCAATATTGATATTTACTACAACAATTTTGGTTGGTAGTATCAAAAAAGGAATTATAGAGATTTCAGAAAAAGAGAAAAATGATTATCATATAATACTTAAAGATTTAAACAATAAAGATTTTGAAAAAATAAAAAATAAAGAATATATTGAAAAAATATATATTCAAAAAACGAATGATACAGAACTGACAGAAGTGGATAAAAATTATGCCATGAAAGATAATGAAAAAAATTTTAATATATATGTTAAATATAAGAATGTGAGAAATGTTTGCAAGTATTCAAATGATATATTACAAGCATTAAATATATCAACTGATGAACTTGAAAATTCTAAAAATAAATGCGAATTTAATCAAAAATTATTAACTATATATGGGATTATTGATGTTGAAATAGAAACAGAAAACTATATACCTAAATGTATAGCAAGAATTAATTATTCATATGCTATTGAATTAATGATTATAATTATTTTTACAGCAATATCAATTTTATTTATAATAATATTATATAATGCTTTTTTGATAACTATAAATGAGAGAAAAAAGGAGTATGCAGTTTTAAACAGTATAGGAGGAACAGAAGGACAAATATTAAAAATGATATTATTTGAAGGCATAATAATGGGAACAATAGGTATTCTTATAGGAGGAATAATATCAATTTTTAGTTCTAATGTGATTTTGAAATTATTGAATAATATATTAAAAAATACAGGGTATAATTTCGGATTGATATTAAATATAAGATACATAATATTATCTCTAGGAATTATTATATTTAATATTTTTATATCATCTATAATACCAAGTATAAAAGCAAGTACAACATCAGTTATTCAAGGTATTAGAAATAATAAACAAATAAAACATAGAAAGAATACAATTATAGAACGAATATTACCAATAGAAGGAAAAGTAGCAATAAAGAATGTAAAAAGGAATAAAAATAAATATTCAATTATAATAATGCTATTAGTAATATGTATGCTATCATATATTACAATAAATACATATATTCAATATGAAAAAGAAAGTGCTAAACTAATAAATGAATATGATTCAGATGCTAAGTTATCCATAGATTCAACACAAAACATTAATTACAAAAAAATATTGAAAGACTATGAAAATAATACAGGAGATAAAATTGAATATACGGAATATAAACTAACAGGAATAAATGTATTGGTAGAACCTAAACAGGCACTTTTGACGGATAATGTTACAACATATAATGATGGAAAACAAAGTATGCATATGGTTATTGTTGGCTTAGATGATGAAACATATAATAATTATATAAAAAAACTAAATGCTCAATATGGGGATTATATAATTTATAACAAGGCTACTGAAATTTTGGAAGGACGAGATTTAGTATATACAAATTATGATGTATTAAAAACAGGTATTAATTTTGATTTAAATCTTATATCAGTATTGAATGATGAAGAAAATGAAGTTAATCAATATAAGAAAATAAATAATGGAAAATTGAATGGGAATTATATTATTACAAACGAAAATATAAAAGGATTTAAAGAATTGCAATTTAAGTATCTTGCACCAATTATTTTTACTAATATGGAAAACTATAATAATATTCAAAAAATAAATTCTGATTATAATGATACTGAAGGATATGAAGTTGAAAATTGGATTGTAAGTGATTTGGATGAAATATTGATAAAAGTAAAATGCAAAAATATTATGAATTTTTCAAGTTATATTGATAATATAGTAAAAAAACAAAATATAGGCATTGATGCAGAATATTATTCGTTAGAAAATCAAGAAAAAATAATTTATATAGAAATAGTTCAATTAATATTAAATATTATTGTAATTTCGATAATTATAATTGGTATAATTAGCACAATTAATATTATAAATGCAAGTATATGCGAAAGAAAACAAGAATTTATTGTTTTAAATATTGTCGGAGCAACAGAGGAAAATATAAATAAAATATTAATGTTTGAATGTATATATATGTTTCTTAAAGCATTAATGATAACAATAGTGTTATCGATTCCTATTATATATATGATTATAAAGTATATGCAAAATATTATTATTGAAAATAAATTATTAGTACCATTTGGAAAAATAAATTTATTTATTATGGGATTATTTATTATATCCTTGATAATATTTATGTATGCTACAAATTTTATAAAGAAGTGGCAAAATTATAGGAGGGAACAATGAATATTTTAAAAATAGAAAATTTAAAGAAAGTCTATGGGAGTGGAGAAACAGAAGTTAAAGCACTGAATGGCGTTTCTTTTCAAGTAGAAGAAGGAGAATTTATTGCTATAATAGGACCTTCTGGAAGTGGAAAATCAACATTGTTACATTCAATTGCAGGGTTAGAAAAGCCAACAAGTGGAAAAGTGTATTTTTATGATAAAGATATATATAAAATGAATAAAAAAGAACTTACTATTTTGCGAAGACAAAAAATAGGAATAATATATCAATTTTATAACTTGATTCCAACTTTGAATGTTGAAGAAAATATAACATTACCAATAGAGTTAGACAGGAAAAAGATAGATATCAAAAAATTAGATGAAATAATAAATTTTTTAGGACTAGAAAAAAGAAAAAAGCATTTGCCAAATGAATTATCAGGTGGTCAACAGCAAAAAGTTGCAATAGGAAGAGCATTAATGATAAATCCAACAATAATTCTAGCAGATGAACCAACAGGAAATTTAGACTCAAAATCGAGTGAAGAGATTATACAAGTTTTAAGAAAGGCAAATAAAGATTATAAACAAACTATTATTATGATTACACATAATTTAGAAATAGCCAAATTGGCAGATAGAATTATAAAAATAGAGGATGGAATGATAATATAGAACCAATTATCTTAAAAAACGACCGTTTATCATTTAAGTATTGATATAAAAAATTTTTAGATATATAATTCAAACATGGAGAAATGGAAAAATGGGAATAAGAATATCGGAAAAAATAAATACAAATATTAAGAACAACGAGATAAATATTATAATTGAAGCAAATTCTAAAAATAAAGAAACAGAAAAAATTTATAATTATATAGCTAATTATAAAGCAAACAAGGTTATAGTTACAGAAGACTATAAATCCTTTTATATAGATTATAAAAATATTATTCTATTTTATAGTAATGGAAAAAATAATTACTGTAAAACAGTTGATAATAAAACATACAAAATAAGAAGTAAATTATATGAAATAGAAAACATAGATGATAGTTTTATTAGAATATCGAAAAAATGTATAGTTAATGTCAATTTTGTAAAATGCTTTGATATGAGTGAAACAAGAAAAAAAATAGTAAAATTATATGATGATACAGAAGAAAAGGTTTCTAGAAGAAGAATTAAAGATGTATTAAATTTTTTGGAGGATAAGAGTTTGTAATATGAAAAAAATTTTTAATGTTATGGTATTTTTTATAATAAATTATTTTATATTTAATTGCAGATTTAGTTTAACAGAAATGATTATTCTAAAAACATGATGAACAATTAGAAAAATCAAGAGAGAGGGGGAAAATAATAGTTGCAATTGGAGTTGGTATCTTTTAAATATCAACTTCATATCTATTTAATGAAAATGGAAAAATTGAAGATGGACATGCACAATTAATAAATCATATAAAAGGTATAGAAAATGATGTTGAAAGAAAAAATCAAATAGATTATAGTTTAAATCAAAATTTAATAAATCAAACAGAAGCAAATGAATTATATTAATAAAAAGTGGAAGAAAAACTTCCACTTTTGGCAGTGAAAAATAAAAATAATATTTGAGGTAGTTTAGGATGAATAAAAAATTTTTAAAAAGTATTCTTTTTATTATTAGTTTAATTCCAATGTTGTTTCCACAATATGGTGTTAAAGGTGTTCAAGAAGTATTAGGAATAATTAATTTAATGAATGTTATAGGAAAAACTTCCGTCGTTTTATTTTTTATAGGTGTTTGGATAAAATTTAAAAATAAATATTTTGCTTATTTAGGGATGATTGGAATAATAGTTTCAGAAATATATAATTTATTTAATTGGAATTATCAAAAAGTAAATTTGGAACAAGCTATAAAGTGTGTTTTACCTATGTTTTTTGTAGGATTAATATTATCTAATTTAATGATAATTATTTATTTTATAATAGACAAAAATAGAATATTGAAATAAATAAGTGGAAATTGATTAAAAATCAATATATG
>OLOQ01001929.1_pt1 | contig 18265 bp, 13 predicted proteins | sample 1673101 | NCBI WGS metagenome assembly OLOQ01 (sample SAMEA3136754, study PRJEB25190) | human gut metagenome | biome: human gut; feature: human-associated habitat; material: faeces | place: Austria | collected 2013 | reverse complement strand
TTCCGATCTCGCCATGGCCTCCCTGTGGACCAAGAAGATGGACTGAGTCCTCTCGTTTCCCTTGTATAAAAATTGTGCCTGGCACAATTTTCCGGTCAACACCGGAGTAGATCCGATTCGTTCGGTTGAAATCCAGAGAAAATGCCTGCCGCATCTGCGGCGGGCATTTTTTCGTGATAGGCTTTCGCGGTTGCGCACGGTTTCAAAACATGGTAAGATGGAACCCATAAACAGGCGGGCAGATCCATTGGCCCGCAGATTGGAATGCGCCCAGTGAGGAGGAACTGCATGGATCATAGATGGCTGGAAATTGTGATAAACGCGAGGTCGGAGGAACTGGATGACCTCTGCGGCAAACTCATTGCCAACGGCGTGCCCGGCCTGGCAGTGGAGGAAGAGGAGGAGTTCCGGGCCTTTTTGGAAGAGAACCGGCAGTATTGGGACTATGTGGACGATGCCCTTATGGAGCAGATGAAGGGGGTCTCCCGGGTCAAGATTTATGTCACCGATGATGCCGACGGGCAGGCGCAGCTGAAGGGCTATCTGGCCGGCATTGACCTGCCCTATACCACCGCCGCCCTCCGGGAGTACGACTGGGCCCACAGCTGGCAGAAGTATTACCGGCCCATGGCGGTGGGGGAGAAGCTGTACATTGTCCCGGAATGGGAGCGGGACACCGCGGACATTCCCGCCGGCGCCACCCGGTTGCTGATGAATCCGGGGCTTACCTTCGGCACCGGGTCCCATGCCTCTACCCAGCTGTGCTTGGAGGGGCTTGAGGCCTGTACCCGGAAAGGGGACCGGGTGCTGGACCTGGGGTGCGGCAGCGGCATCTTAGCCATTGCCGCCCTGTGCCTGGGAGCCGGTCAGGCGGTCGGGGTGGACATTGACCCCAAGGCTGTGGACGTGGCCTATGAAAACGCCGCGCTCAACGGCATCGGGCGGGACCGCTGCCGGTTTTTGGCCGGAAATGTTATTGCGGACCAGGGGTTAGTTCAGGAACTGGCCCGAGAAAAAGCCCAGGTGGTGTTGGCCAACATTGTGGCGGATGTTATCATCCCCTTGGCGCCGGTGGTTCCCCAGCTGCTGGACCGTGAGGGGACCTTCCTCTGCTCGGGCATCATCGACACCCGGGGAGACGAGGTGGCTGCCGCCCTGGAGCAGGCGGGGCTGCTGGTGACAACCCGCCGGGAAAAGAACGGCTGGATTGCCCTGGAAGCCCGGGTGCGATGACGCCATGAGAGCGGTTGTGCGTCCCCTCTCCCTGCCGGCGGACCGGCGGGTGCTGGTCATCAGCGACATTCACGGCAATCTTCCCTTTCTCAAGGGCCTGCTGAAAAAGGTCCAGTTTTCCACCGACGACATTCTGCTGGTCCTGGGGGATATTTTGGAGAAATCCACCGGCGGCCTGGACACCCTGCGGTATCTCATGGACCTGCGCCGGACCCATACCCTCTTCTTCCTCCAGGGCAACTGTGAAAATGTCACCCTGGACTTTCTCAACGGGGCCTGGCCCGACCAGGCCGCCGCCCAGTATGGAAACTTTTGGGGGGAGAAGTGCGCCTGGGTTTCCATGGCCCACCAGGCGGGGGTGGATGTCTCCGATCCCAAGGCATTTCCCGCCGCCCGGCAGGCCATTGAGGCGTTGTTTCCCGAAGAGCTGGCCTTTCTCCGGGCCATGCCCACTATCCTGCTCCATGAACACTACCTTTTTGTCCACGGCGGGGTCCCCAGAGAGCACCATTTAGAGACCCTGAGCGCCCGGGCGTGTATGAAAAACGACGCGTTTCTCGACCAGGGGCACCGCTTTCAGCGGTGGGTGGTGGTGGGACACTGGCCGGTTACTCTGTACCACCCGGATATCCCCTCGGCCAAGCCCCTTCTCCTGCCGGACCGGCACATCGCCAGCATCGACGGGGGCTGTACGTTGAAGGCCGACGGACAGCTCAACGCCCTGATCCTGCCCAGAGAGCCCGGCGGGGCGTTTTCCTATCGGGCCTATGACGGTTTTCCCGTGATGACGGCCCTGGCTTCCCAGGCGCCCTCCCCCGATCCCCTGAACATCCGCTGGGGGCACAGCGCCCTGGAGGTGCTCTCCCTGGGGGAGGAGTTCTCCCGGTGCCGCCACCTGGAGACCGGGCGGGAGCTGGATATCCTCACCGACTACCTCCGCCAGGGCCCCCAGGGGACCTACTGTCTGGACTCCACCGATTACCTGCTGCCGGTGACCGCCGGGGAGCGCCTGGCCGTGGTCCGGCGCACCAGCCGGGGCGCATTGGCGAAGAAGGACGGGGTGACAGGGTGGTATTTGGGCCCCTTGGGCGAAGGGTGAGGGAAAAAGCAAAAAATTCTGCCCCTTCCCTTGACTTTGCCGTTCCTGCCTGCTATAATTTCAGAGCCGCTTTGAATGGGTCATAAGCAGGCGTGGGCGGGACAGACCGTTTTCCGCCGCGCTTCGCCCCCGACAGCGAGCCCGTAATGAAGGAGTTGAAACGTCAATGCAAGCAATCATCGTGACCGGCGGCAAGCAGTACAAGGTGGCCGAGGGCGAGACCCTGTTCATCGAGAAGCTGCCTGTGGAGTCCGGCGAGACCGTCACCTTTGACAAGGTCCTGGCCGTCATCGACGGCGACAAGATCACCGTGGGTACCCCCGTGGTGGCCGGCGCCAAGGTGGATGCCTCCATTGTGAAGAACGGCATCGGCTCCTCTTTTGTTATTGTAAACTATGCTTATCGTTCTGCTTTGGCTGCAATCCAGCCCTCGCGGTAGGCGGTCAGCAGGTCCTCCAAATCTGCAATCTGTTCCTTCAATCGTTCTCCGGTGTCGGTATCGGCTACCATCACACGCTTGGGGAAGGTCACCACCTGCTGGGACTCCGAGTCGATGTCCATGTTTTCTTCGAGCGCAGCTTCCATTCCCGAGAATGGCTGGTGAGATTTTAAGCGCATCCCGTGTGAGTTAAAAATCAGCGTATAGCCGGCAATCCCGGTGGTTTTCTGGTAGGCTTTGCAGAAGCCGCCGTCAATCACAATCAGCCTGCCGTGTGCCTTGAGCGGATTTTCTCCCTGGTTGACGTGAACCGGTGTGTGTCCGTTGATGATATGGGAATTTTCCGAATACAGCCCAAACTCCCGCAGCAGCATCCGGCAGACCGGCTCGGAGCTTTGGTATTCGTAGTATGGGTTCTTCGGCTCCTCCCAGGTGGATTTGTCCTCGATGAAGGTGCGTTCAAAGGTTTTGACTACCCTGCCCGACAGCGGAGAATTGCTGCCGCACCACAGATACCACATGAAATCCAGATAGCGCTGCGGCGGGTCCTCGTTGAAGAACGCCCGACGGGCAGCCATATCCGCATAATCCATGTAGCTTCTGCCCTGATAAATCCTTCCCTCCAGATGGATGGCTTTGAGCGCTCCGTCCTCATCCAGCGGCACACAGCCGTGGAACAGCAGGTTGCCGTTGAACACCTGATACATACTGCCGTGGCTGTACAAAAATTCGACATGGCGCTGCAGCTGCTCGCTTTCCAAAAACAGCTTTTCCAGCTCATCCATGATTTCCCGTTCTGCCTGCGAAAGTTTGTACGGGTCGTCGCGGTCCACTGTCGGAAAATGTTTTTCCTTGAGCGGATAGCTTTTGCCGTCCAGCTCTATGCAGGCGTTTTCATAGTCCACCTTATCCAGCAGCAGGCGGTCCTCCATCTGATATTCCGGGTTGCGGCGGATGATCTGTCCCTCCAGCTTAAACAGGATGATGGAGATTGCCTTTTTGGCTGCCTTGTTTGGGTCCTCCTCGTCGTACATCTTTTCTGCAAACAGCACCAGCGGGCGCAGGCTGATGCCATAACCCTGCTCCAGCACCGAGATGTTGTTATAGGACAGGCAGTTGCGCACCACAGCAGCGATGCACGCCTGACTGCCGCAGGCAGCACCCATCCACAAAATGTCGTGGTTGCCCCATTCGATGTCCAACGAGTGATGGTCCATCAGCATATTGAGGATGGCGTCCGGTCGCTCCCCTCGGTCGAAGATGTCGCCGACGATGTGCAGATGGTCCACCGCCAAGCGTTTGATCAGGCTGGACAGCGCGATGATAAAGTCATCCCCTTCCTCCAGACGCAGCAGGGTGTCGATAATTTTGCTGTGGTAGACCAGCTGGTTGTTGTCCTCGTCCGGCTGTGCGTGCAGCAGCTCATCCAGGATATAGCTGTACTCGCTGGGCATTGCCTTTCTAACCTTTGAGCGGGTGTACTTGGAAGAAAGCAGCTTTGCAAGGTCAATCAGTTTTTGCAGCACAAAGCGATACCATTCCTCGGTGTTTCGCCCTTCTTCGCGTATCCTGCGCAGCTTTTCCTGCGGGTAGTAGATCAGGGTACACAGGCTGGAGCGTTCCCGCGCGGTCAGCACCTCTTCAAATGCCATGTCCACCTTCTCCCGGATAACACCGGCAGAATTGTTCAGGATGTGGAAAAAAGCCTCGTACTCTCCGTGCAGATCACTCATAAAATGCTCAGTCCCCTTGGGCAGGTTCAGGATGGCTTGCAAATTGATGATCTCTGTGCAGACCTGCTGCCTTGTTGGATATTTTTCCGACAGCAGGCGCAAAAATTTCATGCGATCCCCGGTAATGTTCATCTGGTTCACACCTCCATAGATTACACAGAGCCGGCTTCTTCTTTCCTGCTCTGTTTTATTTTTAACAGGAACAAAGAAACCGGAGGCAAAGCTGCGTTACAGACTTTGCTTCCGGTTTCTTTGTTATCCTTTATCTGCCGCAGCAGTTTTTATACTTTTTGCCGCTTCCGCATGGACATGGGTCATTTCTTCCGACCTTTTTGCCCTGACGGCGGATAGTAGCAGGCGCTACGGTGCCGTCCGAGCTGGTGGCTGTCGGCTGAGCGACCTGCTCACGCTTTGGCGCTTCCTGTGGCATTGGTGCGTTTGGCTTGCGGAATGGAGCCAGCAGGAGAATCTTGACGGTTTCCTCACGGATACCGGCAATCATCTCATCGAACATATCGAAGCCTTCGATTCTGTACTCAACAACCGGGTCCTTCTGTCCATAGGAGCGCAGCGAAATACCCTTCTTCAGCTCATCCATCGCATCGATGTGGTCCATCCACTTGGTATCGACCTGTTTGAGCAGAACTACGCGTTCGAGTTCGCGGGTGATGTTCTCGCCCAGCTCCTCCTCGCGTTTGGCGTACAGCTGGTGAACCTTCTCTTTGATCTGCTCGCCCAACTCCTTGCGGTCTACCTTCTTGAGCTCATCATCCTCCAGCTCCAGCAGGGAACCGGCAATCAGCCCGATAAAGTAGTTGCGGAAGCCTTCCATGTTCCAGTGATCCGGCTCCACGCCCTCCGGCATATACATTGCCATTGCAGAATCGACCGTCTCGTCCATCATGGAAAGGATGGACTCCTTGAGGTCCTCTCCGTCCAGCACCTTGTTGCGCTGTGCGTAGATGATCTCACGCTGTTTGTTCATAACGTCGTCAAACTGCAGAACGTTCTTACGAATACCAAAGTTACGTCCTTCGATCTTTCTCTGGGCGCTTTCGATGGTGTTGCTCAGGATACGGTTTTCAATCGGGGTATTCTCGTCGATTTTCAGCGAATCCATCATGCTGTTGATGCGGTCACCGCCGAACAGACGCATCAGATCGTCCTCAAGCGAGAGGTAGAAACGGGAGCAGCCCGGGTCACCCTGTCGACCGGAACGTCCGCGCAGCTGGTTGTCGATACGTCTGGATTCGTGGCGCTCGGTACCGACGATGAACAGACCGCCTGCTTCCTTGACCTTTTCTGCCTCCGGGCGCAGCTCTTCTTTAAACTTTTTGGAAAGCTCGGTGAAGCGCTGGCGGGCTTCGATAATCTCTTCGTCATCGGTATCGCCAAAGCCGGTTGCTTCCACAATCAGGTTTTCATAGTAACCTTCCTTGCGCATCTGGTTTTTCGCAAGGTATTCGGCGTTACCGCCCAGCATGATGTCGGTGCCTCGACCTGCCATGTTGGTCGCAATGGTAACTGCTCCATACTGACCTGCCTGTGCAACGATCTCTGCTTCCTTCTCGTGGTACTTGGCGTTGAGCACCTGATGCTTGATACCGTGACGTTTGAGCAGTGCGCTCAGACGTTCGGAGGTCTCAATCGAAACGGTACCAACCAGAACCGGCTGTCCTTTTTCATGGCACTCTTTTACCTGCTCGACAACGGCGTTAAATTTTCCGTTCTCGGTTTTATAAACCACGTCCGGCATATCGTTTCGGATGACCGGCTTGTTGGTTGGAATCTCGATAACGTCCATGCCGTAGATTTCGCGGAACTCCTGCTCCTCGGTCATCGCGGTACCGGTCATACCGGACAGCTTTTCATACATACGGAACAGGTTCTGATAGGTGATGGTCGCCAGTGTCTTGGATTCCCGTTTGACCTCTACACCCTCTTTTGCTTCGATTGCCTGATGCAGACCCTCGCTGTAACGACGTCCGTTCATGATACGTCCGGTGAACTCGTCGACGATCATAACCTCATTGTCCTTGACAACGTAGTTGATGTCGCGCTGCATGGTGCCGTGCGCCTTGATTGCCTGGTTGATGTGGTGCTGGATGGTGGAGTTTTCCATATCCATCAGGTTTTCCAAGCCGAAGAATTCTTCCGCCTTTTTCACACCGGATTTGGTCAGAGTTGCAGTCTTTGCCTTTTCGTCGACGATGTAATCGGCATCAATAACATCGTCGTGCTCTTCCTTGTCATCCAGCTCTTTTACCTTGTACATCTTCAGGGTGCGGGCAAAGCGGTCCGCTACCTTGTACAGGTCGGTGGATTTGTCTCCTCTGCCGGAGATAATCAGCGGGGTTCTAGCCTCGTCAATCAAAATCGAGTCGACCTCGTCGACAACGGCGAAGTAATGACCGCGCTGTACACGGTTTTCTTTATAAATCTGCATATTGTCACGCAGATAGTCAAAACCAAATTCGTTGTTGGTTCCATAGGTAATGTCCGAATTATATGCCTTCTGGCGGTCTGCCGGCTCGATGTCGTGGATGACCAGACCGACGGTCAGTCCCAGCCAGCGGTAGACCTTGCCCATCTCTTCCGAGTCACGCTTTGCAAGGTAGTCGTTGACGGTGACAACATGGACGCCCTTTCCGGTCAGCGCATTCAGGTAAACCGGCAGGGTAGCAACCAGTGTCTTACCTTCACCGGTCTTCATCTCTGCAATACGACCCTGATGCAGCACGATACCGCCGACAATCTGCACCGGGAAGTGCTTCATGCCCAGCACCCTCCAGGCAGCCTCGCGGCAGGTAGCAAATGCTTCCGGCAGGATGTCATCCAGCGACTCTCCGTTGCTCAAACGCTCCTTGAGCTTTGGAGTCATCGCTTTCAGCTCCTGGTCGGACATTTTGGAAAATTGTTCGTCCAGCGCAAGGACCTTGTCGCGAATCGGATAGATTCGCTTGAGCTCTCTTTCAGAGTAGGTCCCAAAGATTTTATCCATCAATCCCATAATTTTTTTACACCTCATTTTTAAAAGGAACTGTCCCTGGGGTGACATCGGATGTGCTTTTGGAGCCTTCCTCCTGCCTGGGGAACTGTTCTCTATCTTTTCCCTTGTCGGGGTTTCTTTTTTAATAAGAAGACAACGGCTGTTCTTTGTTTACAGCACGTCTATGATATTGTAACTCTACAAACCCCTTTTTGTCAAACTGTGCAGGGGTGTTTCTTTAAATAAATTGTGTCTATTTTAAAAATTATACCCGCAGCGCTGTCAAAGCGGCAAAAAGCCTGTCAAAAAAGGGCAGAACCGCCGCAGAACTTTTGCCATAGCTATATAAAAAAGGCAGCGGGTCCGCTGCCTTTTTTCTTATTTCAGCTCGATGGTGTACTCAAATCCGTACTCTGCCTGCAAAGCTTTGACCTTCTCCTCGTTGTCCTCGATAAAGGAGGGGGTGTAGACCGATTTGCCTTCCTTTTTGTAGTCCTCCAGGATGGCTTCCAGCTTTGCCCAGCATTCTTCGCGTCTTTCTTCAGCAGTCGTTTCCAGATTGATTACAAATTCTCTGTGCTTTGGGATTCTTGCTTTCATAGTTTCCGATTTCCTTTCTGCTCCCAGGAGCTTTTGAACGCCCTGTTTTTCTCCTTCATTTTAACCTCTTAAAGCCGCTTCGTCAAGGCAAATCTTTTCATTTCTTTTTGCAGGCGGGTCAACATCGTCGATATTGTCATCCGATAAACTGCAACAAGACCACTTCCGTTTAGGAAGTGGTCTTGTTTTCTTTTACAAGCCTTCTACTGCCTTTGACAGCACCTTGCCGATTGGCTGGCGAATCACAAGCGAGGCTTTGCGGTCATACGGCGTTTCGGTTTTGTTGATGAGCACAAGCTCCCTGCCGCCGTAGTATTGCAGCAGACCCGCCGCCGGATAGACTGCCAGCGAGGTGCCGCCCACAATCAGCAGGTCGGCTGCCATGATGTGGCGCACTGCGCCCTCCAGCAGGTCGCTGTCCAGGCTCTCTTCATACAGCACTACATCCGGCTTGATGACCCCGCCGCAGGAGCAGCGCGGAACACCCTTGCCCTTGTACTCCAGCATCTGCTCGAGCGAATAGGAAGCGCCGCAGCGGATACAGTGGTTGCGCAGCACGCTGCCGTGCAGCTCGTACACCCGCTTGCTGCCCGCCTGTTGGTGCAGTCCGTCGATATTCTGGGTAACGACCGCCGACAGCTTGCCCTGTGCTTCCAGCTCTGCCAGCGCATAGTGTGCAGCATTCGGCTTTGCCTGCGGATACACCATCCTGTCAAAATAATACTCAAAAAACTGCTCGGTGTGCCGCTTAAAAAAGCTGTGGCTGAGCATCGTTTCGGGAGGATAGGGGTAGGTCTTTGCCTGCTTGCTGCCGTACAGCCCGTCCTCGCTGCGAAAATCGGGTATGTTCGATTCGGTCGACACTCCTGCTCCGCCGAAGAAAACAATGTGGCTGCTGTTTTCCAGCAGCTCCCTGAGCTTCTGCTGTTCTGTCATCCCTGCTCCTCCTTTGTTGTGGACTGCCGGTCGGTTTACTGATGGCTTTCCCCGGTGACCATGCCCAGCAGCTGCATACTTCTGTGCATAAAGCCCTGCATCTGCTCTGCGCTCAGCGGCTTGTGTGCCAGCTGTGCCAAATCATATACCTGCTTGCAGACCAGCTCGCGCTTGTCGTCCGGCAGCGTCTCCAGCGAGCGGATGATTGGGTTCTCACGGTTGAGCACCAAAGTTACCTGTGCAGGACCGCCGAAGCTTTCTCCAAAGGCGCGGCTCATATCCTGGATTCTGCGGGCATACTCAGACAGCAGGATGACTGCCGGTGTTTCATCGCTCTTTAAGCTTTCCACCTGGTACTCCAGCTTTTCCTCCGGCAGCGCCTGTTTAAAGCGCTCGATCAGCTGTTTGTCCTGTTCCTCCTGCTGCTGTTTCTCCTCCTCGGTCTGCTCGGTCTTGAGCGCGCTGCCAAGGTCCGAGTCGATGCGCAGGAATTTGAGCTTCTCCTGCTCCTTATATTCGAGCATACTGATAAAGTGCGGGTCAATCACATGGGTCAGCACCGCAGCGGTCAGCCCGTTCTGACGGAACATTGAGATATACTGCGCCTGCAGATTTTCGTCGGTAACATAATAAATCTTGTTTTCGTCCGCCTTCGGGTACTCCTCGAGTGTTTTGTACTCTCCGTCGATGGTATGCAGCAACAGGATGTCCTTCATGCGGTCATAGAATTTTTCATCCTTCAGGCAGCCGAACTTGATGAAGGCAGAGATGTCGTTCCAATATTTTTCATAGGTTTCCCGGTCGTTTTTAAAGATTTGATGCAGCTTGTCCGATACCTTCTTGGTGATGTGCTGGGCAATCTTCTGGACCTGTCCGTCGTTTTGCAAAAAGCTTCTGGAAACGTTCAGCGGCATATCCGGGCAGTCGATGACACCTTTGAGCAGCAGCAAAAATTCCGGGATGACCTCCTTGATGTTATCGGCAACAAAGACCTGGTTACTGTACAGCTTGACCTGTCCCGGAACCACCTCCAGACGGTTGACCTGCTTTGGAAAATACAGGATGCCCTTGAGGTTAAATGGGTAATCGACGTTCAGATGAATCCAGAACAGCGGCTCGTTGAAGTCCATGAACACCTTCTGGTAGAAGGCTTTGTACTCCTCGTCGGTACACTCGCTCGGGGATTTCAGCCACAACGGCTGGGTGTCGTTGACCGGCAGCGGTTTGACAGTGCGCATCTTATCGGTGCCGTCCTCGTTCTTCTCCACGTTGCCGTCCTTATCGTACACCGGACGCTGCTCGTCGTGCGGATTCAGATAGATTTCATAGGGCATGAACTGGCAGTATTTGTTCAGGATTTCGCGGATGCGGCTCTCCTGCAAAAATTCCTCCTCACCCTCGGTGATGTTCATAATGATGGTGGTTCCGTGTTCGGTGCGCTCGCCGTCCTCGATTTCATAGCTGTCCTCTCCGGAAGAGGTCCAGTGAACCGGCTTTGCATCCGGCTGGAAGGAAAGGGTCTGAATCTCGACGGTGTCGGACACCATGAACGACGAATAGAAGCCCAGACCGAAGTGACCGATGATGCCTGCCGCCTCGCTGGCATCCTCTCCGTACTTCTGCAAAAATTCCTCTGCACCGGAGAAAGCAACCTGCGTGATGTAGCGTTCTACCTCATCCTCGGTCATACCGATGCCGTTGTCCGAAACAATCAGCTGCTTTTTCTCGCTGTCGATGCGCACCTCTACCCTCGGCTGGTAGCCGTCCTCCTGCGGCGCCTGTCCGATGCCGCGTAGGCTGATGAGCTTTTTGATTGCGTCGCAGCTGTTGGAAACAATCTCTCTTAAAAAGATGTCCTTATCCGAATACAGCCACTTTTTAATGATTGGAAACATATTTTTGGAATTGACGCTGATTTGACCTTCCCGTTTCATTTGAAAAGACCTCCCAAGACTGTGGTAATAAAAATCGGACTTGCAGGCTTATACCGTTTGCAGAAGAAAGAGGGTCACAGCCCTTTTCACCGCAAAACCCGTAAGGTAATGTCCATATAGAATCCTGCAAATCTATATTAAATCTACAAAATTATTTTACTCTTTTGCTATGAAATGTCAATCTGTTACGGAAAAACTTTTAAATTTCTTCAAAAATTACCGAATGCTTCCATTATCCATGCTATTTTCAACAAAATTCTACATCCGTTTTCTTCTGCAGCGTGTGTAAAACTATTTCCAAAGAGCCATACTAAGCCATCAAGAGGATATTTTTCGGAAATTTCCCGTTTGTGTTAAAAGAATATTACCAAATGTAAAATCCGTTTTCACAGCTATTCACAAATTTCTCCCGGAGCAAAAGGCTTTTATTTCAGATATTTTCCACATTTTCAACTGAGTTATCAACTGATTTCTGACTCGCTCCGCTTTTTCTGTCGGATTTTCTTATACTTTTTGGATAATTTCTGATTTTCCCATTGTTTTCAACTTTATCAACAGAGTTATTAACAACTCTCCCGTTACTTTAAACAAGAAAGGTGGTACTCCCCATGGTACGAGGAACCAACAAACGCATCATCGAAATCAACGACACCCAAAACCCTTACTTTGAGCGCGCTGTGCTGTATCTGAAGGACAGCCAGGCAAACTCCTGCAAAAAAACACTGGAATCGCAGGCGCAGCATTTTTTAGGCAGCATCCGCGCTCCTTTGCTGCACCGCGCCCGCCCGGCATTTTTGTGCAACCACAGATACCTGTGGCAGGGTCTTTCTCTGCTGCTTTCCGCAGCGGCAGGCGGTACCCTGACCTTTTTGCTGCTGCACTGATGCGCTTTACGGACAGCGGTAAAACTTTTTCCCCAAACTTTTTCCTTTTACAATGCAAATCCTTCCAAAATATGCTATAATGAAAACTACTGAATCGCTTCCGGTCTGTTGTCCGGCGGCGCACCATTCGCCAAACCAAATTTGACATATTTTTCGGAGGTATTGCACGTGCCCAGAGAAACTGTATCTGAAAACCAATCCCGTGAAAGCTCGGTCATCGCAGGACGCAACGCCGTTGCCGAAGCGCTGAAAAAAGGTCGCCCGATCGACTGCATCTATATCCTCAAAGGAGCCGACCGCGGCAGCATGGGCAAAATCATCGCCCTTGCCAAACAGGCGGGCGTTCCCATCAAGGATGCGGCAGCACAAAAGCTGGACACCCTTTGCGAAGGAGTGGTCCACCAGGGCGTTGTCGCCATGGCTGCCTGCCATGATTTTTCCACCATGGAGGACATCTTCCAGAAAGCCGGCGACCAGCCTCCCTTTGTTATCATCTGTGACAACATCGAAGACCCGCACAATCTCGGCGCCATCATCCGTACCGCCGAAGCGGCAGGCGCACACGGGGTCATCATCCCCAAACGCCGCGGCGTCGGTCTGACCGCCACCGTTGCCAAAACCTCCGCCGGAGCGGTGGAATATATGCCGGTGGTACGGGTACCCAACATCGTGTCCACCATCGAGGAGCTCAAGCAGAAGGGTCTGTGGATTTTCTGCGCCGACATGGACGGACAGCCCTGGTGCTCGACCGACATGGGCGGTCCGATCGGTATCGTCGTCGGTGCAGAGGGCAGCGGTGTCAGCCGTCTGACCAAGGAGCATTGTGACTTTGTCGTTTCGCTGCCGATGAACGGTCAGGTCAACTCGCTCAACGCCTCGGTTGCCGCAGCCATCGTGATTTATGAGGCAGTCCGTCAGCGCAGCGGTCTGCCGTCCTTTGTCAAAAAGAATTAACTCTCCTGTCAGGGATAGGAAAAAGGAGATTTGAAGATGAGCAAGCAGTATGATGTCGATGATATTCTCAATGAAATCAAGGCAAAAAAAGCGCGCCAGAACGCTTCTCAGTCTGCCCGCGCCGGACGAGGCTCTCCCGCCGCACGTCCCAAACCGGTCAACCAAAACATCGAGGACCTTTCCTCCCAAGCATACCGGCAGCCTCAACCGGAGCCTGTGACCCAACCAAGACCGACCGTCCAGCCGCCACAGGCAGCACTGCACGAACCGCAGACGGCTGCCCGCACCGCAGTGAAATCGCCGCGCTCAACCGAACACGATGATATGAGCAACACCGGCGTCTTTTTCTCCTCGCTGTCCAACCACCGCGAATCGGTCAAGGTACAGCAGGAGCATCTGGCAGAACTCCGCCGCCAGGAGGAGCTGCTTCGCCAGCAGGAGGAAGAACTTCACCGTCAGGAGGAAGCCCAACACCAGCCGGAACCGCCACAGCAGCCCGCCGGCGACGACCTGACCTCCTCCTTCTTTTTGGAGCAGCAGCCCGCCGACCTGCCTTTGCAGCAAGGCTCCACTCCGTTCGGCGATTTTGAGCCGACCACACCGCCGCCCGAACAGCCCGACCCCAAGCTGAAGGGGAAAACCGAATATCAAAAATATTTCTCGGGCTTTGGACGCAAAAAGAATCCAGCCCCCAAACAGCCCGACGATTTTAAACCGGATGCTCCTTTGGAAGATAGCAACGACAGCCCAAGTCCCGCACAGCCGACGGACACCGACGACCTGTTTGCTTCCACACCGACCGGGCTTACCGAGGAGTTTGGAGCGGCTCCTTTTGCCGCCGCACAAACCCAAGCCGCGCAGAAACCAGCGGAAGCAGAAACCGCCCATACTGCCGGACATTTTCATGTTGAGCTGCCCGATGACTTTGACCAGCCCTCTGCGGAGGCTGAGGCACCGCAGGCAGAAGATGCCGGTCTTTTCCACAAGAACGACGGTAAAAAGCAGAAGCCGGAAAAATCCTCTCGCCTGGCTTCTGCCGAAATCCCGGTCCCGGAAGAATTTTCCGAGGAGGATACCGAGCTGGAGGACTACTCCTCGCCGAAGGACAAGGAAGCCATCCTGCGGGATATGCGCAGCATCAAAACCGGACTGCTGGTCCGCATCCTGCTGATGGTGGTCGTCTTTGGACTTTCCCTGTACCTGGCGCTGGCTGCCCGCGACATCCAGATTGCCGGTGAGCTGCTGCCGCTGCCGACCTTCATCCAGCCGGAGCTGCACCTGCGCTCCTACATGATAACCCTGTGCGTGGTATCTGCCATCGGCGCAGTCATCTGCTCGAACACCATCGGCGGCGGATTGCTGGCGTTGCTCAAGTTCCACGCCAACACCGACACCCTGCCGATGCTGGCGCTGCTGGGTACTCTGGCGCAGGGCATCTGCTACATCATCAAGCCGGAATATTTCAGTGTGGACAAAGCCGACTTTGGCACCAACCTCTACCTGTTCTTCCCGGTGGCGCTGTTCATCCTGTTGTTCAACCTGATTGGCAAGGTGCTGGTCATCCTGCGCATCCAGAACAACTTTAAGCTGGTGTCCTCCGAAAAGCTCAAGCACGCCGCCGTCTTTTTAAAGGACCGCAACCTGCTGCGAGAAATCTCCCGCGGGCTTTCGATGGAGGAATACACCATCGCATACCCGGAAACCAGCCCGTTCCTCTCCAACTTTTTGGACAACTCCTACTCCGAGGACCACGCCGAACACATGAGCCGCATCCTGGCTCCTGTCTGCCTGCTGGCAGGCATCATCCTTTCGGTGCTGTCCTACCTGTTCAACAAGGACGTTGCCGAGGCCGTTTCCACCTTCACCGCCATCATGTGTGTCAGCGCGCCGCTGACCTCGACCATCGCCGCCAATCTGCCGCTGTACCGGATGTCCGCCAAGCTGATTCCTGCAGGCGCAATGGTATCCGGCTACTCTGCGGTGGATGCTTTCTCCCGCACCGAGGCGGTCGTGCTGGATGCCAAGGACCTCTTCCGTCCTTCGGACATCATCCTGCACGGCATCAAGCCGTTTGACAAGAGCCAGATCGACTCGGTCATCCTGGATGCTGCCAGTGTCGTATGCAACACCGACGGAATGCTCACCGATGTCTTCAATAAAATCATCGGCTCCAACCGCTCGATGCTCCGTCCGGTCGAAAATGTGACCTACGAGGATTCGATGGGACTGTCCGCCTGGGTGGACGGCAAACGGGTACTGATTGGAAACCGCGAGCTGATGGTCAACCACGGCATCGAGGTCCCCAGCAACGACTATGAGACCCGCTTTGTCCGCGACCGCAAGAACATCATCTATCTTGCCAACTCCGGTCAGCTGTCCGCCATGTTCGTCATCAGCTACCGACCGAACGACCCGACCCGCGAGCAGCTGGAGATGCTGGCAGACCGCGGAATGTACCTGATCATCAACACCTCCGACCCGAATATCACAGCAGAAAAGATCCATGCTGTCTACGATTTCCCGTTGGAGCTGATCAAGCTGATGCCTGCTAAATTCCATGCTCCGTACGAGCAGCTGACCGCACAGAAGGACAGCTCTCCAGCCAAAATCGGATTCATCGGCTCCAGCCGCATGATGGTCACCGCCATCCTGGATTGCTTCACTGCCAAAACTGCCATCGACCAGGCTGTTTTGATTCAGATGATTGCACTGGTTGCCGGTTACGCACTGGTAGCCCTGTTCTCCTTGATGGGCAATCTGTCCTACCTGAGCATCCTGCATCTGCTTATCTTCCAGCTGGTGTGGGCCATCATCGGCACTGTGATTCCAAACCTCAAGAAATATTAAAAATATCAACTCATAAAAAAACAGCCGAAGCAAACATTTTGTTGCTTCGGCTGTTTTATTTGCGAACAATCTGGAATCATCCAACGGGTACGTTGGATGTCCAACCTATAGGTTGGCTCGCTGCAAATCTTACTGATTCTGCTTCTTTTCTTCAAGCCAACGGGACAGCTCATCCATATCCTGCTCGGTCAGGTCATTGTTGTCATACAGGGTATTGACCAAACTCATAAAAGAATTCTTGTGCAGCTTCTTAATGAAGTTTTTGGTCTCATACTCCATGTACTCTTCGCGCTCCACCTGAGGATAGTAGATTCTTTCTCTGCCGCGTTTTTCGGAAGAAAGGAATCCCCGGTCGATCAGACGGGAAAGGAGGGTCAGCAGGGTGGAGATATTCCAGTTTTTCTCATTGCTGACCACCTTCATTACATCGTTGGTCGACATTGGTGGTGTGTTGTCCCAGATTGCCTTCATAACTTCCAATTCTGCGTCCGGCAATCTTCTCATTTTGTCAAACATATGTTCACCCGCTTCCGCCTGCTCATCGCAGACTGTTTTTGATTCATCCACAGTTATAATTATTACCGATGTAACATTGAATGTCAATACATTTTTTGAAAATTTATTCAGACTTAACCAAAAAAATATTAAAAAACTGTTAAATATTCCTTCATTTTCCTGCCATCTTTCCTGCAAATCGATTGACATCTTCCTAAGGCAAATGCTACACTTTAAAAAATTGTCCCGATTGAAAGGAGAGACCCCTTTTGAAACCTGTAACAACCCTGCTCGACTGCGGTCTGCTGATTCAAAGCGAACCGGGAAGCTCGCTGAGCCTGCGTCTGGACCAGACGCTCGACTGCGGACAGTGCTTCACCTTTTCCCAGACAGAAACCGATACCTGCCTGCCCGACATGGAACAAACCTGGCACGGCTGGGCAAAGGGTCATGCGCTGCGCATCTCCCAGCTGCGGGACGGCTCTCTGCTGCTGCACCAGCCACAGGATTACCCGCTGTGGGAGGAATATTTTGACTTGACCACCGACTACGATGCCATCCGCCGCACCCTTTCCCTAGATCCTACCCTTAAACACGCCATCACCTTTGCGCCCGGCATCCGTATCCTTCGCCAAGACCCCTGGGAGGCGCTGTGCTGCTTTATCATCAGTCAGAACAACAACATCAAGCGCATCAAAGGAATCGTCCAGCGGCTTTGCAGCTGCCTTGGAGAGCCGATTCCTTCCAGTGATTGCTTTTCCTTTCCTTCCCCTCAGCGATTAGCTACTGCCACTTTGGAGGAACTGGAGCCGCTGCGCTGCGGCTTTCGCGCCAAATACCTGCTGGATGCTGCCCGGCGTGTCAGCAGTGGGCAGGTGCAGCTGGATGCCATTCCGCAGATGCCGCTGGAGCAGGCGCGCGCCCATCTGATGCAGATTGTCGGCGTCGGTCCCAAGGTCGCCGACTGTGCTTTGCTCTACGGATTCCATCGGCTGGAGTGCTGCCCGATGGATGTCTGGATGAAGCGGGTGTTTGCCGCACTCTATCCCAACGGGCTGCCCGATTGCGCACAAGACTTCATCGGCATCGCCCAGCAATATCTCTTCCACTATGTCCGCTGCTGTCCGCAGATTTTGGAAGCTCCCGAAAAGGAGGCTGCTCTGGTATGAAATCGCTGCTTTCTCCTCTTGCCCTGCTGGCTGCACTGGTAATGACCCTAAGCGGCTGTGCGCGTACCATTCCGCCGCCGACCTCCGCCGAATCTGCCTCCCCCTCTGCACCAACGGTCGAAACCTCCGATGAAAAACCCGACAAGCTGCCCGACGACAGCCAATCCGAATCAACTGCACAGCTAACCGAAGCAGCCGCTTCCCCGCAGCTGTGTGCTTACCTGCCGGTTTCGTCACTGCCGGAGGATGCTGCCGCAGCACTGGAGCCTTACCGGCAGAGCATCTCCTCCCTCGACTACCTGATTTTAAACACCGGTGTTTACTGGGCAGCGGACGGCACGCTGGAGGTTTCCCCCGCCTTTTCACAGGCTGCCAAGCTCTTGTCCGAGCAGACCAAGCTGTGGGCAACGGTAAACCCCAAAGGCGCACTGGTGCGGGAGGGCAGCGCCGGCAGCAGCATCGCCACCAAGCAGCAGCGGCAAACGCTCTGCCAAAATATCCTGAAGCTGTGCCGGGAGTACTCTTTGGACGGCATCGACATCGACTGGGAATTTCCGCAGGAAGAGGAGTGGGACAGCTTTTCCCTCCTGCTTGTCCAGCTCAAGCAGCTGCTTTCCTCCCAGCCGCAGCCGATTGCGCTGTCGGTCGCCTTATATCCGCAGCAGAATCAGCTGAACGCCGAGGCGATGCAGGCGCTCGACCGCATCCATCTGATGGCGTACGACCAGTTTGACCAGCAGGGCTTCCACAGCACCCTGCAAACTGCGCAGGAGGCGGTCGAACAGCTTTTGCAGCAGGGAGCCGATGCACGTCAGCTTTCTTTAGGAATCCCCGCTTACGGCAGACCGCTGGATGCTTCTGCACAGTGGGTCTTTTACAAGGACATCCCGCAGGATATTTCCCGGGAAAATCCCGACCTGGATGGGGAAATTTTCTTTAACAGCGAGATCGGA
>OLOQ01001919.1_pt1 | contig 18323 bp, 14 predicted proteins | sample 1673101 | NCBI WGS metagenome assembly OLOQ01 (sample SAMEA3136754, study PRJEB25190) | human gut metagenome | biome: human gut; feature: human-associated habitat; material: faeces | place: Austria | collected 2013 | reverse complement strand
CGGCGCGAAGCACCGCAATGGGTAGGTGGCGGCTAACGCCGCCGGGATATGGGGGAACCTGTCTCCCTGCGGGTCGGTCGGTCCGCGGGTCTGACACGCCACCGGCCTGTCATTCAATACCGCGAACCCCCAGGGGGAAGGCTTGGGGGATAAAAAGAAGCGCCCGGGGGCGCTTCTTTTGGCTTTGTTTATCGCTTTTTGGCGGTACAGGTCAGGCCGGTCAGAGACAGGAGCGACAGGGCGGCGTAGAGGGCTACGCCGGGGTCGGCGGTCTTGGGGCTGCCCTTGGTGTCGGTGGTCTTGGTGTCGGTGGTGGGCTGGTAGTAGTAATAGCCGCCGGAGGAGGGAACCTTCTCCCACTTGGCCGTAAGTGTCAATGGGGCGGTGATAGGGGTATCGAAATTATACTTCTCATCACCCAGATACCAGCCGACAAAGGTGTGGCCACTCTTTTCCGGATCGCTTGGGGGCCGCACTGTATGTGAATGTTCCACCATCGTCGGCTCAATCTCTGATCCGCCATCCGTATCAAAGCGCACCGCGAAGGTGCCGCCGGTGACCTGTCCAGGGCCTACCTCATTTACGATCGGACCGTAGAATGTGCCGCCGGTGACGCTTCCAGTAATATTCAAACCCATAGAGTTTTTCTGATTTCTCACTGTGCCGTAAAAAGTACCGCCGGTGATCGATCCCGTGTTCTCCACTGTCCCATTATAAGTTCCAGCTTCGATGCAGCGCGTTGTTTGATTGGACCCACGCAGATATACAGTTTTATTAAAAACGGTTGCGGCATTGGCATTAGTACCATTACTGCACGTAATCGTACCTTGACTGTTCACCATGCCATCCACTGTGCCGCCATCGGCATATATGACCCCCTCTTTGTTCCAAATCGCATCGTCACTTCCCCAATTCGATGTGCATTTCTCGATCTTAGCCGTTCCGCTCATGTACAGATTCCCGGAAGACCGTATACCGCCGCCACCGTAGCTCGCATGGCAACCCGTAATACATCCCCCGGTCATTTTCAATGTTGCGTTATTATCAATGTACACGCCGCCGCCATCCACGGCATTACCGCCGGTGATGGTGCCGGACTTCGCCGCGCTGCTGTCCGTTATGGTCAGGGTCGCACGGCCACTCACCTTGAGCACGCTGCCGGTACCGGTCATCCTCAATGTACAGCCGTTCAGGTCGAGGGTCAGGTTTTTTGTTATTTGCAGCGTGGCAGCGATCTCCGTATTGGAGTCCAAGGTAATGGTCGCGTTGTCCGCCGCAGCGTCGATTTTTGCCTGCAAGTCAGGCAGCGTCGCCCAAGCGGTGGACACCAGGGGATTTGTTACATCGGGGGATGTAACAAAAGCTGCCCATATGGGCAGCGCGCATACCAATACCAGGGTCATCAGGATGGGGAGCAGTCGTCTCTTCATGGCGGTTCCTCCTTCTATGGCTCACATATTTCTCTCCCGGGCCTGTGTGCCGCAAAATTTCTTGTTGGGAAAGTTTTTTGGCGCGCAGGCTCTGTTGTACGACCATCTTACCAGAAAGTGTCGCGAAAGGCAACGGGAATATCCAGATGTTGGTATAATAAATGCGGGTGGGAGGCATTAGGGGAAGTTATGGGCCTTGGCGGGGGACGAAAAAAGACCGGCGGGGCCGGTCTTTTGTGTTCAGGCGTGGTATTGGGGTTCGTTGCCCTGGTAGATGTCCTGCATCTCCCGGTCGATCTCGCTGATGGCGTCGGAGCACAGGCGCAGGCGGGCGGCATCCTGCTGGGTGAATTTGCGGTCGGATTTATACCGCAGCTCGTGCTCCAGACTGGCCCACATATCCATGGCGATGGTGCGGAGCTGGATCTCCACCGGCAGGACCATGGTGCCCTCGCTGATGACGATGGGCACGTTGACGATCAGGTGCAGGCTGCGGTAACCGGTGTCCTTGGGCTCCTTGATATAGTCCACCTCGCGGAGGACGGTATAGGACTCGCTGCGGGTGAGCAGGGAGCGCAGGTAGTAGATATCATCCAGATAGTTGCAGATGACGCGGATACCGGCCACGTCCTGGATGTGGGCATAGATGTTGTCGATGCTGACCTCCAGGCCCCGGCGGCGCAGCTTGTCGATGATGCTGTCCAGCGTCTTGATACGGTATTCGATGTGGTGGATGGGCGAGTGGTCATACAGACGGGCGAACTCCTCGTCCAGGATCTCCATCTGCGTTACGGCTACCTTCAGCGCACTGCGGTACAGGTGCGTCACCCGCACCATGCCCGCCGCCAGCTCCTGCTCCTTCGGGGAAAGGCCCGCGGCGGTGGGAATGTCCCGCAGGCGGATGGTGCCGCTTTTTTCGATCATCATGGGCAGATGCCCTCCTTTCGGCCGCAGCCCACGTCCGGGGCCGCAGTTTCATCCTACTATATGAATATGACCTGCCTGTGAACAAATCGATATTTCTTTAACAAGTATACCGACAGTTTGTGCGAAATGCAAGAGGGGCGCCGTACAAAAAGCGCAAAGAAGGCGCCCACGGCTGCCGCCGTGGGCGCTGGGGTCATTTCTTGCAGCGGGCGAGGACGGCGGCGGCCACACGGTCGGCGGCCAGGCCGTCGAAATCGCGGCTCTGGGCAGCGGTGATGGCCTGACGCTGCTGTTCGTCCTCCAGAAAGGCCAGGGCCGACGCGGCCATGTTGTCCGGCGGGCAGGAGGCCGCCCAGCCGTGGGCGGTGAAGAACGCCTCGTTCCGCGTTTCGCAGCCGCCCACCATATCCGCCAGCAACAGCGGCACGCCGCGGGTGCCGGCCTCGGTGATGCTGATGCCGCCGGGCTTGCTGACCAGCACGTCCGCGCTGTCCATGTACAGCTGCACCTGGGTGGTAAAGCCCACAGCCTCCACGCGGTACAGGCGGCGCAGCTCCAGGGCATAGCGCATCTGCTTGTTGCTGCCGCACAGCACCGTGGCAAAGTCGCCGTCGGCCATACGCATATCCAGGTCCTCCGCCACGTCGCCCATGGGGCCGCAGCCGATGCTGCCGGACATGAGGACGATGTGGCGGCCGGTCTCCGGCAGGCCCAGGGCTCTCCGTGCCGCGGCTCTATCGCCATGCTCGCGGAAGGCGGAACGCACAGGAATGCCGGCGGGCAGGAGGGTATCGCGGGCGATGCCGCAGCTGACGAACTCGTCGGCCAGCTCCTGATGAGGAATGACGCAGATATCCGGGGTACAGGCACCCACCGTGGGGCTGCAGGTATAGTCCGTGGCCACGAAGCAGAACACCGGACAGGCGCTCCACGCCTGCTTCAGCGCCGTCATCATCATGGCGGGGATCACGTGGACACAGACAACGGCATCGTAGCCGCCGCTTTGCAGCGTGCGGCCCAGACGGCGGGCACCGCGGGCAATGTAGCGGTACACCGGGCCGTCGCGCCGGTCCATCTCCTTGTCGCCCTCGGCGGACATATAGCCCGCCTTGTAGAGCTTGGGATACCGGCGGTAGAACCGGGTGTGCCACTTGGAAACGAATTTGGATGCCTTTTTGGAGATGAAGCCCAAGCCGTCCATCACGTCGCAGGACGCGCCGCAGCGTTGGAGACTGTCACGCAGGGCGGCGGCTACGGCGTTGTGCCCGCCGCCGGTGTTACAGGTCAGGATCAGTACGCGCATTTTGCTCTCCTTTCCGCTGCGCTCGCTTTCGCAGCAGCGCCGCCAGGCGCATGAGCCGGGGGCGGTTGTAGCGTTGTATCAGAATAAAGGGCAGATTGGCCAGCAGCACCCACACCGCCAGCACGATCGCGCCGCCCCAGCCGGGCCACAGCCACAGAAACGCCAGGCCCAGCAAACAGGAGGCCCCGTGGACCAGCTCCGCGCGGCACGTCTCCTGCACCAGCGCCGCGGCCTGATCCGCCGTCACGGCGCCGCTGCCGGGCAGCTCCTTCTTCACCATGTCCGGCAGGATGCGGCTCATGTCCGGCACCAGCTTCTTCCACTTATCGATGGCCAATTTGGTGTAGACGCGGCCGTTCTGCTCCCATTTCCGGCCGCGGAAGGGCCGCTTCTCCGGGTCAAAGGGACCGGGGAGCGCCTGACCCAGCGGGTGCGCCAGCAGGGCCAGCGCCGCCGCGTACAGGACGCATTTCCAGAAGCCGCTCACGCCTTCTCCACCCCGCAGCTGCGCTCCAGCGCGTGGCGCAGCGTGCCCTCCGTCAGGCGGGTGACGCGCTCCACGAACTGCTCCTCATCGTGCTTCATGCCGTAGTGCAGCCAGCTTTGCAGCAGGCCCACCAGCGTGGCCGTATACAGCGCCGCGATGGACTGCACATCCGTCTCCGCCACCGGCAGGTCCTCCGCCGTGCGGCGCACCAGATCCTCCACGGCACCGTAGACCACCTGGTAATACTCGCGCTCCAGCAGGTCACGCTGGCTGGACTGGTACAGGTGGTAGACCGCGCGGCGGTTGGCGCGCATGAACGCCGTCACCCGCATCATCAGCTGGTACCAGCTGGTGCAGAGGGGTGGTGCGTTGAGGACGCGGTCCAGCTCCGTCTCCAGCACCTCGCGCACCAGGGCGTAGATGTCGCAGTAGTAGTAATAAAACGTATTCCGGTTCACGCCGCAGTGATCTGCGATGTCCACCACGGAGATCTTATCCAGCGGCCGCTGCTCCAGCAGGTCCAGAAAGCCCTTGCGAATGGCGTTTTTTGTGGTCTGTGCCATGTCCATGCTCCTCTCTTTGTGCGAAAACTGCCTTATCACCTGTATCATACCAAATTCAGACAGTTTTTGCAAGATGCCCGTACTATGCACTTTAGGCAAAATGCGCGGAAATGTATGAACATGGTGTAAAAAGCATCCCCGCACGGTGTGCGGGGATGCTTTTGCTTCAAATGGGATCAGGCCGTCACCACGGGGCCGCCGTGCTTCTTGGCGCTGATCTTCTGGTAGGCGACGACCGCCGCCACCAGCACCAGGCCGACCACGTCGGTGAGCGTGCCGGGGATCATCATGCCCAGGCCGCCGACGGCCAGGACGATACGCAGCACGGGGTGGATCTTCTTATACAGGAAGCCGTTGAGGGACGCCGCGATGGCAAAGATGCCCAGCAGAGCGCTGACGCAGATCTGCGCCACCTCCCACCAGCCGGAGATGTTCTCAAACAGCAGGGCCGGACTGTAGGCGAAGATGTACGGCACGATAAATGCGGCGATGGCCAGCTTGGTGGCGTTGATGCCGGTCTTCATGGGGTCGGACTTGGCGATGGCCGAGCCGGCGTAGGCCGCCAGAGCCACAGGGGGCGTGATATCCGCCACGATGCCGAAGTAGAACACGAAGAAGTGGGCGGCCACCAGCGGGAAGCCCAGTTGAATGAGGATGGGCGCGCAGGTGGAGGCCATGATGCAGTAGTTGGCCGTGGTGGGCACGCCCATGCCCAGGACGATACAGCACAGCATGGTCAGCACCAGGCCGACGATGGTGGCGTTGCCCGCCAGCTGGACGATGGCGTTGATGAGGATGGAGGCCAGGCCGGTGACGGTGATACAGCCGGCGATGATGCCCGCCATGCTGCAGGCCACGGCCACGGTGATAGCGCCGCGGGAACCGGCTTCCAGAGACTCCACCGCGGAGAAGAAGGAGCGCTTGCCGGCATTACCCAGCGCCTTGCCGGTCGTCATGGGCTGGGTGTCGCCCTCACCGCGCTTGCCCTGCAGGAAGAAATTGACGAAGCCCACGGCAATGGCGGCCAGAATGGAATAGGCCGCGGAGTGGGACATGGTCTTGCTGCCGGAGGACACCAGCCACACCAGCAGGATCAGGGGAATGATCAGGTAGCAGTCACGGGCCAGCAGACGCCACGCAGGCAGCTCCTCGCGGGGAACGCCCTTCAGGCCCAGCTTCTTGGCCTCCAGATGGACGGCGATGAAGATCCCGGTGAAGTACAGCAGCGCGGGCAGGATGGCCTTGACGGCCACCTGGGCGTAGGGCAGCTTCATGTACTCGGCCATGAGGAAGGCCGCCGCACCCATGATGGGGGGCATGATCTGGCCGCCGGTGGAGGCCGCGGCCTCGACGGCGCCGGCGAACTCGGGCTTGTAGCCGGTCTTCTTCATCATGGGGATGGTGAAGGAACCGGTGGTGACGGTGTTGCCCACGGAGGAGCCGGACACCATGCCGCACAGGGCGGAGCTGATAACAGCCACCTTCGCCGGGCCGCCGCTGGACCAGCCCGCCAGACGGTTGGCAAAGCTGATGAAGAAGTTGGCGATGCCGGTGCGCTCCAGGAACGCGCCGAAGATGATGAACAGAACGATGTAGGTATAGCACACGTTGATGGGCGTGCCGATGACGCCGGAGGTGGTGTAGAACAGCTTGTAGATGATGGTTTTCAGCGCGTCATACAGGGTGGCACCGTTCACCGCGCCGGCGTAGCTCAGTTGGTTGATGAACGCGTACACGATCAGCACGCCGGCCACGCACAGAATAGGCAGACCCACGCAACGGCGGCACAGCTCCATCAGGATCAGGATACCCACCACGCCGATGATGACGTGGACCGTCTCGATACGGGTGGACAGGCGCACCAGCGTCATGGCTTTCAGCGCGAAGTAGAAAAAGCAGGCCGCGCCCACCACCATCAGCACGATATCGTACCAGGGCAGGTAGTTGACCCTGACGTGGTGCTTGCTGGCGGGGTAGGTCAGGAAGCCGATGATAATGATGCAGCCCACGAACATGGTGAGCCGGATCTCGGGCATGGCCTTGGAAAACAGGGTCATGCCGATGCAGAACAGACCGAACGCGGCCATGAGGATGCGGATGATCAGCTGGGGCGTACCCTCCCACAGGCGGGTGGCGGATTCACGGTCATATTTACGCATGACCGCGTCCAGATCCGGGGCCTCGTCCGCGGCGGTATTGACGCCGTCGGCCGGGCTGGTATCCGGTTTTTTCTTGTCGATGCTCATAGTCGTTTCTCTCCCTGAAGATTACAGAATAGCGCGAGGACTACGGCGGGAAACCCCGCCGTAGCCTCGAAAAGCGTCAGTTTTCTGCTAAGGATTTAGTCGCCGAAGTACACGTCCTTGGCGATGACGGTCTCGGTGTAGTAGTCGGAGGTCTCCAGCAGCTTGGCGATGTGCTCGCTGTCCAGGCTGACCAGGTAGGTATCCTTGGTGGTGGCCAGGTCGGTCACAGCGGTGGTGGGGGCACCGGCCACGATGAAGGCGGCATCGATCTGGCCGTTCTTCAGGGCGTCGGCGCTGTCGCTGAAGGACTGGTAGGTGGGCTTGATGTCGTCCTCGGTCAGCCCGTAAGCACCCAGGACGTCAATGGCGTTGAAGTACACGCCGGAACCGGGAGCGCCGATGGACACGGACTTGCCGGCCAGGTCAGCCACGGTCTTGATGCTGGCGTTGGTGGTGACGATCTGCACCTGCTCCATGTACAGGGCGGCCACAGTGGAGAAGCCCTCGACCTTGCTCTCGAACAGGTTGGTGCCGTTGTAGGCGTAGGCCATCACGTCGGACTGGCAGAAGGCGAAGTCAGCGGTGCCGTCCACCAACTCCTGCACGTTGGCCTGAGAGCCGTTGCCCACCAGACCCACAACGTTGATGCCGGCGTTGTTGGTGGCGTGCTGGGCGATGACGGAGCCGAAGGCGTAGTAGGTGCCGGACTCGCCGCCGGTGACGAAGCGCAGGTTGCGGGAGTCGGTCTCGCCGGCGCCTTCCTTGACGGAGGCGACCTCAAAGCCCTTCTCGGCGAAGTACTTGGCAGCGCCGGGGTGATAGGGCACGGAGGTGATGGAAGCGCCGTACTCCAGACTCAGCTCGCCGTACTTGGCGTGGCTGGTGGTCAGGGACGCGGCGTTGTCGAAGATGTCCGCCACGAACTTGTACACGTCGTCGCTGGACACGTCGTCGCGGGCCAGGATCACCGCGCCCACGGCCACGGTGGTGGTGTCGGTATGCTCAGCGGTCACATCGCCGCCGTCGTCCTTCTTGTCGCCGCAGGCGACCAGGCTCAGCGCCATGACCAGCGCCAGAACCAGTGCAAAAAACTTTTTCATGTTCTTTCTCCTTATTGATAGATAAATTGTTTTCCTCTTCCTGAAAAACAGCTTTTTCCGCCGACCAGTCGGGCACGGCGGTGTTCAACGGTGCCATTATATCGCAGGCGTAAACTTTTTGCAATATCTAAATGCGGAAAATTTCATTTTTCTGCGGAACGATTTTCCCGTCCGTGCGGACATTCCGCTTTTCTTAGTCGGCATTTCTTTCGGCAAATCCGTAGTTTTGTCTGTATCATGGTACTTTTTAGCGGTGGTCTATTCATAATGCTAAATTGTTTTATGCAGGAACGCCCCGCAAGAAGTGCATTTTCTGCTGGGCAATCCTGCAAAATAACGGAGGCGGGGCAAAGCCCCGCCTCTCAGCTTTCTGTCACATTCAACAGCTGCGCCGCAGCAGCTCGCATACCAGTTCATAGGTGCGCTCCGTGGAGGGCACGCTTAGCCGCTCCCGCACGGAGTGTACATCGTGCAGCTCCGGCCCCATGGACACCGCGTCCAGACCGGGGATCTTCTCCATCAGCAATCCGCACTCCAGACCGCCGTGGGTGGCCTCCACCACGCCGTCCTTACCGGTAAGATCCTTATACGCCGTCAGCAGCGTATCCCGGAACTGCGACTCCCTCTTGTACTGCCAGCCGGGGTACACGCCCCGCTCTGCCACAGTGCCGCCCGCCAGCGCCGCCACAGCCCGCACGCGCTGCGCCAGCATCAGCTTCCGGGACGCGATGGACGACCGGATGGAGAACGCGATGTGCAGTCCGTCGCCGCCCAGCTTCACCACGCCCATATTCAGGGATGTCTGCACCAGACCGGGGAAATCCGTGTCCATAGCCTCCACGCCCTGCGGCATGGCCGTCAGCGCCTGCACCAGCGTCACGGTGCGCTCTGCGGACACGGCTTTTGCCGTCTCCGCCGCCGCGCAGGTCAGCGTCACATCGGGGTCGGTGACGGCGTACTCGTTCTTCAGCACCCCCTCAAGCTCCCGAATAAACGCTTCGAACGCCCGGCCGCTGCCCTTGGGCAGCGCCACCGCCGCATCGCAGCGGGAGCAGATCACGTTGTCGAACTGCCCGCCGGAGAAGGCCGCCAGCCGCAGGCCGGGGAACTTCTCCAGCGCTGTGGCCAGTACCCGTCCCATGAGGCGGTTGCCGCTGCCGCGTCCCAGATGGATGTCCGCACCGGAGTGACCGCCCCGCAAGCCGGCCACGGTGATGCCGAAGCCCTCCATGCCCGCCGCATCGGTCAGCGCTGCGGGCAGCAGGCAATCGGAGTGCATGCCGCCTGCGCAGGACACGGTGAACACGCCCTCCAGTTCGGAGTCCAAATTCAGCAGCTTTTTGCCCTTAAGGTCAGAGCAGTCCAGAGCAAAGGCGCCGTCCATGCCCACCTCCTCGTCCACGGTGAACACCGCCTCGATGGGCGGATGTACCAGCGTGTCATCCGACAGGATCGCCAGGATCATGGCCACGGCAATGCAGTTGTCGCCGCCCAGCGACGTCTTGTCCGCCCAGATCCACTCACCGTCGGTCATCAGGTCAAGTCCCTCGCGGGTCATGTCCTTGGTGCAGTCGTCGGTCTTGGCGCACACCATGTCGATGTGTCCCTGCAGGATGATCGGCTCGGCACTCTCATGGCCGGGGGATGCCGGCTTCCAGATCACCACGTTGTTGCACGGCTCCTGCCGGTACTTCAGTCCCAGTTCCTTGGCAAAGTCCACGCACAGATCGCTGATGATCTTCGTGTTGCCGCTGCCGTGGGGCACCGAGCACAGCTTTTCAAAATATGCGAACACCTTTTCTGGCTTCAAGCCTTTCAAAACAGCCATTTTGATACTCCTTTCCCATGCGGCCGCGGTCTCCGCGCCGCCCATTCAGTATAGCATATCCGCCTGCCGCCCGCAAGCAAGTCCCTATGTGCCCACAGCCCATGCTTTCGCATGGGCTGTGTATGCAGCACACATTATCAGAAGTCGCCCAGGCCCATATCGTCCTCGGTGTTGGGCGCTTCCTCGTCGTCCTCCTCGGTGGGAGGCGCGGGGATGAATTCCTCCAGATAGGCCTCCTCCGGCAGACCAGCCATATACGCCGGCAGGTTGATGATGATGCCGTCGATGTTATGGGGCAGTGTCATTTGGTACGTTTCCGTTGTCTCGCTGCCGCCCTTCTGCTGCATGACCTCCACGGTCAGCTCCAGCTTGTCGCCGATGACGGTGGTCAAGCAGCGCTCCTTTTCGTACAGCTTGGAGATCTGCTCGCCGTTCACATACACAGTGATCTTATAGGGTGCCTCCACAGACTGGCCGCCCTTGTCCACTGCGCGGTTGTCGAAATAGACGGTGTGGCCGCGTCCGATGCGCAGCATCACCACGGCGATGAGCACCAGCACCAGAACGAAGGCGATACGGATGAGCCACGAGCGTTTCGTCGTTTTCATGCGGTTCTCCCCTCCTCCTCGGCCTTCTGCTCAATGGCCAGCTGCTGACCCAGCGTGCGGTTCTCCTTGCGCTTCTTGGCCTCGTACATGACCAGTGCCACGGTGATAACGGCGTAGGACACGAACACGCGGAAGTACTCGCCGATCATGGAGTCGCCGGTGATCTTGGTTCCGGCGGCCGGCGCCACGATGAACATGGTATGGAACAGGAGCACACCCAGGAACACGTTGCCGATGGACGCCTTTTCCACGGAGGCTCCGCCCACCAGCAGCGCGGCGATGCAGAACATGCCGACGTTGGTATGCGCCGTATAGGTGGGGAAGTTGCCCATGTTCTGCAGATAGATGATCATGCCGAAGCCCGCGAACACGGTGGACATGACGATGGAGATCAGGCGGGTGCGGTCCACATTGATGCCGGCGTCCCGCGCCACGTTCATATCCTGGCCCACCGCGCGCATATCCTGTCCCAGCTTCGTGCGGCGGAACCACACGATGAACAGGCAGGCCAATGCGATGATGATCAGCGTCAGCACGGGGATCTTCACGCCGCCCACATAGACGGCCAGCGCGTTATCCACGCTCTGCCGCATCTGCAGAAGGCTGACTGTGTTGCGGATACCAAAGCCGCGGGGCAGCTTCAGTGTGTTGTGGAGGATGGGGATGATGGGCCCCATCATATACAACACCACCAGCTGGTACACACCGGTCATGCAATAGGCGATAAAGTAGCTGGTGACCATCTCGCGGCCCTTGGCGCGGTTCAGGATGCTGCCGCACATAAGACCCAGCAGAATGGACAGGGGGATGGACAGGATGGCCGCCAGCACCAGACCGGGGATACCCCAGATCTGCCAGTCCGCCACCAGGATCAGCGCGATCTCGCCGGCCATAGCGCCCAGCGTCATGGCAAAGTTCAGACCCATACCGGCCATAATGGGGATCAGCAGGCTCAGGATCAAAAAGGCGTTGCGCCCCAGACGGGTCATAGCCTCGTTAAGTATGTAGCTCACCGGCAGGCCGGACACGGGAATAAGCACGGCGCAGATGATGATAAACAGGACGGGCACTGAGTTTTTGCCCAGGAATTGCTTTACGTCGAATCTCTTACCCTTCATGTCAGCGCCCCCTTTCCGTCTTTCTGGTCAGGGCATAGAGGATCATGCCGTTGGATACCACGATACGGATGACCTCGCTCATATCCATCTGGAAGGCGGCGCTCATCACGGTGGGGGTCATGGTCACCACGCCCTGATACAGGATCGTACCGATAATCACATTGCCGATGGATGCCTTATTCACCGACGCGCCGCCGATAAGGATGGCGGCCACGGCGGGCATGGCCATCCAGAAGGGGCCGTTGTACAGCTGTATGAAGCCGAAGCCCTGCTCATACACCAGAATACCCACAGCACCCAGCCAGGTGGACATGATCACGGAGATAAGCCGCATCTTGTCCACGTTGATGCCCGCTGCGCGGGCAAAGGCGGGGTTGGAGCCCACAGCGGTCATGGCGGTGCCGGTCTTGGTGTGCAGGAACGCCCACATCAGCACGGCCAGCAGCACGAAGAACAGCAGCGTACCGGTGGGGATCACCAGATTGATGCCGATGCAGTTCAGGTCGATCGGCAGCACACTGGCCAGCGCCTTGTCATAATAGCCCTCCAGCGAGATGACGGTACGCAGACCGCTGGCGGAGAAGCCCCACACCATGGTAGGGTGCTTGTACGGCAGCAGCAGCCACATCATGCACATGAAGGACACGGACGAGAAGCCCACATAGGTGGCGATCATCATCTCGCCGCCCTTGATCTTGTTCAGCAGCCAGCCGTAGCCGCCGCCGAACAGCAGGGCAAAGGGCGTGGCGATGAGAATGGCCATCAGGAAGCTGGCAAACCCCGTATAGCCCAGCTCGATGGACAGCGTGGCACCCAGCAGTCCGGACACGATACCCAGCGGCAGGCCGAAGTTCAGGCCGCAGCCGGAGTGTACCATGGGCACCATGGCCAACACCATCACGGCGTTCCAGCTGAAACGGGTGATGATATTGGTGATCTGTGTGGGGAAATCCAGCCCCACGCAGGGCGCGGCGATGAGCAGCAGCAGCAGGAAGCACGCGATGATCAGACGCGGCAGGCCGAAGCTGTCCACCAACTCTCTGAATTTTGACTTGTTTCCAAGTGTGGTCGTATTGCCCATTTCTTCCTCCTTACTTCACCTGACTGACCATGAGCATACCGAACTCCTCGGAGGAATGGTCAGCAGGCAGGATACCGGCGACCCTGCCGCCGGAGACGATGGCGATGCGGTCGCAGATCTGGCGCAGCTCCTCCAGCTCGGAGGAGATCATCACCACCGTGACGCCGGATTCGCGGTTAAATTTCTTCAGCGCCTCCAGCACCAGCGCCTTGGCGCCCACGTCGATGCCGCGGGTAGGCTCGGACACGAAGAGGAAGCGGGGCTCCAGCGCGAACGCCTTGGCAAGACACACCTTCTGCTGGTTGCCGCCGGACAGCTCTCTGGCCTTCTGGTCGGAGCCGGTACACTTGATCTGCAATTCATCGATATACCGGTTCGTCACCGTGTGGATGGCCTTTTCGTCGCGCCATGTGAAGAAACCCATTCTCTTCAGGAACTTGTTCTGCACCTGCATGGCGGGGAACGCCACGTTCCACTCCAGCGACTCATCCAGCAGCAGACCCACGCCGCGCCGATCCTCGGACACAAAGGCCAGCTGGGAGTCCAGGCACTTCCGGGGGCTGTTCAGCGCGATGGGCTTGCCGTCGAACTCCACGGTGCCGCCCGCCTCGTACAGGCCCATCACACCGTTGGGAATACCCAGCTTGCCCTGGCCGGCCAGACCGCCGATGCCCAGGATCTCGCCCTCCTTCACGTCCAGATCCACGTTGCGGACGATCTCGCCGGGCATATCCACCCACAGCTTGCGGATGGACAGAATGGTGCGGGCATCGGAGTGGTCGCGGATGTCGTGGGCAGCGCCGCCGGCAGCCACCTCGCGCCCCACCATGTAGTGGGTGATGTCGCGGACGTCCGTCTCGCCGGCGGCCACGTCCTTGACAACGTAGCCATCCCGCATGATGACCACCTTATCGCACACCGACAGGATCTCCTGCAGACGGTGGGTAATAAAAATCACGGCGATGCCCCGGGAGGCCATGCCGCGGATGGAGTCCAGCAGGGCCTGTGCCTCCTGCTCGGTGAGCACGGCGGTGGGTTCGTCCAGGATCAGCAGCTTCAGGTTCTCCTTGCTCAGCTCGCGGGCGATCTCCGTAAACTGCTTGTGCCCCACGGGCATGCTGCTGATGACCATCTTCTGGTCGATAGCCACGCCCATCTTCTCAATGGCTTTTGCGGCGCGGTTATCCATTTCCTTATAGTCGAGAGTGTCCAGGCGCGGGCCGAACACTTCTGAAATGACGCTTTTTTTCTTGGGCTCGCGGTTGAGGAGGATGTTCTCCGTGGCAGTAAAGCCGGGGATCAGCGAGAACTCCTGATGCACCATGCCGATGCCGGCCTTCAGCGCATCAAAGGGGGTGTTGAACTGCACTTTTTCTCCGTCGATCAGGACATCCCCCTCGTAGCCGCCCGTCTCACGGATCACGTCCATGCCAAACAGTATTTTCATCAAGGTGCTCTTTCCGGCGCCGTTTTCGCCCACCAGACCCAGCACCTCGCCCTCTTTCAAGGTAAAGTTGATGTCTGTGAGCACCTGATTGCCGAAAAAGCCCTTTTTGATATTCCGCATCTCAAGCAGCGGAGCATTGTTCTTTTCCATATTCATCCCTACCTATAGCAGCGGGGAGGGAGGATGCCCTCCCTCCCCGCTTTAATGGTTGCTTCAAAAGCCTGTCGTCAGCTGACGGTGAAGTACTTCTCCGGGATCTCCACGTCGGCGTTGCCCATGAAGTGGCCGGGATCACCCATGATATAGGTATCCTGATAGATCAGGAACACGTTTTCAGACTTCGCGCCGGTGGTGGCGTTGGTGTAGCTGGCGCCGTTCCAGGCCGCCTTGGGAGAGTAGACCTGCAGCGCGGCAGCCACATCGTCCATGTCCTTCAGCTCGCTCTTGCCGTCCAGCACGTTCTTGGCGTGCAGAGCAAGACCGGCGGACAGGGTGTAGCCGTAGGAGTAAGCCCAGGTGCCGAAGTGATCGGCGCCGCCCTTCTCCACGATGGCGGACTCGACCTTGGTCAGGATCTTCTCGAAATCACCGGCTTCCTCGGTCAGATCAATACCCAGCGCGCCGGGATAGCCCATCAGGGGGGAGGGCAGGTCGGCCTCGATGAAGTAGCCGCCGCACTCCAGCAGGCGCTTCAGCAGAGGCTCGGTGTGCGCATCGTTGGTGCAGAAGTAAGCAGCCTTCTGGCCGTACTTCTCGACCCATGCGGGCACCTGCTCCAGAATGTAGGCCTGAGCGCCGGAAACGCCCACGTCAGAGGTGGGATCGGGAGCCGTCTCCAGGACGAACTTCATGCCGAACTCCTCGCAGGCGGCCTTCATGATGGCCACGCGGCGGCTCATGGTCTCATAGGACATGTGGCGGGGGAAGGAGATATGTACGAAGGTGTCGCAGCCCAGCTCGTGCGCGGTACGGATGATCAGATAGCCGCGGGACACGAAGTCGTTGTTGGTGACCAGGTCGGCAGCGGAGCTGATCTCGGGCAGATCCTCGTGAGCCTCGCCTGCGATGCAGATGATGTCAGGGCGAGTCTCTTTGATCTTGCGGAAAGCCTCGGTGGTGCCGGGGACAGCCTGATTGACAATGATGGCCTTCATCAGGGGGTCGGCGGACAGGTTCACGATGGACTGGATGGTGGTCTCGGTCTCCTCGGTGAAGTTGTCGGGATAGATGGCCAGCTGGACCATATCCTCGCCATACTCCTTCTGGAAGGCCTCGGCGCCGCGGCGATCATCCTCGGACTGAGAGACGGAGCCGGTCACGATGCCGATCTTGTAGGGCACGGTGTTATCATCGGTCTCGCCCTTCTTTTCGCCGCAGGCGACCAGGGAGAACGCCATGATGAGAGCCAGCAGCAGAGAAACTACTTTTTTCATGTTTACCTCCTAATTCCTTTACCATAGTTTGTTGTTTCCTCCGCCAGAAGGAAACAGCGAACAGGGCGCGCCCTGTCCTCTTCTATGCATTCGGGTGCTGCGCACCCATTTGATTTTACCAGATAAGTTCACACTCTGTCAACATATTTGTGTCTCTGAATAGTGTTCAATAGCGCATCTCCTTGTTTTTCATCCACACACTTTCCCACATTTTTTTGGCGCATTTGCATCATTTTCATGTATTTTTCATGCGGTTTTCTGTCAGAATCCTGCTGTTTTGCTATAATAAACTTTTCTTTTGGCGAAATCTGTTTTTTGTCTGACTGCAGCAAAAGAGACAGGCTTCCGCCTGTCTCTCTCGCTTACCTTATGACTTATGGCACTCGTCAGATCTTCTGCTTCTCATCCACGATCTGGCGCAGCTTGGCGGAGAAATCCTCCAGCGTCATGGCGCCCAGGTCCTCGCCCTTGCGGGTACGGACGGAGACGGTGCCGTTCTCCATGTCGCGGTCGCCAACCACCAGCATGAAGGGGATCTTCTCCAGGGTAGCCTCGCGGATCTTCTTGCCGATCTTCTCGTTGCGGCTGTCCACCTCCACGCGGAAGCCCTGCTTGCGCAGCTCCGCGGCCTGCTGCACGCAGTAGTCGGCAGCGCGGTCAGTAATAGGCAGGAAGCGTACCTGCTCGGGCATCATCCAGGTGGGCAGCGCACCGGCGTACTCCTCGATCAGGTAGGCCAGTGTCCGCTCATAGCAGCCCAGAGACGTGCGGTGGATGATATAGGGCAGGGCCTTGTTGCCGTTCTCATCGATATAGTACATGCCGAAGCGCTCCGCCAGCAGCATATCGATCTGGATGGTGACAAGGGTATCCTCCTTGCCGTACACATTCTTGTACTGGATGTCCAGCTTGGGGCCGTAGAACGCGGCCTCGTCAATGCCCACGGTGTAGTCCACGTTCAGATCCTTCAGGATGCGCTCCATGGCGGCCTGGGCGTGGTCCCACTGCTCCGCCGTGCCCTCGTACTTGTTGTTGGGGTTGGCGGGGTCCCACTGGGAGAAGCGGAACGTGCACTTTTCCAACAGGCCCACGGTGCCCAGGCAGTACTTGGCCAGATCCAGGCACTGCTTGAACTCCTCCTCCAGCTGGTCGGGGCGCAGCACCAGATGTCCCTCGGAGATGGTGAACTGGCGGACGCGGATCAGGCCGTGCATCTCACCGGAGTCCTCGTTGCGGAACAGGGTGGATGTCTCGCCCAGACGCATGGGCAGGTCGCGGTAGCTGCGGCCGCGGTTCAGGAACACCTGATACTGGAACGGGCAGGTCATGGGACGCAGGGCAAAGCACTCCTTCGTCTCATCCGCGGGATCGCCCATGACGAACATGCCGTCCAGATAATGATCCCAGTGACCGGAGATCTTGTACAGCTCACGCTTGGCCATCAGAGGCGTCTTGGTCAGCAGATAGCCACGCTGCTGCTCGGTGTCCTCCACCCAGCGCTGCAGCAGCTGGATAACGCGGGCACCCTTGGGTAGCAGGATGGGCAAGCCCTGGCCAATGCAGTCCACAGTGGTGAAATATTCCAGCTCGCGTCCCAGCTTATTGTGGTCGCGCTTCACGGCCTCCTCCCGCTCCTTCAGATAGGCATCCAGCTCGTCCTTGCTGGGGAAGGCCACGCCGTAGATACGCTGCAGGGTCTGGCGGTTGGAGTCGCCGCGCCAGTAAGCGGCGTTGCAGGCGGTCAGCTTGATGCCGTTGCCCTTGATGCGGCCGGTGGAGTCCACATGGGGACCGGCGCACAGGTCCACGAACTCGCCCTGCTTGTAGAAGGAGATGTGGGCATCCTCGGGCAGGTCGTTGATCAGCTCCACCTTGTAGGGCTCTTCCTTTTCCTCCATGTACTTGATGGCCTCGGCGCGGGGCAGCTCGAAGCGCTCCAGCTTCAGCTTCTCTTTACAGATCTTACGCATTTCAGCCTCGATCTCGCCCAGGTCGTCCTGGGTGAAGGCGAAGGGCGCGTCCAGATCGTAATAAAAGCCGTTGTCGATGCTGGGGCCGATGGCCAGCTTCACCTCCGGGTGCAGGCGCTTGACAGCCTGGGCCAGGATGTGGGAGCAGGTGTGCCAGTAGGTCTTGCGGTACTGTTCGTTTTCAAACGTAAATTCCTTGTTGACTTCGCTCATAGTCTGTTCCTCCTTGTGATCGGGGCTGGATAAATAAAAATCCCCACCCCTGAATGGTATCAGGGGTGAGGTAATAGGCATTACTCCACGGTTCCACCCTGCTTACGGCCTGCGCAGCATTTTTACTGTCCGCTGCGGATGGCGGGATATCTTTCGTCGAGACAAGGCGCAGGAGCGCAGGAATACGGTCTGTATTTCAAGCTTCTGCAACGCAGTATCGGCGGAAGAGATCCGGCATACGCCGTCGCTTTCGATCGCTGTAACGGGCGATACCCGTCCTGCTCGTCGCAGGCGGCTCGGAAGTGGTACGGGCCGTGTCCTTGGCGGGGTGCTTTCAGCCGGGGGCGCCCCTCTCTTTGGCCGCGGAAAAACAGCTTCTTCTTCGTCACTGCCTTTTTGATGGCAATAAGTATAAACCGTTCGGCGCGGTTTGTCAACGGGTGGTTTCACGGGGGAAGGGCAAAATCAGCCGCGTGAAGCAAAAAGAGACATCCGAAAGGATGTCTCTTTTTACTGGCGCGGAAGGAGGGATTTGAACCCTCGCGCCGCTTTTGACGGCCTACTCCCTT
>OLOQ01001916.1_pt1 | contig 18336 bp, 20 predicted proteins | sample 1673101 | NCBI WGS metagenome assembly OLOQ01 (sample SAMEA3136754, study PRJEB25190) | human gut metagenome | biome: human gut; feature: human-associated habitat; material: faeces | place: Austria | collected 2013 | reverse complement strand
GAGTACCGTGAGTCCACACTGCGCCTGAACACGGTTCTTCGGATTGCGGCCCGCAGGGGCGGGCTGCCGCCAAGACCAGGATTCTGCTGGGAGGGGAGGAGCAGCAGAAGGCGGGCCCCGCAGGGGCCGCGGCCGCAGGCCGCGGGGACGGGCTGAAAGGCCCGTCACGACGCGGAGCGCCGCCCTGCGGGGCGGCCATTTGCCGGCTGCATAGAGGATGGACCCGGTGCGTATACTAAGGGCAAAGGGGGGCGTGGCAATGAAGCAAAAACCGTGGAAAGCCTACCTGTGGGCGACACTGCCGACCATAGCAGGCGGGGTGCTGGCGGGGATCCTTTCCGGCAGCGGGGGCAACTACGAAAACTATATAAAACCGCCGTTATCACCGCCGGGGTGGCTGTTTCCGGTGGTGTGGGCGGTACTGTATCTGCTGATGGCGATAGGAATGGCGATGGTATGGAACGCCGACCAGGCCCATGCTAAGCCTGCCCGGAATCTCTATATCGTGCAGCTGGTGGTGAATTTGCTGTGGCCGTTTTTCTTCTTCCGGTGGGAGATGTGGGGCTTTGCGGTGATCTGGCTGCTGCTTCTCATTGCACTGGTGATGGTCATGGCTTTGCGGTTTGAGCAGATAAGCCCCAAGGCGGCCTATCTGCAGATTCCTTATCTCATTTGGCTGTGCTTTGCGGCGTATCTTAATATTGCGATATGGCTGCTGAACCGGTAACAGGCAAAATGAAAATCCCCCGAAAGGGGGATTTTTTGCGCTTTGGATTAGGAAAGCGCAGTGGCAGTATTCTCAGTCAGGCGGAAGCGGAAAATATTATCCCAGTGGCGGCGCAAGGCCACATCGGCGGAAAGAGTGCTATTGTGGAAGCAGATGGACCACTGGGTATTGCTGGTGATATCCTTGGAGTCAGGCTCCTGGGCGACGGCCCGCAGGGCATCCCATACGGTAAGGGGGGAGAGGACATCCTTTTGCTGCGCTAATATTTTCAGTACAGTATCGTAGCGTTCCCGGCCATGGCCGTAGATACCGTTTCGCTGGTTGGGTTTGACCCGATCCGGGTAGAGCGCGTAGAAGTTGGTGGCGGCTGCCGCGGGGGTATCCACCAGGGGACGGGCGGGATCATCGCAGTCATATTCCACCACACGCCCATCTCCACTGGCATCGGTAATGTAGAAGTGATAATCCCGGCCGCCGGAGGCAAACATATCATACTCCCGCAGCAAGGCTACTGCTTCAGCGGTGGTGGCGGCGTGATCCAGTACCAGACGGATGGCCAAGGTGGGAGTGATGGTGGGTTTACCGGTCTGCTGGTAGGTGGGTTCGCTATCCAAGGTGAGCACAGCAATAGACACCCCCTTTTCATTCATGCCATCCAGACAGATGAACGGCGCGGTGAGGGTAGCCAGGCGGGTTTTCAGGCTTTGCTCCGGGGTGTTGGCCTGGATGTTATCCAAGGCGGCGAAGGCCACTGAGCGGTAGCTATCCTGTGGTGAGCAATAGACCACCATGGCGGAGGTATCGTAGCGAAAATCGTAATTACGGCCCATGCAAGCGGTACCATCCTGCTCCACTACGGCAAAGGCGGTGCAGCCGAAGGAGGGTGCCTGGATAGTGACCGGCAGCAGCGGCAGCGCCTCTTCCAGGATGGCATCCACCATGCTTTGGTCATCGGTGATGCCGCGGGCGAGGAGGTCATTCAGGCTGTAACGGTAGCGGATATCCATGCGGTAGAGGTTATAGCCATCGCTGTAATCAGTGATTTTTTGCAGGGTGGCCATGCTTTGAAAACGGGTAAAATAGATGCCGGTAAAAACGAGGGCGGCCAAAAGCAGCATCGCGGAGAGGGAGAGCAGAAGCTTTTTCATAGGACACCTCCGGGGTCATTGGTAGTAGATATTTACCGCGCGGCGGACGGCAATAGAACCAGGAGGGGAGAAAAAACCGGCAGGAGGGCGCAGGGGCCGGTACTGGGGCCCTGCACAAGGGTGAGGAGAAGCAGCAAAAAAACAGAAGCTGAGGCAAAGAAAATCCCCTGCCAAAGAGCAGGGGATAGAATTCAGCCATTATTGATTTCCTCAAAGATATTGCCAGAGGAAAATACCACTGTTTCGCCGTTACCTTCATTGGCGGGGAAGTGGTTGCCGATGTAGCATTCATCCCCATCCGGGGTAATGAAGAACTCCGCTACGGTGGAAAGGTAGCGGGACTGGGTATCGTAATCGGTGATGACGCGCTGCCACACACCATAGTAGTATTCCCGGCCCTCCACCGTCACCGGATCATTGAGGGTGAAGGTGTAGTTCTCCATCGGCTCTGCCGCCGCAAAGATATCCTCCATCTTTTTTATGAGGCGGGCACGGCGCTGTTCCTCGGTTTCCTCCGGTTCCGGTTCGGGCTCTGGGGAGAGGGGATCGGAAGCATCCGGGGTTCCAGCCTGGGGCGGATCGCCATGGACGATCTCGCTGATGGGATTGCCGCAGGCGGTGAATACCAGAAGGGTGGCCAGCAAGGCCAAGGTCAAGGCGATCAGTTTCATACGGCTCATACTGATGGAACTCCCTCCGTTAGGCCGCTCAGTCGGCGGCGCTTGACGATGAAATAGCAGATGATGTGGGTGAGCGAGGTCAAGATCCAGCTGATGGGGTAGGAGATGTAGAGTACCCGCAGATCGTGGTGAGTGGCGAAAATGGTATAGATCCACACCACACGGAAGCCGCAGGCGCCGATGAGAGTGACGATCATGGGCATGACAGAGCTGCCCATCCCGCGGATGATATCCGCCATAATATCCATAATGGCATCCAGACCGTAGGTGGTACCGACGATCATCATACGGATCATGCCCATGGCAATAACTTCCGAATCCTTATTGTAGAAAGCAAGCAGCGAATTGCCAAAACCGTAGGCGATAAAGCCGAGAATCTCCGAAAGGAGGATGCCCAGGGCCAAGCACCAAAGGGTGATGCCCCGCAGACGCTTGTACTGCCCGGCGCCGAGGTTCTGGCTGGTGAAGGTAAGGGAAGCCTGCGCCACCGAATTGCAGCTGGTAAAAACGAAGCCTTCGATATTGACAGCGGCGGCATTACCGGCCATGGCGGTGCTGCCGAAGGAATTGATGGAGGACTGGATGAGGACATTGGAGATGGAGAAGATGGCACCCTGCAGACCGGCGGGGATGCCGATTTTGAGGATGCGGATGAGTTTATCCCGGTGGATGCGCAGCTCCTTGAGGACGATGTGGTAGCAGCCGTCGGTTTTCAGCATGCACCACAGCACCAGCGCGGCGGAGATATACTGCGAAACAACGGTGGCAATGCCGACACCCGCTACGCTGAGATTGAACTGGATGACCAGAAGCAGGTTGAGACCGACATTGACGATGCCGGCAAAGAAAAGGAAGATCAGGGGTCGGCGGGTATCGCCCACGCCGCGCAGTACCGCCGCACCAAAGTTATACAGCATACTGCCTGGCATCCCCAAAAAGTAGATGCGCAGATACAGGATAGCCAGTGGGAGAACATCGTCGGGGGTATCCATCAGCCGCAGGATAGCGGGGGTACACACCACGCCCACTACCATGACAAAGAAACCGCTGATGAGTCCCACCAGCATGCAGGTGTGGGTGGCTTCGGAGACATCCTCGTACTGGGCGGCGCCGTAGTGCTGGGCAATGACGGCGCTGCCGCCGATGGAGATACCCATAAACAGGTTGACGATCAGATTGATGATGGAGCCATTGGAGCCGACGGCGGCCAGCGCGTGGCTGCCCACATACCGTCCCACCACGATGATATCGGCGGCATTGAAAAGAAGCTGCAGCATTCCTGTGGCCATTAGCGGCAGGGAAAAAAGCAGGATCTTCTGCGGCAAGCTACCGGTACACATATCTATTTCATACTTATGGCGTGCAGTAGCCAAGGGAAACAACGCTCCTTCTTTGTGCATATTGGGAAAAAGCCTAGTACAGCGCCGCGGGCGCTGCTGGGGCATAGAGATTAAGAGGACAGTATAGGTATTATAGCCCTTTTGTGCGCTAATGCAAGATATCCTGCATCAAATCTCCTTATCGCACAAAAAGGCGGCAAAAAGGAGAGAAAAGCACAACAAAACTGCCCATTATCCCAGCAACGGCAGCGCCGCTGCCAGAATTTCGGCGGCCTCCAGCGGACGGCTGCGCAGCAGGGGGCGGCGGGGTTCCTCCGGCAGGGCGGTGGATTCCGCGATGACAGCTTGCAGCTGGGCGGGGGTGTACCAGCGGAAGCGGCCAATGCCAAGCTGTTCGGCCCGGTGCTCCAGCAGGGCCAGCAGCAGGTCATCATAGCCGGCTTCCCGGGGCAGGCGCAGCTCCGCGGCTACGGCCGGCAGAATGTGCTCGAACAGGGCACGGCGAGGGGAGAGCCCCTCCGGCAGGCGCAACGGGATACCGGCGGCCTTTATGGCGTTCTCCGGCAGAGCGGCAAAGGCCGCAAAGCCATCGGCTTTTTCGGAAAAGTAATACAACTGGCCGGGGAGCTCCCGCATAAACCGCATGGTATCGTAGTAGCCCATCTGAATATTGCGGCGGCTGGTGGCGGGATCGAACCGCATGACAGGGCCCAGCTGCTCACTGGGGAAGATCTGACGGATCTTCTGCTTATCCCGCAGCGGATGGATGATGCCGAAGCCATTGAGCCGGATGGCGATGACCTCATCGCAGCCGTAGTCCAGCAGCTCATTATAGGGGCAGGCATCGTACAGGCCGCCGTCCAGGTACTTCTTATCCCCAATGACGGTGGGCTGGAACCCGGGGAACGAAGCCGAGGCCAGCACATGGTCCAGCACATTTTCGGGGGTCATATCTTTCTTATAGGCGATCAGCGGCTGAAGCTCCGGGAAAGCCACGGCGATCATGCCATAATCAATGGGACTTTCCAGCAGTCGCTGGGGGTCAATGTTCTGCTCCAGGAAGGCACGGATTTTGGAGGTATCGATACCGCCGTTTTCCAGCGCGGCTTTGATATTTTCCTTGAGGGCCGAAAGGGTATTGAGGTTCACCTGCCGGTTGATGATTTCCAAAAAGCCTTTGTCCTCCTCAGAGAACAGATCGTCATTGGCGGTCGTCTCCCAAAATTCCGCGGCCTTTTCACAATCGCCCTGCGCCAGCAGCGCCGCATTGATGGCGCCGATGGAAACACCGCAGATGACATCAAAATGATAACCCAGTTCGGTAAGGGCGCGGTATGCGCCGATCTCATAGGCGCCTTTGGCACCGCCGCCTTCCAGTGCTAAACCCAGCATAGTGATGCTCTCCTTTCATCTATCCACAGCGGATTCTATTCCATGCTCATCATAACCGAAAGGGCGGGGGAAAAGCAATGCTCCCGCCCTCCTTTTTACAAATCGTTCATGCTTTTTCGGCAGGGAAAATGCCGCAGACCGTCAGCACATCACCTGCCACGGTAAAGTGCACCTCCAGCCCGGCAAAGGGAAAGCCGTATACCCGGTCGCTATCCTGCTGATAAGCCGGCCGGGGGTCCTGTGCCAGTACCGCCCGCAGGGAAGCCCGGTGCGCCGCGGGAACCTTTTCTTCCCACTCCGGCGGCAGTATCACCGTGAGGACATGTGCTAGCCCATCGGAGGAATACCCCCCGGTGGCCTCCGGGTGGCAATCGGCATGGGGCAGGTAGGGCTTTACATCATAAATAGGTGTGCCGTCCATCAGGTCAGCCCCGGCTACCCGCAGCACCGTGCCCCATTCTGGATGGTGCACCACCCCCAGCAGCTTGACGCAGGAAAGCCCAATGGCATTGGGGCGGAACGGTGACCGGCTGGCAAATACCCCGACTCGCCGGTTGCCGCCCAGCCGGGGCGGACGCACGGTAGGCCGCCAGCCCTCCCGCTTCGTTTCGGAAAATTCCCATAGCAGCCACAGGTGGCTGTAGCCCTCAATCCCCCGCAGCGCCTCCGGTACCCGGTACTCCGGCCGGAACACCACCAGCGCTTCCAGCTCCGGCACCAGCCCGCTCTGCCGCGGGATGCCGAATTTGGTGGGAAAGTCGCTGCGGATCTCCGCGATTGCCTTAATAACAGCTGTTTCTTCCATGGCTCCTCCCCATGATTTCTGCAAGCCGCAGGGATGGGGCCCGCAGGGCGGCGCAGCCGCCAAACCCATCCTCCGGATGGGTTGCCCTGCGGGCCCGACCCGGGCCGCGAATTCTGACTCTATTTTACCATGCCATCCCGAAAAAGAAAAGCAGATGGCGTGCGGTTCAGCCCTTATTCTCCTTGGCGCTCCAGTCGGCCACCTCCAGCCGCCACATGGCGGTGCGGGCCATGGTCTGCGGCGGACAGCCCGGTGCGCCGGGCAGGTACCGGTCGATCAAAAGCCGCATGGCCTGGGGCTTTTCTTCCTCGGTCAGCGGGGTAACAGTCGCCTTGCCCATTACGCAGCCGTACCGTGTGGTAATGCCATGCCCCGGCAGCTGCACTACCCGGTGGCCACAGTCCATCTGGAAGGAACAAGCCCCGTTTTGCCGCAGCAGCTCCGCCTTGCGGCCTTCTGCTGCCCCGTGCAGGTAGAAATACAGCCGCCCCTCTTTTTCCTCCCAGCCAAAGTTCATCGGCACGATGTAGGGGTAGTCCCCATCGGCCAGTCCCAGCCGCAGCACATCGCACTGGCGGATGATCTCCTTGACGGTCTCCAGCTCTGTTACTTCCCGGTCTTTCCGGCGCATTTCTTCCATACTATTCCCTCTGGCAGTTTTTCTTTATTATAGCAGGTTTGGCTTTACGGCACAAATTCCGCCGCCCCGCCTAAAATCCCGGGATTTTGCTTTCCCTCCGGGGCAGGATATGGTATAATAAAATATAAATGTATGTTCTCAAATCTCCCCACAAGGAGGCCCATCATGAAAGTCCTTGCCTTTGATGCCAACAGCATCGTCAACCGTGCCTTTTACGGCGTGCGGCTGCTCTCCACCCGGGAGGGCACCTATACCAATGCTGTTTACGGCTTTTTCAATATTGTTTATAAGCTCATCGAGGAACAGAAGCCGGATGCGGTCGCCTTTGCCTTTGATCTGCACGCACCCACCTTCCGGCACAAAATGTACGAGCCGTACAAGGGCACCCGCAAGGGGATGCCGGAGGAACTGCGCCAGCAGATGCCGCTGGTGAAGGAAATGCTGCGGCTTTTGGGCTATCCCATTCTAGAAGTAGAGGGCTACGAGGCGGATGATATCCTGGGCAGCCTGGCCCGGCAGGGGGAGCAGAACGGCGATACCGTCCTTATCTGCACCGGCGACCGGGACTCCCTCCAGCTCATCACCGATAAGGTCAGCGTCATCTTGGCCAAGACTGCCCCGCAGGGCGCCGTTTATGAGATAATGGACCCCGCCGCCATTCATGAAAAATACGGTGTGACACCCCGGGAAATGATCGAGGTCAAGGCCCTGATGGGCGATCCCTCCGATAACATTCCCGGCGTGCCCGGCATTGGCGAAAAAGGCGCTCTGGCCCTTATCCAAAAGTATCACACCATCGAATATATCTATGCCCATTTGGAGGAGTTGGAGTTGACCCCGGCGCTCCGTAAAAAGCTGGCCGAGGGCCGGGAATCCGCCGCCCTCAGCCGGGAGCTGGGGACCATCTGCTGCGAGGTGCCGGTACCCCAGTGGAGCGAACTGAAGCCCCGGCCCCGGCAGGAGGACGCCCTTTATGCCTTCCTTTCCCGGCTGGAGCTCAACCGTCTTATCACCAGGCTGGGTCTTGCCGCCCCGGAAACGATGCCGGAGGAACCCGCCGCGGAGGAGGCGGCTCCCGCTGTGACCTTTGTCCCTCTTACCGAAGAATCTGACCTTGCCGCCTGGGGCAAGGAAACCCCGATCATCCTTTCGGCCCGCTGGGCGGAGGATGGTACGCCTGCCGCCCTCTGCGTCCTTTGCGGGGAGCAGCTATGCGGCTGCGAGGATCTCGCTGCCTCCCTGTGGCAGAAAATTTTCTCTTTGCCCAATCCCAAAATCACCGCCGACGCCAAACCCTATTATAAAGCGGCGCTAAAGGCGAATAATACCTTTGCCGCCCTGTGGCTGGATACCGGCCTGGCCGGGTATCTGCTCAATCCCAATGCCAGTGACTACGCCGTGGAACGCCAGCTGGCCCAGCATGGGCTTTCCCTCCCCGCGGCGGAAGCCCCGCAGAAGCTGCTGCCGCTGGCACGGGAATGCCTGGGCCTTTCGGCGCTTTCTCCCCTGCTGGAGCGGGAGCTGGAAGCGAACGGCCAGCAAAAGCTGCTGCGGGAGGTGGAACAGCCCCTCTGCGAGGTGCTGGCCTCGATGGAGCTCACCGGCTTTCGCATCGACCGCGAGGGCCTGCGGGAGTTTGGCATCTACCTGGATGGACTGACCATCCAGCTGGAGCAGGAGATCTATCAGCTGGCCGGCGGCAAATTCAATATCAATTCCCCCAAGCAGCTGGGAGATGTTCTGTTTGGCAAGCTGGAGCTGCCCGCCAAAAAGAAAACCAAGAGCGGCTATTCCACCAATGCCGAGGTGTTGGAGGAGCTGATCCCCTATCACCCCATTATCAGCAAGATACTGGAGTACCGCAAGTACAAAAAGCTCTCCTCCACCTATGTGGAGGGCCTTAAGGACACCATTGGCCCCGATAGCCGCATCCGCTCGGTGTTCCGCCAGACCGATACCCGAACCGGCCGCATCAGCAGTGCGGAGCCCAACATGCAGAATATTCCCATCCGTACCGAACCCGGCAGCCGTATGCGGGATTTCTTCGAAGCGGAGGAGGGCAACCTGCTGGTGGATGCCGACTATTCCCAGATCGAGCTGCGGGTGCTGGCGGCCCTGGCCAATGACAGCGCCATGATCGAAGCCTTTCGGGAGGGCGTGGATATCCACACCCGTACCGCCGCGCAGGTATTCGATCTGCCGGAGGCCTTTGTCACCCCACAGATGCGCTCCCGCGCCAAGGCGGTCAACTTTGGCATCGTCTATGGCATCGGCGCCTTCTCCCTTTCCCGGGATATTGGTGTTTCGATGCAGGAGGCCGATACCTACATTAAGAATTACAAAAAGACCTACAGCGGCATTGCCGCCTACCTGGAGCGTGCCATAGAGGACGCCAAGGAAAAAGGCTATGCCGAAACGCTGTTCGGCCGCCGCCGCCCCCTGCCGGAGCTGAAAGCCTCCAACCGGGTGCAGCGCGCCTTTGGCGAACGGGTGGCGATGAACGCCCCCATCCAGGGCACCGCCGCAGATATTATCAAGATCGCCATGGTGCGGGTGTACCGCCGCCTAAAGATGGAAGTCCCCGCCGCCCGCCTTATTTTGCAGGTTCACGATGAACTCATTGTTGAGACCCCGCAGGGATCCGCCGAGCAGGTGCGGGAGCTGGTGCGCCAGGAGATGGAATCCGCAGTCTCGCTGTCGGTTCCGCTTTTGGTGGATGCCAAGGTAGGAAAAACCTGGGGCGAAGCCCACTGATCCCTCGCTAATTTCTGCAAGCCGCAGGATCGGGCCGCAGGCCGCCCCCGCTTCGCGGGGGCACGCAGGCGCCGCCGGGCCTGCGGCCCGCCCTGCCCCCTGCGGAATCCCACCCCATCCCCGCCGAAAGGAGCCTACCCCATGTCCGTTACCATCCGTCCCGCTGCCGAAAGCGACCTGCCCGCCCTTGCCGTTTTGGAATCAGCCTGCTTTGCCCACCCATGGAGCGAAAAAAGCCTGACAGAAACGCTCGGCAACGGCCGCTCGCTGTTCCTTTTAGCGGAGCGGGAAGGGGAAGCGCTTGGCTACCTTGGCATGGAATATGTACTGGATGAGGGCGGCATCACTAATGTGGCGGTTTTTCCGGCACATCGCCGCCGGGGCATCGCCGATGCCTTGATAAACGAACTGCTGCACTGTGCGACAGCACTGGGGCTTTCCACCGTGACGCTGGAGGTGCGGGAAACCAATGCCCCTGCCATTGCTCTTTACCAAAAACATGATTTTGTACCGGTGGGCCGCCGCAAAAACTACTATACCTCGCCCACAGAAGATGCTATACTGATGACAGTCACTCTGTAACTGAGTAAAAATAAAAAGGAGTGTATCACTATGAAAAAGAATCCCATCCACTTTTACTGGGGCCGTAAGAACGGCCTGGTCGTCACCCGTGAGGACGCCGAAGGCAACCACCCCGAGGTCATTTTCGTCAGCAATCAGCTTTCTCTGGATAAGCTGAAAAAGACCGGTGTCATCCTCCTGGCCGGACTGTTCCTGTTCTGGCGCATCAGCCGACTGGTACGCCGCATTGCGCGTCATCATAAAAAAGAGAACTAACCCGGAGTCTGTATGAAAATTCTCGGTATCGAATCCAGCTGCGATGAGACCGCCGCCGCGGTCATTGAGGATGGCCGGAAGATCTGTTCCTCGGTCATCCATACGCAGGTGGAAGAACACAAGCTCTACGGCGGGGTCGTCCCGGAGATCGCCTCCCGCCGCCACATCGAATCCATCTGTGGGGTGACCGCCGAAGCGCTGGAGCAGGCAGGCCTTACCGCCCGCGAAGTGGATGCCGTGGCCGTTACTGCTGCGCCGGGACTCATTGGTGCAGTGTTGGTGGGGGTCAATTTCGCCAAGGGCTTGGCACTTTCGGCGGAAAAGCCCCTCATCCCGGTTCACCATATCCGCGGCCATGTGGCGGCAAATTATTTGGCTCATCCCGAGCTGGAACCGCCTTTTTTGGCGCTCATCGTCAGCGGCGGGCACAGCCATATCGTATTGGTGCGGGATTACTGCGACTACACCATCCTGGGCCGCACCACCGATGACGCCGCGGGCGAAGCCTTCGATAAGGCCGCCCGCTGTGTCGGCCTGTCCTATCCCGGCGGTGTGGCGCTGGATGCCATCTCGCACGAGGGCGATCCCCACGCCTACCCGCTGCCTACCCCCCATGCCGAAGGGGAGTTCAACTTCTCCTTTTCGGGGCTCAAAACAGCGGTCATCAATCTGGCGCACAATGCCGAGCAAAAGGGCCAGCCCCTGGTTCCCGCCGATCTTGCCGCCAGCTTTTGCTGCCATGTCAGCGAGATCCTGTGGCAAAAGACCGCCCTGGCCGCCGAACGCTGCGGCTGCGATAAAATCGTGCTGGCTGGCGGTGTTTCCGCCAATAGCTGGCTGCGGCAGCGTGCCCGGCAGGGTTGTGCCGAAAAAGGCTGGCAGCTTTACATGCCGCCGCTTTCTCTCACCGGGGATAATGCCGCTATGATCGGCGCGCAGGCATACTACGAGTATTTGGCCGGCCACACGGCGGATGAATCCCTCAATGGTCTGCCCACCATGGAGATCACCGAACAGTTTGGGGCATAAGGGCTTATTAGCCCGCGCTTTTTCCGTTCGCGGAAACTTAACAAATTTGGTGGTAGCATTTCCCGCGGGGATAGGGTATAATAGATGCGTAAAAACAGGCCGGTTTTCCGGCTTTATCAGAAGGGAGATATAAAAATGGCACTTACTTCCAACAAGTCCGTTCTCAAATGGGTGGACGAGATGGTCGCCCTCACCAAGCCCGATAAGGTCGTCTGGATCGATGGCAGCGAGGAACAGCTGGAGGCGCTGCGCGCCGAGGCTTGCTCCACCGGCGAGATGATCAAGCTGAATGAGGAAAAGCTGCCCGGCTGCTATCTGCACCGTTCCGCGGTCAATGATGTAGCCCGTGTAGAAGGCCGTACCTTCATCTGCACCCGCAAGGAAGAGGACGCTGGTCCTACAAATAACTGGATGGACCCCAAGGAGGCCTACGAAAAGCTGGGCAAGCTCTTTGATGGCGCCATGAAGGGCCGCACCATGTATGTCATCCCCTACTGCATGGCGCATGTCGGCTCCCCCTTTGCCAAGGTGGGCATCGAGCTGACCGACTCCATCTATGTCGTTCTCTCCATGGCTATCATGACCCGCATCGGCCAAAAGGTGCTGGATTTCCTGGGCGACAGCGATGATTTCGTCAAGGGCCTGCATTCCAAAAAGGATCTCTGCGAGGAGGACCGCTACATCGTCCACTTCCCGGAGGATAACACCATCTGGAGCATCAACTCCGGCTACGGCGGCAATGTGCTGCTGGGCAAAAAGTGCTTCGCCCTGCGCATCGCCTCCTTCCAGGCCAAATCCGAGGGCTGGATGGCCGAGCATATGCTCATTCTCGGCATCGAAAATCCCGAGGGCGAGACCAAGTATGTCACCGCCGCTTTCCCCTCCGCCTGCGGAAAGACCAACCTGGCCATGCTCATCCCGCCCAAGAAGTATGCCGATATGGGCTACAAGGCTTGGTGCGTCGGCGATGATATCGCCTGGCTGCGCATTGGCCCCGATGGCCGCCTTTGGGCTGTCAATCCCGAGTATGGCTTCTTTGGCGTAGCGCCCGGTACCAATGCCAAGAGCAACCCCAACGCCCTGGCCACCACCCGCAAGAATACCATCTTCACCAATGTGGTGCAGAACCTGGATGATAACACTGTCTGGTGGGAGAAGCTGGATAAGAATCCTCCCAAGCACGCGCTCAATTGGAAGGGCGAGCCCTGGGACGGCAGCGACGGCACCCCCGGCGCCCATCCCAATAGCCGCTTCACCGCGCCCAGCCACAATTGCCCCTGCCTCTCTCCCGAGTATGAGAATCCCAATGGCGTTCCGATCTCCGCCATCATCTTCGGCGGCCGCCGCGCCAAGACCGCTCCGCTGGTCTACCAGTCCCGCGATTGGGCCCACGGCGTCTTTGTAGGCTCTGTTCTGGCCAGCGAGACCACCGCTGCCGCTACCGGTGCTGTCGGTGTAGTCCGCCGTGACCCCATGGCCATGCGTCCCTTTATCGGCTACCATGTGGGCGATTACTTCGGCCACTGGCTGGAGATGGGCGAAAAGCTGGGCGATAAGGCCCCAAAGATCTTCCATGTCAACTGGTTCCGCACCGATGATGAAGGCAACTTCCTGTGGCCCGGCTTCGGTGATAATATGCGTGTTCTGCTGTGGATCCTGGCCCGCTGCGAAGGCAAGGTCAGCGCCCGCGAGACCGAAATCGGCTATCTGCCCTATGTCAAGGATATCGATATCGAGGGTCTGGAAAACGACGGCAAGGAGTTCACCCACATGATGCTGGATGAGCTGCTCAGCGTCGATAAGGCCCTGTGGCGCGAGGATGCTGAGAACATCGAAGGCTTCTATACCTCCATCGGCGAGCGCCTGCCCGCCAAGCTGTGGGAGGAGCTGGAGACTCTCAAGAAGAACCTCGAATAAGTGTAACATTTGGCCGGCTCCCTCATCGGGCGATGGGGGAGCCTTTTCCCACTATTCTTACCCAAAAGACCGGAGGACGCCATGGAAAGCATCTTTGAGAATACCACCACCCTCACCCGACAGAACCTGACCGAAATGGCCCGGGCCACCGTCCCCCGGTGGAGCCTGCTGGTCGGCATCATCCCGGCGGTTTTGGCGGTCGCCGCCGCCATTTGGGATCTTGCCCGGCGGGGCATCAGTCTGTGGGCCGGGCTTCTGCTGCTGGCGGCCTTTGCTTTGGTTATGACCACCTACGGCGCGCCCGCGCGGGTCGCGCTCAAGATCGCCAAGCGCAATTTTAAGAAATACGGCAGTGAGGTCACCGCCACCCTCTGCTTCTATGAGGATAAGGTCATTGTCCACAACCATCAGGAAGATTCCGAGGGGGACCTTCGCTACGAGCAGATTTTAGCCGTCCGTCAGAGCCCCCGGCTTTATCTGCTGGAGCTCCCCGGCAAAACCGCCCTGCTGCTGGAGAAGACCGCCTTCACCAAGGGCGCCCTGGAGGAATTCCCCGCCTTTATGCGGCGGAAATGCCCCGGCCGGGTCGCCTTTTAAGGAAAGCCCCCAAAAAAGACTTACATCCGGGAGAAAAGTGTGCTATACTATTTCCCGTAAAAAGTGTGATCTAAAATTCCGCAGCATCTCTTCTAATAGAAATAAGTCCTATGGGCGTAGTCTATTGCAAGTGCAAAAGATTACGCTCTTTATTATTTCTTTTGCAGGAGGGCAGTAAAATGCCAAAGACCAAAACACAAAGGATCGTATTCGGGATATTGATGTCATTTTTTATGGCATATGGCATGGAGGTTTACAATATCGCCATCCGCATGGGTTACAATCTAACCGTGGGACAGGGCTTTTCGTCCATCACTTATCCGGTGTTTCTCGAAGCACTGAAGGAAGCAGTGGGGATGAGCGTGATTGTTTTTATCGTCTCCAATTTGGTCGGCAATCGGGCCGGGGCCGCCTTTATGGCAAAATACTGTGCCCCCGAAAAGGATAACCCCTATTTCTGCCGCGTTATGCGCCAGGCCGGCACCATATTGGTCATGTGTCCCCTTATGAGCCTTATCGCGTCCATCCTTTTTCAGATCATTCTGGGCGGCCAGCCGCTATTCCGACTGCCGGCCATCTGGATTGGAACGGCCATGAAAAACTTCCCGATGGCCTTCTTCTGGAACATGTTCGTCGCCGCGCCCCTCATCCACTGGATATTTGAAAGATGGAACAGCAGAGCCCACTAAACAATCCCCGGATAATATCAAAAGAAAGCCCCCGCCGCACGGTGAGGGTCTTTTCTATCGTTATATCACTTTTTTCTTCAGCCACCGGCCGCTCAGGTACCGCGGCAGATAAAAGGCAATACGGATGAGCCAATCCGCCACAATGGCCACCCACACGCCCATAATGCCCCACCCGAAGGAAACAAACAGGTGGCTGCACAGGATGCGTCCCAGCCACATGCCGGTCATCGCGCCAATCAGGCAGAACCGCACATCGCCCGCCGCCCGCAGGCAGGGGGTAATGGTAAAGGCCAGCGGGTACAGCGTCACCACAATGCAGAAGTAGAACCGCAGCAGCCGCAGCGCCACCGCCGTGGTCTCCGGCGTCAGCTTAAACAGCGATAGAATGGGATCGGCAAAAAGCAGTGTTCCGCCCGCCGTAATAAAGAGGCAGATATAAGCCAGCCCCACCAGCCACTTGGTGTAGTATTTGGCATCCTCAGCTTTGCCGGCCCCCAGGCATTGCCCCACTATGGGGACTGCCGCCAGGTGAATGGCCGAGGTCGGAATTAGGATGATGCTCTGCAGCGTGTTCATCACCGCGTTGGCGGTAATGGCTGCCGTCACCAGCGTGGAAACCAGGCTTGCCACCAGCAGCTTACCAATGTTAAAGGCCGCGCTCTCCAGCCCGCTGGGGATGCCGATACGCAAGATCCGTCCGAACATCTCCTTTTGAAACCGCAGGTCGCCAAAGGAACGCATCCCCACCCTGCAGTCCGGCCGCAGCAGCTTATAGAGCATAATAACAGCACCCAGAATGCGGGAAGCCAGGGTAGCTAGCCCGGCGCCCAGCACCTCCAGCCCAAAGCCATAGATCAATATGGCGTTGCCGATGAGGTTCAGTGCATTAGCCGCTGTGCTCACCGTCATCGAAAGCTTGGAGTTGCCCACTGCCCTAAATACGCTGGCCCCTACATTATACAGCGCCAAAAAAGGATAGCTTATTATAGAAACGGTAAAGTAGGTACGGGCATAGGCCATCACCTGCGGCTCTATCTGCCCAAACAGCAGCACCAGCAGCTCATCCCGGAACAGCATAAACAGCACCGAGATCATCAGCGAAAAGCCCACCAGCAGCAGGGTCAGCTGCCCCACGCTGCGCCGCGCGTTTTCTTCCTCCCCCCGGCCGATGTACTGTGCCAGTACCACACCGCCGCCGGTGGCCAGCGCAGGGAACAGCCACAGGAACACCGCGTTCACCGAATCAATGAGCGATACCCCGGAAACCGCCGCTTCGCTGCAGCTGGCCACCATCACCGTATCTGCCATGCCTATGGTCATGGCCAGCGCCTGCTCTACCATCAGCGGTACCAGCAGCTTCCGCAGGTCCGCCCGGCTAAACATCCTCTCCAACTTACTGTCTCCTTTTCCTCTGCAAAAATTACGAGCCCCTATTGTACCACGCCCACAGCACAATTGCAAATGCAGGTTTCAGCAGGGGGCAGGGTAGGGCCGCAGGCCAAGCCGCCCTCTGGGCGGCTTATGCGGGTTTTGCCCGCATCGGCGGCTCCGCCGCCGGGCCTGCGGCCCCTGCTCCTTCCCAACCCCTTCCCGTTTGCGGAAAAGCCTTCCCCCCCGCACCGCTGCGTTGTACAAGCTCTATTAAAATGTAAAATATACTTGACATTATAATGGAACAGTGCTATGCTGAAAGCAGAAAGCGAGGCGAGGAGCGATGGATGCTTTTCTGCAAAGCCCATGGGCGCCGCTGCTGCTGCTGACAGTAGTCGTTTGGGGTATAGTACAGCTGATAAAGGCTCTGTTGGATCGCAAATAAGGGGGCGCGGATATGGACTTCGTATTTTTGGGCTTTATGGCGGCGATGGCTGTCGCCGGCTTGGTGGTCGGCAAGCTGGCGGGAAAAAAACTTGGCAAAGCCGAATTTGATGAGCGGCAGCAGCTGGCCCGCGGCAAAGCCTATAAGGCTGGCTTCTATACCTTACTGGCGGGGCTGCTGGCGGTGTACCTCATCCCGATCTTTACCGAGTGGCAGCCAAAGGATACAGCCCTGCTGCCCTTTGCGGTGATCTGCGTGGGGGTGACGGTCTTTGCCTGTGTTGCCGTTGCCAACGACGCCTACCTCGGCATCCGGCAGAACCCGCGCGCCATGCTGCTTGTGATCGGCATCGTGGTGGTGGGCAATCTGACTGCGGGATTTTCCGTTATGGAATCGGCGGGCTTTGCCGATGGCCTGGCGGTGGAGAACAGCATGAATTTCATCATCGCTGCCATGGGCCTCATCATACTGGCGGCATTGGCCATCCGGCTGCGCATGGCTGCCCGGGATGAGGAGTGACGCCATGAAGAACTTGAAGTTAAAAGCGGCCCGGGCGACGATGGGGCTTTCCCAGCAGGCGCTGGCGGAGCTGTGCGGCGTTTCACGGCAGACCATCGTGGCCATCGAAAAAGGGGATTACAACCCCACCATCAACCTGTGCCGGCAGATCTGCCGGGTACTGGGCAAGACACTGGATGAGCTGTTCTGGGAGGACGATTAGGGAGAGCCGGAGGACTAAAGCCCCGGCCCGCATGCCTCCATCCTCTCTTCCCAAATCAAAATCACACCTCTCCCAAAAGGGAAAGGTGTGATTTGCTTTTTTGTACGGGTTACAGCTCCTCGCGGGCCAGTTCCTTCATGCTGTCCGCCTCGGTGATCTTCCGGATCACCCGGCAGGGGTTGCCCGCCGCCAGGGTCCCGTCGGGGATATCATGGGTCACCACGCTCCCGGCGCCAATGACCACATCGTTGCCGATGGTCACCCCGCCGATGACCGTCACATTGCACCCGATCCACACATTGTTGCCAATGCGGATGGGCTCGGCGTTTTCGGCAATGGTGGGCAGTCCGTCGTCGCCGCACATCAGCCCCAGCCGCTCGTGCGCGATCAGCGGGTGAGAGGCCGCCATCAGCGAAACATTGGGCGCGATCATCACATTATCCCCAATGTAAACATCCGCGTCATCCAGCACGCAGAAGTTGTAGTTCGCGAAGAAATCCTCCCCGATGTAGGTGTGGATGCCATAGTTGAACTGCACCGGCGTCTGGAAGTAGAACCGCTCCCCGATCTTTCCCAGAATGGATCGCATCAGCCCTGGAATGCGCTCGTCGTACTCATCCAGCGTGTTCACCAGGCGGCAGGTCTCGTGCGCCTTGTGCTTGGTGTCCCGCAGCTCCATGGAGTTGGGCCTAAACAGCAGCCCCGCTTTGATTCTCTCGGTTTCTTTCATGTCGTTTCCTCCTTTGTGGCGTATCTCCGGTGATGTAACCGGTTACATTCTGCTTACAATATACCATGCCGCTCCCTTGCTGTCCAGTGTTTTCTGCCGCTTTCGCAAAAAATCTTGACATCCCGCCCGACAATTTGTACTCTTAGGTCGTATCATTATATGAGTAAAAGGAAGTGAAGCCATGCCGCCCGATTTCGAAGCCTTCTATCTGCGGCACTGCCGGGCTATCTACCGGGTCTGCTTTGCCTTTCTCAAAAATGCCTCCCCTGTGCAAGGGGAGTTGTTAGCCGTAAGGCTGACTGAGGGATAGACGGAACAAACTATGCCCAGCTTCATCTCGCCTATCGGCGTCGCGGAGTCTTTTACAAAGGCGTAACCTATACGCCTATCTGGCGGGGGCCAGTTTGTAGTCGCCTTCGGCGGCGCAGAGTCACCGGAGAGTGACGGCCTGCACGCCTGCCCGGCGGGGGGTTACTTTTCTATGAAGAAAAGTAACCAAAAGTCATTTAGGGCT
>OLOQ01001914.1_pt1 | contig 18352 bp, 16 predicted proteins | sample 1673101 | NCBI WGS metagenome assembly OLOQ01 (sample SAMEA3136754, study PRJEB25190) | human gut metagenome | biome: human gut; feature: human-associated habitat; material: faeces | place: Austria | collected 2013 | reverse complement strand
GCGGGGACCGAAAGAAACGCGGAAGAAGCAGATCCATGGATTCTATAATAATCCAGGACAGGGCGGGATCGAGCCGAACTTCGGCATCAGCGAGATCGCCACATTTGCGGACAGCGTAGATTCAGAGATTGTCTATGTATACAGCCTGGCGCGCGGAAATGCGCAGGATGCGGCCGATCTGGTCGAATATCTGAATGCGGAAGTGGGCACTAACCCCAACGGCGGGGGAGACTGGGCACAGGTCCGTGCGGAAAACGGTCATCCTGACCCATACCATGTCCGTTATTTTGAGATCGGCAATGAGATGAACCAGGGCGGCGGAGATGGAACAGCGTCTCAGCAGTACTGGACAGCATATGTGAACGGCGGCAGCGAGAATGCCTATATCCAGGGCGGAATGGCTTCATTCACCAGACAGTATGCGGTATGTGAGGAAGACTGGAACCAGCAGGCATCCTTGAGCGATGGCAGCGCGAACATGGTGCGCTATATGCGCTATGCCAATGTGAATCCCAAGACGCTTGCTTCAGATGGCACGATCACAGACGATGAGCGCTTCACGGCGGTAGAAGAAGGAAGCGTGCATGTCTATGTCGGCAATGAGGAATGGACGATCGTCGATTCGCTGAGCACTGCCGGCGCCGGCTCGTGGGGCACCAGCAGGATGGGACCCCGATGGCCTGCCTCCCGCAGCTTGGTCTCCAGCCGCAGGGCCTCGCCGGGACAGTCCCCGTGAGAGATACCGATCAGGTCGTCCAGGTCGATGGCCCGCTCCTTATAGATGGACACCAGCCGCTCGATGGCCCGCAGCTTGCCCCGGGTCTTGTCGAACAGGACGATCTTGCCCTCCTCGTTGCCCCGGAGGATGGGCTTGATCTGCAGCAGGGAGCCCACCAGCGCCGATGCGCCGGAGATGCGGCCGCCCTTGCGCAGGTACTTCAGGTCGTCCACAGCGAAATACTGGCAGTAATTCTGGCAGTATACGGTCATTTTCTCCACCAGCTCATCCAGGCCCATGCCCTGGCGCACCAGGGAGGAGGCCTTCAGGGCCGGGATCCCCGTGCCCAGAGACGCGCCCATGCTGTCGATGGGGCAGACCCGGCGCTGGGGATACTGCTCCATCAGCTCGTCCCCGGCCAGCTTCGCCGACCACCAGCTGCCGCTGATGCCGGCGGAAATGCTGAAATACACCACGTCGTCCCCCTGGGCGATGAAAGGCTCGAAGGCCTTCCGGGCGTCGTCCGGGTTCACCATGGAGGTGCGCACGTCGGCGCCGGCCCGCAGGGCCTCGTAATACTCGTGGCCGTCCAGCCCCTCCGGCGCAGGCTGGTCATTGATGGTCAGCGCCATAGGCAGCAGGTGAATGTTGTATTGCTCCCGCAGCTCGGGGGACAGATTGGCCCCGGAGTCCACAAAGATCTGGATCATGATAAAACAGTTCCTTTCAAGATTTTTGCCCAAGATGCTTATATATTCTTCTTTACCCAATCCGCCAGAGTGTCGAACAGCTGCTCATACCCCGGCACGGTCAGGTGGATGCCGTCGGCGGCAATCAGCTGGGACAGCCGGTGGTTCCGCAGAAACGTCTGCCGCACCGGGATCAGGGGGATGTTCTCCCGCAGGGCGATTTCCGCCGCCGTGTCGGCGTACAGCTCCTGGTGGCGATAGATCATCTGAGGCTCCCCCAGCCAGTCCAGAATGCGGTCCCGCCGCAGATTGTCCCGGCACAGGAAGTCCAGATACCGCTCCCCGTCAATGGGGGGCAGGGTCATCATCACCGGCTGCACCCCGCCCTGGCGCAGGGCGTCCAGGGTCTCGTGCAGGGTGTCGGCAAACTCCGGCAGCTCCGTGTTGGGCCGGTGGTCGGCCTCGGGGTCGGCGTCGATGGCGGCCCAGTCGAAGTCGCTGTCGTTGCCGCCGTAGGACACCAGGGCATACCGGGCCTCCAGGCCCCGGTCCAGGTCGTGCCGCACCAGGCTCAGCCCCTTGCGGATGGTGGCCCCCATTTTCGACCGGTTCACCACCTCCACCAGCTTGGTCTGGTAGCGCTGCATGACTTCATTGATGTGAAAATGATAGTGAAAATCTCCGTCCGGCACCGTGGCCTTCAGCAGAGAGTCTCCGTAAATATAAATCTTATCCGGCATGGCTATGACCTCCATCCCTCTTTTTTCCTAATATAGCATATTAGTTCTGGCAAGTCAACCTATTATTTTCCGATTTCTTCTTGCGCCCAACCGAATATTCTGATATTATATGGAAAAAGGAAAAGCCGGAGGAATGCTGTATGCAATATGACAAAGAGCTGATCGCCCACAAGCTGGACCGGTGGGACCGGTTTATCACCGACTACCACCTGCCGGAGTGGGACGCCATCCCCGATCTGGGGCTGTATATGGACCAGGTGGTGGTGCTGCTGGCCCAGTATCTGAACTTCATCCCGGCCATGCCCGGCGGGAAGGAAAGCTTTGTCACTTCCTCCACCATCAACAACTATGTGCGGCTGAAGATCATGCCCGCCCCGGTAAAGCGGAAATACTTCCGGGTCCACATCGCCTATCTCATCATGATCCTGACCATGAAGCAGAGCATCAGCATCAGCGACGTGCAGAAGATCATCCCGGCGGACATCCCCGAGGAGGACGTCCGGGCCATCTATCAGGAGTATTCTGAGAAATTCCGCCACATTGCCCTGTTTTTCAACCAGCAGGTCCAGGACGCGGCGGAGGATATCCGCACGCCGGACCAGCCCGGCGAGGCCGCCGTGTCCCGGCTGGTCATCGAAAGCACCCTGATCGCGGGGTTCTCCAAGATCCTGGCGGAGAAGCTCATCCGCCTGTGCGGGGCCGACACCCAGGAGGTCCTGGCCGCCGAGCAGCCCCCCCAGACGTAAGTCACCGCATCCCCTGCCCCTCGGGGCGGGGGATTTTTGCTTTATGCCCGCTCCAGCAGCTTTTCACCGGCCCGGAAGATGTCTCCCGCGCCCACGGTGAGGATCAGGTCGCCGGGCCGGGCCAGGGAGGCCAGGGTGTCGGCCACCTTGTCCAGGGTGGAGCAATAGATGGCCCCGGGGATCTTCTCCGCCAGGTCCCGGGAGGAGATGCCCAGGACGTTCTGCTCCCGGGCGGCGTAAATCTCCGCCAGCACCGTCACATCCGGCAGCTGAAGCTCCCGGACGAAGTCGTCAAACAGCGCCTTGGTGCGGGTGTAGGTGTGGGGCTGGAAGGCGCAGATCACCCGCTCATAGCCCATGGACCGGGCGGTGGTCAGCAGGGCGTGGAGCTCCGTCGGGTGGTGGGCATAGTCGTCATACACCGCCGCCCCGTGATAGCTGCCCTTGTGCTCGAACCGGCGTCCGGCCCCGTGGAAATCCTCCAGGCCCAGGGTGACGGCCTGGCCGGGGATCCCCAGCACATAGGCCGCCGAGGCCGCCGCCAGGGCGTTGAGAATGTTGTGCTTGCCGGGAATGTGCAGGTCCACATGGGCGTACAGCTCCCCGTGGATCATCACGTCGAAGCTGGCGCAGCCGTCGAAAAACGCCACGTCCCGGGCGTAGCAGTCCGCCGTCCGGTCCGCCAGGGAGAAGGTGAACACCGGGTGGCTCAGGCCCGCCACGGATTCCCGTGCGCCCTTGTCATCGGCGTTGGAGATGACATAGCCCCGCTGGGGCACCAGGTCGGCGAAGGCGTGGAAGGAGTGCTCAATGTCCTTCAGGTCCTTGAAAAAGTCCAGATGGTCCTCGCCCACGTTGAGGATCACCGCCACCGTGGGGAAGAAATTCAGGAAGGAATTGCAGTATTCGCAGGACTCCAAAATGATGGTGTCCCCCTTCCCTACCCGGTAGCCCGCATGGAGCATGGGCAGGGTGCCGCCGATCATCACGGTGGGGTCCGCCTGGGCCGCCATGAAGATGTGGGTGGCCATGGAGGTGGTGGTGGTTTTGCCGTGGGTGCCGGAGATGCACAGGGCGTTTTCGTAGTGCTGCATGATAGCGCCCCAGGCCTGGGCCCGCTCATACACGGGGATGCCCCGGGCGATGGCCCCGGCGATCTCGGGATTCTCGTCGTGGATGGCGGCGGTGCGGATCACCAGGTCGCAGTCCTTCAGGTTCTCCGCCGAGTGGCCGATGGCCACGTCGATGCCCTGGGACCGGAGCTGGCGGACGGTGCCGCTTTCCGTCATGTCCGAGCCCTGCACCCGCAGGCCCATGCCCAGCAGCACCTCCGCCAGGGGACACATACTCACCCCGCCGATGCCGGCCAGGTGGGCCCGGACCCCGGGCTTGAGAAAGGTTTTGATATCTATGGTAGGATGCATCATATTGGGTCCCTCCCGCATTTGGAAAATTCATATCCCATATTATACTATACCCCGCCGGGCAGTGCAACCGACAGAAAAAAGAAAAATCCCGGCCCGGAGCCGTCGGATTTGCGGATTTTGCTTCTTCTTCGGGGCGAAATGTGGTATAGTGGTGGTGAAAAGGGGGAAGAAGCATGGATGAACAGGCGCTGCGGCGCAGAATGGCGGCCCACCACCCCACCCTGCAGCAGGCACGGGGGGAATACGCGGTGCTGGCGCCCCTGGTGGAAACGCCCCGGGGGCTGAGTCTTTTATACGAGGTGCGCCCTGCGAAGCTGCATCACCACAGCGGGGAGGTGTGCTTCCCCGGGGGACGGATGGAGGCCGGGGAGACGCCCCGGCAGTGCGCCCTGCGGGAAACCTTCGAGGAGCTGGGCCTTCCGGCGGAGGCCATTGAGATTTTCGGGGACCTGGACTTTCTGTACCTGCGGTCCGAGGGGCTGATGTATCCGGTGCTGGGCCGGGTGGACCCGGCGGCGGTGCTGCGCCCCAGTCCCGACGAGGTGCAGGACACCTTCACGGCGCCTCTGTCCTGGCTGGCGGCCCATCCCCCGGCCATCTACCGCTATCCCCTGCGGCCGGAGATCGGGCCGGACTTCCCCTATGACCGGGTGGGAGCCTCCGCCGGATATTCCTGGCAGGCCGGGCGCATGGAGGTGCCGGTGTATGAGGGGCTGCCGTATCCCCTGTGGGGGCTGACGGCCCGGATCACCTGGTGGCTGCTGGAGCAGTACGGGGACATATTGACAGATATGATATAATGTATTCTGGCTGAATATATAGAAAACGAGGAAACTGCTATGGAATTTACACAGGGCGCGCCCTTTGACAGCTTCGGCCTGTCCGAGGCCACCATGCGCGCCATAAGGAACAAGGGATATGAGATCAGCACCCCCGTCCAGGCCGGGTGCATCCCCCCCATGCTGGAGGGGAAGGACGTCATCGCCAAGGCCCCCACCGGCACCGGCAAGACCATGGCCTTCGGCATCCCCATCATCGAGCGCATCGACCCGGAAAGCGAGGAGGTCCAGGCGGTGATCCTGGCCCCCACCCGGGAGCTGGCCATGCAGATCACCGACGAAATGCGCCAGATCGCCGTGTGCCACGAGGGGGTGCGGCTGGTGTGCCTGTACGGCGGCCAGCCCATCGGCAAGCAGATCAACGCCCTGAAGCGGCGGCCCCAGATCGTGGTGGCCACCCCGGGCCGCCTGTCCGACCATATGAAGCGCCGCACCGTCACCCTGGGCCAGGTGCAGACCGTGGTGCTGGACGAGGCGGACCGCATGCTGGACATGGGCTTTATCCACGATGTGACCCGGATTCTGGACAAGATCCCCCATCGGAAGAATCTGGGCATGTTCTCCGCCACCATCTCCCGGGAGGTCATGGACATCTCCTGGGTGTATCAGCGGGACCCGGAGGAGATCACCGTCCAGGCCACCCGGGAAAACAAGCCCGATATCCTGCAATACCGCATCGAGGTGCCGTCTGACAAGAAGGTGGACGCCATCGCCTCCATCATCCGCGCCCAGCAGCTGGACCGGGTCATCTGCTTCTGCAACACCAAGGGCTCCACCGAGCGGCTGACCAAGTTCCTGCAGCTGCGGGGGCTGGACGCCCAGTGCATCCACGGCGACATCCCCCAGCGCAAGCGGGAGGAGGTCATGGCCCGGTTCCGGGACGGACAGCTCCATGTGTTCGTGGCCACAGACGTGGCCAGCCGGGGCATCGACGTGGACGACGTGGACGCGGTGTTCAACTTCGAGGTACCCGAGGAGAACGAATATTACATCCACCGCATCGGCCGCACCGGCCGGGCGAAGAAGCACGGCGTGGCCTATACCCTGCTGTCGGACTTCCCCTCCCGCATGCGGCTGGACGACATCGCCCGCAACACCCGCAGCCAGATCATCCCCGCCACCCTGGCGGAGGACGGCCGGGTGACCCCTGCGGAGCCCAAATCAAAGTAAGGAGCGTGGCCCCTATGAAACGACGGATACGGTACATGGCCCTGTTGCTGGTGCTGTGCATGCTGGCTCTGACCGGCTGCGCCCAGCCGCGGGACACCATGACCCTGCGGGTGTGCCTGGACGCCGCCCCGGCCACCCTGGACCCCGCCATGGCCTCCTCCGACGCCGAACGCACGGTGGTGGCCCACCTGTTTGAAAATCTCATGAAGCTCTCCCGGGGGGAGGACGGCGGCATCCAGCCGGTTTACGCCGCCGCCAAATCCTACACTGTGGAGGACAACCTGGACGGCACCGAGACCTATACCTTCACCCTGCGGCAGAACGCCCGCTGGTCCGACGGGCAGACCGTCACCGCCCACGACTTTGTCTATGCCTGGCAGCGGCTGGCGGACCCGGCCACCGGCTCCCCCCACGCGGCTCTGCTGAACATGGTGGCGGGCTTTGACCAGGTGCAGGCCAGGCAGGACGGAAGCCTTCTTCAGGTGTCCGCCCCGGACGACTTCACCTTCGTGGTGAAGCTCTCCTACAAGTGCGCCTATTTCCTGACGGATGTCTGCGCCGGGACGGCCACCATGCCGGTGCGCAGCGACGCGGCGGAGCGGGAGGACTGGTCCCTGCACTCCGAGACCCTGCTGACCGACGGCCCCTATCGGGCCACCGGCTGGGACGAGACGGGCCTCACCGCCCAGGCGGCCGGCGGGTACTATGACGCCCGCCGCCTGGGGCCGGACGTGCTGGAGTTCCGGTTCGAGACGGACGGCCAGGCCCGGGCGGACCTGCTGTCCGGCGGCGACGTGGACTTTGCCATGAACCTGCCGGAGGGTGACACCTCCGATCCCTATCCCCAGACCACCCTGCTGCTGCTGAACCAGCGGACCGGCAGCCTGGAAAACGAGTCCCTGCGCCGGGCCCTGGCCCTGGCCATCGACCGGAACGCGCTGACGGAGGGCCAGTCTCTGGACCCCGCCCAGGGCATTGTCCCCCCGGGGCTGCGCAACACCATGGGCGGCGACTTCCGCCAGGGCAGCGGCAGTCTCATCGACAACGAGCCCGATAACTACGAGGCCCTGTGCCAGCAGGCCAGGACCCTGCTGGAGGAGGCAGGCGGCGTGAAGGCCGCCGGGCAGATCACCCTGCTGTATGACAGCACCGACGAGACGGCAGCCCAGACCGCCGCCGCCGTCCGGGACGCCTGGAAGCAGAAGCTGGGGCTCATCGCCATCCTGCGGGGAGCCACGGCCCAGGAGCTGGCGGACGCCCTGGACCAGGGCGAATTTATGGTGGCACTGACCACCGTCACCGCCGACCGGGGCGACGCCTCGGGCCTGCTGTCCCTGTGGGAAAGCGGCAATGGGTTCTTCTATTCCACCGCCTATGACATGCTGCTGCGGGCGGCGGACGCCTCCGGCCATGTGGAGGTCCGGGACGCCTATCTGGAGGATGCGGAGGCCATGCTGGTGGAGGACGGCTGGGTCATTCCCCTGTATTATCCCCATCGCCACAGCGGCCTGGGGCAGCACCTGACGGCCCCCCTGTACGACGGCGCCGGGGTGTATCTGTTCTCCGGCGTGGTGCGGCAGACGCCGCAGTAAACCACAGGATTCGGGAGGAAGCACCATGAAAGAAACTGTTTTGCTTACCGGCGGAGCCGGATTCATCGGGTCCCACATCGCGGTGGAGCTGCTGCAGCGGGACTATGACGTGGTCATCGCCGACGACCTGTCCAACAGCCGCCCGGACGTGCCGGAGCGCATCGAAAAAATCACCGGCCGGGCCCCGGTGTTCTATCGGATGGACGTGTCGGACCGGCAGGCCCTGGACCGGGTGTTCCGGGCCCATGACATCGCCGCGGCGGTGCACCTGGCCGGATACAAGGCCGTGGGCGAGTCCGTGCAGAAGCCCCTGGCCTATTACCGCAACAATCTGGACACCACCCTGGCCCTGCTGGAGGTGATGGCGGACCACGGGGTCCACCGGCTGATCTTCAGCTCCTCCGCCACGGTGTACGGCAATGCGGAGGCCCCCTGCCGGGAGGATATGCCCACCGGCGGCTGCACCAATCCCTACGCCTGGACCAAGCTGATGATCGAGCAGATCCTGCGGGACGCCGCCAAGGCGGACCCTTCTCTTGCGGCGGTGTGCCTGCGGTACTTCAACCCCGTGGGGGCCCACGAAAGCGGCCTCATCGGCGAGCTGCCCAACGGCATTCCCAACAACCTCATGCCCTATATCACCCAGACCGCCGCCGGCATCCGCCGGGAGCTGACGGTGTTCGGCAACGACTATCCCACCCCCGACGGCACCGGCGTCCGGGACTATATCCATGTGGTGGACCTGGCCCGGGGCCATGCGGCGGCTCTGGACTACTCCCGGACCCATCCGGGCTGGGAGGCCATCAACCTGGGCACCGGCCGGGGCAGCAGCGTGCTGGAGATCGTGGAGACCTTCCAGCGGGTCAACGGCGTGGCGGTGCCCCACCGCATCGGCCCCCGCCGCCCCGGGGACCTGTCCACCTGCTATGCCGCCACGGACAAGGCCGCCCGCCTGCTGCACTGGCACGCGGAAAAGGACCTGGCGGATATGTGCCGGGATTCCTGGCGCTGGCAGCAGAGCCAGCAGTGACCCCATCCGTTCCCGGGCCGGTATAGGCGCTGCCTGTACCGGCCCGCAGCGCTTTCGAAAAAGGAGAATTTTGCTATGCCCATTCGTTCCAGGGCCGCTGCTGCGGCCGTGCATATCCTGACCGCCCTGTGCGCCGCCGTGGGGGTGGTGCTGCAATGCGGCTTCTTCGGCGGAAGGCTGAACCTGGCCGCCCTGCAATACTTCACCCTGATGAGCAACATCCTGTGCGCCGTGTATTTTGCCGGAGCCGCCGTCCGCACCCTCCGGCGGGGGGACACCTGGCTGCCGGTGTGCAAGGGAGCCCTGGTGATGGCCATGGCCATCACGGGCATCACCTTCCACCTGTTCCTGGCCGCCGGGGACTTCAACATGGGCCCCACCCAGCTGATTACCAACCACCTGCTCCACACCGCCGCCCCGCTGCTGACGGTGCTGGATTGGCTGCTGTTTGACGAAAAGGGGCACTATCGCCGGTTTGAACCCTTCCTGTGGGGTATTTTCCCGGCGGCCTACTTCGTATACACCATGATCCGGGCCCGGGTCAGCAACTTCCGGTTTTACAACGGCTCGCCGTACCCCTACCCCTTCATGGACGTGGACGCTCTGGGCTGGGGCAAGGTGCTGCTGATCTTCCTGGCCATGGCCGCAGCCTTCCTGGCCCTGGGCTATGTGCTGGTGTGGATTGACCACCTCCTGGCCCGGCGGCAGAAGCGATGACCGGCCGCCGGGACCCGGCCCGGGATATGGAGGCCGCCCGGGCCATCGCCCGGCAGGCCGCCGCCCTGGGAGGCCGGGCCTACTATGTGGGGGGCTTCGTCCGGGACCGTCTGCTGGGCCGGGGGAACACCGACGTGGACATCGAGGTTCACGGCCTGACTCCCAGCCAACTGGAGGAGATCTTAGACGGCCTGGGAGGCCGCCTGGGAATGGGGGCCAGCTTCGGGATCTACGGCCTCAAGGGCTATGGCCTGGACATCGCCATGCCCCGGCGGGAGCGGACCATTGGCCGGGGCCACCGGGATTTCGACGTGACCGTGGACCCCTTTCTGGGCACGGAGCAGGCCGCCCGGCGGCGGGACTTCACCGTAAACGCCCTGATGGAGGACGTGCTGACCGGCCGGGTGCTGGACCATTTCCACGGTGTCCGGGACCTGCGCCGGGGCGTGCTGCGGCATGTGGATGACCGGACCTTTCCGGAGGACCCTCTGCGGGTGCTGCGGGGGGGCCAGTTTGCCGCCCGGTTCGGGTTCACCGCGGCCCCGGAGACCATCGCCCTGTGCCGGGGCATCGATCTGTCCGCCCTGCCGCCGGAGCGGGTGGAGGGGGAGCTGCGCAAGGCCCTGCTTCAGGCGGAACGCCCCTCGCTGTTTTTCGAGACTCTGCGGGACATGGGGCAGCTGTCCCACTGGTTCCCGGAGGTGGAGGCCCTGATAGGCGTGCCCCAGGAGCCGAGATATCACCGGGAGGGGGACGTCTGGACCCACACCATGCTGGTGCTGGACCACGCGGCGGCTCTGCGCAGCCGGGCCCGGCAGCCCTTTCCCTTCATGCTGGCGGCCCTGTGCCACGATCTGGGCAAACCGGCCGCCACCGAGTATGTCCGGGGCCGCATCCACGCCTATGACCACGAGTCGGCGGGGGTACCCCTGGCGGACGCCCTGGTGCGGCGGATCGTGGGGGAGAAGGCGGCAGCGGCCTATGTGCGGAACATGGTGCAGCTGCACATGAAGCCCAACGCCCTGGTGGGGGCCGACGCCTCCGTCAAGGCCAGCAGCCGGATGTTTGACCGGTCCATAGAGCCGGAGGACCTGATCCTTCTGGCCTCGGCGGACGGCCGGGGCACCCATAGCCTGTGGCCCTGGGAGGATACGGAGCCCTGGCTGCGGCAGCGCCTGGCCCTGTACCGGGAGCTGATGGCCCGGCCCCAGGTCACCGGGGCGGACCTCATCGCCGCCGGTCTCACGCCGGACAGCCGCTTCCGGGAGCTGCTGGCCTATGCCCACAAGCTCCACCTGGCGGCGGTGCCCCGCGACAGCGCCCTGAAACAGACCCTGGCCTATGCCCGGAAGCTGAAACAGCCCGGCGTCACAGAAAATTAACTTGCAAAAGAACCCCTCCTGTGGCATGATAAACAAGATGTTATCACGCCGCAGGAGGGATTTTTATATGCGCATCACCGTCATCGGCTGCGGGCGCTGGGGCTCGCTGATCGCCTGGTATCTGGACCGCACCGGCCACGCCGTCACCCTGTATGGCCGCCCCGGCTCCCGGCATATGCAGCGCTTTCTTGCCACCCGCCGCAACGACCTGCTGGAGCTGCCGGAAAGCATCCGGCTGTCCACGGACCTGTCCTGCCTCCGGCAGGCGGAGATCGTGGTGGTCTCCATCGGCTCCCAGGGACTCCAAGGCCTGATGGACCAGCTGCGGCCCCTGGCCCTGCGGGATAAGATCTTCGTTTTATGCATGAAGGGCCTGGAGCAGGGAACGGGCCGCCGCCTGAGCCAGATCGCCCAGGAGAATCTGGACCCCTCCAACGCCGTGGCGGTGTGGCTGGGCCCAGGCCATGTGCAGGAGTTTTACCGGGGCATCCCCAACTGCATGGTCATCGACAGCAGCCGGGAGGACGTGAAGCGGCTGCTGGTGCAGTCCTTCTCCAGCGACCTGATCCGCTTTTACTATGGGGAGGACCTCATCGGCAACGAGGTAGGGGCCGCCGCCAAAAATGTGGTGGGCATCGCCGCCGGATTTTTAGACGGCAAGGGCCTGTCCAGCCTGAAGGGGGCCCTGATGAGCCGGGGCACCCGGGAGGTGGCCCGGCTCATCCAGGCCATGGGCGGCAGCCAGCTGTCGGCCTACGGCCTGTGCCACCTGGGTGACTATGAGGCCACGGTGTTCTCCCGGTACAGCCACAACCGGCAGTTCGGCGAGTCCTTCATCCGGGGCGAGACGTATACGGACCTGGCGGAGGGGTACTACACCGTGGAGGCCCTGGTGCTGCTGGGGGAGCGCTACGGCGTGGAGCTGCCCATCTGCCGGGCGGTGCACCGCATCCTCTACTGCGGCGCGGACCCCATGGCGGAGCTGCGCGCCCTGCTGGACCGGGACCTGACCCGGGAATTTGGGGAGAAATAAAGCAAAAACCCGCTCTGCCGGATGGCAGGGCGGGTTTTTATGATTTGCGCATATACTGGAGGTCAGGCGGCCTGGACCTCGAACTTCAGCACGCCCTCGGCGGCGGAGATGCGGGTCATCATGGACTCCAGATCCTCCACCATGTCCCGGGTCTCGGCGGAGATGGTGACGCCGGCGCAGCCGTTGGTGGGGATGGTCTGGTTGATGGTGAGAATATTTGCGCCGGAATTGGCAAAAATAGACAGGAAGTTGGACAGCACGCCGGGGTTGTCCTTCAGCAGGGCGTAAAACGTGATGATGTGGCCGGCCTTCATGTCCTGGAAGGGCTGCACCGCGTCCTTGTACTTGTAAAACGCGCTGCGGCTGATGCCCACCATCCGGGCCGCCTCGCCCACGGTGGCCGCCTCGCCCACCTGGAGCATCCGGCGGGCCTCCGCCACCTTTATGAATACCTCCGGCAGGGCTTCTGCCGATACGATGTAATACTTCTGATTGCTCATGGCCGTAAACCTCCGCTGATGTGTCCGGCGGAGACGCGGCCCCGCCGTTTCTTTTGGCCATTATCATACCATGTTGTTTGACAAAACACAACTGTTTTCGTAGGATGGAGCATACAAAAATGCAGGAAAAGCAGCGGGCTTTTTTGGTGCGGACTGCCTATTGGGCCGTTTGGGCGGTGCTGCTGTGGCTGGGGGTGCGGTATCTGCTGCGGTGGCTGCTACCGTTTCTGCTGGCCCTGGCCCTGGCGGCTGCGGTGGAGCCGGTGATCGCCTGGTGCCGCCGCCGGATGGGCCTGAAGCGGGGGTTCACGGCGGCGGTGGTGACCATCGCCGTCACCGGGGCCATACTGGCGCTGGCGGCGGTGATCGTGTGGCAGCTGATCCGCCAGGCGGCGGAGCTGCTGGGGCAGCTCCCCGGGCTTCTGGCAGGGCTGCCGGGCATGACGGAGGACCTGCGGCAGCGGCTGGAGGACTTCTGCGCCGCCTGTCCCCAGGGGCTGCGGAGCTGGCTGGAGGAGGTCCCCGCCCTGCTGGGGACCCTGGCGGCGGGAGTGGCCCAGCGAGCCAGTGGGGCCTGCATTACAGCGGCGGCGGCCCTGGCGGGGGTGTTCCTGTTCTGCGGCACCACGGCCCTGGCGGTGTTCTTCACCGCCGGCAGCTATCCCCGGGTGATGGCCTTTTTCCGGCGGCAGCTGGGGCACCGGCTGGACCGGGCCAGAGGGGTCAAGGCCAATCTGCTGTCCACCCTGGGGAAATGGTGCCGGGCCCAGGCGATTTTGCTGGGAGTCACCTTCTGCGAGCTGCTGGCGGGATTCCTGCTGATGGGCCAGCGGTATGCCCTGCTGCTGGCCGCCGTTACCGCGCTGGTGGACGCCCTGCCGGTGTTCGGCACCGGCACGGTGCTGCTGCCCTGGGCGGCGGTGTGTCTGCTGGCGGGGCAGGCCCCCCGGGCGGTGGCCCTGGCGGCCATGTACGCGGTGATCTCCGCCGTGCGCAGCCTTCTGGAGCCCAAGGTCATGGCCGCCCAGGCGGGCCTGCCTCCCCTGGCGGCTCTGGCGGCCATGTACGCCGGGTTCCGGGCCTTGGGCGTGGCGGGGATGATCCTGCTGCCTATGGCGCTGCTGTTTGTCAAGCAGCTCCACGACGAGGGGTATGTGGGCCTGTGGAAATAGCCGCAAAAAGCGAAAAAAGCTGTTTTCTTGCCGGATGATCTGTGGTATAATGGGATGTTAGTGAAGATTTTCGGTAGGAGAGAATACAGACATGAACAAGCAACACCGCGCCGACCTGCTGCTGGTGATGACCACCTTTTTCTGGGGTGCCAGCTATTACCTGACAGATATCTGCCTGGCGGATCTGCCGCCCATGACCCTGAACGCCTTCCGCTTTATTGTGGCGTTTCTGGTGCTGGGGCTGATCTTCTGGAAGCACGTGGTCCACATCAACCGCACCACCCTATGGTACAGCCTCATCGTGGGTCTGGCCCTGGCGGGGACCTATGTGGCCTATAACTACGGCATCACCCGCACCTCCCTGTCAAACGCCGCGTTCATCTGCGCCCTGCAGGTGATCTTCGCCCCGCTGCTGGGCTTTCTGTTCTTCCGGCAGCGGCCCGGCTGGAAGCTGGGGGCGGCGCTGGTGGTGTGCACGGTGGGCATGGCCCTGCTGACCCTGAACGGGGAGCTGCGGCCCGCCTCCGGGGACCTGATCTGCCTCATCACCCCCCTGTGCTACGCCGTGGACCTGCTGATCACGGAGAAGGCCGTCCGGGATCCCCGGGTGGACCCCCTGGGCCTGGGGGTGTGCCAGCTGGCGGTGGTGGGCATCGTGACCTTAGCCCTGGCCCTGGTGCTGGGGGAGCCGGTGCATCTGCCCACCTCCGGCAAGACCTGGGCGGCGGCGCTGTTTCTGGGAATTTTCTGCTCGGGGGTGGCCTTTGTCATCCAGTCTGTCCAGCAGCAGTATACCACCGCCAGTCATGTGGGCCTGATCTTTACCCTGGAGCCGGTGTTTGCCTCCATGGTGGCCTTTGTCATGACCGGCGAGGTGCTGTCCCCCCGGGGCTATGCCGGCGCGGCCCTGATGCTGCTGAGCCTGTTTATTATGGAGGGCGACTGGTCCTTCCTGGGCCGCAAAAAGCGTGTATAAAGGAGAACATACCGTGGATAAACGATTGGAACGCATTCTGCCCCGGGTGCAGAAGCCTGCCCGCTATGTGGGCGGGGAATACAACGCCGTGAAGAAGGACCCAGCCCAGGTGGACACCCGCATTGCCTTCTGCTTCCCGGATACATACGAGATCGGCATGTCCAACCTGGGCATGCGGATTCTCTACGGCGTGATGAACAACATGGAGGGCGTGTGGTGCCAGCGGGTGTTCGCCCCCTGGGGCGACATGGAGGAGGAGATGCGCCGGGCGGGGATGCCCCTGTTCGCCCTGGAATCCGGCCAGCCCATCACGGACTTTGACATCGTGGCCTTCTCCGTGGGCTATGAAATGGCCTTTCCCGCCATCCTGAATATGCTGGACCTGGCAAACATTCCCATTCACAGCGCGGAGCGCACGGCCCTGACCCCACTGGTCATCGCCGGGGGCACCGCCATGTACAACGCCGAGCCCATCGCCGACTTCATCGACCTGGTAAGCCTGGGCGAGGGGGAGGACATCACCGTGGAGCTGGTGGAGCTGCACCGCCGGGCCCGGCGGGAGGGCTGGACCAAGGAGGCGTTTCTTCGGGCCGCCGCGCAGCTGCCGGGCATCTACGTCCCCAGCCTGTACGACGTGACGTATCACGACGACGGCACTGTGGCCGCCATCACCCCCCGTGACGGGGCCCCGGCGGTGGTGACCAAGCGCATTGTCCGGGATATGGACAAGTCCTTCTTTCCCACCAAAACCATCGTCCCCTCCACGGAGATCGTCCAGGACCGGGTGATGCTGGAGCTGTTCCGGGGCTGCATCCGGGGCTGCCGGTTCTGTCAGGCGGGGTATGTGTACCGCCCGGTCCGCAACCGCAGCGAGGCCCTGTGCGCCCAGTACGCCGTGGAGAGCTGCGACGGCTCCGGGTATCAGGAGGTGACGCTGTCCAGCCTCTCCACCAGCGACTACCCGCCCCTGACCCAGCTGTGCGATCAGCTGGAGGACTTCTGTCAGCAGCGCCATGTGAATCTGTCCCTGCCCAGTCTGCGGGCGGACAACTTCTCCATGAACCTGATGGAGCGGCTGGCCAAGGGCCGCAAAAGCGGCCTGACCTTCGCCCCGGAGGCCGGTACCCAGCGGCTGCGGGATGTCATCAATAAAAATGTCACCCAGGAGGATCTGCTTCAGTCCTGCCGCACGGCCTTTGCCGGGGGCTACAACGCCGTGAAGCTGTACTTCATGCTGGGCCTGCCCACGGAGACCGACGAGGACGTGCTGGGCATTGCTGATCTGGCGGCCCGTGTCATGCATACATGGCGGGAGAGTGCCAGCAATAAAAACCGGGGCGTCCGCATCACCGTCTCCACCTCGTGGTTCGTTCCCAAGCCCCATACGGCCTTTCAGTGGGAGCCGCAGATCTCCAAGGAGGAGTATGAGCGGCGGGTGGCCTTGCTGCGGGAGGCCATCAAGACCAAAACCGTCACCTATAACTGGCACGACTCCGACACCAGCTTTCTGGAGGCTGTGCTGGCCCGTGGCGACCGCCGGATGTGCAAGGTGCTGGAGACGGCGTGGCGCAAGGGCTCCAAGCTGGATGCGTGGGAGGAGTATTTCTCGCTGGACCGCTGGCTGGAGGCCTTTGAGGAGTGCGGGCTGGATCCCCACTTCTACGCCAACCGCACCCGTTCGCTGGATGAAAAGATGCCCTGGGACATGATCTCCAGCGGCGTCACCACGGCATACCTCCGCCGGGAGCGGGAGCGTGCCTTTGCCGGGGTCACCACCCCGGATTGCCGCACCCACTGCAACGGCTGCGGCGCCAATCGACTGGTAGGGGGGAAGTGCGATGTCTAAGCTGCGGCTTCTATTCGTGAAGGAGGGGACGGCGGCCTATATCTCCCATTTGGATCTGCTGCGGACGGTGCAGCGGGCCTTTCCCCGGACGGAGCTGGAGATCAAGCACTCTCAGGGCTTCCACCCCCATCCCATCATCTCCATTGTGCTGCCCCTGCCGGTGGCCCAGTCCAGCGACTGCGAGCTGCTGGATTTCGAGGTGACGCAGGATACCGACGGCAGCGGCATTGCCGAAAAGCTCAACGAGGGCCTGCCGGAGGGGCTGCGGGTGCTGGATTGCTACGAGGCCAAGCGCCCGGTGCGGGAGCTGGCGTATTTGCAGGCGGATATGGAGCTGGAGTACGACCACGGTGTGCCGGAGGGCGCCGCACAGGCGCTGACGGAGCTGTTTCACCGCCCGGAGCTGCTGATCGAAAAGCGCACCAAGCGCAAGCAGCTGGCGGAGGTGGATATCGCCCCCATGATCCGGAGCATCGCCTTTGCGGAGGAGGAGAATCTTCTCCGGGCGGCGGTAACGGTCCGGGCGCAGAACCCCGGCCTGAACCCCCAGCTGCTGGAAAAGGCTATCGCCCGCTACCGGCCGGACCTGTCCCCGGACTTTGTTCGGGTCCGCCGCCGGGAGCTGCTGGACGAGGCAGGGGAAATTTTCCGGTAGAAAAGCTGTACCACCCGGAGGGATGCTTTTTCCCTCCGGGCGTGATTTTGCCCGTAAAAATGGACGGATTGCGGACATATAACGGACGCATCAGTGGACGTTTTGATGGACGGCTCCGGTACTTTTTGGTACAATGGGGACAGAGAAACAAAGGAGGATGCCCTGACGAAGCGACTGCCCTTCGTTTTGCTGTCCCTGACGACATTGGCCGCCGTTGTGCTCTGTCTCCTGTGGCAAGGAGCACGGCGGGACCATTCAGACCTTGTGACGCTGGCCCGCTCCGGAGCGGCGGAGACCTGTACCCGCTTTTCGGATTATCAGTCCCACGGAGACGACGGGGATTATTGGGGCGGCGTGGCTGCCTTCCACACCTTCCGGCAGGCCTGCGCCCTTTTGCCGGAGCAGGGGAGCGATGCCGTATGCAGCGCCGTTTACGGGCAGCTGCTGCTGCACCCGGAGGGAGCCAAGGCCCATCTAGCTCATCGCCGTGATGGAGCCTCTGGTCCAAGATCCCACGGACGCATCCGCCCGGCTGCGGCTGTATGAGCTGCGGGATCTTTTGCAGGAGGATGCGTGATTTTCGACCGTATCATGCTGGCGTACATGGATGAACAAGGGGAAATGGGCTTGTTGGAGCCTATTTCGATACTTTTTTTGTCAAAACAGGAAATAATGCTTGCATTTGGCGGACATCTGTGATATTCTACTATGGCATGAAAAGGGCGGTCCTCTGTCGCCGGTGTCCCGAAAAAGGTGGGGCGCCACGGAAATGACGGCATGAACGCCTATAATTTAGGAGGAAAAATCCATGGATCTCATCAAAGCACTGAATGAAAAGCAGCTGCAGAATGACGTGCCTCAGGTGGAAGTGGGCGATACTGTCCGTGTCCACGTGAAGGTCAAGGAAGGCGCCCGTGAGCGTGTTCAGGTGTTCGAGGGTACCGTCATTGCCAAGAAGCACGGCGGCATCGAGGAGACCTTCACCGTCCGTCGTATCTCCTACGGCGTGGGCGTGGAGAAGGTGTTCCCCGTTCACTCTCCCTCTATCGTGAAGGTGGAGACCGTGCGCCACGGCTATGTCCGTCGTGCCAAGCTCTACTACCTGCGTGACCGTGTCGGC
>OLOQ01001910.1_pt1 | contig 18390 bp, 21 predicted proteins | sample 1673101 | NCBI WGS metagenome assembly OLOQ01 (sample SAMEA3136754, study PRJEB25190) | human gut metagenome | biome: human gut; feature: human-associated habitat; material: faeces | place: Austria | collected 2013 | reverse complement strand
TCTTTCATCCCTATTTGTGCCGAGAGCGGAGCGGTCGGCATGGTGATTTTTATGAGATTACTTGAAGTAGAGGGGTTGACGAAAAAGTACCCCAAATTCACATTGAAGAATGTTTCGTTCTCTTTGGAACAAGGGAGAATTATGGGCCTGATCGGTAAAAACGGTGCTGGCAAAAGTACAACGCTTAAATCCATACTCAACATGGTTTACCCGGACAAAGGGTGTATTAAAATGCTCGGTCACGATTTCCGGCAGGATGAAGAAAGCTGCAAACAAAATGTCGGTGTGGTTTTAGGGAGTATTCAGTTTTATCAAGACAAAAAACTGCAAACGATTACCGGCGTGACGAAGCGTTTTTACCAGAACTGGGATGATGCCGCATACCGAAAATATATGTCTATGTTTGAACTCGACGAGCAAAAACAGGTAAAGCAGCTTTCAGAAGGCATGAAGGTGAAATATTTAATTGCCCTTGCGCTTTCGCATGACGCCAAACTGCTTATTTTCGACGAACCGACCAGCGGCCTTGACCCTGTGGCCCGTGAGGATTTGTTGGAGCTTTTTCAGCAGTTGGTAAAGGACGGGAAAAGAAGCATTTTATTTTCTACGCATATCACTTCGGATTTGGACAAATGCGCTGACGATATAACCTATATCAAAAATGGTGAAATCATCGCCAGCGCGGATAAGGCTTCCTTTATTCAGGCTTTCCAATCCCTGAAAGCTCCCGGCGAAGATAGCCTGAATTTGGAGGAAATCATGGTGAGAAATGAAAGGGGGACTTATAATGTCTAATTTACTCTATAAAGAGTGGCATCTTGCCGTACATTCTGTTGTATATCTGTTCCTGCTGATCGGGGCGTTGCTTCTGGTTCCCGCATATCCGTATGGCATGATCTTTTTCTTTGGTTGCCTCGGACTATATTTTACTTCCCAATTTGCCAGAGAAAATTCCGACGCCTTTTACACAGCTACGCTTCCCATCAAAAAGCGCCATGTAGTAAAAAGTAAATGCCTGCTGTTCGTTAGTATCGAGATTGCACAACTTATTATCTGCATACCGTTTTCAATCATCCGCTTGTGGACGCTCCCTGACGGCAATCCTGTTGGCATTGAGGCGAATGTAGCATACTTTGGATTTGGCCTGATTGTCTATGCCATATTTAACTTTCTGTACCTAACTGTGCTTTTTCAGTCTGCATACCAAGTAGGCAAGGCGTTTGTAATTGCCATTATCCCGGCAACTGCGGTAATCGCGTTGATGGAATATAGCGTACACCTGCCGTCATTTACATGGCTTGATAGCTTACAGACAGGCGATTTGATAAGGCAGCTTCCTATATTGGGCATCGGTATCTTGATCTACATTTTCGGCAACATTTTGACCTATCGCGTTGCATCGAAACGTTTTGAACATGTCGATTTGTAAATGGCTGATTTTATTGCAAAGGATATTTTTTGTACTTATCAAATCGCAATAAATTAAGCATTTAGAAAGGGGTGATAGTATGGGAAATTAGCCGTATTGGATTTGCAAGAATCAGGCAGGAAAATTGGAGAAAAACTGTTTGCTCTGCTTTCCTCCAATCAAAAAAAAGAGCTGGCTCAGTTTGTTCGCGACTATGAGACTGGTAATATTCCGGCTGATGTCTCATATACACCGCTTTTTCGAGGTCAGTATTTTATCCCGCCGCAGGCAGATCAGCCGTTAACAGAGATCCGGGAAGGTGACTTGTATTTCTGCTTAGAGCAGCACCTTGTTACTGTCCGGGGGCAGGTGATTCCGCTGACGGTCAAGGAGTTTGAAATTTTTGCTTTGCTTATACTGAATCCAAAGCGGGTATTTACCTATGAAATGCTGCTGGATCTGGTATGGCATGAGGACTACACCTACTATTCCCGAAAGGCAATCAACAACCATGTAAGCAACCTGCGAAAGAAAATCAGGATTGCCCCGGATCTGCCGGACTATGTAAAAAGTGTGTACGGTGTAGGCTATAAATTCGATATATAAAAAAGGAAGCTGCAGAGCAATTACCTACTCTGCGGCTTTCCTTTTGAAGATTTTTTAGCGTCCATAGGATGCGCGGTCGTCACCAAAGGTGGCGATCTTGGGGTTTTCTTGCAGGAATAAAATATAAGCCAGTGGCGAAACTTTAAAATTTTCTAACACGGAAATAATAAAGCAGCCTTACATCCTTGCGGGGAAACATTGGTAAGTTTGAAACTGCCATTATGAACTGCGGCGACTTGTTGGACAATCAGTAACCCCAGTCCATGCCTTAAATCAAGCCGCTCATCTGTACTTTCCATATAATGTGGCTTTCCTTCCAGCTCCTGCAACTTTTCCACAGATAGTCCTGTCCCGTTATCTGTAATTGCCAGGATAAGCTGATTCTTTGATACTACAAGAGAAAGGCAGATTGTGCAGCCTTGCGGATTATGCTTGATACTGTTCTGAACAAGATTGTTGACCGCCCGTGAAATCAATCGAGTATCACATTCCAACATGGCGTTTTCCGCTTCGGGTGCAATATCAATTTCAATCGTATAGGCATTAGAAAGCCCGGAGTTGAGCAATTCGGCCACATAGGAACGAATGAGTTTGGACAGGCGTATTTTTTCCTTGTGAAGCGGCTGCATTTCATATTCCAGTTGAGACACTAAATTCAAATCCTGCACAAGTTCTTTGATTTTGACGCTTTGTTTTCGCACGATTTCGGCCTGTTCTCTAACCTTATCACTGGTTGCTTCGTTTGCAGCAATCCGGCCAGCATACCCCATAATCATAGAAAGTGGTGTGCGGATGTCATGGGAGACGCCGCTGATCCAGTTGGCGCGGGCTTCGTTCTGCCTGCTTATTATCTGAGAGGCTTTATTTACACTACCTGCAATCTCAGACAAGTCGCCTTCAATATGAAGCGAAGCAGGTTTCCCATCAGCTAATGTTTCAATCGCATCTACAATCGGCTCTGTATTTTGGATGATCCTGCGTTTTGAAAAATAATAGGCCAAAAACAGGCACAATGCGTCCATACCTAACATTCCTATCACATAGAGAGGAATTTTTTGAATTGCCTCAATGGAATAGTAGTTGCTGGTGAGCTTCATGTAGCTATCCTTTGGATACCCCAAAACTAACAATCCTTCATCCGTATTCCAGATAAAAACAGGGTAATCTTCCAAATAGCCTTTTGAAAATAATGCCACATCCTGAATGTTGTAATTTTGCGGCACTTCTTCTGGCACATCGAGTGTCCAAAAGCATTCGCCCGTTGGTGTCAGATACATGGCCCAAATATTGTACTGGCGCAATTTCTGTACCGCGTTATCTGGCAAGCCCTCTGTGGTTGCCGCAGCGGAGGTCATCTCAAGCATAGCGCGTGGAGACGCTTCTCCGTAATCCTCTGAAACTGTGTGATAGAAAGTTGCACCAAACAGAATGACATTGACAACCACCAGTATCAAGAGAAATACAGCGAAAGACACCAAATGCTTTGAAATATATGTTCCAAAAGATTTCATGGCGTCACTTCCTCGTAACCAATTTATAACCCAACCCCTTAATCGTAATCAAGGAAACGGGCTTTGATGGATCAGCTTCAATTTTTTCCCGAATACGCCGCACATGGGCATTTAAGCTATTTTCATAGCCGAAAGGATTGTCTCCCCATAATGCTTCACAAAGGGCGTCAACCGTAACAATCTTGCCCTCGTTGCGGGCCAGCGTTTCCAATAGAGTATGCTCTTTAGCGGTCAGGGGGATAACCTCGCCGCCTTTGTTGACCTCTGCCCGGCTAAAATCAATCGCACATCCATCCAGGACAACCAGAGGGCTGTCCTCTTTATAAGTTCGGCGCAAGACCGCATAGACACGCAGCAATAGCTCCTGTGGCATAAATGGCTTTGAAATGTAATCATCTGCACCAAGTCCAAGCCCGGCCAGTTTGTCAGCCGCTTCGTCTTTTGCGGTCAGAAAGATAACCGGCACATCGGTAAAGGTGCGGAGTTGCTCCATCAGGGAAAAACCGTCACCATCCGGCAGCATAACATCCAATATCATCAAATCAGGTTTTTCCTGTTTTGCCACCATGACAGCTTCTTTTACTGTTGCAGCAGTAAGAACAATTTCAAAACCAGCATCTTTCAAAATATCTGATACCATTTTCAGCAGCTCCGGCTCGTCATCTACAAGCAGGAGCTTTTTTCGATGCAGAAAAGAGTTGTCCATAGTGTCACCTCCTGAAATTATTATAGCACAGGATACCAGCCTGTGACGGGTATTCCGAAAAAGTAAGGTAAAAGTAAGGACGCGAGAATGTAGAAGTCAGGTTGATGTTCTATGATGAAGTCAATGAAAGGAGATGTTCTTATGGATTACATGATTACTACGGAACAGTTGACGAAGAAATATAAGAACTTCACTTCTGTCAACCATGTTTCGCTTCATATCCGCAAAGGCAGTATTTATGGTTTTCTCGGCCCGAATGGGGCAGGCAAATCCACCACTATGAAAATGCTGCTGGGGTTGACCGCCCCCACAAAAGGCAGCTTTACCATTGATGGAAAGCAATTCCCGGCTGACCGTATTGCGATTTTGAAGGAGGTCGGCTCGTTCATTGAGTCGCCTTCGTTTTACGCGAACCTGACGGGCCGGGAAAACCTCGATGTTATCCGCAGGATTTTGGGCCTGCCGAAAAGTGCCGTGGAGGATGCACTGGACCTTGTTGGCTTGACGGAGTTTGGTGATCGGCTGGCAAAGAAATATTCGTTGGGAATGAAACAGCGTCTCGGCCTCGCCGGTGCGCTGCTGGGCAGACCCCCGATCCTGATTTTAGATGAGCCGACAAACGGGCTTGACCCGTCCGGCATCCATGAAATCCGCAACCTGGTGAAGTCCCTGCCGGATCTGTACGACTGCACCATCCTGATCTCATCCCACATGCTGTCAGAGATCGAACTGATCGCGGATGATATTGGTATTCTCAATCATGGCCGGCTTCTGTTTGAAGGAAGTCTGGATGAGCTTCGCCAAAGTGCTTTACGGGTGGGTTTCGCGGCGGACAATCTGGAGGATATGTTCCTCTCGATGGTGGAGAAAGATAATGCGGCCAGAAAGCAGAGGGCACAGCTATGAATGTACTGTCAATCGAACTTCGGAAAGAAAAGCGAACCGGCGTCATTCCTGTGCTGTTGGCTGTTGGCGTGTTAGGTGCTGCATACGCATTTGTGAATTTCCTCGTGCGGAAAGACACGCTTCTGAATTTGCCGCTGGCCCCGATGGATGTTCTGCTGACCCAGCTCTACGGTGTAATTATGATCCTGAACCTGTTCGGCATCGTGGTTGCCACCTGCATGATCTACAACATGGAGTTTAAGGGCAGCGCCATTAAGAAAATGTATATGCTCCCCATGAGCGTTCCGGCTATGTACCTATGCAAATTTCTGATTCTGACGGTCATGTTTTTGATTGCAATCGTACTGCAAAATTTAGCGCTTATGCAGATCGGCATGACAGACTTGCCGGAAGGAGCATTTGAGATGGGAACACTGGTGCGCTTTGCTGGATACTCTTTCCTCACATCCATGCCGGTGTTATCGTTTATGCTGCTGATTTCTTCGCGCTTTGAAAATATGTGGATACCGCTCGGTGTAGGGGTAGCTGGATTTTTAAGCGGTATGGCGCTGGCCAGTTCCAATCTTGCTGTCCTGATGGTTCATCCTTTTGTGCTTATGCTGAAACCGGCAGTTGCCATGAGCGCCCAGCCCGATATGACTGTGAGCGTGGTATCTCTGATAGAGACTGTTTTGTTCCTTGCTATTGCACTGTGGCTGGCAAAAAGCAAACGCTATGAGTAAGGAGGGATTGAAGATATGAGCTTTTTGGAACTGCTCAAAATTGAGTTTATGAAGGTAAAACGTTCAAAGATCGTGCCGCTGATCTTTATCGCGCCACTGTTGGTGGTTGCCTCTGGGGTTGCAAGCCTGAGCCGCTATTTTACCCCGGAATATACAAACGCATGGCCTGCTATGTTCATTCAGAGCGTACTGGTTTATGCGTATTACCTGTTGCCGTTTAGTATGATTGTTGTCTGTGTGATGATTGCTGGCCGGGAAACCGGCAACAATGGCATTTTAAAAATGCTGGCGTTGCCGGTCAGCCGATACGCGCTTTCGATTGCCAAGTTCTGTGTGCTGGCATTTTACCTGTTCATGGAAATGGTGGTGTTTCTCGTGGTATTCGTAATCGCCGGTGTGATTGCGACACAGACAATGGGAGTAACAGAAACTTTGCCAATCCTGTATCTGCTGAAATGGTGCCTGGGGCTGTTTCTGACAATGTTGCCGTGTATTGCAGCTATGTGGGCAATCACGGTTCTGTTTGAAAAGCCACTTCTTTCCGTTGGGTTGAATTTGCTGCTTGTAATTCCTGGTATATTGGTTGCGAATACGCCGCTGTGGATTGTTTACCCGTATTGTTACAGTGGTTATCTCGTTTCCTGCTCTCTCCATGACTTTACAGCAGAAACCTCCGATGCCGCTTTTTCACTGTTTCCGTTCCTGCCATGCGCGATCATCGTATTCGGTCTGCTTTTCGCACTGGCTGTCACCCGCTTTGGGAAAAAAGAAATGAGGTAAATACTATGGAAAAGAAAAAACTTCAATCAATAAGTATCGCTGCGCTCATTGTGAGCATCCTGCCGCTGGCGACCCTTGTTCCGTCCTTTCTGCACCTTTCGTTGTCTGACGGAATCCGGACAGTCTGGGCTGGGGCAAATATCGTCTTTGTTCTGCTGGGTCTGATCCTTTCGGTAGTTTGTGTGCGGAACAGGGAAAGCCGCAGCGTTATCAATATTGTATCAACAGCAATCAGTGCTTTTTGGTTGTTGCTGATGGTGGGAATTGTGGCTCTCGCCTTATTCCTTTCTTTCGTTCAGTGAGGAAACGACTATGCGTAAAAGTGGAAAAATTCTTGGATGCTGCCTGATTACTGTTTCTTTACTGGCCTGTACTGCCTGCTCTGGCTTCGATAGATTAAGTGATAATCTAAAGGACGGGGCAAAGCAACTCAGTGACGATGTGGTGATCGGAAAAAGCAACGCCCTTATCACCCCTTACCAGTCCTTTGAGGGCAGCCGTACTTCGGATAACGATGCTTTCCAAGCTACTTATGACGCTTCTGTAATGGGTTTCGATGGACAGGATATTTTGGTGGCCGATACGAACCTCTCAGAAAATGAGTGTCGGGAAGTTACAATCCAGTATAGCTTTGATGTTCAATCAGGAAACTGTCAGCTCATCTATATTTCCCCTGAATTGGAGGAAAAAGTGCTTGCTGAATCCGGAAACGGGAGCGTTACCGTTCAACTTCAAACGGGAGCTAACTATATTGGGATCACTGGCACAGACTATTCAGGTACTATCCAGATTGTTGTGGAATAGGTGGTAGAAAATATGAAACGACTATTATTAGTAGACGATAACACGGAATATCTGCAATTCCTGTCATCCGTATTATCAGGTGATTTTAATACGATTAAGGCCACAGGCGTCAAGGACGCATTGGATATTCTTCAAGCGATTACAGTAGATGCGATATGTTCTGATTTTAATATGAAAGATGGTACAGGATTGAATTTGCTTGAAGATATTCGTCAACGAGGGATCGCCGTTCCTTTCCTGCTTATGTCTGGCAATGACGATTACCTGCTTGTACAACAGACAAAACTTTATGGCGGCGTTTTTTGCTGCAAAACCGATTATGATTTGATTGCGAAAATAAAAGCACTCGTTAGCTCTGAATCCTAATATTACTTATCGAACATTAAGGGGGTGACAATACTATGGGAAATTGGCCGTACTGGACTTAAAAGATTCTGGTAGACAGATTGGAGAAAAGTTGTTTGCCTTGCTTTCTCCCCAACAAAAAAAAGAATTGGCTCAGTTTGTTTGTGACTATGAGGCTGGCAATATTCCGGCTGATGTCCCATGCACAACACTCCTTCAAGGGCAGTATTTCATCCCTTCGCAGGCAGATCAGCCATTGACAGAAATCCGGGAAGGCGATTTGTATTTCTGCCTGGAGCAGCGTCTTGTTACTGTACGAAGCCAGGTAATCCCGTTGACGGTCAAGGAGTTTGAAATTTTTTCTTTGCTCATACAGAATCCAAAGCGAGTGTTCACCTATGAAATACTGCTGGATCTGGTATGGCATGAGGACTACACCTACTATTCCCGAAAGGCAATCAACAACCATGTAAGCAACCTGCGAAAGAAAATCAGGATTGCCCCGGATCTGCCGGACTATGTAAAAAGTGTTTATGGTGTAGGCTATAAATTCGATATATGAAAAAGGAAAGCTGCAGAGCAATTACCAACTCTGCAGCTTTCCTTTTGAAGATTTTTTAGCGTCCGTAGGACGCGTGGCCGTCACCGAAGGTGGCGATCTTGGGGGCTTGGGGGTTATCCCTCAACAAGCATTTTGGCCGGATTGCTCCGGCCAAAATCGCAAAACATGTATATGTTTGCATTGCTTGCCATTTAGCGACACCCCCGAAAATGGCGCAAAAAAACAGAGGCTCTTACTTGCGAATGTGTTTCCGGCAACTGTTTCCGCCACGGTTGCCCTCCGTATAGAAAAACTGGTCTACGGATATATCGAACAGTGTGACGAGCTTAAAAAACAGGTTGAAGCTGGGGTGCTGGCCTTTGTTCTCGATGTTCATAATGGTTTTGTCGGTCTTGCCGACCAATTCCGCAACATAGGCTTGCGTCCAGCCCTTTGCCTCTCTGGCCTGTTTCAGTGCCAGACCGAGCCCATGAAAGTCAAACCTTCTTTCATCTTGGTTCATTCTCATATCACCCTATATCATTGTACATTTCGGGTTGATTTATGAAAATGAAGTACAAAAAGAGGTAAAGCAGAAATAAATCATCAAAACGAAAGAAACGGAAACAAGATACAGAGAATAAAAAGAAAAGTTCCGTTTCAGATTTTTTAATGCTATTGTTGCTAAATTCATATAATCACCCCCAGTTACCGCTTCTCGTCCTGGCGGGCCGATTCCTGCATGATAGCTTCATAGAAACGCCGCCGTTCAGCATCGTGGCGTTGTAGTTCAGAGATGATATGTCCATCTTTGAAGTAAAGAATGCGATCCGTATAGCTGGCAGCATAGGGATCGTGGGTTACCATGAGGATTGTGGTTCCCAAAGTATGGTTGACTTCTGTTAATGCTGTCAACAGTTCAGTGGCAGAACTGGAATCCAGTGCGCCGGTGGGTTCGTCCGCAAAGATCAGCGGAGGACGTTTTACCATTGCGCGAGCTGCCGCCACACGCTGCCGCTGGCCGCCGGACAATTCGCTGGGATATTTTTTTAGCTGGGAGTCAATTCCAAATAGCTCGGCCAGCTCTTTCACCTTTTTATCAATCTCTTTTGCCGGTTTGTGCAGCAAAGTCAGCGGGATGGCAATGTTTTCTCTCACTGTCAAGCTATCCAAAAGAAAATATTCCTGGAAAATGAAGCCTAAGTTATTTTTACGGAAATCAGCGGCCTGTCCTTGACCGAGTTTTTCAATATGAGTTTTCCCCATAACAATATGCCCGCTGGTCGGAATGTCGATTGTAGAAAGAACATTCAGAAGGGTTGTTTTACCAGACCCGGAGGCCCCCATCGGCAAGTATGGCCGTATGCGGCAACGCTACCTGAAGGAACACCGGCCCGGCCTTTACAGCAGCTTGATTTTGAGCGAAAAGCTGTACCCGCACCTGTTGGAGATTGACCGGGCGGCGCGTGAACGGATGGACGCCATGCTGCCCCGCATGATGGAGGCGGCAGGTGTCACCGAGGAACTGAAAGCCCGTGACCCTATGCGCTGGGTGGGGCTGATGAATACGCTGAAAGCACAGGCGGAGGAAATCGTTTTTCAGGAATTGATCTACGGATAAGCATAATATATAAAAGAGGCCGGAATTTGCCGCCACAGGGCGATAAATCCCGGCCTTTATATCATGCTATGTAATTAAAGTTGCCATCCAGCGGATGCGAGCTTGAGGTTTAGGAAATTTCTATAAATTCCCTCTTGTGAAATCAAAGACTGGTGAGTTCCCTGTTGAGCAATTCTACCCTGATCTATTACAATGATTTGATCTGCGTTTTCCACTGTACTCAAACGATGGGCAATCGAAATTAAGGTTTTATTTTTCGTCAGTTCTGTAATCGCAGATAAAAGTGCCTGCTCATTTTCCGGATCAACGCTGGAAGTGGCCTCATCCAAAATAATAATAGGTGCATCTTTAAGAATCGCTCTGGCAATAGAAATTCGTTGCTTCTCTCCGCCGGAAAGTGTAGAGCCTCCCTCACCGATGATTGTATTGTACCCATCTGGCAACGCTGAAATAAAATCATGGCAGCAAGCGCGTTTTGCGGCGGCTTCTACTTCCTCGTGGGTAGCATCAGGCTTTCCGAATTTGATGTTGTTTTCAATAGAATCATGGAAAAGATATACATTCTGAAAAACCATGCTGATATGTTCCAAAATACTATCCGCAGTATAGTTTTTCACATCCTTTCCGCCAATTCGTACAGCGCCATTCTGCACATCCCAAAACCGGGCAATTAAATTACACAAAGTTGTTTTTCCACTTCCAGATGGCCCAACAATAGCACAGGTGGTATGTTCTGGAATGTTCAAGGAGATGTCGTGGATGACTTGCCGCTTGTCATAGCCAAATGATATATGATCCAGTGTTATATCGTAGTGGGAAGTTTCTAATTTGTCTGTGCTGGTGTCCATTTGCGGTATATTGGTGACTTCTTCTAACCGATCCAGTTCTGTGTTGATTTTCTTGCTCAAAAAGGCGCTGTTTCCCATTGTTTCTAAGTCAGAGTACACAGTAAACGCGCAAAACAGGAAAGTCAAGCAGTAGGGCAAACTTATTTTTCCAGCCATGAAAAGCAAACCCGCCGCGGCAATCAGTACACAGCTCATGAGCTTATAGACCAGAATATAAAAACGGAGAACCCCGGCCGTAGCCTTTTCCTGCCCATAATCTGCATCCCACTTTTTTTGAAATGCGCTGCGTACTTCTCGTTGTCCTTCCTCACCTTTGGAGAAAGAGCGTAGAACAGAAATCCCTCGGATATATTCCATTGATTTGCTCACCAGATTTTCCTGTGCTTCTTGATAAATGGGAGCATATTGCGCGGCTCTACTGCGGACCCAGCGAAGAACAAGTAAACCTAATAATAGTCCGATCAGACTCAAAATGGCAATGATTGGGTTGAAAAAGAACATCATAATTGACATGAGAGCTGCCATGGCAACGCCGCTTGTCATCTGCTCGATTGCAAGCATGGAGTAACCCTCCAAATCCGCAATCGTCGTAGTAAGTATCGTCTGAATAGTTCCTAAATTCTGCTCTGAAAAGTAGCCCATAGGGGCCTGTTTCAATTTTTCTCCTATTTCCAGACGATAATCACGGAAAATATCATATCCCGTTCCACTCATGGTACGGTCATACATCCATTGGAAGAAAAAGCGTCCGAGAACACTTCCTAATACAACGCCAAAGGCTTGCAGGATAATAGCAGGTGTAAGATTTTCTAAATGTAATAAAATCCAAAAAACACCGAACATCATAAAACCGTTGAAAAAGGATTTGAGAATATTAAATGTGATGCCAACGATGATTTTCTTTCGGCTTCTACCCGCAATCTTAAAGATCCGGCGTATCATTTCAAGCATGGTTTTCCACTCCTCCTTTCATGTCTGCTTCTTCTATGGTTCCGGCATAATCTTGCCACATCTTTTGATAGATGGGGCATTCCCGAAGAAGTTCTTCTTGTGTCCCACGGCCTGCAATATTTCCGTTTGCCACAACCAGAATTTGATCGGCATTGCGAATCGTATTCAAACGGTGCGCTACAACAATCAATGTCTTTCCGGCCACTAATTTGCTGATTGCCTGTTGAATTAGCGCCTCATTTTCTGGATCAGCATAGGCAGTGGCCTCGTCTAAAATGACTACGGATGCCGGTTTTAGCATGGCCCGCGCAATCGTAATACGCTGGCGCTCCCCGCCAGAAAGACGGTCTCCGGCATCACCGGCCAGTGTGTCATATCCCTGCTCTAACTGCATAATAAAGTCATGACAGTTAGCAGCTTTTGCGGCAGCTTCTACTTCTTCATCTGTCGCTGCCGGATTACCCATGCGGATATTTTCCCGAATGGATTTGTCGAATAGGAAATTGTCCTGTGCCACATAACTGATTTCACCCATCAACTGCTCAAAAGGGATTTGACGAATATCCTGGCCGCCGAAACGCACAGAGCCAGAAGTCACATCCCAAAAACCGGCCATCAGTTTCGCAATCGTGGATTTACCAGAACCGGAAGGCCCAACAATAGCCGTCATAGTGCCGGGTCTGGTTTGAAAAGAAATACCGTGGAGAACTTCGGTTTCTTTATAGCCGAAATGTACGTCCTCGAATTGGTAAGTACGTTCTCCCAAAGATACAGGTTCAGAGGGCCGGACAAGTTCCGGGGTTTTCAGGAAAGCTGTTACTTGCTCCAAATTGCCTTTTATCATGCTGACTTGCTCCATCGCTTCGGACACTTTCATCAATGGAGCAACAAACCCCAGCGGAACTACTAAAGATATTAAAAATACGGGAAGTGAAAGCGTTCCTTCCATGTATAGCCATGCGCCCACAGGTAATGTACCCAAAAGAGTAGAAGGCAGGACGGCTCGTGCAGCTGCATTCCAAAACCAGCATTGACTCCACCACTCCATTGTAGAATCGTGAAAATAGTTGACAGACTTTGAGTATTTTCCATAAGAGGATGCAGAACGGTTAAACGCTTTAATGACTTGAATACCGTTGACATATTCTACTAAGGAGCTGTTCATATCATTGGCAGAGCGCATATAATTTTCCATTCGGGGGCCATAACCGCGCATCATAGCAGCGAAAAAGAGAATGCCCAGTGGAATTGTGATTAGGGATGCAAGCCCCATACGCCAGTCCAGAATGAAAATCAGGAGAATACTGCACAACGGCGCTGCAATATTTGATGGCAACTCTGGCATAAAATGAGCCATAGAATCTTCTAACTTTGCAACATTGTCTACAATTAGGTTTTTGAAAGCTCCCGTAGGCGTTTCCAGCATGATGCCCATTGGGACTTTTGCCATCCGATCTGTAATTGCTTCACGGATATTTTTCAAAATCGTGAAAGAAATTTTGTGGGACATAAGAGAGGAACGCCATGTGAGAAGCATTTTTATAAGCTGACATATGGCGGCAATTCCACTAAAGAACAAAACACGCTGTATGGTAGCTGTACCGCGGTAGAGTTCATCCGCCAATAGAGCCACCATTAGGAATGGTACGATACCAAACATTTCCCCTAACACAGCAAGAAAAATGGAAATACGCATTTTGCTGTTGCTCTCGCCCACAAAAGCAAAGAGTTGGCGGATTGCACCTGGTTCTTTATTTGGCATAAGAAAGCCTCCTTTCGCGCTACGGAAAATGCAGGGAGGGTATTGCATTTTCGATGGCATCGTGATATAATCTGAATTACGGTGTAATATTACAGTGTAATTCAAGTATAGGATGGAGGGATGGAAATGTCAAGGGATTTTCAGCAGACCCATGAAAATCTTTTGGCCTGTGCAAAAAAGCATTTTCTGGAAAATGGTTTTGAACGTGCCAGTATCCGTGAAATCTGTAAGGCCGCCCATGTGACAAACGGGGCATTTTACAATCATTTCGAGGACAAAGAGGCTTTGTTCGGCGCACTTGTTGAACCAGTGGTTCAGGCGGTATCTGAGATGTATTCCGATTCTGTCATCAAGCACTTTGAATTAGCTCGGACGGATGAATTAAAGCAGCTCTGGAAACTGTCGGAGGATACGATCTGCCAGATTATCGAATACATTTACGAACATTTCGATGTATTCAAACTTCTGCTGATGCAGTCTGCGGGGACAAAATACGCTTCTTTCCTGGATGATGTGGTGCGTTCCGATGTTCGGGAGACACAAAAACTAATTGCAGAACTGAAAGAACGCGGAGTTCCCGTACATGATTTGGAGGATGACGAGTGGCATATGCTCGTCCATTCTTACTATTCATCTATCGCAGAAATTGTCTTGCACAATTATCCGAAAGATGCCGCGATAAAATATGCTCATACATTGGCCGCTTTTTTCAGTTCCGGCTGGCAAACTGTTTTGGGGATTTGATCCCCAAAATTTTTGGCTGGTAGTTAGCAGAATCTAACTGATTGAATAGGAGGTGGCCTGCATAAACAACTTCTGTATAAAATAGCTTTTGTTTCTTACGAGTATCAGATAAATTATGTAGAAAGGACTTTTTGAAAATGGAAAATACGAATAAGCTCACAGGTAAAGACCTTATTAACGTCGGCATTTATTCTGCCATGACCCTTGTTATTTTCTTTGTTGTCGGATTGCTGACCTCATTGCCGGTAGTGTACCCGTTTTTGTTCCTGATCTGGCCGATTGTTTGCGGTATTCCTATGATGCTGTATTACACAAAAATCAGGAAATTTGGAATGCTTACCATTACCGGCATTATTGGTGGTATTTTCTTCTACCTCATTGGTTATGGGTGGATTGGTCTGCTCGGCTGGTTTCTCGGCGGCCTTTTGGGTGATGTAGTGCTTAAAATTGGTGGCTATCAAAAGTTCAAGGTAACTGTTTTGAGTTATGCTTGCTTCTGCCTCGGCATTATGGGGTGCCCTGCTAACCTTTGGTTTGCGGGAGAAGCCTATTGGGAAAACATTCATACTTCTATGGGAGATCAATACGCTAATACGCTGCAATCCCTGATGCCATCGTGGATGCTGTATGTGGGCTTTGTGCTGCTGTTTGTAGGGGGGATTCTGGGCGCACTTCTGGGACATAAGATGCTGAAAAAACATTTTGAAAGAGCGGGCATTGTGTAATGGAACAGTTGCAGGCCGTTGTAGAAACACGAAGTGGCTTTCGTTTAGACCCCCGGACAAAGTTGCTGCTGATGGCTGTTGTTGCTACTGCGGAATTTCTATATAGTCATACCGCGTTTATGATTGCGGTAGCCTTAATCCCATTTGTATTGCTCTTAACGAACAGGCAATATAAAACGGCCATTGTCTTTTTCTGCTTATTTACAGCAGGACTGTTCGTGCAAGCGGTTCAAAACTCCATTCAATTTCCTATGGTTATCAATATGCTGGTGGTTCTGCTGGTGGGTTTAGTGCTGCGATTATTTCCTGCCTTTGTTATGGGTGCATATATCATTAAATCTACTACGGCCAGTGAGTGCATTACTGCGCTGGGCCGAATGCACATTGGACGGCAGATCACAATACCGCTCTCTGTCCTGTTCCGTTTCATTCCCACTATGCAGGAAGAATCCGCCGCTATAAAGGATGCCATGCGGATGCGTGAGGTGCAATTTGGAACGAAAAAGTTTTGGCAGAATCCAGCCGCTCTCATTGAATACCGCTTTATCCCTTTGATGATTTCGGTAGTCAAGATTGGGGACGACCTCTCTGCGGCTGCCCTGACACGCGGATTGGATAATCCTGTCCGCCGAACCAACATTACCAAAGTCGGTTTTACCGGCTGGGACTTGATAACGGTACTGATTGCCGGAACCGCGTTGATAATTACATACTTTTTTAGTCCGTGGTAAGGGGGTGCAGAAATGATAGAGTTAAAGGATGTTTCTTTTACTTATGAGAGTGGAGAAACGGAGAATAGCCTAAAACACATTGATCTCACAATCCATGACGGAGAGACAATTTTGTTCTGTGGGGAATCGGGATGCGGCAAAACAACCTTGACCCGCTTGATTAACGGCCTGATTCCGCATTATTACACGGGCAAATTGGATGGGAAAGTGTTGTTGGACGGTAAGGAATTAAAGGACTACCCTCTGTACCAAATCGGGCAGAGGGTGGGTTCTGTGTTTCAGAATCCGCGAACACAGTTTTACAACGTAGATACAACCAGCGAGATTGTGTTCGGGTGCGAGAATATGGGATTGCCGGTTCCTGAAATGACAAGGCGCCTTGAAGATACTACAAAGAGCTTGAAACTGGAAAAGCTGTTAAACCGAAGCCTGTTTGCATTGTCAGGTGGCGAAAAACAAAAAATTGCCTGTGCCTCGGCGGACGCGATCCATCCAGATATTTTTGTGTTGGATGAGCCTTCCTCAAATTTGGACATTGCAACGATTGAAGATTTAATGCAAGTCATTCGCCATTGGCAATCCGAGCAAAAAACTATTTTGGTAGCGGAACATCGGCTTTATTATCTTGTTCCTTTAGCTGATCGCATTATCTACATGAAACATGGAGAGATCAGCAAGGAATTTACAAGGCAGCAGTTTCAATCACTGTCCCCCGAAACTTTACAGGGAATGGGGCTACGCGCCCTTGATCCATTCAACCTTCCACCGGAGGCCAAACCAAAAGCGAAACCCCCGACTTTACATATCAAGGACTTTCGATTTTCTTATGATAAACACGGCCCTCTTATTGTGGACATTCCCGATTTGACGCTACCACAAGGAGAAATCATTGGAATTATTGGGAATAACGGCGCGGGAAAATCCACATTTGCTCGCTGCCTGTGTGGATTGGACAAACGGGCTTTGGGTGAGTTAGAACTTAATGGACATTCTTATCGTGCAAAGCAGCGGTGCCACATATCTTACATGGTTATGCAAGATGTAAACCACCAACTGTTTACCGAGGATGTGTTAGATGAATTGCTTCTTAGTATGGACGGTGAGGACGAAAAAGAAAATACAGAACGGGCAAACCAGATTTTATCCAGCCTTGATTTAGCAGATAAAATCAAACTGCATCCCATGTCTTTATCTGGCGGGGAAAAGCAACGGGTAGCGATTGGAAGTGCTATCGCCTCAAATAAGGAAATCCTTGTTTTTGACGAACCGACCAGTGGCTTAGACTATTTCCATATGGTAGAGGTGTCTGATAATTTGAACCGCTTAAAAGACATGGGGAAAAACCTATTCCTGATTACCCATGATCCTGAATTGATTTATAAGTGTTGTACTTATCTTCTGTTTATTCAAGAGAATAAGGTGCTATGGCATCGGCCAATGGATGATGAAGCAATCAAACTCTTACGGGCATTTTTCTCACATGAAAAAGGAGCAGATATAACCAATGCGTCTTAGCAAAACGCTTCATGCGTCCGGGGAGGACTACCTGGAAACCATCCTTGTTCTCCAGAAGAAACGCGGCCTGGTGCGCTCCGTAGATGTGGCCCGGCACATGGAGGTGTCAAAACCCAGCGTGTGCCATGCAGTGGCTACCTTGCGAGACGGCGGCTTTCTCACGATGGACAGCGACTATTTCCTGCACCTGACCGATGTAGGCCGGGCAGTTGCCGAAAAAATCTACGAGCGCCATTGCTTTTTCACTGAGCAGCTTATCGCAGCGGGCGTTGACCCTGAAACTGCGGAGGCCGACGCCTGCCGGATTGAACACATTATCAGCGATGAGAGCTTTTCACGGCTGAAAGAGGCAGCCGTCATGAAAGAACTTGTCCGCCGACAAATTCAGACTGTATTTGCACTGCTGTCAAAAAAAGCCCAGCCACCGAACAGCCCCCGTCTGGCAGCCGGTGCGAAAATTGTCACAATGTAACTGAATACCGTATTTTTTGCGCTCGAGTAGCTTTCTGCTGTCTGGGCGCTTTTTTATATTTCCGAGTTTACTTCGGGCCATGTTGGCCCGAAGCTGGGGAAAGCTCAAAGAGCGGCACCTTCCGGGGTGCCGTTTTTTGACGTTTCCCCATTCGGACAAGAGGGAGACTGGTCGGCATTAACCTATACTGGAAAAGGGAGGTTTTCAATGGTTCAAGCTGTTACATACCAAAGCGACAAGCAATCTGTTTATTTTCAAGGCAAGCTCATTGTGCTGGAAAACCTGACGCCGGTACTCTCCCCGGAGGAAAAGAAGAAACGAAAAAGAGAAATCGAAAATAACCCGTACGATATATTCAGCAAATACGGGGACAGGTTTCGCTAATCAATCGCAACATTGTTGTCCGGGGCTGCTAATGGTATAATATAGTTGTAAGGTTGGTAGCTCAATTCCATACGGAAGGGAGCCCAATATGGACATTATCAGAGAAGATTGTATTTACGCAAGGCAGTCAGTAGACCGAAAGGACAGTATCAGCATTGAAAGCCAGATTGACTTTTGCAAGTACGAACTGAAAGGCGGGAGCTGTAAGGTATTCAAGGATAAAGAGGATTGCTCAACACAGGAGGATATTTTTAATTACCCTCAAAATGATAAAAGCGAGGCAGCGGAAAATCCGTTGCCTCATTTCA
>OLOQ01001909.1_pt1 | contig 18394 bp, 13 predicted proteins | sample 1673101 | NCBI WGS metagenome assembly OLOQ01 (sample SAMEA3136754, study PRJEB25190) | human gut metagenome | biome: human gut; feature: human-associated habitat; material: faeces | place: Austria | collected 2013 | reverse complement strand
AAGCTCCTGCAAAATCTTTAAGGTCAAGGGTGTGCAATAGACACCCTCGCCGTCCCGTCAAGGGTGTCTTATTGACACCCAAAGCGAAAAAATCGGCAGACAGGCTCTTGCAAAGTCTGTCTGCCGATGGTAACATACCGCAAATCGAAGAAGGAGGCATGGAACATGATGGCTGCTGTTTTATCATTGGGGCTGGCGCTGTTGGGAGGGGTTATCCGTCTGGCGCAGGTGCTACGGTTGTCTGCGCCGCTGCTGTACGGTGCACTGGTGATCACGGTGTTTCGCCCGTGGTATCTGGCCCATACCGCTCTGGCGGATGGGATTTTCTTTGTGCTGGTGGGTCTTGCGGCGCTGTCATGGGTGGTGACGCTGGTTCGTGTAGTGCGGGAGATGATTTGGTAAGTAAGGTTTGCACGTGGAGAAATGCTTTAGAATGAGCGGTATAGTTTTTTAAGAATGGGTTTGACAACATTGTCAAACCCATTTTCAGCGTCTACCGCTTTTGACAATGTTGTCTGAAGCGCTTTAGGGCAGTCCGCTGTGATCGGGTTTGGCAATGAGCCGAACCCGGTTTTTGCACTCACTTTCCGGCAATGCTGCCGAGAAGTTCCCGCCCGCAGGCGGCATGGGGGACTGGGGAGGTACCCCAGCAAGCTGTATTTTGACATCAAAATGCGATGCTTGCGCGCCAATGCCGCCTACGGCGGCGTTGGCTTAGTCCCCGCCAATCCGTGCTGTTGACCAAAGTCTGTGTTCATGGGGGGAGAGAAACGGTAAAGACTTGAACCGCTTCTCCAACAGAGTCAATATCATACTCACCTGAGAAACGCCCACATTGATGCGTTGTGCTTTCTCTTGCACAGGGTATCTTCCAACCGGTAAAATGAAACCCATCACGCTTTATCACAAGGAGAACCGCCATGGAACAACACTATCTTACCAACGAACAGCTCGCCGCCTTTGCGTCCTCCCTTGTTCGGGCGGAACGATCTCCTGCAACCATTGAAAAAATACCTCCGAAGCGTGCGGGCTTTCTTCCTGTACCTGGATGGGCAGCCTGTTACCAAGGACGCTGTCGTAGCTTGGAAAGAACATCTGCAAAGCGTGGGTGGCTATTCCCCTTCCACCGTCAACGCATCCCTGGCCGCCATCAATGATCTATTTACTTTTCTCGGCTGGTCGGATTGCCGCACCCATTATCTGAAGGTCCAGCATCGTCTGTTCCGGGACGCCGGACAGGAACTGGGCCGTGAGGACTATGAGCGTCTCATCACGGCAGCCCGCGAGTCAGGACGGGAGCGGATCGCACTGGTCATGGAGACGATCTGCGCCACCGGCATCCGAGTCAGCGAGGTGCGCTATATCACCGTGGAGGCGGCACAGGAAGGCCGTACCACCATCTCTCTGAAGGGAAAGATCCGCACCATCCTGCTGCCGGGAAAGCTGTGCAGGAGGCTGCTGAAATACGCGAAAAAGCAAAAAATCACCTCTGGCGAGATTTTTCTCACCAGAGGCGGAAAGCCCATGGGGCGATGCCAGATCCGGACGGAGATGAAGCGGCTTTGCAAGAAAGCCGGAGTGGAACCCTCCAAGGTCTTCCCCCATAATCTCCGCCACCTGTTTGCCACGATCTATTATCAGATTTACAAGGATATCGCAAAGCTGGCGGACATCCTGGGCCATTCCAGCATTGAAACCACCCGCATCTACCTAATGACCACAGGACAGGAACACCGCCGTCAGCTGGAACGGCTGCAGCTGGTGCTCTGAAACGGAATCTATATTCCGTATGTGAACCATGAACAGCCTGACCGGGCTTTCGGCAGGCTGGAACAGAAAACAAGCGCCCATTTCCCTTTTTGCAAAGGAGAAATGGGCGCTTCTTTCAGGAGCCATGCAGATACCTTCTTCATGGCTCATTTTTTTGTGCTTATTTTACCTGTTTTTTCGACAAAATCCTTGCACATTGGATTTGGGGGAGTATAATACGGAACGTAGGAATGGGTTTTCCATATCTATTTCAAAATTGCACAACGGAATATAGATTCCGTTGTATAAAGAGGGAGTTCCATGAAGCGAAGCGTTTTGCCCTGTTGGAAGTTAAGTATCCTGTATAAGCCGGCTTTTCAGCGGTTAGCTGCGGCGATCGTCTCTGTATGCTTTTTTGCAGCAGCTGTGTCTGTACCCGCCGTGGCCATCGAGGCGCAGGGGTATACAGATGTGGATCCGGATAGCACCTGATAGACAAAAGCAATCTTCTGTCATGTTTGGCGCTTCAATGCTTCATGAATCGTCTGTTGGGCTGACGCATCCTTGCCTGAAAGAAGTAGACAAGTTTCCATCAGGAACGGGACGAGACCGCCTGACTTCGCTTTTCGGAAGGTGAAAGCAGATAAAAACATGAATTTTATAAATTTTAGGAAAAGAGAAAGCCAAATCTCCATAGGCGATACTTTTGGCCGTCTAACCGTGGAGGGACCAGACTTGGAGCGGCACAACAGTCGGCAGTGGTTATGTCGGTGTCAGTGCGGGATTCTAAAAGTGCGCAAGAAGGGGTGCGGGCAAAAAGTCGGACTTTTCCCTAAAATAACTGTTTTTCAGTGGCTAAGCAGTGGTGTAGGCATCCATTCGCATGGATGCCTACACCACAAGCCCCAGGTCCTTATACCGGGCCTGCTTTTTCTTGATTTCCCTCCAGCAAACGTTGCAACCAAAGCATGTATATGGTATAATTGTGATAAAATTTCATTATGAGATGGGTTTTACTTCTGCCGCGTCGAAGCAAAATAAAATGTAGTAGAATACCCGGCAAGACTTGACGGTACGGTCAGTCTTTGCCGCTTTTTATAAAGGTATTAGAAGATAAACTTCCTGAAAACCAGCTTTGTCAAACGCTTTCCCTTATCTGCGAAAGAGTGATATGCTTTTCAGCCCGGAAGAAGGAAAATCCGATACCCAATTAAGATACGTTTGCCCGTGCTTTGACATGGGCGGAAGCACCCCTTTTTTGATTTGGCAACAGAGAGGCAGTGCAATGGGGGTACCCCCATTGCACCGGTATATACCGGTGCAATCTCTCTTTCAAAACCACTTTCTCCCAGTTCTGAGAGCAAAATCAGGATGCAAAAGCTGCGGCAGTATTGCGTTAAGCAGTCCGGAATCGGTCAACCTGCCGTAAGATAGACGTGCAAACTGCACAGGCCCCAATCCGTGAATCTGAACTCTGCTGTATGCGTTGAGAAAGCAATAAATACAAGTTAAGCGGCACTGGTTTTCGATAAGAAGCCGCACAAAGGAGAAAATTATGGACAAGCACAAAATAGTAGGAAAGCGATGGATGAGTGCCTTATTGGCGTTGATTCTGATGATGACGCTGCTCCCTGCGCCGTCCGCAGCGGCGGATGATTCACTGAACGTGGAGAACGCCATCCAAAATCCCGGCTTTGAAACCCCGCCGATCGGCAAGACTTACTTACAAATGTCCCAGGAGAACGTATCGGCTTGGAAAACCACAGCAAAGGAAGGAATGATCGAGTTCGGCGGGAATTGGGACAGCCATACAGCTCCGCATTATGATACCTCCACGGACAAGCACAATGCGGAGGGGCACCAGTTCGCCGAGCTGAACGCCGATGAGGAAAGCACCCTCTATCAGAATGTGACGACCGTCGGCGGCAATGTGTATGAGTGGGGGCTGCAGCACCGCGGCCGCATCGGCGTTGACAAAATGGCGCTCATCATCGGGCCGACACAGGAGAACGCACCCTCCAAGCCGAGCAAAAACGGCCGGGATCAGTATATGCAGCTGACGGACTGGGTGCACGCAAATCAGGCGGAGCTTGAATTTACGATCCCCGATAACGGCTGTTCGCAGAGACTGACGGTCTACTCCAAACCGTTTGGGGCAAACGGCACGTTTCTGGGCGGCTCTGGCTCGGAATCTCCGTTCAGCACGGAGGTTTCCAATATCTATACCGAGCGCTGGGATGTGTGGATCATCGCCACTGATAACCAACGCTGGGTTGGATACGGCATCAAGGACAACGCCTATCAGGGAGACAAGGGCGTCGGCGGCGGACTGAACTACGAATGCAGCTATCTGGTGTCGGACGGGCAGACGCAGACGACCTTTGCGTTTTGCTCGTATTCCTCTACGGCCCCGGCCGGCTCACGGGTTCCCAAGACCTACGGTAACCTGATCGACGATTTGCAGTTCTCGCTGTACCACACCGTGACGATTTCCGCCACGCCCGGCAGCAGCAAGATCACGGCCAGTACGAAGATCAACGGGAAGACGCAGGAACTGGATTTTTCCCAAAACGGCGGTTCCATCGTGGTGCGCAACAACAACGATCTCACGCTGACGGTGTGGGAGAACAAAAATGCCTTGAATAATGGACTGGAAACGGAGTTCGCGGGCGCGCTGGTGATTGGGCCGAATGGCTCGACGTTCTATCCCGTTGGAAATCCTGAGAATATGTGGAAAAAGGTAGAAAAGGAGGACGAATTCGGACAGAAGCATTACGGATTTACCTTGCATGTCAGTGATCCGGTGTCCATCCGTCTGATCTTTGTGCAGTCACCCGCCGTGACCTACTTTGCCAACGGCGGAACCTATGAAGCAGAGCCCGGAAATACTTCCGGCGTCGTGAGCTTCAAGGAAACTGCGGATGGCAGCGGAGCACTACATAGGAGGGACTCTTATACCTCTCATGCTGCAACGGGACCAGACGGCTGGCGCTTTGACGGTTGGCTGTCCGTGCGGGATGACCTTCTGCTGCCGGCAACACATACGGTGTCCTACAACTATAATTCGGAAAGCCCTGCTTTTACTTTCAGCGGCAGCGGCATGAGCGGAACAAAAGTAGTCTCTCACGGCGGCGTGACGCTGGTGGCGCAGTGGAGCTACCGTCAGTGTGCTCAGGTGCAGCTGCGCGGCGAGGACGGAGCATTTGCGAATAACGATGAGGCCGGAACGGTGACCATTACAAGTGCTGCCGAAACGAACGATGCTGCTGTGGGCATCGGCAGTGCCGCGTGCTACGCCAAGACCGGAGCCACCGTCACCGCCGAGGCTACAGCCAGCAACGGCTACTACTTCCTCGGCTGGGCGGTGGAGGGGTCTGATAAAGATGAATATGTAAGCACCCGCCCCACCTACACCTACCGTGTATCCGGGCAGGAAACTCGGACGGTGTACGCCCGCTTTGCAAAGCAGTATGCAGTTACATATCAATGGGCAGGGACTTTGACAGGAGATAACCAGCCTGCGCCTCCGTCCCCCAACATTGTTCTGCAGGGCGATTCCTATGCGATCAGCACCATGTACAGCACCGGCGAACACCCTTCGACCATTCAGGATACGGTAAACGGCGTACCTGGGCACTGGGTGTTCAACGGATGGAAGGATCAAAATGCCCTAGACGGCGACTATCTGACCGGCTCTATTCCGAATGTGAATCGAGATTATGTGCTGGTGGGATACTGGACGTGGGTACCGAACAGCCAGTATCAGCTGAGCTATTTTGGCGGTGACAACACGACCTGCTGGATACCGACAGAAATGAGCAAAGTACCGGACAGCATCCGCCATTATCAGGATTCCAATGTGACGGTCGCCGGCGCATTGACCGCGACTCGCGGCAAAGTGATGCTGAGCGGCGGACTTGAGCTGGAGGGCACGTGGGAGTTTACAGGCTGGAAGCGCAGCGATGTGAATAAAATCGTTCAGCCGAACGAAACCATTACAATGCCCGGCCATGATCTGACACTGACGGCGCAGTGGAAATTCACACCCAAGACCTACACCGTACAGTACGATTTGGCAGACGGCACAGGAAAAGCGCCGGAGGGGCATACAACATTCGATTACAGTCGTTACACTAATGGCAAAACCGGTGTTGCGGAGAAAGTCGGTATTCCCTTTGGCGCGGGCATCACGCTCAGGGACTTTACGGGAACACCGCCAGCTGACACATATTTTGCCGGATGGAGCCTGACAAACACAAGCGCTATGACGGAGGAGCAGAAAGACTCGATTCAAACACAGGGAGCCGGTGCCGTCGTGAACTCCACAATGCTGGGAGTCACAGATGATGGCGAAGAGGTCACGCTCTACGCCGTTTACCGGAGTATCGACAAAATCACCGTGGAGTTCAATGTGAACGACCCCAATAGGGGAAGTGTTTCGGTAAAAAGCGGTATGTTCACTGTGGCTGATAATTCTGTAACCGGCAACGATCTCACATCGGTGGCTACAGCGAACCCCGGCTACCATTTCACCGAATGGACGGTGGAAGTGGGGCCTGACAGGAATGATGCTTCGTTTGGGCTGTTGGACGATGCGTCGCTGACCATTGCAAGTACGAATTTCAACGCCGCAGATGCGGGAAAGCGATTTGTCTTCAAAGCACAGTTCGCACCGAACAGCTTCACGGTACACTTCGATGCTGACGCAAATGGAGATCAGGTGACCGGCAGAATGGACAATCAGCCCTTCACCTTCAGCGCCGCCAACGAGGATCTCAATCCCAATCAGTTCCATCGCCCGGGCTATGCGTTTAAGGGCTGGAGCGAGTATCCTGCTACAGAACGGTCAAAGTACCCGCATAGCCCCACTTATCCGGATTGCTTCAAGTTTGCCGCTGTGCACACCTATCGAGATCATACGATTGGGAATGGGACAGAAGTCACTCTCTATGCGATTTGGGAAGCCCTGCCGGATATTACGATCCGCTACGGGACGTTCGGTTCCGGCACGGTCACACTGAATCAAACCGACGCGCAGCCAGCCAGCTTTGCAGAGGAAACCGGCAATCCGGAGACCGGCACATTCGTAGGTGCGACCGCCGCGCCCGCAGAGGGCTGGGAGTTTGACGGCTGGTATCTGGACACTACGGAGGTCGGAACCGATTTGAAGTTTGTGCCAGAGAAGGCAAGCGGCCTGTATCAGGCGGCGACCTATGTTGCCAGCTTTGTGCAGAAAAAATATCAGGTGACTTTTGATGCCAATGCGGCAGACGCCACCGGAGAAATGGAACCGCAGACCTTTACCCATGGAGAAGGCAAGGCACTCACGGCCAACGCCTTTGTCCGCCCCGGCTACAGCTTCCTGGGCTGGGCAACTACGGAAGGCGTTTCAGTCGCCTACGAGAACCAGCAGGTTGTGAGCATCGTAGAGAATACAACGCTCTACGCCGTGTGGTGTGAGGATACGGTGACGCTGTTCTACGATACGGCAGATGCGGCGATGGGAACGGTCAGCCGCAAAAGCGAGACCGTAAATGCGGTGACGACCGAAGAGGCCTCCGGTGCGACTGCTGCCGCCAATGCCGGTTACCGGTTCATTGGTTGGTACAGCGAGACGGGCGATAAGCTCAGTGACAACGCGGCCTTTGCCCCGCAGAAGCCGAATGGGGAGCAGCCGGAGGATAACATTTGGAAGACGGCCCACTATATTGCGCGCTTTGAGCGTGTGAGCGATCCGAAACCGATAGACCCGGTTAAGCCTGGCGGCGATGACAGCAAAGATTCCTACTATTTCGCCATTGAAAAGATCGATGCGCAGGACAGCCATGCATTGAACGGCGCTACTTTTGCACTGTACCAGTACAGCAGCGATGGCAAAACAGTCAACCGAACAACAGCGACGACATCCCGGAACAGCTCTGAAAGCGGCATTGCTCTGTTCAGCGTGGACAACAAGAACTCCTACGAGGGCATTTGGTATTACGCCGAGGTCACGGCTCCTGAGGGCTACATTCTGGACAGCACGGAGCATAAGATCACGAAAAACGATTTCTCCACAAGCCAGAGCGCAGCCATCAGAAATGCCGAAACGGTGCGAAACTACCGCAGCTCTACGCCCAATATGCTGAATGACACCGACCATTTTGCTTATGTCATCGGCTATAAGGATGGTCTGGTGAAACCTTACGGCCTGATCACCCGTGCGGAAACCACCGCCATCTTCTTCCGTCTGCTGAAAGACAGCGTCCGGGACAGCAGTCTTCTTACCAGTAGCACCTATACCGATGTGCCGGACAACTACTGGGCCAATACCGCCATCTCCACCATGACCGGTCTGGGCATCGTGCAGGGCCGCAGCACCACGACCTTTGACCCCCAGTCCCCCATCACCCGTGCCCAGTTCGCCGCCATCTGCGCCCGGTTCGATACCGGAACCAGCAGCGGCACCCAGACCTTCTCCGACATCAGCGGACACTGGGCGGAGAAGTACATCCAGCGGGCCGCGGAGCTGGGCTGGATCAAGGGTTTTGAGGATGGGACTTTCCGTCCCGATACCTACATCACCCGCGCACAGGCCATGACCATGATCAACCGGGTGCTGAACCGCATCCCGGAGGAGGAAAGCGACCTGTTGACCGGCATGAACGTCTGGCCGGACTGCAACCCCGGCGACTGGTTCTATCTGGCAGTTCAGGAGGCCACCAATTCCCACGCGTTCAAGCACAAGGCCGGCAACTACGAAACCTGGATCGGCATGAGCCAGAACCCCGACTGGACCCGATATGAGAACTGACCCACACGGCAGAGCAGAAGCAGTTCAAGGCAATTCCCAATAACGAGCAGGAGCGGTGCGGCTTAAGCCGTACCGCTCCATAACATGGCGAAAGAGCAGGGCGAGGTCACCAGATTTTCCGGTGGCCTCGCGCTTTGCTCATGAACGGTATTCTGTTGATGTCCTTATGCGGGAGTGCCTTTCCTGACGGAGTTTTTTATAGTATCGCATTAAAGAGGATCAATGCGTTCACCACACCGAGCAGAATACCCGCAATGACCTGAAGCGGCGTATGGCCGACGAATTCCTTGAGCTTTGCGTCCGCCAGCTTTTCTGACATCAGCGCGTTGAACGACTCCACAATGTCGTTGATGATGGCCGCCTGCTTCCCCGTTTCAAGGCGCACGCCCATTGCGTCCTTACACACAACAATGGCAAAGATGAACGCGATAGCAAACTGGAACGACCCCGGCCCGTAAACGATCGCCGCCGCAGTTGCAAGCGAGGAGACGGTAGCCGAGTGTCCGCTCGGCATCCCGCCGTCGCCGACAAGACGCGTAAAGTCGATCTTCTTTGTCACGATGGCATGAATGACCGTTTTGATGAGCTGCGCCCAAAACCATGACGAGAGCGCAACGAGCAAAAAGCCGTTCGACAGCAATTCCTGGAACCAATTCATAAATTCCGCATCCTTTCGCGGCGGGCCGTTTTCAGCCCCGTATGCCCTCTATTATACCACCGTTTTCTCCCACGGCAAGAAACATTCTCTTAAATTCTTTCTTAACTGCGCATAAGAAACGGCCGCCCGTAAAGCAGGCGGCCGTTTGTCGGCATTTTCTATTCTGTTACAGCGCCCGCTGGATCAGCCCGAGGATCAGGATATGAACGGGATAAAACGCATAGCAGGCATACTGGAAGGGCTTGCTGTGATACCCCTGCCGCCCACGGTAGAGCCAGATCGGTATGAGCGCGAGGAGCGCAAGTCCCTGCTGGCAAAGCTCAAAATTGAAGCCGAAGATGCTGATGGGATACAGCAGCCCGCCCATCAGGTTCACGTTGATCCAATAGAGCGCCAGCACCTGCCCAAGGAACTGCCACCAGTTCCTTCCGCGGAAAAAGTAGAATACAAACACCGTCAGCACGCCCATGCCGTAATAATCCAGCATTGCCAGCGTGCCGATCGCATAGCCAAACACGCAGACTGCCGCACAGGTCAGAACGTACAGCCAGGCCTTTTTCTTTTCGCGCACAGCCTCCATCGCCCGGATCCCGAGAAGGCCCAGCAGCAGCGTCCAGATGACGTTCTGGTGAACGGGATAGAACCACGTCCCGCCGTACATCAGGTCAAACGGGAGCTCGGAAAGAACGGCAAAGAACAGCATGCGCTGCGCGTACTTTTTGAAGTTGTGCGTGTGGAAATAGCCCTCCACCGCCATAAAGGCAAAAATTGGAAAGGCAATTCTTCCCACGCAGGTCATCCACTCCTGCGCAGGCAGGAGCGTCGCCCAGAGGTGGTCGCACAGCATAAACGCCATCGCTAAGATGTGCAGCGTTGCTGCGCTGATGTCAAATCTTTTTTTGTTCATAAAAAGTCTCCTTGAACGGTAGCCATACCGCGTTGGTACACAGGGTCGTTCCCCGTCGGTGCCCTTACGCCCCGCACACCTCCGCCGCCAGCTGGGCGACGGTCTTGTGCAGCAGGGGGTGGCGCTTGCCCGGGGCAATTTCCTTGAGCGGCAGCAGGACAAAGTCCCGCATGTGCATTTCAATGTGAGGAATGATGAGATCATTGTCGTCCATCACAAGGTCATCGTAGAGCAGAATATCAAGATCCAGCGTCCGCGGCCCCCAGTGGACGAGGCGCTCGCGGTGCGCCGCCTGCTCGATATCATGTAGACGATCGAGCAGCTCGTGCGGCGGCAGGAAGGTCTTGAGCTCCAAACAGGCGTTGAGAAAATCGTCCTGCTCCACCCCGCCGTAGGGCGCGGTCTTGAGATAAGAGGACACCTTCTCGACCTTGCAGCCGTGAAGCGCATCGAGCGCGCGCACTGCATCGTCGAGATACGCCTTCTTGTCCCCAAGATTCGACCCGAGGGCGATGTAGGCGGTGTGCCAGAAGCGCGTGATCTTCACCGACACGGTCTTGACAGGAAGGCCAACCGGCGCCCACGGCTTTTTGAGTTCCAGCGTCAGCCCCTTCACGAGCGGATAATGGAGGAGGACTTCCTCCGCCATGTGCTCCGCCGCCGTTTCGATGAGCTGAAAAGTGTGCTCGTGCATATAGTCGGTAAGAAAGGCGCTGACCTCTCCGTAGTGGACGGACTTTTCAAGGCAGTCCGCGATTCCCGCCGGGCGGGTATCTACATAGAGGACAAGGGAAATGACAAACTTCTGCCCCAGGCGGTTTTCCTCGGGAAACACGCCGTGGCGGGCAAAGACCTCCAGATCCTCTACATGGATCTCATCATAAGGCAGCGTCGTCATATCAGCCGTTCCTTCCGTCGCGCAGGATGGCCTGCGTCATGCGGATCGCGCGCAGGTTCTCCTTCACATCATGGACGCGGACGAAGGCTGCACCCTTGAGCACGCCCATCACGGTGGTCACCATCGTGCCCTCCACGCGCTGATCGGTGGGCAGATCCAGCGCCTGACCGATGCAGGACTTGCGGGAGGTGGCCAGAAGCACGGGATAGCCCATGTCGCACAGACGTTCCAAATGATGAATGATGGTGAGATTGTGCTCGTAGTTCTTGCCGAAGCCCACGCCGGGATCGAGAATGATCTGATCGTCGGCGATGCCGGCTTCCTTGGCGATAGAGAGGCAGCCGCGCATATCCTCGCAGAATTCATCGAGGAAATTGTTGTACTCCGCCTTCTCGCGGTTGTGCATCAGGCAGCAGGGGACCCTGTACTGTGCGATGAGATCCGCCACCTTGCGGTCATACTTGAGGCCCCAGACGTCGTTGACGAGGTCAGCGCCCGCCTTGAGCGCCTCCGCTACCACCGGGCTTTTGTAGCTGTCGATGGAAACAGGGACGTCGAATTCCTTCTTGATCATCTCGATGACGGGAACGACGCGGTCGATTTCCTCCTGCACGCTGATCTGCACATGGCCGGGACGGGTGGACTCGCCGCCCACGTCCACAATGGCCGCGCCCTCGGCGATCATATCGGCCGTGTGGCGGCGGGCATCGTCCAGATTGTTCCAGCGTCCGCCGTCGGAGAAGGAGTCAGGGGTCACATTCAGAATACCCATAATGGAGCAGTCGTGCTCCACATCAAAAAAGCGATTGCCAATTTTCATCATCGTAAATGGCTCCTTATGCTTGTAATGTCATATTTTTCTTTTCGGGGCTCCAGTTGCACTCCGGCTCCGCCGCGCAGAAAAGGCACATGCGCGAGGCCTTGTCCGCCCGGTAGAGCAGCGCCGCCAATCCGTCGCGCGGCCGGTCTCCATCGCCCCGGTGCTGCAAGATCGCCTGCGTGATCTCTGCGCGCTCGGCGGGCGAAAAACCGCAGTCCGCCATAATGATCTCCGCAAGCTGCGCGCCGGCCTCGTCGTGGGGAATGTTCTGCGTGTATTGGAGGTGGCGGCCAATGTCGTGCAGCAGGGCGGCGGCGTAGATAAGTTCCTTGTCTACCCCCAGCCCCCGCTCGAGGTTTTCAATGTAGGCAAGCCGCGCCACGTCCAGAAAATGAGCGCGGTCGTGGCGGCAGAACGCTCTGTCCTGCTCGAGGCGGGCGATCTCATCCACGCTTTCCCGCCACAGCTTGTGGCGGCAGATGGCGTTGACGCGCTCCATCTCAGCAGTGCTCCAGCATCCGGTAGAAGTCGGTGCGCAGGCGCTCGTCATCGTCGAACACGCCGCGCGTCACGACCGTTACGGTCTTTGCGCCCTGCTTTTTGATGCCGCGCATGGTCATGCACATGTGTTCGGCCTGCACGAGCACCATCACGCCCTTGGGCTTGAGCTCGTCCATAAAAGCATCAGCGATCTGGGCGGTGAGACGCTCCTGCAGCTGGAAGCGCTTGGCAAATACCTCCACCGTCCGTGCCATCTTGCTCAGGCCCACCACTTCCCCGTTGGGAATGTAGGCGATGGCCGCCGTGCCGTAGAAGGGCAGCATGTGGTGCTCGCAGAAGGAATAGAAATGAATATCCTTTTCCAGCACCATGTCGTTGTTGTCCACGTGGAAGCGCTTTTGCAGGTGGGTCGCCGCCGAATCGGTATAGCCGCCGGCAAGCTCCTCATACATCCGCGCGATGCGGTCGGGGGTCTCCAGCAGACCCTCACGGTTGATATCCTCGCCGATCCCGCTGAGGATCAGGCGAACGCCTTCTTTGATCTTTTCCGAATCCATGCTCTGCGCCTCACTTTTCATTCACTGCATCCGCGGCCTCGCCCAGGAAGGACAAGGAGCCGAAGACGATCACTGCATCTTCTTTTCCGGCCATTGCAAGCGCCTTTTCGACGCCATGGGCCACACTGTCGGCCCACTCAACACTCGGGTTCACTTTTCCCACTGCCTCTGCCAGCTCGCGGGCGGGCATGGCACGGGGATTGCCGGGGGTCTCCACGGTGATGATATGCCTTGCAAGTGGCGCGGTCAGGTCGATGACCTGCGCATAGTCCTTATCTTTGAACATTCCCATGACGAAATAGAGCATCTTTCCGGGGAAATACCGTTCCAGAGACTCTTTCAGTTCCAGAGCCGCAGCGGGATTGTGCGCCCCATCGATGATGACCGTGGGATCGCGGCGCAGCGTGGTGAAGCGGCCGCGCCAGGCAGTGTGCAGCAGCCCCTCGCGCACCTGCTGGTCGGAGAGCGCGTAGCCAAGCTTTCGCAGTGCCTCCACGCCCTCGAGCGCAAGGGCGGCGTTTTTGATCTGATAGCTGCCCGCAAGCGAAATGGCAACATTCTCCCACGTTTTATAGGAGAAGGTCTGTCCCTCCGCGCCGTAGTGCACGTTGCTGATCTTGCTCTCGTCCACCATTTGCAGGGTGCAGTGCTGCTCTTTGCAGGTATCCTCGATGACCTGTGCAGCCTCGCTCTTCTGCTGCGCGGAAACCACCATGGTATCCGGCTTGATGATGCCAGCCTTCTGCGCGGCGATCTTGGCGAGCGTATCGCCCAGAAGGTCTGTGTGATCCATGCTGATGGAGGCAATGACCTCCATCAGCGTGGTGGTGATGACGTTGGTGGCGTCCAGAAGGCCGCCGCAGCCCACTTCCAGCGTCACGATGTCGCAGCGCTTTTCCTTAAAATAGAGAAACGCCAGGGCGGTCTCTATCTCAAAGACAGTGGGGCTGGGAAGACCCGCTTTCTGCATGTCCTCGGCAGCGGCGGCAATGGCCGTCACATGGCAGGCGAGCGACTCTTTTTCGATGTACTCCCCGTCCACCTGAATGCGCTCCCGGTAGGAAAACAGCGTGGGAGAGATGTAGCGTCCGGTACGGTAGCCCGCGCCGGACAGGATCGTGGAAAGATAGGCCAAAACCGATCCTTTTCCGTTGGTACCGGAAATGTGAATGAACTTTAACTCGTTCTGGGGATCGCCCAGACGGTGCAGCAGTTCTCTCATGCTCTCCAAGCCAAGCACACTTCCGTATTTGGAAACTTCATCCAAATATACTCTTGCTTCTTTGTAATTCATACTGCTCCTTACCGGAGGCGGTCAGCCGCCTCCGAACGTAGTTAAGATGCATTATATTCCCGCCGTCGCATTCCTGCAATCATTTCCGTCAATTTTTCACCGTTTATTTTTAAGAATATCGTCGAATTCGGATTAAAAAAGCCGAATTCGCAAGATTACGTGCAGATTCTAATGCTTTAGCGCACGCCCCGCACCCTTTTCACCTCTTTTGCAAGAAAAAGGCGAAGCAGAAAACGCTGCTTCGCCTTATAGGGTTCGCCATTTGAAATTCTTCACACATTCCGAAAAGCAGGAGACCGCTCAGCGGTAATGCTCAAGCAAATTCTTGTAGAAATCGACCGCCAAGTGGAGCTTAGTGGAAGTCGAGATACAGGGTATTGTCCGTGCTCTCCACCACGTCCATCTCAAAGGCCCAGCGCGCGGCCTTGGTGAAAAGCGTCTTTTTCAGCCCCTTGAGGCTCTTGGTGCCGCCCTTTTTCACAAGATCCGTACCCTGAGAAATGCCGCAGCGCGAGATCGCGGCCGAGGCGAAATCAGTTGGATCGATCCCTCTCTTCTCCGCCTCGTCCGTCAAAAGGTAGAGCCAGAAAGCGCGGTGCTCCAAAAGCTCTCGGATTTTGACCACAAGCGGGTTTTTGATCTTTGCTTCATTGATGATTTTTGACATGATTCTTTTCTCCCTCTTCACATTTCACAGAAAGCATTACGCAAATCCGTTCCTATTGTGGCCCGAGCCGCGAAAAATGGCAAGAGGAATCCCTTTCCGGTCCATCGAGAACCGTTTTCACCGTGAGCAGCGCGAGTTCTCATTGCCGTGAAAATTATCCCCCCCGCCGCGGAAAGTGCTTTGCACAGCACGCTCCGATGCGGTATAATGGATAAGTTCGTTCGCCCATCTACGGGCAGACGTCAGATATTCTCACAGATCCCGCCGGGCGCAGCACGCTGCGTCCGGCCATCGAAAGGAACCTTCTATGGACATCATTCAAACGCTTGCGCAGGAGCTTGACAAAAATCCGCAGCACGTGAAAAACGTTGTGCAGCTTCTGGACGAGGGCAATACCATTCCCTTTATCGCTCGCTACCGCAAGGAGCTGCACGGTGCGATGGACGACACCTCGCTGCGCACGCTCGAAGAGCGGCTTCAATATCTGCGCGGTCTTGCAGAGCGCCGCGAAACGGTGAAAAAATCCATCGACGAGCAGGGCAAGCTTACAGACGAGCTCGCCGCCGCCATCGACAGTGCCAAAACGCTCGCTGAGGTAGAAGACCTCTACCGCCCCTATAAGCAAAAGCGCCGCACCCGCGCGACCGCCGCGCGGGAGAAAGGGCTTGAGCCGCTTGCATCGCTGCTCTTTGCGCAGGAGCGCGGCTGTCCCCGTCCTAAAGACGCCGCGCGCGGCTTTATCGACCCGGAAAAGGGCGTGGAAACGCTCGCCGACGCCTTACAGGGTGCAAACGACATCATTGCCGAGTGGATCAGCGACAATGCCGCCATTCGCGGCTCGCTGCGCGAGATGCTGGAAAAGCGCGGGACGCTGCGCTCGCTCGCCGCGACGGAGGAGGACAGTGTCTACCGCCTGTACTACGATTTCGAGCAGCCGCTCTCCCGCTTGCAGGGCCACCAGATCCTTGCCATCAACCGCGGCGAAAAGGAGAAAATGCTCAGCGCAACCGTCTTGCTCGACCGCGAGCAGGCGCTGCCGCTGCTGCGCCGCGCCGTGGTGAAGCCCGGCTCTGCCGCCATGGATTTCGTCAAAGCCGCCGCCGAGGACGCCTACGACCGTCTCATCTACCCCTCGCTCGAGCGCGAGATGCGCGCTTCGCTCACAGAACGGGCAGACGAGGGCGCTATCGGTCAGTTTGCGCTGAATCTGAAGCCCCTTTTGATGCAGCCGCCGGTCAAGGGCAAGGTCACGATGGGGCTTGATCCCGGCTACCGCATGGGCTGCAAGGTCGCTGTCGTGGACGGCACGGGTAAGGTGCTCGATACCGCCGTGGTCTACCCCACCTACGGCGAGCGGCAAAAAGGTGAGGCCATCGCCGCCCTCCTCAAGCTCATCAGAAAGCATGGCGTGGAGCATATCGCCATCGGCAACGGCACTGCCAGCCGCGAGACAGAGCAGATGGCCGTGGAGCTGATCCGTCAGGCAAGCGCGTCCGGCGCGCATGTGAGCTACATGATCGTTTCCGAGGCAGGTGCGTCGGTTTACTCGGCAAGCAAGCTCGCCGCCGAGGAGTTCCCGCAGTACGACGTGAACCTCCGCTCGGCGGTGTCGATCGCGCGGCGCTTGCAGGACCCGCTCGCCGAGCTTGTGAAGATCGACCCCAAGGCCATCGGCGTGGGGCAGTACCAGCACGACATGCCGCAAAAGCAGCTCGACGATGCGCTCTGCGGCGTGGTGGAGGACTGCGTCAACGCCGTCGGCGTGGACATCAACACCGCCTCGCCGTCGCTTTTGCAGCGCGTTTCCGGTCTGAACGCGACCACAGCGAAAAATGTTGTCGCCTATCGCGAGGAAAACGGCGCGTTCACCTCGCGGGCCCAGATCAAAAAGGTACCGAAGCTCGGCCCCAAGGCCTTTCAGCAGTGCGCGGGCTTTTTGCGCGTACCGGAGAGCAAAAGCGTTCTCGACAATACCGCCGTCCACCCCGAGAGCTACGAGGCCGCAAAAGCGCTGCTTGCGCTCTCAGGATACACGCTCGCAGATGTGAAGGAGAGCCGCATTTCCGACCTGCCGGAGCGCATCAAGTCCTATGGCGAGGGAAAGGCGGCGGCAGAGATCGGCGTGGGCGTACCCACGCTGCGCGACATCGTGAGTGAGCTTTTAAAGCCCGGCCGCGACGTGCGCGACGAGCTGCCCAAGCCCATTTTGCGCACCGATGTGCTGGAAATAAAGGATCTGACACCCGGCATGGTACTCACCGGCACGGTGCGCAATGTCATCGACTTCGGCGTGTTTGTGGACATCGGCGTACACCAGGGCGGTCTCGTTCACATCTCGCAGGTGGCGGACAAGTTCATCAAGCACCCCTCCGAGGTCGTCTCCGTGGGTGATGTTGTGAAGGTCGTGGTGCTCGAGGTAGACGAGAAGAAAAAGCGCATCAGTCTCAGCATGAAGCAGGCATGACATTATTCCAGGATCACAGCAGCATCAGGGCATCAAAAAAGTCCGCAATCTGATCGATTGCGGACTTTTTAAGTCTTGAACAACAACTGCTGAATCTAACAGGGACAGCGTTTTCCTTTCGCTGCTCTCTGCTGAAACGCTGCAGCAAGGCGGAAGCTGTTATTCCCCCATCTCATCGTCAAAGTAAAGTCTCATGCCGCATTTCTGGCACGTTCCGGCTTCCTTCGCCCAATAAACGCCGCGGAAGTATTTTCCGCAGTGCGGGCAGCGGTTTGTGGCGATCAGCAGCGCCATGATGGGCAGAAACAGCAGAACAGAGAGATTCATCAGGTTGGTCGCTTTCATCACGACACTGGCCAAAAACAGCATCGCATTTGCAATAACCAGAACAAGTACCATTTTGTTTCTGACTCTGCTCACACCGCTTTTCTTCATATTCGTTACCTCCACGATTTCCAACATAATCGATTTATTATATCATCGGATCATGTTTTTAGCAAGGAACAGTTCATTGCAGCAAATCGGAAGTTATGTATTCCGCTCTCTTCTCTTTTTTGCGGCCACAAACCCAATCAAGAACGCCAGATTCACAAGAAGCACAATGATGCTTCCTTCGATTTTACAGCTGCCGCCGGACAGAATCGGATCGCCGTGAATCGTCATATCAAACAAGTGAGGATAATCTTCTGCCAGAGAGACTCCTCCCAGAATGATCGCACCCACACCGTTCCATAAAAAGTGGACCACGATTGGTGCGATCAAGGATCCTGTGTATTCCAAAATCGCCGTCATAAAAAGGCTCATTGTGATAACATTGAGAACAGGAAGGATCCCTGCCTCGAACGCGCCGCCGTGCGCAACTGTAAATAATCCCGTAGACACAATAATCGCGGCGGCGATGCTGCCGCTACTTTTTATCATCTGATATAAATAGCCGCGAACCAGCATTTCCTGCATAACGGTATTGAGAAGAGCCGAAATCAGCCACAACCACAGCATATCGATTTGATTTTTACCCTCTATCTGTACAGCTCCGAGGATAGATAATATCCCCACAGATGCCCCCAGCCAAATCGTCCCTGTTAC
>OLOQ01001903.1_pt1 | contig 18447 bp, 14 predicted proteins | sample 1673101 | NCBI WGS metagenome assembly OLOQ01 (sample SAMEA3136754, study PRJEB25190) | human gut metagenome | biome: human gut; feature: human-associated habitat; material: faeces | place: Austria | collected 2013 | reverse complement strand
TGAGCAAGAAGCCCCCACTTCAAAATCTGTGATTTAAGTGGTGGGAGCATGTCACTAAAAGTGCAGGAAAATAAAATGACTACAGGAGGTTCTGACATGGAATTGAAGACAGAGATTTTGATTATCGGCGGCGGCGCGTCCGGCATGGCGGCGGCTGTTGCAGCAGCAGAGATGGGTGCAGAGGTAACCGTTGCGGAAGCGAATGCGGCGGTGGGCGGAAACGGCCTTTTCCCGAGAGGCATTTTTGGTGTGGACAGCAAGATACAGCGCAAGAAGCTTGTTTTTGCGGACAGAGATCAGATTTTCAGGGATTGTATGAATTATTCCCATTGGAAGATTGACGGCAGGATTATCCGTACACTGATTGACAAGAGTGGGGATACCGTCAATTGGCTGATGGATAGAGGTGTTGAATTCTGCGACGTGGTGCATCATATCCCGAACCAGACACCGGAGGTTTTTCATATTACAGAGGCTGAGGAGAATGTGGGGCATTGCGTCATCCGCAATCTGAAAAGAATCTGCGAAGAAAAAGGCGTGCGCATTCTCACAGGCGCCAAGGGTAAAACTTTACTTAAAGACGAAAAAGCCAGTGTCTGCGGCGCTGTGTGTGAGACGAAGGACGGCGAAGTGGTGATCAAGGCACAGAAGGTGATTCTGTGTACAGGCGGTTTTGCGGGCAACGATGAAATGGTTGAAAAATATTACCCAGGATTTAAGCGTGAACTGGTAGGCCAGGGCGGCGGCATGCGTCATCCGGGAGATGGTATCCGAATGGCACTTGAGGCGGGTGCGGAAGTGGAAGGCAACTTTACCATGGAAGCAGCAGCACCGAAGATTAAGGGATATGATGCGCTGAATCTTTTCCTAGGCAAACCATACAATGTGTGGCTGAATCGTTTTGGTGAACGTTTTGCAGATGAAGGGATTGTGTATAATTTCGCAGTATCCTTTAATGCCTGCCTGCGTCAGCCGGATGGTCAGGTATGGGTTGTTTTCAATCAGGCACTGTTAGACCAGACCCTGAGCGACGGCAAGGATATGATTGAGACGATTCATATGCCGCCGAATGTGGAAGAAAGACTGGATACTACCATGGAGCAGGCCATTGCGGACGGTGTGCTCTGCAAAGCAGACAGTTATGAAGCATTGGCTGCTTTTATCGGCTGTGATGAAGAAACAGTGAAGGCGTCTATGGAAGAGTATAATGCATTCTGTCATGCAGGAAGAGACGGTTGGTTTGCCAAGGATAAACGTTATATGCTGTCTATGGAGGAAGGCCCTTATTATGCCATTAAGGCCGGAGAAGACATGCTGATCACCCATGGCGGTATTCGTGTCAATGAACGCTTTGAAGCTTTAGGCGGTGATTACAAACCGGTTGAGAATCTTTATGTAGCCGGTGTGGATTTCGGCGGCGCAGATGCGGACGTATACAATGTTATCATGAGTGGACACGGTTTCGGCTTTGCGGTTAATTCAGGCCGAATTGCCGGAGAAAATGCGGTTAAAGCGTTGAAAACTTTGATGCGTTAATAATAAAATTTACGAAAGTCAGATAAACTATAGAAAACCGCTATAGAAAGTGATATACTTGACGGCAGATGAAGATTTGAAAGGAGCATTTGCTATGAAGCAGAATAGAGTAGACAGAATTATGGCAGCCCTGAAGGAAATGGGACTGCATCAGATGCTGATCGTTGATCCGATGTCCATTTATTATCTCACCGGTGTTTATGTGTCACCTTTTGAACGTTTTTATGGTTTATATCTGAGAGAAGACGGCCATCATGCCTTTTTCCTGAACAGATTATTTACAGTACCTCAGGAAGTGGGGATTGAAAAGGTATGGTATTCCGACACAGATCCTGCTATGGAGATCGTGGCCAAGTATCTCGACAAAGATGCACCTCTGGGTGTGGATAAAGAACTGAAAGCAAGATTTTTGCTGCCACTGATGGAGATGAAAGCAGCAGCCGGGTTTGTCAATGCTTCTCTGGCTGTGGACAATACAAGAGGCATCAAGGATGAAGAAGAGCAGGAACTGATGCGTATTTCTTCAGACATCAACGACAAGGCCATGGCACAGTTCAAGGCCATTGTCCATGAAGGTGTTACAGAGAAAGAATTGGCAGACCAGATGCTGAAGATTTATATGGATTTGGGTGCGGACGGTTACTCCTTTGAACCGCTGGTTGCTTTTGGTGCCAATGCAGCAGACCCGCATCATGAACCGGACAATACGGTATTGAAGGTGGGTGACTGTGTCCTCTTTGATGTGGGATGCATCAGAAAGGGCTATTGTTCTGATATGACACGTACTTTCTATTTCAAGGAAGTGAGTGACGAACATCGTCATATTTATGAAACAGTCCGCAAGGCGAATGAAGCGGCCATTGCCAAGATCAAACCGGGCATTCCTCTTTGTGAATTGGACAATACAGCCCGTCAGCTGATCACTGATGAAGGCTACGGTCCGCAGTTTAACCATCGTCTGGGTCATTTTATCGGACTTTCAGAGCATGAGTTTGGTGATGTTTCTTCTGTGAATACAGACAAAGCCGTTCCGGGTATGATTTTCTCTATTGAGCCGGGTATTTATCTGACAGATGATACAGGTGTCCGTGTGGAAGATCTGGTGCTGGTGACAGAGGATGGCTGTGAGGTGCTGAATCACTATCCAAAGGAACTTCAGATTATCGGTTAATTTGTTGGCGCTTGTCCGGGCTTGCATCAGATATTGAAGAATGATACAATGAATAAGTGAAGAAATAAGAGAAAGTGTACTTTGCATCTGAGAAGATGTGAAGTACGCTTTGTTGGTTTAAAGGAATATGCCGAGGCACATTCTTTGTTTTATTATGGAGGCAAATACCTATGAATACACATCCTACAGCGACTTTACATATGACCAGCGGCAGTAAAATTGTGATTGAACTTTTGCCGGAAGCTGCGCCGAATACTGTCAACAGTTTTATTTATGCGGCATCCCGGGGATTTATGGATCACCATGCGATTCAAAGAATTGTTCCGGGCAACTGGGTGGACGTGACGTACCAGGCATTTGGACACAAGGAGTGCCAGTATCTGATTCCGAATGAGTTTGAACTGCATCCGGAGATCGAACCGTTGGATTCCCATCCGGGCTGTGTCTGCATGGGCGGTTATGGTGAGGATGGACTGGCCAGCTGCGAATTCTTTTTCCCGCTGCGTGACTGCCCGGATCATAAGGGAATCTATCCTGTTTTTGGAAAAGTTATTGAAGGCATGGATGAGATATGGCGTCTTGAGAAAGTGAAGACAAGACCTGTTGATTTCCCGATTCCGGGGGTTGAGGTCAATGAACCGGTTGAGCCGGAAGTTATTGAGAAAGTCGAACTGGATTTGAAGTTACAGACATATCCTGAGCCAATTCGTATGAAAGTTCAGAATCTTCCGCCATGCTGGACGGATATGAGATAGAAATTGTTGTAGAATATAGAAGGAATGGGGGAAATAGTATGTTTAATATCAGAGAAATGAAAGTGGAAGATAAAGCGGTCATTATGCCGATGGTGATTACCTTTTATCATAGTCCGGCAGTTGAACACGATGTAGACACAGCGGTGCTGGAGCGTACATTTGATGCGGCCACAGACCCGACGATGCCATATATCAGCGGTCTGGTGATGCTGGAAGATGAGAAAGTTGTCGGATATGGTTATGTGACCGGCTATTATGCATCGGAAGTCGGCGGAATGTGCATGTTCATGGAAGAAATGTACTTTACACCGGAATGCCGGGGAAAAGGGTACGGCACAAAAGGCTATCACTGGATTGTGGACCATTATCCGGAATACAAGCGCTTCAGAATCGAAGTCACAGAAAGTAATGTCAACGCCAAACGCCTTTATGAGCGCTGGGGCTTCAGATTCCTGGAATATAACCAGATGGTGCTGGATAGATAAAATAGAAGCGGCAGAAGAGGTTTATGATAACTTAAGAATGAGTATGAAAGCCACATCTTAAAAGAGTAAAGCCCGGCCGCCTTCCAGTCAAACGTTAGCACGATTTTGCAGATTTTGCGAGCATAGCAACAGCTTCGAAGCAATGTCTGAGCCCGTAAGGGCGAGTTTTGCGCAGAAGCTGTTAATATGCGGCGCAGCAAAATTTCGAAAATGCTAAGGTTACAGGAGCCAACTGTTTGATTTAAATTAGATGCGGACTTTTGTGCCTTTTCCGCCTCTGTTGACAAGTTTCAACTTATTCAACAGTAATTCCTTTTCATTGTGGATAATGGTGCATTCCTGGCTGCTGTCCAGTGGATAAGCAGCTTTGACGCTGTCACCGGAACCGAGGCTGATGCCGCGGACGCCGATGGCAGTTTTCTTCATTTCAGGGATGTTCATCATCGGGAAGCGGATAAAGTAGCCGTTTTCAGTCTGAAGAACAAGCTGGTTGAAGTTGTCGGCAGTGCAGATGGCAATGATGCTGTCGCCGTCGGCCAGCTTGGTGGCGGCAACGGTTCGTTTGGATACATCAAATTCGCTACCTTTGACCAGTTTCAACATACCGGTTTTGGTGGCAAATAACATCATGGAATCCTGAATGGATGCCAGATTGCATATATGAATGATATTCTCGCCGGAGCTGTCATAGTTGCCCAGGTTGTCCAGCGGAATAGATTTGTCACGGAAACGTCCGAACGGCATATCAGTAATCTTGATCAGATGAAGACGTCCGGTATCGGTGAAGATGCAGGCCTTATCTGTATTCATACAGCTGATGACATATTTGCTTTCGGAGAGTGCGGCTTCCTTGTTGCGCTCAAAAGTAGCCTTATCTATGGTCTTAGCATAGCCAAAACGGTCAATCAGAGCAACGACTTCCATAGCTTCGGCTTTCTTTTCTTCATAGACAGCAGCACCCACATTCTCGATAGAGGTTTTACGCGGTGTGGCATAAGTCTTCTTGATCATATCAAGGTCATGACTGATGACCCGGGACATGCTCTTATGATTCTCAAGGATATCCTTGTAGGAAGCGATATTCTTCAAAGTAGTATCATGATCTTTCAGCAGGGCATCCATTTCCAGACCGATCAGCTTGTACAGACGCATCTCGAGGATTGCAGTGGCCTGACGTTCTGTAAAATCAAGGGCAGAAGCGGCTCTTTCAGAGGCCTTGCTCTTGAAGCGAATGCCTTCGGTAGTGCCTGTCATCAGGCAGGCTTTGGCCTGTTTGATATTCTTGCTGCCACGCAGGATTTCGATGATCAGGTCAATGATATCGGTGGCACGCATGAGACCTTCCTGGATTTCCTGTTTCTCCAGTTCCTTGGCAAGAAGCTTCTGGTACTTGCGGGTGGTCAGGTCATACTGAAAATCAAGGAAATATTCAATAATGCTCTTGAGACCAAGCGTCTCCGGACGTCCGTCGGCGATGGCCAGCATATTCACGCTGAAAGTATCTTCCAGACGTGTCTTCTTATAGAGAAGTGCCAGCAGATTGTCCACGTCTGTCTGTTTCTTCAGTTCCAGAACGATACGAATTCCTTCCTTGGAGGACTGATTGGAAATATCGATGATGTCCGTTGTCTTCTTGCTTTCTACAAGGGCATAAACATCATTGAGAAATTTTCCGATATTGGCACCGATCATTGTATAAGGAATCTCGGTGATGACAAGGCGAAGCTTGCCGCCTTTGTCCTGCTCAACCTCAACACGACCCCGAAGCTTGATCTTGCCGCTGCCGGTTTCGTAAATATTCAGTAATTCGTCTTTGTTCGTTACGATACCGCCGGTAGGAAAATCCGGTCCCTGGATGTACTGCATCAGGTCAGCGGTGGTCAGTTTGTCATTCTTCATGTAGGCTTTGACGGCATCGATGACTTCGCCGAGATTATGCGGCGGGGTACTTGTCACCATGCCGACAGCGATACCGTCAGAACCGTTGACAAGGAAATTCGGCAGACGGACAGGCAGAACCGTCGGCTCTTTCTCTGTCTCATCAAAGTTCGGCATAAAGTCTACAACGTCCTTGTCAAGATCCGCCAGGAAAACTTCCTGAGTGACTTTCTGAAGACGGGCTTCAGTGTAACGCATGGCGGCGGCACCATCACCTTCGATGGAGCCGAAATTGCCGTGGCCGTCTACCAGGGGCATGCCCTTCTTGAATTCCTGGGCCATAACAACAAGGGCATCGTAAATGGAGCTGTCACCGTGAGGATGATACTTACCCATTGTATCACCGACGATACGGGCACATTTACGGTATGGCTTGTCGTATCGGATAGCCAGTTCATACATATCATATAGCGTACGGCGCTGAACGGGCTTTAAGCCGTCCCGGATATCCGGAAGTGCTCTGGCTATAATAACGCTCATGGCGTAATCTACGTAGGATTTCTGCATGACTTCTGCATAATCCGTGCGAATAATCTGTTCCTGCATCATGCATTTCCTCCTTAAATATCAAGTTCGGCATCATGGGCATGCTTGTAGATGAATGCCTTTCTCGGCGGTACATCAGGACCCATGAGCAGGCCGGTAATATCGGATGCAATTCGGGCATCTTCAATCTCGACCTTCTTCAGGATACGGGTTTCAGGGTTCAAAGTTGTCTCCCAGAGCTGTGCAGCATCCATTTCACCAAGACCTTTGTAGCGCTGCAGGGTGAAATTGCCCTTGTGGGTCTTGCGGTACTGCTCAAGGGCTTTATCATCATAGAGGTATTCCTCCCTGCCCTTGGACGGCATGGCCTTGTACAGCGGCGGCATGGCGATATAGACATGGCCTTCATAAATCAGCTCCGGCATAAACCGGTAGAAAAGTGTCAGAAGCAGGGTGCTGATATGCGCACCATCCACATCGGCATCGGCCATAATGATAATCTTGTTGTAGCGCAGTTTGCTGATGTCAAAGTCGTTGCCGTATCCTTCTGAAAAACCACAGCCGAAGGCATTGATCATGGTCTTGATCTCGGCATTGGCAAGAATCTTGTCGATGCTGGCCTTTTCTACATTCAAAATCTTGCCTCGAATAGGCAGGATTGCCTGAAAATGGCGGTTTCTGGCGGTTTTGGCAGAGCCACCGGCAGAATCTCCTTCGACAATAAAGATCTCGCAGATATCGGCATTGCGGCTTTCACAGTTGGCCAGTTTGCCGTTGGAGTCAAAGGAGAATTTCTGTTTGGTCAGCAGGTTGGTACGGGCCTTTTCCTCGGTCTTACGGATCTTGGCTGCTTTCTCTGCACAGGAAAGCACAACCTTCAAGGTATCCAGATTCTTGTCGAAATAACGAACGACTTCTTCATTGACAATCTTGCCTGTGGCACGGGCAGCATCCTGGTTGTCCAGTTTGGTCTTGGTCTGACCTTCAAAACGCGGGTCCGGATGCTTGATGGAGATGACGGCTGTCATACCGTTTCGTATATCAGCACCGGTAAAATTGCCGTCTTTCTCTTTCAAAATGCCTATTTCACGGGCGTAAGCGTTCATAATGGACGTGAAAGCGGACTTGAAGCCGGTAATGTGGGTACCGCCTTCTGCGTTGTAAATGTTGTTGCAGAAACCAAGGACGTTCTCGTGGAATTCATTCACATATTGAAAAGCACCTTCAACAGTGATGCCTTCAGACTCGCCTTTAAAGCAGACAATATCATGCAGTGCTTCTTTATTGCGGTTCAGGTCGCGGATGAATCCAGCCAGACCGTCAGGTTCATGATAAACTTCCTGTTCCTCAGGTGTGACACGTTTGTCTTCATATATAATAGTTAATTCCGGGTTAAGATAAGCAGTTTCATGGAGACGGCTCTTGATCTCATCTTCCTTGAACCATGTTTTTTCAAAAATCTCCTTGTCCGGGAGAAAAGAAATCGTGGTGCCTGTCTTGCGGGTGCGGCCGATGACAGGCAGAAGTCCCTTCTCCAGCGGAATGGTCGGCACACCGCGCTCATAGCGGTCGTGGTAAGTACAGCCCTCGCGGCTGACCGTCACATCCAGCCATTCAGACAATGCGTTGACAACAGATGAGCCAACGCCGTGGAGACCGCCGCTTGTCTTGTAGGCAGAATCATCAAACTTACCTCCGGCGTGGAGGGTTGTAAATACAAGACGCTCCGCGGAAATGCCTTTCTTGTGCATGCCAACAGGGATACCTCGGCCATTATCAGAAACAGTGGCGGAGCCGTCTTTGTTCAATGTCACATGGATCTCACTGCAAAAACCGGCCAGATGCTCGTCCACAGAGTTGTCAACAATCTCATAGACGAGGTGGTTCAGGCCCTTGCGGGAGACACTGCCGATGTACATGCCGGGACGCTTGCGGACGGCCTCGAGACCTTCCAGCACGGAAATACTGTCGGCATTATAAGAATTGGTTGGTGCCATAATAAAAAATCCTTTCAAAAAGTGGTGGCCAGATAATGACGAAACATTGTAGTCTTAGAGAACCTATCGATAATCCATTCAAAGCAGGCACGTTCGCACTGCCTGTCACTGGCAGCAGTACATAAGACACTAAAAAACAGTGTCTAAGTACTGGCCGTGACAGAAGCACCTGTTTTGAATGGATTCATCGATAGGTTCATCAGAAGGAAGAGTTATAAAGTTTCGTCATTATCTGTATATATAATTTAATTTCTAGTTGGATTCAGAAATTCCTAATATATATCTTATACCAGAGGAAATGTGAATGTCAAGAAAAAAGAACATATATTCGCAAAAATCTGGCTTATCCAGGCAAAAGCTGATTTTCTGGTTGAATTTCTGCTTATTTTACTATATAGTATAACAAGAGAAGAGGACATATTCTAAACAAAGGAGATGGCGTGAATGATGAGAGTAGGTATGCTGACAAGTGGCGGCGACTGTCAGGCTTTGAATGCAACAATGCGTGGTGTTGCGAAGACACTGTATAACGCGGATCCTGATACACAGATTTTTGGTTTTGAAGAGGGCTACAGAGGTCTGATGTATAATGACTATATTTTGATGAAGCCGAATGATTTTTCTGGTATCTTGACAAAGGGCGGAACGATTCTGGGTTCTTCCAGACAGCCGTTTAAGCTGATGCGGGTGCCAGGTGAGAATGGCTTTAACAAGGTTGAGGCGATGAAGGCAACTTATCGCAATCTGAAGCTTGACTGCCTTGTGATCCTTGGCGGCAATGGGACTCAGAAGACAGCGAATCTGCTCAGCGAAGAAGGTTTGAATATTGTTTCTCTGCCAAAGACTATTGACAATGATATTTACGGAACGGATATGACATTCGGTTTTCAGAGTGCAGTGGATATTGCAACGAATGCCATTGATTGTATTCATACAACAGCGGCATCCCATGGCCGTGTATTTATTGTAGAGCTGATGGGGCATAAGGTTGGCTGGCTGACATTGCATGCAGGTATTGCGGGCGGTGCGGATATTATCCTTTTGCCGGAGATGCCGTACAATTTTGATGCGGTACTGATGGCGGTGAAACAGCGCAACAAGGCTGGCAAGAGGTTCAGTATTCTTGCGGTTGCAGAGGGCGCGATTTCCCAGGAAGATGCACAGCTGTCCAAGAAGGAATACCAGAAGAAGAAGGCGAACAGCCCGTTCCCGTCGGTTTCCTATGAACTTGGCAAGAAGATTCAGGATGCCCTGGGTCAGGAAGTACGAATTGTTGTGCCGGGTCATACGCAGCGCGGCGGCAGTCCGGATGCCTATGACCGTGTGGTAGCCACTCGGTTGGGAGCAGCGGCAGGTCGAATGATCCTTGAGGGTAAGTATGGCTGTATGGCAGCATTTAAGAATAATGAGATCGTTCCGGTACCATTGAAGGAAGTGGCCGGAAGACTTAAGACCGTTGATCCGAAGTCGGATATTATCCGCGAAGCAAGAGATATGGGTATCAGTTTCGGTAATGAACTATAATAAATAGTAATATGTAACTGTTCAGAGCCAACCTCCAAAATGCTACGCATTTCGTCGGTGTGGCGTATCCGCCAAATAAAATTTCAAAAACAGTTTTAAAAATGCAAGCATTTTATACCTGTTTTTTGAAATTTTGCTTGGCTCTGAACAGTTACAAATAATATATAATTTAGATAGAGGCGGTAGATTATGGCTTATCAGGCATTGTATCGTAAGTGGCGTCCATCGAATTTTGACGAAGTCAGAGGACAGGATCATATCGTTACAACATTGAAAAATCAAATAGAGATGAATCGTATCGGACATGCCTATCTGTTTTGCGGTACAAGAGGAACCGGTAAGACGTCCATTGCCAAGATTTTTGCAAAGGCAGTGAATTGTGAACACCCTGTGAATGGCAGCCCATGCAATGAATGTGCCATGTGTCGTGCGGTCAATGAACAGCGTTCTATGAACGTAATCGAGATTGATGCGGCTTCCAACAACGGTGTCGACAATATCCGTGAGATTCGAGAGGAAGTGGCTTATTCTCCTTCAGAAGGCAAGTATAAGGTTTATATCATCGATGAGGTGCATATGCTCTCCATTGGTGCTTTTAACGCACTTTTGAAGACATTGGAAGAACCGCCGTCATATGTTATTTTTATTCTGGCAACGACGGAAGCACACAAGATTCCGATTACCATTCTTTCAAGATGTCAGCGATATGATTTCAGACGTATTTCCACAGGAACCATCGCTGGACGATTGAGGGAACTGGCTGATGCGGAAGGCATTGATGCAGAAGATGCAGCGCTGGCTTATGTTGCCAGAATGGCGGATGGCTCCATGCGAGATGCTTTGAGCCTTTTGGATCAGTGCAACGCATTTTATATTGGACAGAAACTGAAGTATGAGAATGTGCTGGATGTCCTTGGCGCAGTGGACACCTCTGTTTTCGGCAGTCTTTTGAAGAGCATCTGCAGTCAGGATGTTTCAGGGGTTATTCATCTGATAGATGAGATCGTTATGCAGGGACGGGATCTGACGCAGTTTGTTGTCGATTTTACATGGTATCTGAGAAATCTTCTGATGGTGCAGAGCTCCGGTGATCTGACAGATCTGGTGGAAGCCTCTGCGGAACAGCTGGAAGTGATGCGTCAGGAGGCATCAGGTATTGATGCGTCGGTACTGATGCGGTATATTCGTATTTTTTCGGATCTTTCAGGGCAGGTGCGTTATTCTACCCAGAAACGTGTCCTTGTGGAGGTGGCATTGATCAAGCTCTGTCATCCGGCCATGGAGCGGAATCTGGATGGGGTGCTGAATAGACTGGCGATTCTTGAGCAGAAAGTAGCGAAAGGTGTTGTGGTGTCTTCACAGTCCTCGGGCGGCGGTGCAGCCGGAGGAGATGCCGATGGCATAAGCGGTCTGCAGTCTGGGAATGGGGTACAGGTGCAGCCGGAACAGAAAGCTGTATCAGAGGATTTGAAGATGATTATCGATCGCTGGAAGCAGGTGACCGGTGATCTGACACCGAGTATGGCTGTGATGCTCAGAGGTGCTGTCATTTCAGAAGGGCTGGACAATCAGCTGATCATTGCGTTGGCGGATGATATGCGATATGGTTATTTCGCGGAAGAAAGTCATCGTCAGGCTCTGGAGAATGCCCTCAGTGAGCGTGTCGGTAAGCTGGTGAAGGTGAATGCAGTACCTTTGAATAAGACCGAGAATGCCAGTCAGTTTATTGATCCGGTACAGGCATTTCAGGGAATTGACATTGTTTATGAGGATTAGTATGGCACAATCCGGTTGTCTGTGAGATAATCGAAGGGAATGCTGATTCATTCATATAAATAGTAGTAACTTATAACAGGAGGAAGAACAATGGCTAAAAGAGGCGGTTTCCCAGGTGGTATGCCTGGTAATATGAACAATTTAATGAAGCAGGCGCAGAGAATGCAGCGTCAGATGGAAGAGGCTCAGAAAGAGCTGGAAGAGAAGGAAGTTGAAGCAGCAGCAGGCGGCGGTGCTGTTAAGGTAAAGGTTTCCGGCAAGAAGGAAATTGTTGCTGTAACAATTGACCCTGAAGTGGTTGATCCGGAAGATGTAGAAATGCTGGAAGATTTAATCATGGCAGCAGCCAACGAGGCCCTTCGTAAGATGGATGAAGTATCTCAGTCATCAATGGCGAAGATTACAGGCGGCCTTGGCGGAGGCTTTGGATTTTAATGGATGCTTACAGCAATCAGATTAACAAGCTGATTGAAGAATTATCGAAACTGCCGGGAATCGGTGCCAAATCCGCACAGCGACTGGCGTTTCACATTATTAATATGCCAAAGGATCAGGTGCAGAACCTGGCAGGAACCATTGTTTCAGCCAGAGAGAAGATTCGCTATTGCAGTTGCTGTTGGAATCTGACAGACAGTGAACTGTGTCCGATTTGTGCTAATCCGAAGCGGGATCATCATGTCATTATGGTTGTTGAGACTCCGAGAGATCTGGCAGCTTATGAGAAGACGCAGAAGTATGAAGGTGTCTATCATGTCCTGCATGGGGCTATCTCGCCGATGCTTGGCATCGGTCCGTCGGATATTCGTCTGAAGGAATTGATGACAAGACTTCAGGGAGATGTGACGGAAGTGATCATTGCGACCAATTCCACCCTTGAAGGTGAGACAACAGCGATGTATATCAGCAAATTGATCAAGCCGACGGGCATCAAGGTGACAAGGATCGCCAGTGGTGTGCCGGTAGGCGGAGATTTGGAGTATATCGATGAGGTGACGCTGCTGAGAGCCCTTGAGGGAAGAACTGAATTATAACAAATATAAGCCAATAATTTTTATCCGGGAGGGATAAGAATTATTGGCTTTTTTCGACATTAAAAATAATTTATTCGACTACACGTTGTGACAAACTTTTTAAGAGAATCGATTTATAATAGTTGCACCACCGGTGAGTTTTGATATAATTAAAGGAGATTCTATTGATATAATGTGTATGCAGGATAATACGAATTACAACCGTAATTATAAGGACAGTCTTTTCAGATTTATTTTCAATAATAAAGAGGCGGCACTTTCACTTTATAATGCTGTCAATGACAGCGATTATCAGGATGCAGATGCGATTGAATTTTATACGATGAATGATTTCTTGTATATGGGAATGAAGAATGACCTTTCTTTTCTCATTGACTGGAATTTGAATATATTCGAGCATCAGAGCACCTATAATCCGAATATGCCGCTGCGTGGGTTTATTTACACGGGCTCGGCTTTTAAGAAATATATTGAAAAGAATCATCTGGATATGTATGCCAGTAAGCAGTTGACGATTCCCGTTCCTCGCTATTATGTCTTTTATAATGGTCTGAGGAAGTCTGAGGACGAAATAATTCTTCGGTTAACAGACAGTATGGCAGGTACAGATGTTGTTGGAAAATCTTCTGCAGAATTTACGGCCCATATGGTAAATATTAACGCTGGACACAGCACAAAGATGATTAAGCGTTGCCCATTGCTTCATCAGTATTCACTGTTTGTGGCGGTTTTGCGTGAAAATATTGCGGAGGGTTTGCCGCTTAATGATGCTATTGAGTCAACAGTTACGGATTGTATAAATCGGGGTGTCCTTGCAGAGCTTTTACGTGCACACAGAGCGGAGGTTACCAATATGTTATTTAAAGAATATGATAGTGCCGCACATATTGCTTCGGAAAAGGAAATTAGTTATGAAGAAGGAGTTCAAGATGGCATAAGGCGTGGACTTCAACAATCAGAACAGGCAGTGGCGGAAGAAAAGGCAAGGGCGGATAAGCTGCAAATAGAGGCATCAATTCTTTCATATTATGCTCAAAGTAAATCTATAGATGAAATTGCAGTTCTTTGTGAGCAGTCGTCTGATTTTGTTGTAAATATTTTGAAGAAATATAACTTAAGATAAAAAGACTTATACAGGTTTATAAGTGACTAGTACATCGTTTTCGAAATAACTACACCATTCACTTGCCTGCGAATCCTATTGTACAGGTAGAAAAGCCTCGGCGTAGCCCGCTACGCCTGCGTTTTTTTACCTGCACACTCGAATCCGCATCCTACGCGATTGGTATAGTTATTTACGAAACGATGTACTAGCAATGATACCGCTGCATACAATGTGAGCCCAAACCAAGGGCCATCAGCATAAAGGAGCAAAAATAAATTGTCAAGATGTGCGTTAAAGGCTGTGCATAGGGTGGGCATGCACAGTTACGGCACATAGATTTGCACAGATATTGCCGTTAAAAAAGTGCCGGACGGTGGGAAATAGCGGCCTCATTCTGCAATGACAAAATGGCGTATGTGAGTGGATGACAAAACGTCGGCAGGAGTGTGAGGGCGGCGACATTATCGAGACTGTTAAAGACGCCGGTGATATGAAGTGCACCAATGGGCGGCAATTTCCTGTTCAGGGCGGAGCCGGGGCGGATGCAGCCTCGGCATAGTGTGAGATGACCGCTTTGCGCCGGATTTCCGATGGCGGCATCTATGGCGATGAGGCAGCAGTCCTTTTCAACTGTTTTTAATAACGGCATGTTATGGGGCAATGTCAGGGCATTCAGTGGCCATTCCATTGTCCCATAAACATTTGGAAGTCCGTGTCTGGTGAGGATGGTCCCCATCAATGGCCCGAAGCTGTCGCCGGGAACGTTGGCAGATCCGATGCAGGCAAAGGCCAGCGGCTTTCCCCGAGGGTTGACACGGTTAAGTAAATATCGCAGATTTCGACTGAAAATATCAGCAGCGTCAGGCTGTGCGCTGTTGATCCATATAGATGAATACATGGGAAAAATCCTTTTTTTATCTTGATTAAAAGGAGTTTTTCCTTTTTTTTATATTTTATACCGGAGATGAAGAAACGACATAGGATTAACAGTATTGTCTATCATTTGTGAGCGGCAAGCCGACAGCCTTTGATAAAAAATCACATCTGCTTATGCTAACATAGGGAAGTGAAAAGGAGGCACAGCATGGTTGAGATTAAGAGCGAGGAAAATAATACTGTTCAATTGCCGAATAATATTCGTCAGGTAGGTACACCCGGGGAAAAAATAAAAATATATATAGAAGATTATGTGATGACGTATCTGAATCAGATGACGGGAGAGAAGCCTGCGCTTCAAAAAGCAGCACTTCTTCTTGGTGAGAAGGTCAAAAAGGAGAGTACGGATATTTACTTTATCAGTGCGGCAGTTGCTGTAGTGCCGATGGAGTGGAAAGAGGATCGGTTCAAATTATCGTCGGATGAATGGACAGCCTTGTATGACAAAATCAATCATTATTTTAAAAACAGGCATATACTGGGGTGGTTTTTGTCGAGACCGGGGCAGGCTGCAGCTGCGGACGGAGAAATAGAAAAAATACACAGTGATAATTTTAAAGATAAAGGACCAATTTTTTATACGGCTGATCCATTAGATCGGGAGGATGCCTTTTATCTTTATGAAAACGGACATTTATTCAGACAGCATGGCTATTACATTTACTATGACAGAAATGAAGCGATGCAGAATTATATGATTGAGATCAGACAGGAAAACCAGGAGATGCGTGAAGGAACGCCGGGATTTCAAAATAGACTCTATGAGAAAAAAACAGATCATCATATACGACGGGAAGCGGTGAGTGGAAAAAGCAAAAACAGGAATATGAAATGGATACCGCAGGCGGCTGTGCTGGTGCTGATTCTTGTGGCCATCGGTATAAGGCGCAATATGCCCGGCGGCATTTTGCCGGTTGTGCAAAACCGGGTTGCTCAGGAGACACAGATAGAAACCGCAGCGGCAAATAATGCCGAACATTTTGATATTGTGGAAAGTATTGTGCAGCAGGCGGAGCAGTCAGCAGCAGAAAAAGATATCCGGGATACTGAGGATGCAGATCAGACTGGTACAGCAGAATCTTCGGAAGAAAATCAATCAGAGGAGCAGGCTGATGCAGCAGAGACAACAGTTTCGTCAACAGGGACGGCGACTGCAGGAAAAGTCTATCAGCAGTATACCGTCAAAGAGGGGGATACATTACTGAAAATAAGCCGGAATTATTATCAGGACGCAGAGCATGTGAAGGCCATTATCCAGCTGAATCAGATTGAGAATCCTGATTATATTTATCCGGGAATGGTTCTTAAACTGCCGTAAATTGGGGCTGAATTGCTGTGTCCCTGCAGGGCTTTTCCGGAGTATGGTAAAAAGGTTGACGGCCAAAGGATTTTTCACTATACTGAATGTATTATCGGAGGAGTAAAATGGAACAGCAAAATAAAGAAAAACGAAAGTTAAAGATGAACCGGATGCAATGGACGATTGTGGCAGGGGTGTTGATTCTTGCTGTTGTTCTGGTCTATGCATTGGTGAAGAACAATAAAGTGGCGTCTTCCTATGAGGTTGTGACATCAATGTCCCGGGGAGACGATACGTCTGTTTACTATTGTATGATGCGTAAGGGCATGGTCAAGTACAGTAAAGACGGTGTTGCAATGACCAATAAGAGCGGTTCAGTCCTCTGGAATCAGACTTATGAGATGGCATCACCGACGATGACGTCAGCCGGAGATTATGTGGCAGTTGGAGATATCGGGGCCAACACAATCTATATATTTAATGAATATGGGCAGCTGGGGCGTGTGTCCACCGATGTACCGATTCAGGAGATACAGATCTCAGAGCAGGGTGTCGTTGCAGCGGTACTTTCAGATACATCCAGCAACTATATCAACTTATATGACAAACAGGGAAACAGCCTGGGAAGTATCAAGGCTTCACTTGAGAATACGGGGTATCCGCTGGCAATCGCCCTTTCACCTGATGCGTCGAAGCTTGCAGTCAGTTATCTGATCGTGAAAAGCGGAAGTATGCAGTCAAGAATTGTGTCCTATGATTTTTCAGATGTGGAGGGCGACCATCTGCTGGATACGCAGGAACTGGAAGGATTATATCCAAAGGCAGCGTTTCTTGACAGCCGAGAAGTGGTTCTGTTCGGGGAGAAAGGCTTTGTGCTTTATCAGGCAGACAGCAAAAAGATAGAGACGCAGGAGAACTTTGAAAGTGAGATCAACAGTGTTTTCTGTACGAATCAGAAGTTAGGTTTTATCTTTAAGAATGAAGATGACAACGGCAAATACCGTATGGAAATTTATAATAAAGCAGGCAAAAAGAGCAGTACGTACTATTTTGACCTGGATTACAGTGGAATGACGGCAGATGATGATGAGGTGATTCTGTATAATGATGAAGAAATGCTGATTTATCAGATGGGCGGCAGAGTTCGCTTCAGAGGGACATTCAATACAGCAGTGACAGGCGTCATGCCGTCATGGGAGGACGGATTGTACTGGCTGATTGATGATCAGTCACTGAGAGAAATACGTATAAGATAAGCATACGAGGGAAATACGTACATAGGATAAGTATTTTTTGATTGAAGGAGACAGAATGAATATATTATCATGGGCGGCATTGGCAGTGCTGGTATATTATGCCTTTAAAGGCTGGCGCCGTGGTTTGATCATGACAGTTTTTTCGATGTTTGCCACAGTGATCGCCATTGCGCTGGCGGCACAGCTGTCACCGCAGCTGAGTCAGAACTGGCAGAATACCGCATATTTTGATGCGGTCAGTCAGCGGGTGGAAGCATCTCTTTTTAAGAATCAGGATGAACAGGAAGATACAGACAAGGAGCATATGATTGATCGTCTGCCATTGCCGGATATTGTGCAGCAGGCATTGGCAAACAGTGATGATACACAGAAGGATGTTCTGGGGATTTCCGCATTCAAGGCCTACATAGCCAATTATGTGACAGAGCTCATTTTCAATGCGTTGTCTTTTGTATTGGTATTTTTTGCAGTATCTGTCATTATGAAGATTATTATCAGGTGTCTGAATCTTCTGAGCAGGCTTCCGGTGATCCATACCATGAACAAAATGGGTGGACTGCTTGTCGGCTTATTAAAAGGCATGATTATTCTTTGGATTCTCTGTATTATTATTACTATATTAAGCGGTACGGAACTGGGCGGTTATTTGTTTGCGCAGATTAATGAAAGCCTGTTCCTGAGGTATATTTATGACAATAACTATATTATGATGTTTATTAACGGTTTCAAAGACATTTTGTGGGGCTGATAACAGTGAAAACAAAACTGGGGCCGGGGCGTATTTTGTTTCGTACGCTCCGGCCTTTTAATGTGAAAGATGGTTGCATATTTCACAATAGTTATTTCCAAGATTCATTTTCGAGAGGGGTGGAATTTAACTTTGCAATTGAGGAAAAGGAAAAATTAAAAAACTTAAAAATAGGTGTTGACAGATGTTGGAAGAGATGGTATGATATACAAGCTGTCAGCGAGAATAACGCGAAACAGTACAGATTCATAAGCAGTTTGAAAATAACTTATTAGAAAAATTAAAAAAGTTGTTGACAAACACTTAGACATCTGGTAGAATAAACAAGTCGCTTGATGAGCGATGCATGAACTTTGATAATTGAACAACAAAACAATCCCGAAAATTCCTAAAAAGAATTTTT
>OLOQ01001889.1_pt1 | contig 18525 bp, 16 predicted proteins | sample 1673101 | NCBI WGS metagenome assembly OLOQ01 (sample SAMEA3136754, study PRJEB25190) | human gut metagenome | biome: human gut; feature: human-associated habitat; material: faeces | place: Austria | collected 2013 | reverse complement strand
CAAAATTCCTCGAACTCAACCGAAAGGCCTTCGCCCTCGGCGCGGAAGTGCTCCATCTAATAATAATATGGTGGTTGTGGGTTCATCTGGTAAATATAAAACAACATCTATAGTAATTTCTAATACGCTTAATAGTAGTGCAAATCAGATAACACTAGATGTAAAAGGAGAAATAATGTATAAACTTGGATTGTATATTACCAAGATACAACACAAAACAATAAGATGCTTGAATTTAAAATATCCAGAATTATCTGACAGATACAATCCATTTGCATATATAGAATGTGAAGAAGATATTATTAATCTTATCGAAAATATATATGATTCTCTTACACCACCAGATGCTATGGTTAATGACCCATTCTGGACAGAAGGAGCAAAATTATACTTGCAATCCCTTTTTTACTATGAGTGGTGGCCACCGCTGAACACCTCGTTGGAAACAACAATCAGATTATCACATTGCAGCAACATCTTGTCAATGCCCCGCAGGATCGCCGCCGCGGTTTCCGTCCCTGCACCGTCGGGGTCATACAGCTCATTGGCGGCCAGGTTGCCCAGGTCCTCCAGCAGCACGGTGCCGCGCCGGGGCAGGGCCACGCGGTCCAGGTGCAGCGGGCACTCTACCGTGGTGAACTGCTTTTCGGCCCGCATGGCGCGGTGCTTCGCCACGCGGGCGGCGCACTCGGCGTCCCAGACCTGCATCGTCGCCAGATAGGTGCGCGGCAGCGGTGCACGCAGGCAGAGCGACTCCGCATAGGCGCTTTTGCCGCTGGCCGCGCCGCCGATGACCAGCGTCAGCACTGCGGGGTGTACGGCGTGATGCCGCCCTCCGCAAACGAGTAGCAGCCGTTGTAGACGGCCAGCGCCATATCCCACAGCGGCAGGCTGGCCACCGCGCCCGTGCCCTCGCCCAGATGCAGCTCTGCGGTGATAAGCGGTTTTTTGCACAGCGCGTCCAGCACAATATGTGCGGCTGGCTCGCTGGACACATGGCTGGCGAAAACGGCCTTTTCCGCCGCGGGGCAGAGCCGCACCGCGCACAGCGCCGCCACGCCGCTGATGAATCCGTCCATCACGATGGGCAGCCTTTCGAGCGCACCGCCCAGAAACACGCCGCACAGCCCGGCAATATCAAAGCCGCCCAGCGCCGCCAGCACCCCCAGCGGGTCCGCGGCGTCGGGGTGGTTGCGGGCAATGCCGCGTTCTATCGCATCTATTTTGCGGTGCAGTCCTGCATCGGAAAGTCCCGCGCCGCGCCCGGTCATCTCGGTCACAGGGCGGCCCAGCAGCACGCTGGCCACGGCGCTGGACGTCGTTGTGTTGCCGATGCCCATCTCCCCCGTCGCCAGCAGCTGTGCGCCGTTCTGCTTCTGCGTGCGCACCAGCGCGATGCCCGCGGCGATGGCCTGCACGGCCTGTGCGCGGGTCATAGCCAGGCCGGTGGTAAAGTCAGCCGTGCCCGCAGCAATGCGGCAGTCCGTCGCGCCGGGCACGGGTGCGCCCGCAATGCCCATATCGACGGGCACGACGTCGCAGTGGGCCGCGGCGGCCATACGGCAGACGCTGGTGCGGTGGGCGGTCAGGTTTTCGAGCACAGCGCGGGTCACGGAGGCATCGGTCTGGCTGACGCCCTGCGCCACAACGCCGTTGTCCGCGCAGAGCACCAGCACCGCACGGCGGCTGACGTCCGGCACGGGGTCGCCGGTCAGCGCGGCGGCGTCCTCGACCATGGCTTCCAGCCGACCCAGTCCGCCCAAAGGCTTTGCCAGCGCAGCCCAGTGGGCGTGGGCTGCGGCGCGGGCGGCCTCGTCCGGCGGGGTAACGGCTGCAAGCAGGTTTTTCAGTTCGTTTTCGGTCATGATGTTTCCTTTATATAATGTTCGGCTGCAGCCGCAAAGCGCTTCGGCAGCGGCGTACCTGCCCAGTAGAGATGCGGAAAACCCGCGTAGAGACGTGCATTGGCAAAGCCGCACGCCCACTGCCGCCCGTTTACCTTGGCAGCGGTGAACGCATCGCCGTTTTCGGTGGAGTCCCAGTGATGGAACTCGTGGACGGGCAGGGTCTCCCCCGCGCGGAACAGCATACTGTCGGCGCGGGCGGTCAGGCGGGCGTAGCCGAACCGCACAAGCCGCCCGATCTTGAAGCCCTGCCCGGGCAGCACGCCCGCCATCGGGTGGGGCGTGCCGTCGGCGTCCTGTAATGTCCTGCCCAGGTACAAAAAGCCGCCGCACTCGGCCACGGTGGGCAGGCCGCCCTGCACGGCGCTTTTTACGGCGGCGCGCAGGGGGGCGTTCGCGGCCAGCCGGGCGGCGTACAGCTCGGGGTAGCCGCCCGGCAGGTAAAGCCCGCCGATGTTATCCGGCAGCGCCGTGTCGGCCAGCGGGCTAAAAAAGCACAGCTCCGCGCCGTTTTCCCGCAGTGCCTCCAGTGTTTCGGCGTAGGTAAAGCAGAACGCGGCGTCCCTTGCCACGGCAAGGCGCACCCGCGGCGGGGGCACCGTGCACGGCACTGCGGCGGGCGCGGGGCGGTCAAACAGGGTGTGCAGCAGCGGCCAGTCGATGGTTTGCTGCGCGGCATCGGATAAGAGCTGTATCTTGCGCTGCAGATCGTCGATCTCGGCGGCGGTTTTCAGACCGAGGTGGCGGCTTTCTATCGCGGCCTCGGGCAGCGGCGGCAGGCAGCCGACCACGGGCAGACCGGTCTCTTTTTCGAGCATCGGCTTCAGCAGAGCGCACAATCCTTGCGTACAATCATTGAGCAAAATTCCCGCGATATGGTGCGGTGTGCGGAACGCCGTCAGCCCGCGCAGCTCCGCCGCCAGCGTCAGGCTTGCCCCCTTGGGCCGCACAACGAGCAGCGCGGGCAGGTCCAGCGTATCGGCCAGCTGCCACGCGCTGGCCGTGTCGGTCACGCCGCCAAGGCCGTCGTAGTAGCCCATGGCCCCCTCGACGACTGCCGCGCCGTGCCCCGCCGCGTGCCGGGCGTAAAGTGCGCGGGCGGTCTGCGGTGCAGAGAAAAACAGGTCGAGATTGTGGCTTTCGACGCCCAGCACCGCGCGGTGGAACATCGGGTCGATGTAGTCCGGCCCCGACTTGAACGCGCAGGGGGTCAGTCCGCGGGCAGTCAACGCCGCCAATAAAGCACATGCTGCTGTTGTTTTTCCACTGCCGGAGCGGGGTGCAGCCAGAACCAATTGCAGCATTTTTACTCCCTCGCGATCAAGAAAACCGGGTTGTTCGCCATGAGCAGGTGCAGGCTGCCCGCCGCCCGGCTGCGGCTGACTGCGATCTGTGTGACCTGGGCGGTCAGGCCGTGGGCCGTCAGGGCCGCAACGGCCTCCTGCAAGGTTTCCAGCGCAATGGCGCTGATGCAGAGCCGTGCGTCGGGGTTCGCGGCCAGCGCGGCATCGACGACAGCCCGCAGACTGCCCTTGCTGCCGCCGATAAAAACAGCGTCCGGCGCGGGCCAGCCTGCCAGTGCGGCGGGGGCAAAGCCCTCGGTAAGGTGCAGATTTTGCACCGCAAATTTTGCGCGGTTCTGACGGATAAGGTCACAGGCTTCCGCGTCGCACTCCACGGCGCAGACCCGGCCCGCAGGGGCGGCCAGCGCCAGCTCCACACTGACGCTGCCGGTGCCCGCGCCCACGTCCCAGAGGGTATCTGTGGGGCGCACAGCCAGCTTGGCCAGCGCGGCAGCGCGGACCTCCTGCTTGGTCATCGGCGTTTTGCCGCGGATGAACGCTGCATCGGGCAGGCCGGGCGTGCGGCGCAGGGGCGCGGGCACATTTTCCACAAGCAGGACACTGAGCGGTGCAAAGCGCTGTGCGGCCAGCTCCTGCGCCGTGCCGGTCACAAGCCGCTGGGACGGCGTGCCGAGGTTCTCCCCCACCGTGGCCGCAGCGTCGCCCAGCCCCGCAGCCGCCAGCTGTTGGCAAAGCGTCGCGGGGGTCTCGCTGCCGCCGGTCAGGAAAAAGGTCGTCCCGCCTGCGCGGCAGGCAGCCACCGGGTCACAGGCACAGCCGTGGGCGGAGACGAGCCGCCAACCCTGCCACGGGCGGCCCAGCGCCGCGGCCAATAATTGCACGCTGGAAACGCCGGGCAGCACCGTGTACGGCAGACCCGCGTCGTCCAATGCGCGGCAGAGCGCCGCCGCGCCGGAGTAGAAGCCCGTGTCGCCGCTGAAAACCACCGCGGCCTCTGTGCAATCTGTCTGCCGCAGCAATGCGAAAATTTCGTCCGTTTTATAGAGGGCTGCGCGGTTTGCCGTGCAGCCCTCGGGCAGGTTTTCCAGCAGGCGGCGCGCACCGATGATCAGCTCCGCTCCGCGCAGCGTCTCCAGCCCCGCCGCTGTCAGGCTGCCGGGCGCTCCGCTGCCCATGCCCACCAATGTGATCCTCATAAAAGCTCCCTGCATCGCTGTAAAATTGTGTCAGCGGTCTCGCCCGCGTCGTCCGGGCGGCGCAGCACAATGAGCTGCACGCCGCACCGGGCGGCGGCCTCGGCCTTTTCGGCAAAGCCGCCCGCCGCGCCGCCGTCCTTCGTGACCATATAGTCGATATGGAACTGGTGCAGCAGCGCCGCATTTAATTCTTTCGTAAAAGGCCCCTGCATCGCAAGGATATTGCGGTGCGGAACGCCCGCTGCCTCGCATGCTGCGATACCTGCCAGCGTCGGCAGAACGCGCGGGTAGAGCCGCGCCGGATCGAGTGCTGCGAAGGCGGGCAGCTCCTTGGCACCCGTCGCCAGCAGGACGCGCCCCGGTCTGTCTGCCAGATACGCGGCGGCCCGGGCGGCATCGGCCAGCACCACACTGCCCGCGGGCAGGGGGCTGGCGGGGCGCAGCAGACGGTGATATTCAACTCCCGCCGCCGCTGCCGCCGCACGGATATTGCGCGTTGCCTCGGCGGCATACGGGTGGGTCGCGTCAACGCAGAGCGCCGCACCGCGCAGCAGCGCCGTCATTCCTTCGGCGTCCAGCCGCCCGGTGCGCACCGTGATGCCGACGGCGCAGCCCTGTTCCTCGGCCCCCAGCTCTGTCGCCACACAGACCGTGACCGCCGCGCCGAGCGCCGCCAGTGCGCGGGAGAAGCTGCGTCCCTCCGTTGTACCGCTGAAAACCACCACATTCATACGCCGCGATACCCCCTTGGCGTAACCATTTTGCCATGTAAAATCTGCGTTGCAGCGTTGCCGACAAAGACCGTCGTGAACATATCCACGGCGGTATCCTCCAGCTCGGCCAGCGTCAGCAGCCGTGCGGTCTGGCCGTCACGGCCAATGCAGCGCACCAGCCCGCAGACCGTGTCCGGGCCCTTGCCGTTGTCCCGCAGAATGCGAACGGCCTTTTGCAGGTAGTCGGCGCGGCCTTTGGACGACGGGTTGTAGAGCGCCAGGCAGAAATCCCCCGCCGCGGCGCAGGCCAGCCGCTTTTCAATGACGGCCCACGGCGTCAGCCGGTCCGACAGCGAAATCACGCAAAAATCGTGTGCCAACGGCGCACCCAGCACCGCGGCCCCGCTCAAAGCGGCGGTCAGGCCGGGCACGATCTCGACCTCCACCTCCGGGCAGTGCTCCGCCAGCTCCAACAGCGGGCTGGCCATGCCGTAGACCCCGGCGTCACCGGAGCAGACGAGCGCCACCGTCTTGCCGCCCTTTGCCGTTTCCAGCGCCCAACGGCAGCGGTCAAGCTCCCGCGTCATGCCGGTAGCGTAGACCTCTTTATCCGGGTAAAGCGGGCGCACAAGGTCGATGTAGACCGTGTAGCCGCACAGCACGTCGGCGGCCTGCAGGGCAGTCTGCGCTTGGGCGGTCAAATACTGCGCACCGCCCGGGCCGAGGCCCACCACATACACAAGACTACGGTTCATCATTTTTCCATCTCCAATCCGGGGCAAAGGGGGCCAGTGCCACGGCAAGGGTCACGCCGTCCCGCGCCCACTTCGGGATGAACAGCACTCCGTCTGCAGCCAGCACCGCCGCGCGTTCACAGACATTGTCCACGCCCGTGATGCTCTGTACAAAGCCGGAGGACGTAAAGTGGCCTTTAGCCGTGCGCAGGGCAGCGGCGGTATAAAAGTCCATCTCCCAGCCGTGCGCCCGGCAGAACGTTGCCAGACCCGGCTCATCCTTTTTCAAGTCAATGCTGGCTGCGCGGACAATGCCCTGCGGGGCAAAATGGTGCTCCGCGCAGAAGGCCGCAAAGGCTGTTTCCAACTTTTCCGCCGTCGTGCCACGCTTGCAGCCGACACCTAACACCGCAATGCGGGGGATCAGGTGCAGCGCCTCACCCGTCGGGGTCAGCGTCAGCGCAAAATCTGCTCGGTCAGCGGCGGCGGCAGGCTCCACACCCGCGGGCGGTGTGCCGGAAACAGCCCAGTCGGCGGCATAGCAAACGCTCTGCCCGGCCAGCAGTGCCCCGCTCACGCAGCGGATGCGCTCCGGCTCGGCCACGGCGCAGTTCTGGCGTTTGGCCCACTCGTCCACGGCAAAAACGCCGCGTCCGTCGGTGGCCGTCGTGATGACCGGCACGGCATGGCAGACCGCCGCCAGCCGCTGCGCAAGCTCGTTTGCGCCGCCCAGATGCCCCGACAGCAGCGGAATGGCGAACTGCCCACCCTCATCCAGCACAACGACGGCGGGGTCTGCAGCCTTGCTGCGGCAGTGGGGCGCGATGGCCCGCACCGCGATCCCGGCAGCTCCTACAAAAATCAGTGCGTCGCTTTGTGCAAACTGCGCAGCGGTCCAATCGGTCAAGCGGACGCCGTCCGCACCGCCGCGGGCCACGCTGCCGGGGCAGGCTGCCGCCAGCTGCTGCGCCAGCGCCAGGCCCCGCGCCGTGAACGCAATGTACGCGCAGGTCATCGGTCCGTCCCCCTGCGGAACTCCGTTGTGAACGCCGGGTCGTACAGCTTGCTGCGGTCATATTGTGCGGCCAAAAAGTCCCCGACGACGATGAGCGCCGTCTTGGTGATGCCCGCCGCGCGGGTGCTCTCGGCCAGCGTTCCGACGGTGCAATGTACAATTTTCTGTTCCGGCCACGTTGCCTTGTAGACAACGGCGGCAGGGGTCGCGGCGGTGTACGCGCCCTGCAGAAGCGCATCCTGCACCCTGTCGATCAGGCCGATGGAGAGGAAAACGACCATCGTCGCCCCGTGGGCGGCCAGCGCGGCCAGCCGCTCACCTTCGGGCACAGGGGTACGGCCCTCCATGCGGGTGATGATGACGGTCTGGCTGACGCCGGGCAGCGTGTACTCGGCGTTCAGCGCCGCCGCCGCACCGCAGAAGCTCGACACGCCGGGCGTATCGTCGTAGGCGATGCCCATGGCGTCCAGCGCGTCCATCTGTTCTCGGATCGCGCCGTACAGGCAGGGGTCGCCTGTGTGCAGGCGCACGGTGGTTTTGTGCGCTGCTTCGTTTTCTTTCATGACGGCAAGCACCTGCTCCAGCGTCATCTCGGCGCTGTTATAAATGGCGCAGTCCGGCCCCGCCAGCCCCAGCAGCGCCGGGTTGACCAGGCTGCCCGCGTAGATGATGCAGTCCGCCGTTTGCAGCAGGGCCGCGCCGCGCCGGGTAATCAGGTCCGGTGCGCCGGGACCGGCCCCCACAAAATGTACCATGTCAGGCTTCCTCCCACAATTTCAACAGTGTATCGGCAGTTTTTGTATGACCCAGCGGGCCGTTCCGGTTTGAGAACAGCACCGCGCCGACCTTGAACGCCCCCGCCGCGCGGCGGTCCAGATGCAGCTGGATCGCTGTGAGCAGGCTGGCCATGACCGGCTCCCGCAGCTGCGCGGCGTCCAGAATGTCCAGACAGGCGTCTGTCGTGGCGGCGTCCATCAGGGCGCGGCAGGTCGCCGCGTCCGCGCCGCAGAGCGCCGCATGGGCGCAGAACAGCTCAGTGCGGCAGTCGGCACAGCGGGAGTGGGTGTTCATGATGCCGCCCGCCAGCTTGACGAGCTTGCCCACATGCCCGACGAGCAGCACCTCCGCGAAGTGCTCCGCCGCTGCCATATCCAGCGCCTCGCCGATGAAATTTGAGATTTTTACGACAGGGATCTCGTGCAGCGCGGGGTAGTTGGCGGCCAGGTAGTCCAGCCCGTAGTTGCCGGGGGCTAAAATCAGGCGGCGGCTTTTCAACGCTGCCTGGTGGATTTCGATTTGCAGCGTATCCAGAAGCGCCTGCTGGCTCATCGGCTCCACAATGCCGCTGGTGCCCAGCACCGACAGGCCACCCTCGACCCCCAGATGCGGGTTGAAGGTGCGCTTGGCCGCAGCCTCGCCGCCTTCGATGGAGATGACCACCGCGAACCCGCCGCCGTAGCCGACGGCGTCCGCCTCCCGCAAAAGCGCCTCGGTTATCATCTGCCGCGGCACACGGTTGATGGCCGCCGCGCCGACGGGCTGGTCGAGGCCGGGCTTTGTCACACGGCCCACCCCCGCCCCGCCGTCAATCGTAACGGCGCGCGGCGCGTCGGGCAGCAGTGTGACCGCGGCAATGACAGGCAGACCCGTCGTGGCGTCTATGTCGTCGCCGCCGTCCTTGACGATGGCGCACGCGGCCCCGTCTGCCGTCAGGCGGCAGAACTGCGGTGCGACCTCCACAACGATGCCCTTGGGCGTGCGCAGACCAACGCTTTCCGGCGCGTGGCCGGTCAGCAGCAGCCGCGCCGCGCCCGCCGCCCCCAGCGCCGCGCAGGTGCCGGTGGTGTAGCCGCAGCGCAGTAAACGCTGCCCGCTGCGGATGTAGTGCTCAAATTGGGGCTTCGGCTTTGCGCCGCTCCCGGCAAACAGCACCGCGTATTGGTCGGTGGTCAGTCCAAACAGCGCACAGATATTGTCCTGTGCAAAGGCGTCCTGCGGTGCCAGCACAGCGGACACGCCCGACGGCGCAACGCAGACAACGGCGTCGGCCAGCCTTTGGGCCAGCTCCAGCTCATGCAGCGTCACGATGACGGCCACATTCTTCTCATGTGCCAGCACTTGCAGGATGTCCATGAGCTCTGCCTTGCCCTTTACGTCCAAAAATGACGTTGGCTCGTCCAGAAGCAAAATTTCCGGCTGCTGGCAGACCGCGCGGGCCAGCAGCACGCGCTGGCGCTGGCCGTCGCTGATCCTGGCAAAATCGCGGTCCTCCAGCTCCTTCGCCCGGACAAGGCACAGGGCGTCATGCACCTGCTGCCTGTCGGTGTCGGACAAAATGCCCAGCCGCCCGGTGTAGGGGTAGCGCCCGGCGGCGGCGACCTCAAAGCAGGACGTCAGCTCGGTGCGGGCCGTGTGGGGCAGCATCAGCGCCAGCTTGCGCGCCCGGGCGTTGGGGGTGTAGGCCGTCAGGTCCTGCCCGTCCAGCAGCACCGCGCCGCCCTGCGCCGCCAGCTGCCCGGCCAGCGTTTTTAAAAGAGTGGATTTGCCCGCGCCGTTCGGACCGATGAGCGCCAGAATTTTGCCGCGCTCGGCGTGCAGGGCAATGTCCCGCAGCAGCGGCGCACCGTAGCCGACGGCGAGATTTTGCGTTTCACAACAGCTCATACCGTGCCCTCCCCGCTGTGGCGGCGCACAAGCAGCCAGATGACCACCGGCGCACCGAACACCGCTGTGACCGAGCTGATGGACAGCTCGGTGGGTGCAAACAGGCTGCGGGCGATCAGATCGCACAGCAGGCAGAATGCCGCGCCGCCCAGTGCGCAGCCCGGCAGCACCCGCAGCGGTTTTGCACTGCCCAGCGTATGTTTTACCAGATGCGGCACCGCAATGCCGACGAAGGAGATCGGTCCGGCAAATGCCGTGACGCAGGCCGCCAGCAGGCTTGACAGCAGCACAAGCACCACGGAAAACGCCCGCACCGGCACGCCGACGCTGGCGGCGTAGCTTTCGCCCAGCTGGTAGGCGGCCATCGGCTTGGAGAGCAAAAACGCGGCGGCCAGGCAGGGCAGAACGATGGCTGCCGCCGTGGCGACATTGCCCCAGGTCATGCCGGAGAAGCTGCCCATCGACCAGTTGTGCAGGTTGACGATGTTGGAATCCTGCGCGAAGGCGACGACAATATCGGTGACGGCCGAGCAGATGTAGCCGATCATGACGCCGCAGATAACCAAAATGCTCATCTGCTGCACGCGGCGCGCCACGGCCAGCACAAACAGCATGGCCGCCATGGCCCCGGCAAACGCCGCCAGAATCAGCGTCAGTGAGCCGGTGAGCAGACCGCGGTTCAAAAAGACGACCATCGTCAGCGCCACAGCCAGCTTGGCCCCGCTGGAAATGCCCATGACGAACGGCCCGGCAATCGGGTTGGCAAAAAACGTTTGCAGCAGATACCCGGCCACCGAGAGCGCCGCCCCCAGCAGCACGACCATGACGGCGCGCGGCAGACGCAGCTGCAGCAGGATGTTGGCCGCCAGCGCGTTTGTGCCGCGGCCCAGCAGGGCCGCGGCGATGTCCGCCGGGGAGAGCGCAACGCTGCCCCAGAACAGGTTGAGCGCAAACAGCGCCAGCAGAGCCGCCGCCATGGCGAGATATGCAATTGTCATGCGTTTGGAGGTGTGCATGCGTGGTTCCCTTTGCGGCGGGCGGCAATAGTGCGGACGGATAGGGAATCCGCCCCTACGGATGCGCCACGGTTTTGTGCGCCCGTTTTTGCCGCCGCGTTAAATTTTCAGTACAGCTTCGTCAAAAATGTCAATTCACTGTCGTCCGGGTCATCCTCGGTGAACACCTTGTTCATATCCAGGATCAGATCCGGCAGCTCCATGCTCTGCTGGAAAAGGCTCTGCGACGTACACCAGACGCTGCCGCTTTGCACGGCCTTGAAGTCCGCCAGCATCGGACATTTGGCGAGCAGCTCATCCATTGTGCGCAGCTCGCCCTCAATCGTGCTGTTGTAGAGCAGCACATCGGCGTCACGCGCCCCGGCGTAGAAATCCTCGAGCGAGATATTGACAGTCGCCAGATTGTTGCCGCTGTCCGTCAGGTCGGCAAAGACGTAGCTGCCGCCCGCCAGCCCGATCATCTTGGCGACGTAATCGCCGCCCTTGCGCACCGTGGCGAGATTGTTTGAGGTGATGGAGAAGAACGCCGCAGTCTTGCCGGTGGGTTCCTCGTCAAGCAGCGGTGCAATGCGCTGCACAGCGTCGTCAAAAATGCGCTCGGCCTCCTCGGTTCTGCCCAGCAGGATGCCGTACAGCTTGACCCATTCCATCCGGGCCAGCGGGTCACTCTCGTAGCTCGAGCGCTCGACGAGGACCGGCACGCCGAATTTTTCGAGCTGCTCCTTCACCTCGGGCGTGTGGTAGATCATTGTGTTCTCGATGGCAAGGCCGCAGTCGGCGGACAGGATCGTCTCGTAATCGGGCGCGCTGTACTTGCCCGCGTAGGCGATCTCGCCCTGCTCCATGGCGGTGCGGGCCGCGTCGAGGTACCAGTTTTCGGCCTGCGTGCCGGACAGCGCCACAGCCCCCAGCCCGCCAATGCTGATGATGGGGTCCATCGCGGACGACGACACAAGGTAGATATTACGGATAGGCTGCTGCAAAACGGTGATGTCTGCGTCCAGATTGGCGGGCGCAGCGGCCCCCTCCGGCACGACGAGATACCGGGTGCCGTCAATCGTGATGAGGTCATAGCCGCCCGCGCACACATCCACCGTGAACTGCTTCGCATATTCCAGCGGATAGCGGTTTTCTATCGTCAATGCGTCCGTTTGCGCGGGAGCCTGGGATGCAGCCGCGCACCCTGCCAGCAGCAGAGCGGGCAGGGCAAAAACTGCCGCGCGCCTCATTCGGCGGCAGCCAGCGTCGCGCTGTCAAAGGTCAGGGTATAGTCGATCTCGTGCGGGGTGCTCATGGCGACGGTGTCCGCCGTGACGGCCAGCGCGGTATCCAGCGCGGCAACGGGGATCTCAAACGTCGAGTTGCCGTCGGTGTTGACGGGCAGGTACTTTTCGCCGTCAACGAGCATATAGTCATAGTTCGGGCTGCTCCAGACGATGGTCGCGGTCATAATGCCATCGGCCACGGTCAGCGCAGCGGGGCTTTCGACGGTGGCGCGTCCGCTGCCGCCCTCCAGCGTCACAGCGCAGGTGTAGCTGCCGTCGGCGGGGATCTCGACGGCTGCCGCAGCCGCATCCTCTGCCGCAGGCTCGGCATCGGAGATGCTGACCGTATGGTCATACCAGGTGCCCTTGGTACCGAGGATGGCCAGCTGGAAATCGACATCGACAGCCGCAACGGGGATGTCAAAGCCGTATACTTCGTCGCTGGTGCCGTCGGAGTAGGTCACCGTGTCAACAGTAGGCTGCAGCCAGTCGCTCTCGTGGGCGGGGGCGTCGGCGGCCATGCCCGGATACAGGTTGACGATCTTCTGGGACTGCAGACTGACGTGGAAGGTCATCGTGCCGTTTTCCACCGTCAGCGTGCCCATGCCGTCCACGGCTTCGTTGGCGTGGAACATGCTGCTGTCGGTGTTGAACTTAGCGGTGTATACGCCGTCCGGCAGCGCGGCAGCGGGGGCCGGGGCTTCCGTGACGGCAGGGGCCGGGGCCGCGGTGGCGGCAGGGGCGGTTTCTTCCGTGGAGACCGCCTCGGACGTGCTCTCGGCGGTGGACGCTGCGGACGCACCACAGCCCGCCAGCAGCAGGGCAGCGAGAGTCAGGGATGCGAGTTGGAGCTTTTTCATGCTTTCCTTACCTCATTCTATACATATTTATCAGGCATTAGCGGGAGGCAGCGCGGGCGGATATGGAATCCGCCCCTACGGCGTGGCGGGGCATCACATCGGACGCAGGCCGGACATGCCCGGTCCCTGCCGTGCTTTCCCAAAAACCAAAAAACTGCCCGGAGTTTACCCTCCGGGCAGAATGGGTCTTTCTCAGCCGTTCAGGGAATCGATGGCGGCCCCGGCATGGTCAACGTAGAGCTGCTGGATGTCGCCGATCTCGCCCAGACCTGCGATCTGGGTGTCGACGCTCTCAAAGCAGTCGGCGGCGTTGAACTGGCTCAGCCAGGAATCGTCATCGGCACCGGCCATGTCGTTGTTGGCGTGGTCACCGGCGACGACCATCAGCGGGCGCAGGATGACCTTGGTGTAACCGGCCTCCTTGACCTTCTCGATAACGGCATCGCAGGCGGTGTCCTCGGGCTCACCCTCGACGGTGCCGATAAAGACGTTGTCATAGCCCAGCGTCTGCATCGCGGTCTGCATCTGGCTGTAGCTGACCTTGGCGGTGTGGGACGTGCCGTGGCCCATAAAGACAAAGGCGGTGCCGTCCGCAGCGGCGGCAGCGGCGTCGTCATATCCGGCGGTCTTGACGGCCTCGGCGGTGATGGCGGCGGCTACGGCTTCTTTGTCGGCGTTGATGACGGTGGCATCTTCTCCGACCTCGCCCAGCAGGGGTTCGGCAATGGCAACGCTGTCGAACTTGTCCCTGTACTGCTCAACCGCCTCGCACATCTCGTCGTACTCGGCGCCGTGCATCAGGTGCGTAGGCTGGACAACCAGATTCTTGACGCCGTTGGCAACGGCACGGTCAAGCGCCTGGTCCATGTTGTCGATCTTCTCGCCGTCGCGGGCCTGAACGTGGTTGATGATGATCTGCGCGGTGAAGGCGCGGCGGACGCTCCAATCCGGGTAGGCGGCCTGCAGGGCGTCCTCGATGCCCTTGATGTCAGCGGCGCGGCTGCCGTTGAAGGAGGTGCCGAAGCTGACGACCAGCAGCTCATTTTCGCCGATGTCGTCGGCATTGCGCGGGTCGTCCTTGCCGGCGTCGCCGGTGTCGCGGCCAAAGTAGTCGGGGTCTGCGTTCTCACCCTCGACCAGCTCCTTCTGGGTGTCGGTCAGGGCATCCCAGGCAGCCTTGGCGGCCTCGCACTGGGCATCGGTGTCGGCGCTGCGCTCCTGCACGTAGATGGCGTCGATCAAATCGGCGCAGTTCTTAGCGGCCACTTCGTCTGCATCTCCCTCGTCTGCGGTCTTTTCTGCATCCTCTGCGGTGCTTTCTGCGGCGCTTTCGTCGGCGACGGTGCTCGTGGCAGCGCTGTCAGTGCTCGCGGCGGTGCTGCCGCAGCCGACCAGCAGGGCGGCGGACAGTGCTGCGGCCATGGCGACGGCGGCAGCTTTCTTGTAGGTGATCCTTCTCATGTGTTCTTGCTTCCTTTCCTTGTTTAAAGCTGGGAGACAGTACGGGAGCGAACAGCAGGGCACACGGAAATTGACCCCGTAAAAAACGAGGTCTTTTGCGTGCAGAATGGCAACACAAAAGACCCCGTATTTTAAGCAGGTGCTTTGCGGTACAACCAATTCCTCGTGATCTGGGGCGGTGCGCCCCCGTACCCGGCAGCAGGCAGGTTTCCTGGCTGAAAGCTCAACGCCTGCCGCCGCCTTCCCGGGTCAAAACCCAGTGACCGGTGCAAATGCACCCTGGCGGCAGGCTCCCTTATCACAGTGACGAGATCGTGCGGGATTTGCACCCGCTTCCCTTTTACCCTTTCCCATGCGCCGAACGGCGGCATAAAAAGGCACCTGCTGTCGTATTCAGTTTTACGGTGTAAAGTATAGCACAATGCGGTGAGAAACGCAAGAGTGCGTCGGTTTCAATTTTGCCTTTATACGCTTTATACGATTGTGAACTGGCACGCCCGCATGGCGTCCAGCGCCGTTTGGTGGGACTGGGGCGTGACCCCGGCGCAGCAGTCGGACAGGATTTCGATTTCCGTCTCCGGGAAGGCCGCGCGCAGCACCATGGCGTTGCTGATGACGCAGATGTCGGTGCAGTAGCCGTAGATGACGATTTTTTCAATGTCGTCCACGGCCTTGTTGTGGGCCATCAGCTCGTCAAGGATCTCGCTCGGCAGCATATAGCTGCCGAAGGTCGGTTTGTTGACGATGTGGCAGACCTCGGGCTCGGTACCGTCCAGCGCGTTCTCCAGCTCGGGTGCAAAGTTCCAGCCGTCCTCGCCCTCGATGCAGTGCTCCACAGGCAGATGGCGTCCCTCCCGCGTGGCAAGGTAGTTGTCGGGGTGGGTGTCCCGCGTCAGGAACAGCCAGTGCCCGGCCCGGGCATGGGCCTTAACGGTCTCGGCCAGGTGGGCCACGTTGGCCTGTGCCTGGGGGTTCGCCAGCGCACCCGTGATAAAGTCCTTTTGTACGTCCACAACAATATCCAGAATCATAGCGACAGCTCCTGTTTTTATGGTTTGCTACCAGTATACCGCAGACGGTGCGCGGTGTAAAGTGCGCGTTTCTCTGGCCGCAGGGGTGCGGATGTGGTATAATGGAAGAAAAAGTTCAGGAGGCCCTTCATGACTCCGCGTGAAGCGTTAAAACGATATTTCGGCTACGACTCCTTCCGCCCCGGGCAGGAGGAGATCGTCAGCGCCCTTCTGGCCGGGCGGGACGCGCTGGCCATCATGCCCACCGGCGCGGGCAAGTCGCTCTGCTATCAGGTCCCTGCCCTGCTGCTGCCGGGGCTGACGCTCGTCATCTCGCCGCTGATCTCGCTGATGCAGGACCAGGTCAAGGGGCTGAACGCAGCGGGCATCCATGCGGCATTTATCAACTCGTCGCTGACCGAGACACAGATCGCCCGCGCGCTGGACCTGGCCGCCGAGGGCAGCTACAAGCTCGTCTACGTCGCGCCCGAACGCCTGGAAAGCCCGGTGTTCCGCAGCTTTGCCGCGGGGGCGGACATCTCGATGGTCACGGTGGATGAGGCGCACTGCATCAGCCAGTGGGGACAGGATTTCCGCCCGAGCTACTTAAAGATCCTCGACTTCATCGACAGTCTGCCCCGCCGCCCCATCGTGTCGGCGTTCACGGCCACGGCCACGCGGGAGGTCAAGGACGACATCGTCTGCACGCTGCGGCTCCACGACCCGAAGGTACTTGTGACCGGCTTTGACCGGCCCAACCTCTACTTTCAGGTCGAGCGCACCCGCCGCAAGGACGATTTTGTCATCCAATATCTGCGCGACCACCCCGGCGAGAGCGGCATCATCTACTGCGCCACCCGCAAGAATGTGGACAAGCTGCAGGAGCTTCTGACCGAATACGGCTTTGCGGCCACAAAGTACCACGCGGGCCTGTCCGCCGAAGCACGCCGCAAAAATCAGAATGACTTCATCTACGACACCGCGCCGGTCATCGTGGCGACGAACGCCTTTGGCATGGGCATTGACAAGTCCAACGTGCGGTTCGTGCTGCACTACAACATGCCCCAGAGCATGGAGAATTATTACCAGGAGGCGGGCCGTGCCGGGCGTGACGGGCTGCCGTCGCAGTGCGTGCTGCTTTTTTCGGCGCAGGACGTCATCATCAACAAATTCCTGCTGGACAAAAAGGATTTTGCCGAGATGGACGACGAGGAGGCCGACATTCTGCGCCAGCGCGACCTGCAGCGCTTGCAGACGATGGAGCGCTACTGCCAGACGACGGAGTGCCTGCGCAACTACATTCTGGCCTATTTCGGCGAGCATCCCACCGCGCCGTGCGGCAACTGCGGCAGCTGCAACAACGATTTTGACGAGGTAGATATGACCGACGCCGCCAAGTGGATGATCAACTGCGTGGCCGAGCTGCGCGGGCGGTACGGCAAAGCAATTTTGTTCGGCACTTTACAAGGCGCGAACCGAGCGCGTCTGCGGGAGCTGGGAGCCGAGCGCTTCAAGAGCTACGGCCGGATGAAGGACACCCCGCGCGAGACGCTGGAACGCCTGCTGGCCCAGCTGCTGGAGGATGGATATTTGGTGCAGAGCGACGACCAGTACGCCGTGCTGCACATCGGGGATATTGCCACGCTGAAGGCCGGCGGGCAGGTGCTGGTCAAGCTGCCGCCGCAGCGTGAGCCGGAGCAGGCCCGCGCACCGAAGCCGAAGCGCCGCAGCCCGATGGACGCGCTGACGAGCGCCGGACTGGAGCTGTTCAACCAGCTGCGCCAGCTGCGGTTCGACACCGCCCAGCGCGAGGGACTGCCGCCCTATGTCGTGTTCGGCGACAAGTCGCTGGTGGATATGTGCCTGCGCGCGCCGCGCCGCGCGGAGGATATGCTGGGCATCTACGGCATGGGTGAGCGCAAGTATGAAAAGTACGGTGCCGCGTTCTTTGCGGTCATTGACGCCTACCGCGCCGACCACCCCGACGCCGTTTTGAGCCTGGACCCGCCCGCACCGGAGCCGGAAAAGCCGCTGCCGTCCGAGAAGAAGAAAAAGCCGCCGAAGGCCGAGCGCCCCGCGTTTTACCTGACGGCGGAGGACGCGCGCAGCTTCAACTATCAGGACAGCTATACCGGCGCGGAGCTGAAGGCCGCGCTGATCGAGGCCGCCGGTGACCCGGATGTGAAGGCACCGACCATCAAGGAGATCGACGAGTGGCTGCTGGCGCAGCGGCTCATCGGCATGGAGCGTCTGCCGACGAAGGGCTTTTACTACGTGCCGACCCCTGCCGGTGTGGATGCCGGTCTGCGCAGCGAGGACAAGGTCAGCGCCCGCGGCACACCGTATTCAGTGCTGCTGTTTACGCCGGAGGCGCAGCGGATGGTGGTAGAGCACTTTATAAAACCGGACTAACCGCAAACCGGCAGGTCCCTGCTTTCGCACACGGCCACGGCGGCATGTAGGCATGCCGCCCTACGTTCCACTTTCCCCGTTATACGTAGGGCGGGGGGCCCACACCCCGCCGCCAGTTCGCGGCATCTGCCGCTAATGAGTTTACGCGCTCTTTTCGTCAACCTGCCCGTTCTTTCGTCAATTCTTTGTCATATTCGTCGATTGCGGATTTTTTGACACGATGTTAAAATGTTAGCAGAGATCGTATACCAATTTATAAGGAGCACCCCATGGACAACGTGAAAATTCTCGAGGTCAAGCAGAGCATCTTTGCCTCCAACGACGAGCAGGCCGCCGCGCTGCGGGCTGAGCTGAAGCAGGAAAAAATTTTTCTGCTGAATTTAATGAGCGCGCCGGGGTCCGGCAAAACCACAACACTGCGCCGCACGATTGCTGCGCTGCAAAATGAGCTGCGCATCGGCGTGATGGAGGCCGACATCGACTCCGACGTGGACGCCCGCGCCATTGCCGAGACCGGCGCCAAGGCCATTCAGCTGCACACCGGCGGCATGTGCCATCTGGACGCCGAGATGACCCGGCAGGGACTGGCCGGACTGGGCACTGGGGGTCTCGACTTGGTGATTCTGGAAAACGTCGGCAACCTTGTCTGCCCTGCTGAGTTCGACACCGGCGCGGTGAAGAACGCGATGATTTTGTCGGTCCCCGAGGGTCACGACAAGCCGCTGAAATATCCGCTGATGTTCCAGGTCTGCGACGTCGTTCTTGTCAACAAGATCGACGTGCTGCCGTATTTTGACTTTGACATGGACAAATGCCGCGAGTATGTGGCCCTGCGCAACCCGAACGCAAGGGTCATCCCGATCTGCGCCCGGACGGGCGAGGGCATTGACGAATGGGCCGATTGGCTAAAAGAGCAGGTTAAGGCGTGGCAGGCGTAAATAATCCAGCCGCGTTGTAGGGGCCGCACATGT